>Ga0214917_10002913_pt1 | contig 20371 bp, 11 predicted proteins | sample LL_1208_BB_MetaG_FD_177983 | JGI IMG/M metagenome (GOLD analysis project Ga0214917, IMG submission 177983) | Freshwater microbial communities from Lake Lanier, Atlanta, Georgia, United States - LL_1208_BB | ecosystem: Environmental > Aquatic > Freshwater > Lake | place: USA: Georgia | collected...
GGCTTCATGTCCCAGAGGTCGAGCTGGCTCGGCCCGCCGAGATTGAAGATCATGATGCAGGAGCGATTCTCGTGCCCCGGCCTGACCTTCCCCTCGCCGGCCGCCCGCACGTACTGCGGCAGCGACAGCCCCACGGCGGCCAGCGCACCGACCTGGAGCACGTCCCTCCGGGTGGCCCCGGAGCCGCACAACAGCGCCCGCTCGCCGGGCCGTGCGACACGGAAATCGAACATGGCAGCCTCCGACGTCGGGGGGCGGCGACCGGAACCGTCGAGCGTCCCGCCACCCCACGACTATAGCACGACTATAGTCGGCGGTCGCGGCGGGTGTCATGGCCCGATCGCCGCCGGGTCGTGGCCGCGCGACGCATGGCCGCACGGGGCGGTCCAGCTGAGCTTGCGTCCGCGTCCGCCGTCCCGTACCTCTCCGCCGCGAGCAGGTCCGGGCGGCCGGCCATCTGGCCGGCCGCGGGCCTTCCACTTCCCGTTTTGACTTGAAGACGGCCACCCATGACGCGAGTTCCCGCGGTTTTCGACCATCTGCTCGCCCTGCCGATGCCCTTCATCATCGCGATCCTGCTGTCCTACTGGGCAGCGCTGGCGGTGCTCGTGCACCGGGTGCTCGTGCCCTGGATCGCGGGCCGCAACGGCCACAAGCTGGGCAAGCTCGAGGCGGAGGTGCCGGCCCAGATCGGCCTGGCCTTCGGCCTGCTCATTTCGTTCATCGCCATCCCGGTCTGGGACCAGCACAGCCGGGCCGAGGAAGCGGCCCGCACCGAGGCGGCGATGTACCGCGAGATGCTGCTGGCGGCGGCCGACTGCGACGAGCCGGGCCAGTCCGCGATCCTCGCGTCGCTGCAGTCGTGCGTCCGACACATCGTCTTCCAGGAGTGGCCGCAGATGGGACGCCTGGAGTCGCCCCGCGTCGCGGCACCGCCACTGCGGGAGCTGCGGTCCGTGATCCACGCGCTGCCGGACGGCAGCGGTCGCACCGAGTTGAAGGACCTGCTGCGGCAGGCGACGGAGGCCCGGGAAACCCGGCTGCGGATCGCCGCCACCAGGCCGCCGCCGACCCGCTGGACGATCGTCGGCGTCCTCGGGATGCTCACGCTGCTGGGCGTGGGCCTCATCCACGCCGACTCCTACCGCGCCCGGCGGGTCGCGCTCGCCATGGTCGCGGTGGGGATCACCTGCTGCTTCGTGATCCTGTTCGCCTACACCCGACCATACCTCGGCCAGTTCGCGGTCAAGCCGGTCGATCTGATGCTGCTGGCCGACGACGTCGCGACCGACCGGCTCGAGGTCGCGTCGCGGCCCGAGCCGGCCGCCGTGGCACGCTGACCCGCGTTCTTTTCCGTCCCGCGTTCCTTCTTCCAGAAGAGGTGCCTCCGATGACATGCCTCGCCTTCCGTCGGTCGATGACCGTTCTCGTCGCGGCGGCGGCCGTCGCCGCCGGCTCGGCGGCCGGGCGGCAGTCCGTCGCCGCCGACGCCGCGCCCGCCGCGCAGCAGGCCGCGAATCCGGCCGACATGATCGTGGGCGATTGGCGGCCGTCCGACATGCCGGACGTCGACGTGCGGATCTTTCCCGCCGCGGGCAAGTACGTCGGCGGCGTCGTGAAGGCCGCCAACCCCGCGCTGGTCAACACCGAATTGCTCCGCGAGATCGAGTACGTGCCCGCCAGCCATTCGTGGAAGGGCGAGGTGTTCGCCCTCAAGCGCGGCATGTTCGTGCCCATGACGATCCGGATGACCGGCGACGGCTTCGAGATGGTGGCCGGCTCGGGGATCCTCTCGAAGACCGTCGCCTGGGTGCGGGCGGGCGGTGCTGCGTCGGCCGTGCCGCAGGCGACGCCCTGACCAGGATCCAATAGGCCCGTCCGCCGCGCGGCGTCAGCCGCACGCCGCTCCGTCGGCTGAGGACCGCGCGACCCCTCGACGGCGGCTAGGCATGCCCGGCCACCGGGCTGCGTACGAGGTCGGCCTCCAGCGACCGCGTGGGGCGGATGCCGAGCTTCGCCAGTTCGCCGTGGTAGGCCCGCACCGCCTCGGCGGCGGCCAGGCCGCCGTCGGCCACCGCGCGGAGCAGCCGCACGAACGACACCTGGTGCTCCGCGGCATTGATCTTGCGGCCGAAGAGCGCGACCCGCGCGCCGTGCCGCCTGGCGTCGGCGAGCAGTCCGAACGCGTCGTGCGTCGTGCCGGCACCGCCGCCGAGCACGCCCACCACCAGCGAGCGGTCGTACGCCGCGAGCTGCTCGGTGACCTCCGGGCCGAGGTAGGGAATCTTGAGGAACAGCGGCCGGCCGGCCCGCGGCACGCCGGCGAGGGCTCGCACCACGTGGTCGGCGAGGAACCGCGGCACGTCCCGCGGCCGCTCGCCGCCGTGCCGGCCCGCGACGCGGTCGAGCGCGTTGGGGAAGAAGGCCTCGAGGAAGTGTCGGAAGCCCGCCCGCTCCGCCTCGATGCGGAACTCGCGGTAGGCGGCGAGCATCTGCCGATCCAGGTCGGCGTCGTCGTTGAGCGTGATCGAGAACAGGCCGAGGTTCGCCCCGCGGATCGCGGCCTCCGCCGCCGGCACGTGGCCGCCGGGGGCCGCGTCGATCCGGCCGTGCCGGGCCTGGGCGATCGTGGTGGTGGAGAAGGGGAGGGCGGGCTGCCGGGCATAGCCGCCGCTCCCCGCCGCCAGCCAGATGTCCGTCGTGTCGTTCATCCGCACGGCGGGCGTGACCGGGCTCTCCAGGAACAGCCCCTCCTCGATCGCCAGACGCTCGCTCGTGCTCGCGCTCATGAGCATCACGTCGACGAGCCCCTCGCCGACGATCTCGCGAATGCTGTCGCGGTAGTCGTCGATCGAACGGTACGGACCGCGGGACGGGTCGCCGCCGGGCCGCAGGCCGGGCGCGGCGAGCCCGAAGGCCATGTCGGCATCCTTGGCATCGGCGAGCAGAAAATCGCCACAGCCGGGATCGGCCACGATCCGCGCGAGCTTCGTGTCGAGCGATTTGACGACGGCGGGCCGGTGCATGCGGCTCTCCCCACGACCAGAGTGCGGCGCGGTCGGGGCCCCACTGGCCGCACTGACGCCGCTGACCACATCGTACCCGGGGCCGGTGCGGTGCGGGCCCCGGCCCCGCGGACGCGGCGATCCAAACGCCGCCGCCTTGAGGGATCGCCCACGCCGCCGTATCCTGCGGGAATGCCGCATCCCAGCGAACCACTGCTGCGATCGCGGGCGAATACCGGGGCGCAGGCATGACGGCCCCCGGGGAGCCCGTCTCACGGGCCGACGACCCGTATCGGACCCATCCACCCGGCCACGGCGAGGCCGACGAGGGGGCGGCCGCGCGGTTCTCGATCCTGCGGCCGCACGCGACGGGGAGCCTCGGCGAGGTGTTCGTGGCCCACGATGCGGAACTGCGTCGCGAGGTCGCGCTCAAGCAGATGCAGGCCGCGCATGTCCACGATGCGCAGAGCCGGCGCCGGTTTCTCACGGAGGCGGAGATCACCGGCCGGCTCGAGCACCCGGGAATCGTGCCGGTGTACAGCCTGGGCGCCCACCCCGATGGACGCCCCTACTACGCCATGCGGTTCATCCGCGGCCACAGCCTGCTGGAGGCGATCAACGACCTGCACGACTCGTTGCGGGGCGGCGCGATCGACGCGGACGAGTGGTCGCTGCGACTGCGGCGGCTGCTGCGGAGCATCATCGTCGCCTGCCAGGCCATCCACTACGCCCACGGCCGCGGCGTGATCCACCGCGACCTCAAGCCGCACAACATCATGCTCGGCCGGTACGGCGAGACGGTGGTGGTGGATTGGGGGCTCGCCAAGTCGCTGGATGCGCCGTCCACCGCGATCGCCGCGGCCGGGCCGGACCCCGGAGAATCCCGGCTGCACATGGCGGCCGCGGACGCCAGCGACCGCACGATGGCGGGAAGCCTGGTCGGCACGCCGGCCTACATGAGTCCGGAGCAGGCCGCGGGTCGCACCGACGCGATCGGTCCGGAGAGCGACATCTACAGCCTCGGCGCCACCCTCTACCACGTGCTCGCGGGACAGGCGGCCTTCCACGGCACCGACCTGGGGCAGGTGCTGCACGACGTCCGGGCGGGCCGCTATCCGGCGGCCCGCGCCATCCAACCACGAGTGCCCCGCAACCTCGCGTCGATCGCCACCAAGGCGATGGCGACCGATCCCGCCACGCGCTACGCCTCGGCCGCCGCCCTCGCCGACGACATCGAGAACTGGCTCGCCGACCAGCCGTTGACCGCCTATCGCGAGCGGCCCGCCGAGCGGGTCTTCCGCTGGGTCCGTCGGCACCGCGCCTGGGCGGTGGCGAGCGTCGCGGCGCTCGCGGCGACGGCGGCGATCGCGCTGGTCGCCGTCAAGGTCGTGGACGACCAGCGACGGGTCGCGCGGCGGCTGGCCGGCGAGAAGACGGAGCTGGCGGCCGCGGAGCGCAGGGAGCGCGAACTGGCGGTGGCCGGAATCCGTCGGGCACGGGCCGGAGCCATGGCCGCCAACTCCCGGGCCCTCAAGCGGATGCGTCCCGAGTTCGGCATCCTGCTGGCCATCGAGGCGATCGAGACGACCACCCGGCACGGCCTGCCGATTCTGCCCGCCGCCGAGGAGTCGCTCCGCGAGGCGCTCGGCGAGATCGGCGGCGTGCCCTTTCATCCACCGGAGCCGCCGCTGTGCCTGAGCAGTGCGGGGCGGTGGCTGGTCGGCCCCACGCGGTACTTCGACATGGACGCCGCCGCCCCGGGCGACACCAGCCTGTCGCACGGCGTGCAGGCCGTGCTGGCGGCCGCGAGCGACGACGAGTCCCGGCTGGCGTTGGCGGCGGCCGACGGCACCGTCACGGTGATCGATCCGAACGACCTCGTGCGGCCGCCGCTGGTGATCCCCCCGCACGACGGCCCGATCGTGGTCGGCCGCGCGGCGGTGCATCTGAGCCCGAACGGACGCTGGCTGCTGGTCGCGGCCGACGGCACGGCGCGACTGCATGACCTCCACGACGACGCGGCCACCGGCCGGACGGGGACCGTGCTCGCGGCGACGGCGAAGACGGCGGTGTTCAGCCCCGACGGCACGCGGCTGGCCATCCAGGCGTCGGCACCGTCGCCAACGCCGCACGATGCCGAGGCCGGCGGCGGGGGACCGGCCGTCGCCGCGGCGGCGGACACGGTCCACCTCTGGCGGCTGGGCGATGCCGCGCCGGCGACGCTCGCGGCCGGCCCCGACCACCGTCCCCTGGCGTTCTCGCCCGACGGCAGCGAACTCGTCACCCGGGACGGCGCCGACGACTCGCGGGTGCTGCTGTGGAACGTCGACGCCCCCGCCGCGGGCCGGGCGATCGCCACGGTGCCCGGCGACGCCACGGCGGTCTTTGAGCGGAGCGGCGACCGTCTGTACGTCACCGAGCGGAAGGGGCGGCTCAAGGGCTGGCGACTCCTGTCGCGGCGACCGGACGGCACATGGCTGGAGGAGCACGTCATGGAGACCCGCACCCGGGACGAGCAGTTCACCATCGCCTTCTCCGACACCTGGCTCGTGGCGTCGCTCACCAAGGGGGAGATCCTCGCCTGGAATCTGGGCGAGGAGGTCGTCGGCAGGACGCATGGCGACCTGCCGGACTGCGTCCTGCGCGGCCACCGGTTCCGGGCCTCGTCACTGGCGTTCTCGCGGGATGGCCGCCGGCTCGTCTCCGTCGACGACGTGTCGGCGCAGGTCTGGGATTTCGGCGTGGCCCACCCGCAGGTGATCAACCAGACGCTGGCACCCCGACCGGGCACGCTGCTCGCCCGGCCCGACGCGCCCGCCGGTGGCGCCACCGGCGAGCGGGTCATGAGCCCGGACGGCCGCTGGCTGGCGATCGACGGGGAGGACAGCATCGTCCGGCTTCTCGACCTCACGGGCGACGATCCGATGCGGTCGCCGATCGAACTCGTGGGGCACGCCGGGACGGCGGTATTCCACACCTTCAGCCACGACAGCCGCTGGCTGGCCACCGCCGGCGATGACCGCACCATCTGCCTGTGGGATCTGCAGCAGATGCCCGGCGGCGGCACGGCGCGGCCGTCCGTGCGGCCGACGGTGCGGTTTTCGACCGACGGCGTCGATCCGGCCTGCCTGAAGTTCGGTGCCGAGCCGGGCCAACTCTGGGCCGCCGGACCGGCCGGCGACGACGGCGCGATCGTGCTCTGGGAGTGGAACCCGGGACGTGCCGACGGCGCCATCCGCCGGGCGCGGATCGACGGCATCGCGGTACGGCCGCGGCTGGCCCTCACGCTCGACGCCGATGCCCTCACCGTTCTCATGCGGGATGGCACGGTGGAGCGTCACCGGCTGCGCAAGGGTGCCCCCGTGTCCGCGCCGGAGCCGGTGCCCGAGGGCGTGGCCGCCGTGGTGCCGCCGCACGCATGGTCGGGCCGTGGCACGGGGCCCTTCGCGCGTTCGCCCGACGGACGCTGGCGGACCGACGTCGCCCCGGGGGCCGACATCCTGCTGGTGCGCATCGAGGCCGATGGCACCGAGGTGACGACGCAGCTGCTGCAGGATGATGACGCGGCGTTCCAGTGCGCCGCCTTTTCAGGCGACTCCGAACTCCTCGCCACGGGCTACTCCGACGGCAGCCTGCAGGTCTGGAACCTGCGGGCGGAGGACGTCGCCCGCAGCGGCATGGCGTTGCGGGGCCACCTCGGCCCGATCGAATTCCTCGAATTCGACCGTTCGGACCGCTGGCTGGTGTCGTCCACGACGAACACCGTCCGGCTCTGGGAGATGGACGCCGACCGCCTGATCGCCATCGGACGAAAGGCCATCGGCCGGACGCTCACCGATTACGAACGGGTGCAGTTCGGGATCGACGATGCCGCGGTGCCGTAGGGTGCCCGCGTCGCACGGCCGGCCTTCGTGCCACCGGGGGCTTTCACGCCGGCGGCAAACATGGCATCCTTTCGGCCCGTCACCCCGACACTCCTTCCGTCCGGTCTCTCTGGCGCAGCCATGTCGTCGTCATCCTCGCCCCACGCCCGGCTCGTGTCGCTCGGCCTCGTGCTGCCGTCGCTGGGCAAGCCGGCCGGCCTGTACAAGCCCTGCCTCGTCGTCGGACCGCACGCCTACCTCTCGGGACACCTGCCCCTGCAGGCCGACGGCACGCTCGTCAAGGGCCGCGTCGGGCAGGACCTCGATGCCGACGCCGGCAAGGCCGCGGCCCGCCAGGCGGGCCTGGCGATCCTCGCCACGCTCGTGGACACGCTGGGCAGCCTCGACCGGGTGGCACGGATCGTGAAGCTGTTCGGCCTGGTCCACTGCACGCCCGACTTCGACAGGCACCCCCACGTGATCAACGGCTGCAGCGAGCTGTTCGCGGAGATCTGGGGGCCGGACCTCGGAGTCGGGGCCCGCAGCGCCTGCGGCGCCGTGTCGCTCCCGGCCGGTGTCGCGGTGGAGATCGAGGCGATCGTCGCCCTGGCCTGACGCCCCGCCGGAGCCACGACCGTGTCGCTCTTCATCGTCGCCGTCGCGATCACCACGCTGGTGGCGCTCGTCGTCTGGGCGAAGGTGCACCCCTTCCTCGCCTTCCTGCTCGTCTCGACGGGGACGGCGCTGGCACTGGGCATGCCGGTGGGCGAGATCGCCGGCGCCGTCCGCAAGGGCGTCGGCGACATCCTGGGCTCCCTCACGATCGTGATCGTCACGGGGGCGATGCTCGGCAAGCTCGTCGTCGAGAGCGGGGCGGCGCAGCGGATCGCGACGGTGCTCGTCCGCGGGTTCGGCGAGCGGCGCATGGCGTGGGCGATGGCGGTGACCGGCTTCATCGTCGGCATCCCGCTGTTCTACGGCGTCGGCTTCGTGCTGCTCGTGCCGATCATCTTCGCGGTGATCGCCCAGTACCGGCTGCCGGCGCTCGTCGTGGGCCTGCCGGCCTGCGCGGCGATGAGCGTCGCGCATGGGCTGCTGCCCCCCCACCCGGCGCCGACGGCGCTCGTGGCCAGCTTCCACGCAGACCTCGGCCGCACGCTCTTCTACGGGATGATCGTCAGCATCCCCGCCATCGTGCTGGCCGGACCGGTGTTCGCCCGCACGCTGGCCCGCATCGAGGCCCGTCCCCCCGCCGGCCTGGCCGCCGTGCCCAAGCCCGAGGACCAGCTGCCCGGCACGACGCAGAGCATCGTCACCGCGCTGCTGCCGGCGATCCTGCTGCTGCTCACGGCGGTGGCCCCGATGCTCCTGCCCGCGGCGGCGCGGGAGAGCGGGCTCTTGAAGTTCTGTTCCGACCCCGACGTCGTGATGGTCGCGGCGCTCGCCTACGCGACGCTGTCGCTGGGCCTCGGCCGGGGCACGACGCTCGCGGCGGTGATGAACACCTACGCCTCGGCGATCAACGACGTGGCCTCGATTCTCCTCGTGATCGCCGGTTCCGGCGCGTTCAAGGAGGTGCTGATCAAGAGCGGCGTCAGCAGCCAGATCGGCCAGTCGCTGCAGGGGCTGCCGATCGATCCGCTCCTGCTCGCCTGGGTCGTCACCGCCGCCATCCGCGTGTGCGTCGGCTCGGCCACGGTGGCGGGGCTCACGGCCGCCGGCGTGCTGGCGCCGGTGATCGCCGCCGGCGGCGCCGACCCCAACTTCATGGTGCTGGCGATCGGGGCCGGGAGCCTGTTCTGCTCCCACGTCAACGACTCCGCCTTCTGGATGTTCAAGGAATACTTCAACGTCACCCTCCGCGAGACGCTGCTGAGCTGGACGGTGATGGAGTCGATCGTGTCGGTGGTCGGGCTCGTGGGCGTGCTCGTCCTGTCGCGCGTGCTGTGACGTCCCCGCGGCCTCCGCTCACCGCAGCGGCCGGAGCCCCCGCTCAGCCCGCAGCCGGTTGACGGCCGCCCACACCGCGGGCGACTTGTGCACCAGCCCCACGAGTTGCGACGTGGTCACCCCGAGCCTCGCCGCCGCGGTCCCCGGCTCGAACCCCGCGACGGCGAGCTGGTCGAGCGCCTCGGCCACGAGCGCCGGATAGTCGTCGTGCTCGACGGCGATCACGAGCCGTCGATCCCGGACACGCGATCGCCAGAGGGAAGAGCTCCCGGAGGCGTCGGGCGGCGCGCGGTGTTCGAGCGCCAGCGTCAGCCGCAGCCTGCGCAGGGCGACGCGGCGGTTCTCGGCCTGCGAACGGCGTTCGGAGGCCTCGGCCGCCAGGCCCGTGGGCCGGTGCACGAGCACCACGGCCGTCTCGACCTTGTTGCGATGCTGCCCCCCCGGCCCGCCCCGGCGGGTCCGCGTCTCGACACAATGCCGGAGCAGCTCGGCGAGCGGGAGCGCGGCGGGATGCATGAGGGGCGGCTCCGCGATCCGCCTGCCGGGCCGCCCGACCGGAACGCCCGATCGCCTGATCGATGGCCTCGCGGCTCGCCGGCACCATCCGCCGGCCGGCGGGAAGAACCTACGAGCATGCCGCGGGAAAGGGAATGGGGACGCCGCCGGACGCCTTGCTATGATGATCGGCGGAGGTTCAGGGCCGGGCGGCGTGGGGGACGAACGAACCGCTGCCGCCGCCGGTCCGCTGTCGCGACGGAGTCCTGCCGCATGACGCTCCCCCGCCGTCGGTGTTTGGCCGCCACGCCGGCCGTGGTCCTGGCGAACGTGGTGATCCTGAACGTCGTGATCATCGCGGCGCTGCCGACGGGCCGCCTCGCGGCCGAGCCGCCGGCCTCCGCCGCGACCGATGCCATCTTTCGCGGCACGATCGCCCCGCTGCTGGCGGCCCGCTGTGCCGGCTGCCACGGCCCCGCCGTCGCCGAGAACGGCTTCCGCATCGACGACCGGGAGCGGGCGATCGCCGGTGGCGACTCGGGACGCGCGGGCATCGTCGCCGGCAGCCCGGAGACGAGCGAACTGTTCGCGCGGATCGTCGCCGAGGACGAGGCAGCGCGGATGCCGGCAGACGGCACGCCGTTCACGGCCGATGAGCGGGAGGCGGTCCGCGCGTGGATCGCCGCCGGCGCCCTGTGGCCCGACGACATGCGGTCGCTCGCACCCCTCCTGCCGCGCGACACCGCGAGGCCGAAGGCCCGGGACCACTGGTCGTTCGCCCCGCTCGTGCGACCGGCGGTGCCTCCCGCGCCGCCCGGCACCGGGCCGATCGACGCCTACCTGACGGAGACGCTGGCCAGCGCCGGGCTCGCGGGCAACCCGGAGGCCGATCCGCGGACGCTCCACCGCCGGCTGTCGTTCGACCTCGTCGGCCTGCCGCCGTCGCCGGAGGAGCTCGTCGCCTTCGAGGACGCCTGCCGGGCGGCGGGAAACGTGGACGGGCCGTACCGCGACCTCGTCGATCGGCTGCTGGCTTCGCCGCGATACGGCGAACGGTGGGCCCGCCACTGGCTCGACGTCGTGCGGTTCGCGGAGAGCCACGGCTTCGAGATGAACAAGCCGCGGCCCAACGCCTGGCCCTACCGCGACTGGGTGATCGAGTCGCTCAACGGCGACAAGCCCTACGACGCCTTCCTCAGGGAACAGCTCTGCGGAGACCAGTTCGGGGCGGATGCCGCCACCGGCTTCCTCGTCGCCGGCCCCAAGGACGAGGTGCGGTCGCCCGACCCGGTGCTGACCGCGACCCAGCGGGCCGACGAGCTGCACGACATGGTGAGCACCACCGGTGCGGCGATGCTCGGGCTCACCATCGGCTGCGCCCGCTGCCACGACCACAAGTTCGACCCCGTTCCCCAGGCCGATTACTACGCGCTCAAAGCGGTGTTCGCGGGGGTGCAGCATGGCGAACGCGGGATCGTGCCCCCGGACAACGACGACCGCCTGCGGCACATCCGGGCCGTCGAGACGGAGCTGGCCCCGCTGCGCAGCCGGCTGGCCGAGCTTCAGCCGGCGGCCGCCCTCGCACGCACGATCGCGATCGACGACCTCACCCGGGACCGCACGCACCGGCTCGTCGCCCCGCAGGGCACGGCCGATCACGCCCCGGGCACCGCTCGCGGCCATGCCTCGGAGCCGGGCGGCCCCCGGTCGCTGCCGAACCTCGGCAGGCAGTATTCCTGGTGGGCCGCCGCGGCCGGCCAGCCCGTCTTCGCGTACGCCCCCCGGGCGGCGGGAACGTTCCGGATCTGGCTCTCCTGGGGCGCGGGCTGGCACTCCCACGCCCGCGACGCCCGCTACCTGCTCGACGACGACGGCGATCCCGCCACGACGGACGATCAGCGCGAGATCGCCGTGGTGGACCAGCGGCTGTTCGCCGACGGCTCCGGGGAGCCGACGCCCGACGTGCCCCTGTGGAGCGGGTTCCGCGACGCCGGCGTGCACCGGCTCACGGAGCACACGTCGCTCGTGGTGGCCGGCGGCACGACCGCGGCCGCGGTGACCGCCGACGTGGTGCTCTTCGAGGAGCGGTCGCCGCCCGACGTCGCGGACGGCACCGTCCCCCGCCTCCGCGGCCGGGTCGGGCCCGGCGAGAACGTCGACGCCTTCCGGCCGGTGCCGGCGCGGTTCGTGCGGTTCACCGTGCTGGGCACCTCCAACGCGGAGCCCTGCATCGACGAACTGGAGGTGCTCACCGCCGACGGCCGCAACGTGGCCCGCGGCGCGACGCCGACAGCCTCCGGCACCTACGCGGGCAACCCCGCGCACGCGCTCGCACACATCAACGACGGCCGCTACGGCAACCCGCGGTCGTGGATCTCCGATGCGATCGGTGGCGGCTGGGTCCAGCTGGAGCTTGCGGAGGTCGAGCAGGTCAGCCGCGTGGTCTGGAGCCGCGACCGCAGCCCGACGCCCGTCTTCAAGGACCGGCTGGCGACGCAGTACGAGATCGCCGTGTCGCTCGACGGCCGGGCCTGGACGCCCGTCGCCACGCACGCCGACCGCCTGCCGCGAGACTACGTGCACGCCGACGCCATCGGCCCGATCACCGCCGCCGCGGGGCTGTCGCCGCGCGGGCTGGCCGAGTTCGAGTCGCTCACGGAACGGGCCGCCGCGGCCGCGAAGCGGCTCGACGCGCTCGCCACGCTGCCCTCGGCCTACGCCGGCCAGTTCACGACGCCGGGCCGGACCCACCGCCTGTTCCGCGGCGACCCGCTCCAGCCGCGGGAGGAGGTCCCGCCGGGCGGGCTGTCGCACATCGGCACGGCCTGGCGGCTGCCTGCCGACGCGGCCGAACCGGACCGGCGCCGGGCGCTGGCCGACTGGATCGCGTCCCCCGCCCATCCACTCACGGCCCGCGTGATCGTCAACCGCCTGTGGCACCACCATTTCGGCACCGGCATCGTCGACACGCCGAGCGACTTCGGCGTCAACGGCGGCGTGCCGAGCCATCCGCGACTCCTCGACTGGCTGGCGAGCGAACTGGTCGATCCGGCCGCACCCGCGGACCGCTGGCGGCTCAAACGCATCCATCGGCTCATCGTCACCAGCCGGGCCTACCGCCAGGCGAGCGACGCCCGGCCCGACGGCCTGGCGGCCGACGCGTCCGCCCGGCTCCTCTGGCGGTATCCGCCCCGCCGGCTGGAGGCCGAACCGCTCCGCGACGCGATCCTCGCCGTGAGCGGCAGCCTCGACACCCGGATGGGCGGCCCCGGCTTCGACCTCTTCGAGCCCAACACGAACTACGTCAAGGTCTACACCACGAAGACGACCTTCGCCGCCGCCGACTTCCGCCGCATGGTCTACCAGGCCAAGCCGCGGGCGGAACTCGACACGTTCTTCGGCGCCTTCGACTGCCCCGACGCCGGCCAGCCGCAGCCCAAGCGGACCGTGAGCACGACGCCGCTGCAGGCGCTCAACATGCTCAACGGCGAGTTTCTGCTCGAACAGGCGGCGCGGTTCGCCCGCCGGGTCGAGCGCGAGGCGGGCGACGACACCGGCCGGCAGGTGGCCCGGGCGATCGAACTGGCCTTCGGCCGGCGGGCGACCGACCGGGAGATCGCCGCCGGCAGCGACCTCGTCGCCGCCCACGGCCTGCCGCTGCTGTGCCGCAGCCTCTACAACGCCAACGAATTCATCATGGTCTACTGACCCTGCCCGCGGCCGGCTCCGCGCCGCCGCACCGCGCGAACGCCCCTTCCCATGCAGCACCTCCTCTCCCATGCCGGCCGCCGGCTGCTCGACCGCCGCTCCTTCCTCCGCTGGGGCGGCACGGGCCTGTCGGGCATCGCCCTGGCGGCGCTCCTCCATGACGAGCGGGGGCAGCGACTCCTGGGCGCCGGTCCGCCGATCCGGCCGGCGATCGATCCGGCCCGGCCCTACGCTGCCCGGCCGCCGCACTTCGCACCGCGGGCGAAGAACGTGCTGATGATCTTCTGCTCGGGCGCGCTGTCGCACGTCGACACCTTCGACTACAAGCCCGAGCTCGTCCGGCTCCACGACACGCCGCTGCCGACCCCCGACGGCGGCAGGCTGATCACGTTCCAGGGAGAGCAGGGCAACCTCGTCCGACCGCTCTGGACGTTCCGGCCGCGGGGCGAGAGCGGCACGATGACCAGCGACCTGCTGCCGCACCTCGGCGCGTTGGCCGACGAGATGTGCTTCATCCATTCGATGACCGCCAAGAGCAACACCCACGGGCCCGCCGAGAGCCAGATGTCCACCGGCTTCACGCTCGACGGCTTCCCGAGCATCGGGGCCTGGACGAGCTACGCCCTGGGCAGCGTCTGCCAGGACCTGCCCGCCTTCGTGGCGATCCCCGACCCGCGGGGCGTGCCGCAGAACGGTCCACGGCACTGGCAGGCCGCCTTCCTGCCCGCCGCCTTCCAGGGCACGGGCTTCAACGCCGACCGGCCGATCCCCAACCTCGCACGCCCGGCCTCGATCCCGGCCGCCGCCGACCGGGACGGCCGCGCCTGGCTGGCCCGGCTCAACGAAGACCACCTCGCCCGCCACCCCGGCGACACCGACCTCGCCGCGCGGATCAGCGCCTACGAGCTCGCGGCCAAGATGCAGCTCTCGGCGGCGAAGGTGGCCGATCTCGGCGGCGAGTCGGCCGCGACGCTGTCCCTGTACGGGGCGGACGACACGCGCAACCCGCTCAAGGCCCGTTTCGCCCGCAACTGCATCCTCGCCCGCCGGCTGGTGGAGCAGGGCGTGCGGTTCGTGCAGCTGTTCAACGGCGGCTATGCGATGGGGGAGGGAGTCGGCAACTGGGACGGCCACAAGAAGATCGCGGAGCAGTACGCCGTCCACGGTCCGATCCTCGACCAGCCGGTGGCGGGCCTCCTCAGGGATCTCAAGCAGCGCGGGCTGCTGGCCGACACGCTCGTGGCCTTCGTCACCGAGTTCGGCCGGATGCCCACGTTCCAGAAGGGCGCCAACGGCCGCGACCACAATCCCGCCGGCTTCACCGTCTGGCTGGCGGGCGCGGGCGTGAAGCGGGCGCACCACCACGGTGCCACCGACGCCTTCGGCTACCGGGCGGTGCAGGACGTGGCCACGATCTACGACCTGCACGCCACGATCCTGCACCTCCTCGGCCTCGACCACACCCGGCTGTCGGTCTACCACAACGGCATCGAGCGCCGGCTCACCGACGTCCACGGGCACGTGCTGCACCCGATCCTCGCCTGACAGCCCGATCCAGCGTTCGCGGAGAGCAGGCCGGTTTCCCTGTGCCGGTGCCGGCGGCTACAACGGTGGCTCCACCCGCTCGAGGCCCCCATGCCCGCACTTCCGGTCGCGGTCCGTCGTTCCCTGTGCTGTATCGCCCTGCAGTCGCTGCTGCTGACCGCGGCCGCGGGCGACGACACGCCGCCGCGGGTGCCGGGCCCGCAACCGGACGGCGCGGTCATCCTCCCCAACCAGTGGTCACTGCGGCCGGTGGGCAGACAGGTGGAGGTGGGGGATTTTCCGGCGGCGATCGCCCTGCACCCGGGCGGCCGCCACGCGGCGGTCCTGCACTGCGGGTTCGGGCCGCACGAGGTCGTGATCGTGGATGTCGAGGCCCGCACGGTCGTGTCGCGGACTCGAATCGAGGAGTCGTTCCAGGGGATCGCGTTCGCACCCGACGGCCGTACGCTCTGGGTGTCGGGCGGGGCCGCGGAGCGACTGCTGCGGTTCCGCTTCGAATCGGGGACGCTCGTCCCGGAGGCCGCCATCCCGCTCCGCGACGACGCCATCCGTGGCATCCCGTGCGGCATCGTCCCGGCCGACGACGGCCGCACGCTGTACGCGGCGAACGTGTGGGGCCACTCGGTGTCCAGGGTCCGTTTCCCGCCCGCAGGCGATCCGGTCGTCGATGAACTGCGTCTCACCGCCGACGGGCCGGCCCCGCCGCCGCGGCTCCCCCCCGGCGGCGACGACCCGGCGGTGAGGAAGCGGGCCGACGCGCTCCTCGAGCGGGTCGCATCCGACGCGCCCCACCCCTGGACCTGCGTCGTCGACGAGCCACGCGGCAGGCTCTACGTGTCGCTGTGGGCGCAGGCGGCCGTGGCGATCGTGGACACCCGCGGCTGGCGCGTCGTGGGCCGCGTCGCCGTCGAGGAGCACCCCAACGAGATGCTGCTCTCGCCCGACGGGCGGCGGCTGTTCGTGGCCAATGCCAACCGCAACAGCGTCTCGGTGATCGACCTGGAGGCGGCCCGGGTCACGGAAACGCTCGTGGCCACCCTGTGCCCCGACGCTCCGCCGGGCAACACCCCGAACTCGCTGGCTGTCTCGGCGGACGGTCGGCGACTGTTCGTCTCCAACGCCAACATCAACGCCGTGAGCGTGTGGGACGTGGAGCATCCGGCCGCGGCCCGCAGCCTCGGCTTCATCCCGGTCGGCTGGTATCCCACGGCCGTCCGGCTGTCCACCGACGGCCGCCGCCTCCTCGTCGCCAACGGCAAGGGGGTGATCTCCGCCGCCAACCGCAACGGCCCCCGGCCCGGGTTCGACCCCGAGGCGCCGACGCCCGACTACATCGGTCAATTGTTCGACGGCACCGTGTCGTTCATCGACCTGCCGGCGGAGCCGGAGGCCGCGGCCCGGCTGGCCGAATGGACGCAGCGCGCCTTCGCCTGCCCACCGCCGCGGGCCGACGACCTGTTCACGCCCGAGGAACTCGCCGGCCACCCGATCCCGCTGTCCGCCGGGACGAAGAGCCCGATCACCCACGTGATCTACGTCATCAAGGAGAACCGCACCTACGACCAGGTCCTCGGCGACCTGCCGGAGGGGCACGGCGACCCGACGCTGTGCCTGTTCCCCGAACGGGTCACGCCGAATCACCATCGGCTGGCGCGGCAGTTCGTGCTCCTCGACAACTTCTACGTGGAGAGCGAGGTGAGCGCCGACGGGCACGAGTGGAGCATGGGCGCCTACGCCACCGACTTCGTCGAGCGGCACTGGCCCCTCTCCTACGGACACAACCGCCGCAAGAAGTTCCCCTACCCCTCGGAGGGCAGCTTCGACGCGGCCGCCCGGCCGGCCGGCGGCTACCTCTGGGACCGCGCGATCGCGGCAGGGGTGAGCGTGCGCAGCTACGGCGAGTGGGTGGCCAACGGCAGGACACCCGACGCCCCCTGCACGCCCAAGGTGGCGGCGCTGGAGGGACGCATCGACCCGCACTACCGGAGCTTCGACCAGGACTACTCCGACCTGCGGCGGGCCGACCGCTTCATCGAGGAACTGGCGCGGTTCGAGCGGGAGGGGGAGATGCCGCGGCTGCAGATCGTCCGCCTTCCCAACGACCACACCAGCGGCGCGACCCCAGGCAAGCCCACACCGACGGCCTTCATGGCGGAGAACGACCTGGCCCTCGGACGGGTCGTGGAGGCGGTCAGCCGCTCCCGGTTCTGGGCCTCGACCGCCATCTTCGTCGTCGAGGACGACGCCCAGAACGGCTCCGACCACGTCGATGCCCACCGCACCATCGCCTTCGTGATCAGCCCGTGGGCCCGCCACGGCGCGGTCGATTCGACGCTCTACTCCACGAGTTCCATGCTGCGGACGATCGAGCTGATCCTCGGGCTCGAGCCGATGTCGCAGTTCGACGCGGCGGCAGTGCCGATGATCCGCTCGTTCGCCAGGACGCCCGTGGCCGATCCCTACCGCTGCCTCCCGGCGAACGTGCCGCTCGACGAGCGGAACCTCGCCGATGCCTGGGGCGCCGAAGCGTCCCTCGCCATGGACTTCTCGGTCGAGGATGCCGCCGACGACCTCCTGCTCAACGAAATCGTGTGGCGGAGCGTCCGCGGGGCCGATTCCCCCATGCCCGCCCCGCGGCGGGCGGCATTCGTGTTCGCCGGTCCCGAGGAGGAAGAAGACGACGACGACGAGGGGGACCATGAGGCAGACGGCGACGGGGAAGACGCCCCCGAAGCACGTCCGCGGGACGGCGGGGCCCGTGGGACCGCCGCACCGGCCACGGCTCGCCCGGCGGCGTCCTAGACCGCACGCAGGTCCGCCGGCCTGCGCTGCACCGCGATCGAGAGAGTTTCGATGGACTGGCTGCTGCCCTTCGACATGCGTCGCCCGGTGGGCCGACGGGCTTTCGTCACCACCGGCCTGGTCCTGGCGCTGGCCAAGTACACGGTCGAGGCCGCCGTGCTCTGGGCGCTCACGGGCCGGCGGCTGACCCCGATGGCATTCGTCAGCCCCTCGCTCACGGACCGCGCCGAGCTGCTGCAGGGTGCGCCGGAGTGGCTCGGCTGGTCGCTGTTCTTCTGGAGCATGCCCTTCGTCTGGATCGCGCTGTCGATGAGCGTCCGCCGGGCCGCCGCGGCCGGCCTGTCGCCCTGGGTCGGTGTGGCGGTGCTCCTGCCACTGGTGAACCTGGCGGTGATGGCGACGCTGTCGCTCGTGCCCGATCGACCGCCGCGGTCGCCGCCGACGGTGCGGGACGCCGTCGCGTGGGGGCCGGGGCCGGCGGGCTTCGGCGGCGCCGGCTGGCAGGCGGTGGCCGCGGCGCTCGCCGCCGGCATGCTGTCGTTCACGGTGGGCGTGTACGGCTTCAAGAGCTACGGCGCCGTCCTGTTCTTCGCCACGCCACTCGTGATGGGAATGGTGGCCGGGTTCCTCTACAACCGTCCGCACCGGCGCTCGACCGCCGCCACGCTCCGCATCGGCGGCCTGGTGATGCTCGCGGCCGGCGGCGTCCTGCTGGCCCTGGCGTTCGAGGGGCTCATCTGCCTGATGATGGCGGTGCCGTTCGTCATGCCGCTCTCGATGGCCGGCGCCATCCTCGGCAAGTGGATCGCCGAGTCGACGTCGGCGGGCCTCGCCCAGGCGGCCGCGGTCGTGCTCACCCTGCCGCTCCTGGCGGGTGCCGAGCCGCTGGTCACCGTGGCGCCGGAATACGAGGTATTCACGGCGGTCGAGGTGGCGGCACCGCCCGAGGTGGTCTGGCGGCGCATCGTCTCCTTTCCCGACATCCCGCCCCCAGACGACTGGTTCTTCCGCTGCGGGATCGCCTGTCCGCTGCGGGCCCGCATCGAGGGGACGGGCGTCGGCGCGATCAGGCACTGCGAGTTCACCACGGGCGATTTCGTCGAACCCATCACCGTCTGGGACGAGCCCCGGCGGCTGGCCTTCGACGTGGCCCAACAGCCCGATCCGATGGTGGAACTCTCGCCCTGGCGGCACGTCCATCCGCCCCATCTCCACGACCAGTCGCTGCGGAGCCGCCGCGGCGAGTTCCGGCTGATCGACCTCGGTGGCGGGCGGACACGCCTGGAGGGGCGGACGTGGTACGTGTTCGCCATGCACCCGCAGGCGTACTGGACGCTGTGGAGCGACCTGGCGATCCATCGCATCCACCGCCGCGTGCTCGACCACATCCGCACGCTGGCCGAGGCCGACGCCCGGCGCGAACCGGCCGCCGGAAGGTCGCCGGAGAACCAGGTCTTCCAGTTCATGGCGAGCGAGAGCCGCACCGGGCCCGACGGGGTGACGCGGACCGCCGTGGGCTACCTGTGGATCCCGCCGGCGTGCACGACGGTGCGCGGCGTGGTCGTCGCGGGCCGCAACGTGCCGGAACACTGGCTGGTGGGGCACGACGCCATCCGGCGGGCCTGTGCGGAGCACGATCTCGCCATCCTCTGGTGCTGCCCCAGCTTCTTCGACCACCGGATCGAGGACGGCGCGCCGCATGCCGACTTTCTCGACCAGCTGCTCGCCGTGCTCGCCCGCACGAGCGGCTACGCGGAGATCGCCGCGGCCCCGTGGCTGCCGATCGGCGAGTCGATGCACCTGCTCATGGTGCGACGTGTCATCAAGGCCCGTCCGGAACGCTGCATCGCGGGCATCCAGATCAAGAACGGCTCCGTCGAGCCGCCCGCCGAGGGCGTGCCGATGCTCCTGGCGGTCGGCACCTGCGACGAGTGGGACCAGGAGCGCAAGGACCTGCTGGAACAGTGGCGGACCGTCGGGCTGCAGCGGGCACTGGAAACAAAACGGGCCGCGGTGCCGCAGTGGCCGTGCAGCCTGCTGGTCGAGCCGGGGAGCGGCCACTTCGAGTGCACCGAGGCCATGGCGGTCTTCCTCGCCGACTACATCCGGGCCGCCGCCGCGGCCCGGCTCGATCCCGCCGGCGGCACGACGCTCCGTCCGGTCGATCTCGACGCCGGGACCGTGGCCCGCCTGCCGCTCCCCGACACCGAAGCGGTGCCACCCGAACCGTTTCGGGACTGCCAGCCGGACCGCAGGAGCCTGCCCTGGTTCTTCACGGCAAAACTCGCACAGGCCGCGTACGCCGCCGCCGCGGTCGACTGGAACGCCCGCACGCAGGTGCCGGTATTCGCCGACGCGGCCGGCACGCCGCTGCCCTTCGGCCAGCGCGGCATCTTCTCGCCGCTGCCGTACGAGACCGAGGAGGACGGCATCACCTTCCGCCTGCACGCCGGCTTTCTCGACCGCATCCCTGACGGCTGGGTGCACGGCGGCGCGACGCTCGGACACGCGACCGGCCTGCCCGTCGTGGAGTGGATCTGCGGCCCCGTCATGCCGCTCGGCGCCGGTCGGTTCCAGATCGCGCTCGATCGCACCTGGCAACACTCGCCCACGTTCCTGCGGGTGTGGCACCCCGGCGACGGCACCTATCGGCCTGCGGTGCAGCCGGGCGAGATCAGGCTCCAGCCCCGGACGGCCGGCCGCCCGCAGTCGATCACGTTCGAGCCGATCCCCGACCAGGTGGCCGGGACGCGGGAACTCCCCCTGCGTGCGACGTCCGATGCCGGCCTGCCGGTGCGATTCTTCGTCCGCGCGGGACCGGCGGTGGTTCATGGCGATCGCCTCGTGTTCACCGAGATTCCATGCCGCAGCCGGCTGCCACTGACGGTGACCGTGGCCGCCTGGCAGTGGGGCCGCACGGCCGAGCCGGCGGTGCAGACGGCCCCGATCGTCGAGCGGAGCTTCCGCATCGGCGCGCACTAGCCGACCCGGGCAGGGCATACA
>Ga0214917_10002914_pt1 | contig 20369 bp, 20 predicted proteins | sample LL_1208_BB_MetaG_FD_177983 | JGI IMG/M metagenome (GOLD analysis project Ga0214917, IMG submission 177983) | Freshwater microbial communities from Lake Lanier, Atlanta, Georgia, United States - LL_1208_BB | ecosystem: Environmental > Aquatic > Freshwater > Lake | place: USA: Georgia | collected...
CTCTGCTGCTATACCTGCACGATCCAGCCTTAAAAGTGAACCTCCAGCAACACTTTCTAACTGAACATCTACCTGGGCAATGAGGAAGGTGCGAAAAGCTGCTTGAGCTGCAAAATCTGATGCAGTGATAGCAAAAGCCCCAAGTGCCACAACGCCGATAACCAACCTATTTCGCAGACTCCATTGACCTGGCCTTGATTTGTATTTGCGAAAGGGTTGATTCATTAATTAATTCTTTGCTGGCAACCTCAAGCGATAACCAACGCCGCGAACAGTGTGGATAAGTGGTGGCTCAATCTGATCAATCTTCTTACGCAAGTAAGAAATATAGGTCTCAACAATTCCAGCGTCGCCACGGAAGTCATACTGCCAGACATGATCAAGGATCTGTGACTTTGAAACTACTCGATCAGCATTGATCATTAAGTAACGAAGGAGAATAAATTCTGTTGGAGAGAGATCAATTAGATTTCCAGCCCTTCTCACTTCATGGGTTGCTTCATTCAACTCAAGATCTGCAAATACAATTAACTCTTCATCAACTGTATTTAGAGTTACTCCAGTTCGTCTAAGCAGGGCTCGTAGACGAGCTACTAACTCCTCAAGGCTAAATGGTTTAGTAACATAATCATCGCCGCCAAGAGTTAATCCTTTGATTTTATCTTCAGTTGCATCTTTAGCCGTTAGGAATAGAACGCCCACATCTTGTCCATCTGCGCGTAGTTTCTTGCAGACTTCAAAACCATCAAGATCTGGAAGCATCACATCAAGGATGAGCGCGTGTGGTTTAAATTCTTCAGCAACGCGCAAAGCATCAGCCCCACTTGCTGCAGTGCGAACTTCAAAACCTACAAAGCGAAGACTTGTTGTAATAAGCTCGCTAATACTCTTCTCATCATCAACGACCAGGACTCTCTGGACCTTGGTATCGCTATCATTACTCATTAGCGGCTCTTTCTTGGCTAGAACGGTTGAATTCATAGTTATCACCTCTCTCCCTATCCTTAGGGGCTTACTTTAGAACTTCCCGAGAAGCAGCTGGGTGGCGGGAGTGATTTTGGAGGTAAAGGCCAGATAACAACCTATTCTTAATCCAACTAGTTCAAACAAAATAAACTCCACAATTAGGGCTTATTCAGTCATTCACCTAGGGAACCCCTCTTAGAGGGCAGTATTGCCATATGGCCGTAGAACAACTCTCTGGCACCGCCGACCGCCTTGGCGCTCGCCTAGGTAGCACCTTTGTTGATGGTGGAGCCCACCCACGCTTTGGAACTCGCAACTTCACAACGCCTCTTCAAAATGGCCCAAACATTGAAAATGTCTGCTCACTAGATCACCCAGAAACCGAGCAAACTAGATTGGGCAAAGCTGTTAGCAAGAAAGCAGAAGGAGGCGGAGACTGGCTCACTTGGGTTTTTGCAACTGGATATATTTCAAAGATTGTAGAGAAGTTTAGACGCAACGCAATCGAAGGTCATCGCACCCGCCCAGATTGCAGCGATCTTAAGTGGAAGCAAATCGGACTAAATGAGATCACCGATTCTCGCGAATTTCCATTCTTTGTCCAATGGTTAACCGATGATTACCCATCACAAGACAGGAAAGCAGTCGCTGCAATTGAGAAGATTACGATCGCTGACACAGATCACTTGGCTGATTCTTGGTTTAAATCAGAGATCCTTGGTGCACTAAATGGCGCTGATATTGAGTTCATTGATCCGCCAACAATGAGGGTGAGTCGGGGATTGTTGCGGTGCATCTGATGACGCCAAGTGGCGTTGTGAAGTTGGATTAAAGGCCAAACAATTTTCTTACCTTAGATTTATCTAGAGTTGTATCAAATTGCTTCGAAAGTTCAATGGATTGGATCAGAATTCCATCTACATTTAAGTAATTATGTGAACCAAATCGTCCATTAAGATAGATATCCTGTGTCTTAAAGTATTCAATAATACTCTGGCGTTGATTCTCAAAATCAGTTGGGTAAACAACATAAGCATCCTTAATACGCTCAACATATTGAAAAATTGGAAAATCTGACTCAGCAAGTAATTCTCGCTTCTTTAGACCATCTATAACATGATCAATCAGTTCGACATCAGTCATAAACCATGCCGCACCCGACTCCGCTACAGTTATCTCTGCCTGAATCAGAAGGTGGTTCTCTGAGGGCACGTTATTTGGAGAAAAAACTCCCGGGTATGAAAGTCGGTTTACCAAGAATTCTGGGTCTGGAATATAAATAGCAGTAAATTTATTCTCATCTTTTTTCTCAAAACCCAAATTGACGGTAATTAATGGATTCACAGGAAGATAATTCACATTAGCCTTAACTGAATCCGGGGTACCCACATAAATTTCGATTAAAGTCTTTAGGGGAATTGTTGAGACAATATCGCCGATAAATTCTTCCTGAACCCCATTAACGGTTATTTGAAAATGATTTGCAGAAGTACGCTCAATTTTTTGAATTTCACTATCTAGGCGAATTCGATTTGACGCTATTCGTCTCGCCCAAGCCTTCATTAATGACTCGTAACCGCCTGACTTTGGATAATCGTAGTGAAGTTGATGAACGTAACCTTCGGTTCGAACTCCCATGGCACCTTTAAGTACATCCTCCCAGGGTGGACTTGGGATTCGGTCTGCCCAGGTCATCGAGATTTCTGAAAATGGAAGATTCCAAATTTTTTCGTTGTAGGGTTTGAAATAGATTTTTGTAAGAGTTTCACCAAAATTTTGCAAGAACCATTCTTCAAGATTTCTTGGCTGCACTTTGCTCGGATTAATGCGGGGCGCTAAGAAATCTTTAAGTGCATTAATTCGAATGTCTTGAGGTAAAGAAGATAGATCATTTTCGATAGGATAGCGGAGAAGGGAACCATTAATCATAACAACGTTATTCCGGATACATGTGTGGACGTTGCCATCAAGTGAATCAACCATAACACCTAAAACATCTTTATCCCGCGAAAACATAATGTGAGGACCCTGGTCAAAAGTAAAGCCTTCAATTGATTTTGAGTTGCTAAGCCCCCCAATTTTTGGACCAGACTCAATAATTCTCGATTTTGGAAGCAATATCGCTGTTGATAGGCCGCTGGCCCCTCCACCAAGGATTAACTTTTCGCGCACATCAATCCCCTCTCAGAAGGTCACAAAATGGTTCGAGACCTTGCTTTTAATATTGCTAGGATACTCGTATGAGCTGAACCAAAACCTCATTAAGGACCTAATTATGCGGAAAAGTGCTTTGAATTCAAGTGATATTCCAGTGGATAACGCGAGATATCGAGATGTAATCCTCGCGCGAGTGGCACAGTATTTAACGTCGACGAAGAGGATAATTTGGTACCTTGAAACACTTGTTCTTTCTGCGAGATTTATGCAGCTACTTAATTCAAGTCAATGGGGCTCTAACTCTAAACTTTTTGTAAATCGGCACCAGTTGTGGAATGAAAAGCTATTACCAAAGGTCAATTCGGATGCCATCGTTTTTGAATTTGGTGTAGCTGCTGGAGCTGTAACCAAGTGGTGGTCGAACAAAGAACTTCCTATAGCGGTATGGCATGGCTTTGATACCTTCACAGGTCTTCCAACGCCATGGAGCCGGGGGGGGGTGGATGTAATGGCAGCAGGTGTATTTGATCAATCGGGTACCGCGTCTAAATTCCCAATTGTAAAATCAAAGCATCCGGTAAAATGGCACAAGGGATTAATCTCCGAAACTCTTGTTAATGCCAATTTTCCAATTCCATCAAATTGCCAAATCATTGTTTTCATAGATGTTGATCTTTATCAACCCACAAAAGAGGTGCTTTCATATTTTGCGAGACATTTAAAGTCGGGAGATTTAATTTATTTCGATGAAGGTTTTGATCCATGGAATGAAGGGCTTGCGCTTCGGGAAACCATGAATGCGCTGCCTCCTTTTACCGCTATTGCACATACCGGTAGCGCGTTGCTAATTGAAATTGGGCGCAGAGATGCATAATTATTCAGATGTTGCAGTTGTAATGATTACTCGAAACGAAGAACTTGCGGTCGAAAAAGTTGTCAGAGATGCGTTTCTAAATCTGCCAGGTTGCAGTGTTTTTGTCATTGATGGAAGCTCCGATCGAACCGCCGAACTTGCTGCGTTAGCTGGTGCAATAGTTATACAAGAGCCGGGTGGTGGTTTTGGCCCAGCCCTCCATTGTGCGTTGAATTCACCAAGTTCCGTTTTTTCGATCATCGCAACAGTTGATGCCGATGACACGTATCCTCCCGAAATTCTGCCTGACTTGGTTCGAATGGTAAGAAGTGGAATTGATGTTGCTGGCGCAAACCGTTTAACCATAACTCCAACTAAACATATGCCATTAATTAACTGGGCAGCCAACCTTACGTTTAATCTGATAGCGTCCTTTAGGGCACGCAGGATAATTCGCGACGTCCATTCAGGCCAAAGAGCTTACAAACGCGAGGTTATTAAAATGTTCGACTGGGATTACAAAGGTTATGCGTTTCCTATAGATTTATTGTTTTGGCCAGCTATGGCAGGATTAAAAATTAAGGAGATTCAAATCGTCTATCGAGAGAGAATTGGCGAGACCACCCTTGTTCGAGGCCCAAGTGGAAGGGCTTCAATAAAACGATTATTGAGGAAAAGATCTAATTTTAGATTATCGAGCAGCCGTGAATCTCTTTAAAGTGTTGTTATTGCCCAGCAATTTCCACTTTAATTGACGCAAGCGCATCTAACATGGCTTCCTTGCTCGATCTTTTTGAACTCCACCCAGTTTTTTTAATTTTTTCTGAGTTTAATAAAATTTTTGGAACGTCACCCTTCCAACCACGATTCGTTGAACCATAAATAATATTTACACCGGAAGACTTAATATTTAAGATTTCAAATGCACACTCGGCAATTTCACGTACCGTTAAAGTATCCTCAGTGGAGATATTGTAAACATCAAAAAAAGATTTTGAATACGATTCAAGGTGTAGAACCCCCTGAACAATATCATCGATATGTATGTAAGATTTTGTCTGAGTGCCATCCCCTAAAAGGCGTAATTCTCGGGGATTTGAAGAAAGGCGCCTAATAAAATCGTAACCCACACCATGTGTCTGTCGTGGCCCAACAACATTTGCAAATCGAAATGCAACGGCATGAAAATCAAACATATATGCGTACGCCGAAATTAAAGCCTCACCAGCTAACTTACTTGCCCCGTATGGGCTAATCGGTAACAGCTCATCAGATTCTGAAATAGGCCGAAACTCAACATCTCCATAAACACCACTGCCGGAGGCGTACAAAACCTTCTTTACTCCTGAAAGCCTGACAGCTTCAACAACCGATTCAGTAAGTGCAGTTCCTTGGACAAAATCAATCCTTGGATTATTCATAGCTGCGGCTATGTCAGGATTGGAGGCTAGGTGGATGACCGTATCGACACCCATGAGCACTTCTGTTAATTTCATTGTGTCTTGCACGGGCATATCGATTAAGTCAAAATAGGATTTTCCCAAGTGGTGTGAGATATGAGCTATTGTCCCTGAGGAAAAATTATCTATTACCTTGACTTGATTTTGACCAGTCGAGAGGTGGTCAACAAAATGGCTTCCGATAAAACCAGCCCCACCGATCACGGCATATGACTTCATAACAGCACCATTTCTATACGAGATGGACACAATGTAACAAAACTAGCGAGAAAATACCCCATATATATTGATTTTACGGACACATTCATGGAATGCTTTAATAGTGATCTTAACTAGAAGCCCTTTACGAATTTCATTAGGCGGCGGTGGAACAGACCTTCCATCGTATTATTCACAATTTGGTGGTTTTTCACTAGCAGCAGCGATTGATAAATATGTCTACGTGGCAGTAAGTGCACCTTTCGCTGAGGGAATTGTCTTGAAATACTCGACAATTGAAAAGGTATTCAAAGTAGAAGAGATTCAACATCCAATTTTGCGAGAGTCCATAAAATCCTTGGGACTAAAAACCCCTCAAATTGAAGTTTCAACTATTGCCGACATCCCTTCGGGAACGGGACTGGGGTCTAGCGGAAGTTTTACCACGGGGCTGCTGAAGGCACTATATACACATAAAAAACTGACTATACATGCGGATGAATTAGCAAAGCTAGCTTGCGAAATCGAAATAGATATCCTTCAAGAGCCAATAGGTAAGCAGGATCAGTACATTGCCGCCTTTGGCGGAATATCCGCATTTGATTTTCATAGAGATGGTCAGGTGTCTGTAAATCCTTTGAAGTTGTCCCCACAAACAATGTTTGATTTAGAGGATAACTTACTTCTGTTTTTCATAGGAACGACAAGGAGTGCTAGCGATATTTTGCGGGATCAAGACGAAAAGTCTAAGTCTGGAAATCTGGATATGATTGACAACTTACATAAGATAAAGGAATTAGGTATTAGTTCACGAGATTCACTTTTAGATGGAGATACGAAGGCATTTGGACTATTAATGCATGAACACTGGTTGACGAAAATTAAACGAGGTTCTGGCATTTCTGACAATCATATAAATGATTTGTATGAACTTGGTCGAGCCAATGGTGCAGTAGGTGGAAAAGTAGTTGGTGCAGGAGGTGGCGGTTTCTTGATGTTCTATGCAAGCAATCGTGATCGCCTAAGAAGAACGATGAAAGATGCGAATTTAACGGAATTACGTTTTAGTTTTGATTTTGAAGGTACGAAGGTTGTATTTTCCTAATGTTACCTATTGCGATTCTAGCCGGTGGACTGGCAACTAGACTTGGAAACTTAACAGACACAATCCCCAAGTCTTTGATTGAGATTAATGGACGACCATTTATTGATTGGCAAATAGATCAACTTGTAAATGCGGGATATTCACGTTTTGTTCTTTGTGTCTCACATAAATCGGATCTAATTCGAAGTCATTTAGGCGATGGCAGTCGTTGGGCCGTTGATATTCAATATTCACATGATGGCAATACGCAACTTGGAACAGGCGGTGCGATTAAAAATGCACTTCCGATATTAGGGCAGAGCTTTGCAGTCATTTACGGTGATTCCTACCTTCCAATCAAATATTCGGCAGTTGAAGAAGTATTTTTAGCATCTGGGTTACAAGGCCTAATGACCATATATGCAAACAGCAACGAGTTTGATAATAGCAATGTTGAGTACTCTCATGGAGTTCTCGTCAATTATGACAAAGCAACAAGAAATTCACGCATGCAGCACATAGATTATGGCCTAACATATTTCCGATCCCGAGCATTTGATAAATTTCTTGAGGCGAGCTCTTTTGATCTATCAGATGTTTATACTCAACTTCTAAATGATGAGGAATTAGGCGGATTTGAGGTAGTTGAGAGGTTTTATGAAATAGGCTCACTCCAAGGAATCGATGATTTCTCTAAGTTCCTAAGAAAGGTTTCCTTATGAAATTTATAAAACAACATCTTGATGAATCCATCGCTATCACAAATGCAATCGATACCTCAAAGATAGAAGCAATGGTTGATTTATTGGCCGAAGTAAAGTCTTCCGGTGGCAGGCTCTTTGTCTTAGGTGTTGGTGGAAGCGCGGCGAATGCGAGCCATGCCGTAAACGACTTTAGAAAACTTGCTGGTATCGAGACTTATGCTCCGACAGATAATGTCGCAGAACTTACTGCCCGAACCAATGATGAAGGGTGGGAAACTGTCTTTTCTGGATGGTTGAGAGTGAGTAAATTGAGTTCAAGAGATTGTCTCTTTATACTCTCAGTCGGTGGTGGAAATAAGGAAAAAAATGTAAGTACAAATTTGATTCAGGCTATTGACCTTGCAAAAGCGGTGGGAGCGAAAGTCACTGGAATCGTTGGTCGTGATGGCGGATATACATTGAAGAATTCTGATGTTTGCCTGGTAATTCCGAGTGTGAATCCAAATTCAGTGACCCCGCACGCTGAGTCTTTCCAAACAGTGATTTGGCACCTCATGGTGTCGCATCCAAAACTCAAAAGCAACCCAACAAAGTGGTGATCAATTACTAATTATGAGAAGAGCAGCTTTCCTCGATAGAGATGGTGTTTTAAATCAAACACTTCTCGTAGACGGTGTACCCGAACCACCAAATTCTATTTCTGAAGTTAAAATATTAAATGGGGTGCTAGAGGGGATTCAGTTGCTGAAAAACAGCGGCTTTATTCCTGTCGTTGTTACGAACCAACCTGATGTCGCTAGGGGCAAACAGTCAAAGGAAATTGTTGAGGCAATCAATCTGTATATCGGAACAAAGTTACAGATTGAACATTTTTTTACTTGTTTTCATGATGATTTAGATTTTTGTTCATGCCGCAAGCCGGCTCCCGGGTTAATTTTCCAAGCAGCAGCTCAACTTCAACTGGACATTGCTAGTAGTTTTTTGGTTGGGGATAGGTGGCGAGATATCTCTGCAGGACAAGCCGCAGGATGCCAGTCATATTTTATTGACTACTCATATAGGGAGAAATTACCAGATATGCCGTATTTTCAGGTAAATTCTTTGTTGGAAGCAACCCGAATAGCAGTAGGAGAATACAATGGAGTCTAAAGTTAACATGCTAACCGTCAAGATATTTGCTGATGGAGCTGATCTGCCGGGAATGATTGAAATGGCCAACAAACCATATATATCTGGTTTGACAACAAATCCCACCTTGATGAAAAAAGCTGGAATTACAAATTATGATAAATTCGCAAAAATGGTTTTAGCTGAAATAAAAGACATTCCAATCTCTTTTGAAGTTTTTAGTGATGAAATAGAGTTGATGAAAAGGCAAGGGGAAAAAATTGCATCTTGGGGAGAAAATGTCTATGTTAAGATACCCATTACAAATTCCCGAGGTGAATCTACGAAATCTGTGATAGCGCACCTAGCAGGCAAGGGCGTGAAAGTAAATGTCACTGCACTAATGACTGACGTTCAAGTCATAGAAATAGTCGATGTGTTGAACCCCACTGTAGAGAGTTGTGTTTCGGTTTTTGCTGGCAGGATAGCCGATACAGGCAGAAATCCAATCCCGACAATGCAAAGATCCTTAAACGCACTCTCGGAAAATACTAAAGCCGAGTTGATTTGGGCTAGCCCACGAGAGTTACTGAATATATTTCAGGCAGATGAAATAGGGTGCCACATTATTACAGCAACGAATGATATCTTAAGAAAACTTGACTTGGTTGATAAAGACCTCACCGAATACTCCTTAGAGACGGTTCAAATGTTTTACCGTGATGCACAAACTTCTGGCTTTAGTCTCTAATCTATAAAACTAGAAAATTATGACTAAGTTGAAACCAAAAATAGAGCATCTTGGTTTTGAATTAGGTGGTTCGTGGAATCTACATTCACACCCAATTACAAGAGGTGGTATCTCATGTTTTATTCAATTATCGTTTTCAAGCCTTCTTGAGTACCTATACCCAATGCAGTTCGGAAAGGCATCCCATTTGCGATAAACTCTCATCAAATAATTGGAATGAGTATGGGTCAACACTGATCCTAACTTTTCAATTTCGATTATTTCTAACTTAATGGAGACTTCTTACTTCTTTCAAACAACTTGGAAACCAGGCGGTTGCTCTAATCAAGAGAAGCAGAATTAAATACCAAGTTAGCATTACTCCAGGCATTAGGTATTGGGTGGAGATAGTATCTCCCCCCGTTACCTGTAATACTGCAGTAGTAAAAGCTCGTAACATAACACTCAATAGAATAACAATGATATAAAAATTAATTAAAGAATCAGATTGAACTTGAATTCTATAATTGTAGACGCTAGCCATTATCAGCAATAAAAGGATTATTGATATCAGAAACACTAGGTGTGGTATAAAGAAAAATCCCATTTTTTTATTGGGCCACACGTGGGGTGGACCAAAAAGAGAGGTTATACTGCGAAAAACATCTGCATTAGCTTGGTTTCCATAACTAATCCCAACTGGGGTAAAGGTACTTTTCATTTGTACGTAATAATTCATTTGGTTTGGTATTTCTTGAACCACCTTTGGAAAATTTTGTAGTATTCCTACCCCAGGTAGCTTAAAATCCTTAGAGCAATTCATGTCTACTTCCAAGCAGTAATTTTGTATGAGTGAAGTCCAATGATTAAGTCTTTGCATAGTAACTGCACCGTTGGTATCTATTGGTGATTCTGACTTAACGGTATAATAAATTGCCCATGAAATCCAACCGCCTCCAACTTGGTCACACACTTGCGCTACGCTGCAAGAGACATCTTGATAGTACTTAGCACTAGACTCAAGCTTCGACCCAAAACTTCCGATTTCCGGTATCGCGTCGTAAATTTTTCTTCTCTGCTCATACGAGACAGAGATTCTCGAATTTTCATGTACAGGATTAACTCTAGACCATTGTTGCACGAGGTTGACTAGTGGGCCCGATTGAAGTAACGCCTGGGAGCTTATTCCATAATAATTCTTATTCAAATTCAGAATCGTATAATTTACTCCAGATATGGCGATCACAGTCAAAAGAAAAAATATTATTAAAATTTTCTGTTGAACTCTCTTGCTCTTGCCTCGATTACCTAAAAATAAAAGAATAAATATCAAAAAAATGAGTATGACGGCTAAAGGGCCTTCCTCTCGTGTGAATACTAACCATAAAGAAATCAGAATGAAAATTATTAACTCACGAAAGATTTTTCGCTTATTTAGAACTAATTCTTTGAATAAGCAATAAATTTCTCCACCTTGGGCAACTATTCCAAGTAACAAAACACTAAAAAAGCCATCTCGTAAAAGTCGAGCATTACTAAATCCATAAAGCGATGGGCTAAAGACCAGGAATGCAAAAATCAAGTGGGCAGTTTTTGACGAATAGCCAAAGCGTAAAAATAACATACTAAATTTAAAAGCAAAAAATGACTGAAGCAATATTAGTAAAACAAAATATGGCACGTGAAGCGCGGCCGAAATCGCAAGAAACAATTGGAATCCTGGAAGTTTAAGTGCCGCACCCTCTTGAAAAGTGCCTAGCCAATCTCCATTAAGGAGTGATAGCGCCTGTCTTGCGAAAAGTAGATCGTCTGAACCTGCGTCAACAATCCACCAACGTGGAGAAAATATAGAAGCCATGATCGCTATCGCTACAACCAAAAATATGAAGAGACGATTAGCGCCAATGAATTTCAAGACATACCTTCCATTCAAATTTAGACTCAGATTAACCAGACAAGTATACTTTGCAAAATTGATGACTAGTCAATCGTAAAACTGCAGTTGAGTGTTATAATACCCCCTTGCATTAACTTATATTAAGAACGATAATGGACTAGGGGCTGCGACTCGAATACGGGGTGTCAGGAGGATTTAAGTGAGTTGGATTAAAAAATTTCGTGCCTACATCACAGCCCTGGTAGTGGCTGTTCTAGTTGTCACTTTTTGGCCAAGTGAAGATAAATCCTCTCAAAGGCGAATCGAAGATATTCGGATTGCATCAGCGCAACAGCCTGTTGGCGGGATCTTTGGCGAAAATGACATTAATCAAATTTTCGTTAGTAACGTTGATAATCTGGCAGAAATTCAAATCTTGTTCGCTACTTGGGCGCGAAAAAATTCGGGTTCACTGTTTGTCAAAATTTCCGAGGTGGGAGGAGAAGAGTTTTTTTCCCAAACACTTGATATGGCATCTATGGTAGATAATTCATTTGTAAGCTTCAAATTCCCGCCGAGAGCAGATTCTAAGAATAAAAAATATTTAATCAACTTATCAAGCCCTGAATCAACACCGGACAATAACGTGACATGTTGGGGAATGATCGATAACGTACCTAAAGATTTTGAGCTTACTTACGGTTCACAAAAATCCAATCTTGTAATTGTTTTCAATACTTACACAGGGTAAAACCTTAAGTAGATCGACGCTTAAGGCGTGATTAATCTATTGGAAGTAAGAATTACGAGTAAGGACACCAGCATCTAGACCATAACTACTGTAATAAAAGTCAGTTGAAACCTAGTAGGATAACCAATCTCAAGAGGAGAGTAGCATGAGAATTTTACTGTTTTCTTTGGGCCCTGTTCCACATCTACAGGATTCAATCGTTGAAGGTGGTGGCTTGAGAGTCTGGGGATTGGCGAATGCCCTGGCAACAAATGGACACCAAGTTACTATTGGAATTCCGGATCATTATTTGAAGACCTCAATTCCGGCAGTAAATGGGATATTGCTAATCCCATATGTAAATGTTGGGGATTTAATCGAAGTTTTAACTGCTTCTCACGTGGTCATTTATCCTACCGGAGCACCTACCATTGCTAATGATGTTCTGAATTTGAGATCTCCATTCACAATTTGTATCGGCGATTCTTATGTACCCATACATATCGAAGTTTCTGCAAGAAAATCTGAAGATTTGGAGCTTGAAGAAATGCATTTTCGCGAATATTCGCCGCAGTGGCTAAGAGCAATAGGGCGTTCAGATATTTTAATATGTGCGTCAGAGAGTCAGAAAACATATTTATTAGGTGTTCTCGCTGGAAGTGGCTACTTATCCCCAAAAAGTTATAGCCATTTACGGATTGTTTTGGTACCTTTTGGTGTTGAAAAAAATAGCTTGATTGCAAGTGGAATTTTGGAACGGCAAACGAATGTAAAAAAATTTAAAATTTTATGGTACGGGGGTTTTTACCCATGGTTTGATGGATCTAGATTCGCAGAACTCGTCACGCACATAAACCTGGCGAATTCAGAATCAAAAACAGATATCCAAATTATTGTTGTGGGAGCACTGAACCCATTTGTAAATAATTCTGCATTTGTTGAACACGCCCTTAGAGTCATGAAGGAGTTAAAGAGTGCAGGTAATGTGCAGTTTATAGATTGGCTGCCTTATAACAAAAGACATTTACTGCTAAGTGAGATTGATCTAGTTTTTTGTTTTTCTCAACCAGGTTATGAGAATCTCTTAGCATGGCGGACAAGATATTTAGATTTCATTAAATTTCATATCCCATTAATCACAAACAACATGGACCCATTAGGTGAACTGATTGTTGAATCTGGGGCTGGAATTCATATTGATTCTGGTGACCCAAAAGAAATGCTAAAAGTAGTCAAGCAATTAATCAATTCTCCAACTAACTTGATCAAAATGAAAAAGTCATACTCAAATCTTGAAGAATCACTAAGTTGGGAAAATTTGATTCGCCCTTTGATTGCGGAGCTAAAGAGACCCCTTAAAGAGTTGATATGGCAGAGTTCTGGTTCTCAAGAGTCTCAAACTAGAATCCTAGAATCGTACAAAAAGCGCTACTTTAGTTATTTTTTTCTATTATTATCTAGATTTGGCGCAAGCCATGCGTTGAAGATGGCAGTGAGATTTGCAATTACACGAATTCGATCACAAAGAGAATACACCAAACCGCTATCCTTCGGAGTTATCCCTAAGTATTCGATTTTTGTTCACCAGCTAGATTTTTCAGGTTCTCCAAGAATTGCCATCGAGTTAGCACTCGAGTTAGCTTCAAATGATGCTGGAAATGTTGTTGTATATTCATTCGGGGAAATGCAAGCAGAAATTGTAAAAAAATTAGGTTCAAACGGGATCAGAGTTGAGAAAGTGAATAGTTTAGTGGACGTTTTTGACCCAGAATCATTACTAATCCTGAATGGCCTTGCTTTCGCACATAGTGTTTTTGACGAGATAATTAATAACGTAAAAAGATTTGCTATGTCTCCTCTAATTTTAATTCATGAGGACCGTCCAGAAATGTATCTAGATTCCATAAGGGCCCTTCATCTTGGAAATGCAGCAGAGTTTGGTTTGCTGCGTTTGATTTCTCCATCCATTGGGACACAAAAAAATATCCAACAATTTTTCAAATGCAACTCGGTTGGGTTGTCACCATATCCCATTCGAGCAAAGGATAGAACTGAGTTTGATTTCAGTGATGAGATACGAGTACATTTAACCGGTTCTACTGGGGATAGTAGGAAAAATCAACTGCAAGCTATTAATTTGATTCACAAAGTTGTGTTAGTCATTTCAAAGCACCCAAAAAAATTCAGAAAAGTGAAATTAATTTTGGTGGGAGTGAATGATGAGACACCGCTTGGCCGACAAATAATAGAGCATTCCAAGGTACTAGGCGATTCTGTCGAAATACACCCTGTACTGGATTTTGAATCGTGCAGTGAAATTATAGGAACCTGTAACGCGGTTATGTGCCTTTCGGATTATGAAGCACTACCTTTATACGTTAGCCAAGGGATGGCAATTGGACAAATTGTCATGCGCAACAACTGCTCAGGAGTGGATGAACAATTAGTTCAAGGTGAGAATGGGATTTCTTTGGACTATTACAACGAATATTCAGAATCGGTTGAAAGAATACTAAACTTGTTGGATAGGGACTTGACTAGTGATTCAAAATTGATAGCTATGAGTAAGAAATCACACAGTTTGGCTTTAAAGCAAATGGGAAAAGGTTACAGGGAAAATTACGGAATAGCTTAATTATCAGGGAGTTTTGAATAAGGAAGCGATCCTCCTTAAATAATCATCGCTTAGGCTTGAACGCCGCTTGATATCCCAAACTAAGCTAAATATTCTAAGTAGCCTCGATTTCTGATAGATGTTTATCCACAAATTCAATTCAGAAAGTGATAGTTCCGTAATGATTGAAGAATATCTATCTCGAAATAATTTTGCCTGTCTAAGCGTGACACCGCCCTCTCTTCTCAAGAATCGTTTAAATTTTTCTTGTAAGTCTGGTAACCCGATTGAGTTGCCCTGATGAATTCTATAAATAGTGAGTGGTTGAACCGAGGTAAGTACATCCCCAACCGATGAAGCCAGCCAGCCTAACCACCAATCATGCCAAACTATTCCCTCGGTAGGATAAGCTAATAGAATATCTCTCAACTCTGCATTGAAGACTAAGGTGCATCCAATGAAACAGTTCTCAGCAACAAGAGTCTTCATTGAATGGTCTCGACAAACCTCTTTGCCAATTTTAAACTCGCCACTTTCGAAAACAATAACACGAGAGTGACAGAGTGCCGGTCGATTACTATCCCGCAATTTTCTAATGGAGGTGATTAATTTTTCAGGCAGCCATAAGTCATCTTGATCGCAAAATGCATAAAAGTTGTATCCGGTTGCCTTTTTTAAAAGCTCAATGAAGTTTTGAGTTGCACCAATATTTTCAAAAGAAAAGAACTTATAATCTAGATCCCGGAGTGTGTTATGAATTAACGATTTTTCTTCCTCCGTGGAACCATCATCTCCCCAAAAAATTGTTATGTCAACGTCAAGTTGCTTTCGCAATGAATCTATTTGGAGTAACGTGAAATGGTTAGGATGAAAGGTTGCAAGAAGTACTGCGACCTTAGGCCCCAAGGCCATTACTTTCTTTTTCAGTTTTGAGTAACCTAGAAATCCCTGTCGCGAGATCTACCGTCGGCTCCCAGTTGGTATGCATCTGAAATTTTCTCAAGTCCAAGAAAAATCCATGTCTGTCATACTCCCTACTTGCATGCTCTATAACCTCTATTTCTTTTCCAGCACAATCTTTGAAGATTTTCAAAAGATCTCCAAGTGATGTAGCCACTCCTGAACCTAAATTGAAAGTATCAGAAAAATCAATATTAAAAACACTCTCGATTCCCCTGCAAACATCTAGAACATTTATGTAGTCGCGGTAGCTATTTTCGCTTCCAAAGACAAGCAAAGGTGCATTGTTCTTGAAACAATTAAGCCATTCGGCGAGGACTCCTTGTCCACGACCAAGTTTTTGAAATGGTCCATATACATTTGCTACTCTAAGTACAATATAGTGCAAGCCTGACACTTGTAATTCACTTTCCATTTTAGACTTCAGTTTTCCATAAGCATTTGAGCCACTTGCACCATCAGTTTCTTTGTAAGGTGTAATTCCTGAATCATAAACAGAGCCTCCGCTACTCAGAAAAATTAGTTTCCCATCCCACTTGGCTAATTTTAATAGAGCAAGAGTGTCAACCCACGACTGATATTCGTCAAGAGTTATTTCTGGGGATTTTTCGGCTATCATCGGATTGACTCGAGAAGCGGCCCAAATAATGATATCGATTCCTTCCAGATCTCGCAAGACCTGAGATTTAGTTAAATCAAAAGGGAAACGTGAATCAAATCGCCTAATTTTATAACTACGGCCAAGAAAGTATTGACACAAATGCTTTCCTATGAAGCCATTAGAACCAACAATTGCAATAGTCTTTGCTAAAGTCATGTCAATAGTTGCCGTAAATATTTGCCGTAGTCATTAAGTTTAAAATCTAAGGCTCTTTTTTCAATTTGCTCATTAGTGATCCAATCTTTATGCCAGGCAATTTCTTCGAGACAAGCGATTTTTAAGCCAGTTCGATCTTCAATGATTTTTATATAGGAACCGGCATCATGGAGTGAATCTGGATTTCCTGTATCTAACCAGGCAGTACCTCTAGATAGTTTTGTGTAAGTGAGAAGGCCGGCCTTTAAATAGGCTTCAATTAGGGAGGTAATTTCAAGTTCACCTCTGCTACTAGGTTTAACTTCCTTTGCAAAGACAGAAACGTTTGAGTCAAAGAAATATAGGCCAGTGACAGCAAGATTGGAGATAAATTCCTTCGGTTTCTCCGTAATTGAGACAGGTTTATCGAAGCTATCAATTACTAGAACACCATATTCACTTGGGTTAGCAACCTCGTAAGTAAAAATATGTGCACCACTCGATGGCAAAGAATTAGCGAGTTCATTCCCTAATCCAACACCGTGAAATATGTTATCCCCCAAAATCATCAGGCATGAGTCTTTTCCAAGAAAATCTTCACCGATGATAAATGCTTGGGCCAATCCTTCTGGTTTTGATTGAAGAGCGTATTGAATTTTTATCCCGAATCCGCTGCCATCGCCCAACAAGCTTTCAAAAGATTCCCTATCATACGGTGTTGTAATTAATAGTATTTCTTTAATACCAGCAAGCATCAAAGTGGCGATTGGATAGTAAATCATCGGTTTGTCATAAACTGGTAGTAGTTGCTTACTCACAGACTTGGTAATCGGCCAAAGTCTGGACCCAGTTCCACCCGCTAAAATGATGCCTTTCATACCTGAATCTTATATCCTTATGATCTAAAATCTGGCTATTAGGAGAGCATCATGCGCTTACTTATTACAGGAGCCGCTGGTTTTATCGGTTCTAATTTTGTCCGTCGAGTCAATGACCATTCATTGCAGGGAATCTCCTCAGTTATCGCCCTGGACTCCTTAACTTATGCAGGTGTAGTTGAAAACTTAAGCCAAGTAACGGCAAGTGAAAATTACAAATTTGCCCGCGGCGATATACGTGATGCGGAATTGGTTTCAGGATTACTAAGAGATGTTGATGCAGTAATCAATTTTGCTGCAGAGTCAAATGTTGATCGTTCTATCCAGAGCTCTGCAGAGTTTGTATCAACCAACGTGGTAGGTGTTCAAGTTCTACTCGATGCAATTAAATCCTTGGGTAGAAAGATTCGCTTCCTACAGGTGTCAACTGATGAGGTTTACGGATCAATTGAAGAAGGATCATGGAACGAAAGCTGCCCACTTCTACCGAACTCTCCATACTCCGCTTCAAAGGCGGGTGGTGAACTTCTCGCTCGCTCGTACCACCGGACGCACGGCATGGATGTCGTGATAACTCGCTGTAGCAATAACTACGGAATTCACCATTTTCCTGAGAAGCTGATTCCACTGTTCATCACGAACCTCATAGAAGGTAAGAAGGTTCCTGTTTATGGCAATGGGAAGAATGTGCGTGACTGGCTAAATGTTGACGATCATTGCCGTGGAATTCACGCAGTATTGATGAAGGGTAAGGCCGGAGAGGTCTACAACATCGGTGGTGGCCGCGAGCTGAATAATCTGGAAATTACTAATTTGATTTTAAAGGAGATGGGTGCAGACGAAAGCTCTATCGAGTACGTGGAAGATCGAAAAGGACACGACATTCGGTACAGCGTAGATTGGACGAAGATAAATCGTGAACTTGGGTATGAACCACAAGTTACTTTCGAAGATGGATTAAGAGAGACTGTAAAGTGGTATCGAGAAAACGAAGCGTGGTGGAAACCACTTAAGAATCGTTGAGCCAGTTATGAACTGGTTGATTACTGGCGGTTCGGGTCAGCTGGGTATCACGGTATCTGAAGAGTTAGATTTTCGTGGTCTAGTATTTACAGCTCTTAGTTCAAGTGATTTAGATATAACTGACAGCAAAGTTGTAACTGATTTTATTGCTCAAAATGCGCCTTCTGTTATTGTCAATTGCGCTGCTTGGACGGATGTTGATGGTGCTGAAAGAAATGAGAAATTAGCCAATGATGTGAATGCGCATGGTCCAGGGAATTTAGCAATCGCTGCTGCGGCTCTGGGATCTCGACTAATCCATGTTTCTACAGACTATGTTTTTTCAGGTGAGAGTCAGAAACCTTTTGAGATTGATGATAAAATAGATCCCCAATCAGCCTATGGTCGAACAAAAGCTGATGGCGAAAAGAAGGTACTAACCACTTATCCCGAAAACTCTTATGTTGTGAGAACCGCTTGGCTTTATGGTGCAAGAGGTAAGAACTTCGCTAAGACAATGACGCGACTTGCAATAAATGGTGATGGTGAAGTTCGGGTCGTCAATGATCAAATTGGACAACCGACATCAGCGGTAGATCTAGCAAAACAAATTGTTGATCTTGGCTTGGGGTTTGCTCCTGCGGGGATTTTTCACGGCACTAACGCTGGACAAGCAAGTTGGCTTGAGTTCGCACAAGAGATCTTCTCTTTGGCCGGCGCTGATGTTAATCGGGTATTGCCAGTATCTTCGAGCGAGTATCCGCGACCAGCAAAACGACCTTCTTACTCGGTGTTAAGTCATAAAGGATGGTCAAAAACATCAATCGCGCCAATGCGCGATTGGAAGATTGCCCTGGCTTCAGTTATGCCTGAGATTATTTCAACAGTGAAAGTGGAAGAATAGGCAAATGAAAATTACTCCTCTTCAAATTGAAGGCGTATGGGTTGCCGAATCACCAATTTGGAGCGATGACCGTGGATTTCTCCGTGAGTGGTTTAAATCTGAGGATATAAAAATTGCGACCGGCCGTGATTTTGGCATTGAACAGGCAAACATTTCTCTTTCGTCAAGGGGAACTTTAAGAGGAATTCATTACAGCATCGCACCAAGGGGCCAGGCCAAATGGGTTACATGTGTATCTGGTCGGATTAAAGATGTAATCGTTGATATTCAACCAGGGTCCCCAACATTTGGGAAATGGGTTGAAGTTGAACTTGGTGGAGATTCCGGGAAAGCTGTTTTGATTAGTGAAGGTCTTGGCCATGGATTTATTGCCCTGGAAGACAACACTGCAGTTGCATATTTAGTTTCAACTCCGTTTTCTCCGGGTCATGAATTTGGGATTAATCCCTTAGATGAAAAAATTGCAATTAATTGGGGAATGCAAATTAGTGATTGCAAGATCTCGGCCAAAGATTTAAATGCTCCTACGCTGACTGAGCGTTTAATAGAAGGAAATCTCTCTAGCGCTCCTTAAGAGGTCTTAAATTTGCATAGGATTTCAGCAAATGTTGAGTTACATCTAATTCTTACCACAACTCAAGTTGTGGCGATTTTGACAAATTGAATTCGCGGAATAATCATAAAATTGTAGATGTTTCGCACTTTTATTCTGAAAGTTAAATGTAAATACCTATCAATTAACGTGAGGACTTGTAGATATGTGGCTTGGGCCGGGATCGGACCGGCAACCTAACGACTTTCAGTCGTTCGCTCGTACCAACTGAGCTACCAAGCCAACAAAGATCTTGCTAGTAGTTGTCCACCAGTACGTATGGCACACAAATAAATTTGCATACAACACCAAAACCTTTGCGACCTGGACGGGACTTGAACCCGCGACCTCCGCCGTGACAGGGCGACGCGCTAACTAACTTCGCCACCGGGCCTTGGAATTACTTCCAAAACCTTTACTACTGGTACTGCCTGCCCCCAACGGGATTCGAACGCGTGTTACTGCCATGAAAGGGTTCCCTTCTTCAAGATGCGGTCTCGAGATCCCTAATCGACATGGGGCAATACAAGGCTTTATAAAGGTCCTAAGCGGCCCCTATCGGCGGTGCTCACTGACCTTCGGGAATAAAACCCAAACCCCCATGGTTCTCGTTATAGCAATATTGAGCCACTTCGACTCAATCTTTTGACCATAGGGGGCTCAATGTTGGAGGGTATCCCCCTTGGAATCCAATAGATAGCTTGAAGGAGCGTAAAGAGATGGCAAGAGCAGTCGGAATCGATCTGGGTACGACCAAT
>Ga0214917_10002915_pt1 | contig 20366 bp, 27 predicted proteins | sample LL_1208_BB_MetaG_FD_177983 | JGI IMG/M metagenome (GOLD analysis project Ga0214917, IMG submission 177983) | Freshwater microbial communities from Lake Lanier, Atlanta, Georgia, United States - LL_1208_BB | ecosystem: Environmental > Aquatic > Freshwater > Lake | place: USA: Georgia | collected...
AGCCACCGCCGTTGCCCCAGCCCCGGTTCCAGCCGCCGTTGCCCCAGCCCCGGCCGCCGCCATTGGCCCACCAGCTGATCTGTTGCTCGCCGTTCGCCTGGGAGGCCTTCTCGGCATTGAGCAGGGGTTGCCAGCTGCCCTGGCGCACGGCCTGAATCCGGCTCTCCAGTGGATTGGTGGTGTCCGGGGCGCGATACACGCCGGCATGGGCCGCTTCGGTGAGCACCGAGGCGGCGGCGATGGCGGTGAGCAGATGCAGCAGGGAGCGGGGGGCCATTGTGTGCTGTGGTGCAGGTGGGGGGGTGTCAGCGAGCGGTGGTCGGGAATCGGCTCAGGGGGTGGTCAGCAGGGCCGCGCTGAGCAGCACGTTGGTGAAGTAGCCCTTGATGGCGTCCTGGCTGAGGTTGACGCGGCTGCCGGGACCCACCCAGCGGTTGATGCGGCTGAGGGCCTTGGGGTCGTTGTTGATGTAGCCCTGCATCAGCCGGGCGATGGCCAGGTTGCTCAGGTTGAGGATGCCGGAGTTGTTCTCCGGAACGATGCAGGCCACCGATGCCCGGCTGTAGGGCACGGCGGGCACCAGCGGGTTGCTGCCGGCGGCGCTGTTGCTGTTGGCCTTCAGCCAGAGGCTGTCGCCGGCCAGAAACTTGATCTGGCCAGAATTCAGGGCACCCAGAGCAGCCTGCGGGTTGTCGAAGGGCACCAGCCGGGCCTTGGGCACCTCTGCCGCGAGGGTGACGGCCGCCAGGGAGTTCTTCACCACGCCGATGGTCTGTCCGGCCAGGGCGGCGGGGGTGCCGTCGTTGCCGGGGGGGGTGATCAGCCGCACGCCGGAGAGCGCGAAGGGCAGGCTGTAGTCCACCACCATCGCCGTGCCCCAGCCAAAGGCCACGCCGCAGGCGATGTCTGCGGTGCTGGCGGCGATGCTCGCCAGCCCCTGATCCACCGATTGCATCGGCTGGGGTGCCAGTTGCACCGGCTTGTTGAGCGCCTGGCTGAGTTCGTTCTGGATCTCGGCCACGAATTCCATGGCGAGGCCCGCGTAGCCGTTGCCCTGGGCGGTGACGTAGGGCAGGTCGTCGTTCATCACCAGCACCTTGAGCTGGCCGGTGCGACCCACCCGGTCCACCACCGATTCTGCCCGGGCCGCCTGGGGGATCCCCAGGCTGAGGGTGAGCAGGGCGCCGAGCAGGGCAGTCAGACGTGAGCGCATGGGACCGGGGTCCGCAACCATCTGGAGAATTTAGGGATCCTGGGCCGATTTGGTCGATCCCTGTTGTGATCGTCACCTCCTCCAGAATGGCCGGATGATCGAGGTCATCGGCACCGACGCCGGCGCGCCGGACACCCTGCCGCCGATGCAGCAGCGGGCCCTGCGTCAGGCGGCCGTGGTGGCTGCACCGCGGCGCCTGCATCCGGCCCTGCAGCACTGGGCGGGCCGCACGGGCGGGGATGCGTGCCCGGCGCTGTGGGCCACCGATCAGCTGGAACCCCTGCTGGATCACCTGGCGGCCCTGCCCCACGACCGGCCCGTGGTGGTGCTGGCCAGTGGCGATCCCCTCTGGTTCGGCATCGGTCGGCAGCTGCTCCAGCGGATCGAGCCGGCTCGGCTGCGCTTCCATCCTGCCCCCAGTTCGCTGCAGCTGGCCTTTGCCCGCATCGGCCGCCCCTGGCAGGACGCCGCCTGGGTGAGCCTGCACGGCCGCGACCCTGAACCCCTGGCGGCGGCGCTGCAGAAACGGCCCCCCGCCCTGGCGGTGCTCACCGACCCGGGCCGCGGCGGGGCCGAGGAGGTGCGGCGGCTGCTGGCGGCCTCGGGGTTGGAGGCCGCCTACGGCTTCTGGCTGTGCGAGCGCCTGGGCCATCCCGAGGAGCGGGTGCAACGGCTGGCCCCCCAGGCGCCGCTGCCCGCCGCTGTGGATCCCCTGCACCTGGTGTTGCTGCTCGCCGAGCCCCCGGCTGCCCCCGCCGATCCCGCTGCCCTCCCCCTGTTGGGCCTGGAGGATGGGCTGTTCCTGCAGCATCCCGACCGCCCCGGCCTGATGACCAAGCGGGAGGTGCGCATTCAGCTGCTGGCGGATCTGGAGCTGCCGGAACGCGGCGTGCTCTGGGACCTGGGCGCCGGCGTGGGCTCGGTGGGCCTGGAGGCCCTGCGGCTGCGGCCGGCCCTTTTGGGTTGGTTTCTGGAGCAGCGCGGCGGTTCAGCGGCCCTGATCGCCGCCAATGCCGAGCGGCTGGGGGTGCGGCCGGCGGGAATCCGCGAGGGGCGTGCCCCCGAGGCGCTGGAGGCTCTGCCCGATCCCGATCGGGTGCTGATCGGCGGCGGCGGCCGCGGGCGCGCGGCGGTGCTGGCGGCGGTGCTGCGGCGCCTGCGGCCGGGCGGGGTGGTGGTGATCCCCCTGGCCACCCTGGAGGCCCTGGCTGAGCTGCGGCCGCTGCTGGAGCAGGCCGGTTGCCGGGTGGCGGTGGCCCAGCATCAGGCCTGGCGCGGGGCTCCCCTGGCGGATGGCACCCGCCTGGCACCGCTCAATCCCGTGCTGGTGCTGCGGGGGGCCAGGGGTTGAGCAGCGTGAGGCCGAGGGCCTCAAAGTCGCGGCTGTTGCGGGTGGCGAGCGAGGCCTGATGGGCCAGGCAGATGGCGGCGATCACGGCATCGGCACACGCCATCGGGCGGCCCAGCCGTTCCCGGCGAGCGAGCAGTTCGCCGTACCAATGGGCTGCGTCGCTGTCGAACGGCAGCACGCGGCCTGGGAACAGACTGCGTCGCAGGGCGTCCCAGCTGGTCTGGAGGTCGGTGCGGCGCTGTCCCTCGGGCAGCCGTGCCAGGCCATGCAGGAGTTCGGCCAGCACGTTGGTGTCGAGAACAATCACGCGGGTTCAGCGGCTCAGGCTGGTGGCTGGCTGAAGGTCGCCGCTTCGGCCAACGATGCACGCTGGGGCAATTCGAGATCCACACCGCCAAGCGGTGCGAAGTGCAGATGAATGCGGGTGCCGAGGCCAGGCGTCTCTGCCGCAGAACCGGCTTCGTTGTTGACCGTCTCCCCCAGAATCGCGCGGGCCTCCTCTTCCATGGAGCGCCCGTGCCTGGCGGCCCTCAGGCGCAGCTGGCGCTTGACCTGTTCATCGAGGTTGCGGATGGTCAGTGTGGCCATGACAACCCCCGCATCGCTGGCGTTGACAGCAACGCTAGCGAGGGGTCTGGGGTGTGGCTGGAGGCTTGGCGATCAGGGCCTGGATTCGGGCTGCCGATCCCACCGAGAGTCCGAGTCGGGCGGCTTCACCCGCCGCCAGTTCCACCACGCCATCGGCCGGTTCATCGGGCCCGTAGCTGCGGCAGGGCAGCCGTGGGCAGGGGGTGGCATTGGCTTCGATGGCGATCACCCGGCCGTTGCGCAGGAACAACATGTCGAGCGGGGCCGGGGTGCGATGCATCCAGAACTTCAGCGGTTGCGGCTGGGGGTAGGGAAACCACATGCCCCGCAGGGGTGCCAGGGGCGGCCGGCCCATCAGGCCCCAGGTCTGCTGCTGGTTGGTGCGGGCCACCTCCAGTTGGATGCAGGCTTGCTTGGAGGCTTTGGGGGCCCCGGCGCCGGTCTCCAGGCACCACTGGGCCTCGATCGGCAACACCTGGGGCGGAGCCGTGGCTGGGGTGCTGGGCAGGGGCATCGGATCGGGAGCGAGGGTTGAGCTTGAGGGTTGGGCTTGAGGCTTGAGCTTCAGGTGGGCGGCCTTAGCTGGGGTGGACCATCACTGAGGCAGTAGCCCTGCCCCCGCACGGTGTGGATCAGTCGCCGCTCCCCCTGCTCCTCCAGCTTCTGGCGCAGGTAGCGCACGTACACCTCGATCACATTGCTGGCGGCGCCCTGCTGGTCGTGCCACACCTGCTGCAGGATCCGCTCGCGGCTCAGCACTTCGCCACGGTGTTGGATCAGCAGCAGCAGCAGGGCATATTCCCGGGCTGTGAGGGCCAGTTGGCGCTGGCCGCGGCGCACCTCATGGCGGCTGGGCACCACCGTGAGATCCGCCAGGCTGAGGCGGTCGCTGGGGGGCTGGGCCTTGCTGAGCAGCTTGCGGTGCAGCCGCAGCCGCAGCAGCAGATCACTGGCTCCGGCCGATGACAGCCAGAAATCCGCTGCCCCCGAGCGCAGCAGCCGGGAGCGGGCGGCAACGCTGTCGTGGCCCAGATCCAGCAGCAGGGGTACCCCTGGCAGGGCCCGCTGCAGATCGGCCACGCGATCCGCCAGCTCCGCCCCCAGCACCGCCAGCTGGCAGCCCTGCCAGCTGCTGGCATCGCCTGGATCCCCCAGCCGGCAGGCATAGCCGGAGGCCTCCAGCCGCGGGGCCAGGGCGGTGGCCTGTTCCCCCAGCAGCAGCACCAGCGCTTCGCTGCTCATGGCGCGCCGCCATTGCCGGGCTTGGCCACATGGGGCAGGCCCCAGCCCAGCTTGTTGCGCAGCACCTGGAAAAACTCATGATCCGCCAGGCGCACGAAGCGCACCGGGTGCTCGCTGCGGCGGATCAACACCCGGTCTTCGGGCCACACGTAGCAGCCGGCGCTGCCATCCACCACCATCATCAGCCGCTCCGGCGTGGCGGGAAACACCGTCACCGGCTCCCGGTCGCTGAACACCAGGGCCCGCGAGGCCAGGGAGTGGGGCGCGATCGGGGTGAGCTGCAGCACCGGGCAATCGGGGGTGATCACGGGGCCGCCGGCGCTGAGGGCGTAGGCGGTGGAGCCCGTCGGGGTGGCGAGGATCACCCCGTCGGCGGCGATGTCCACGGGGGCGTGGCGGCCGATGGCGATCTCGAAATGGCACATCGAGGTGAGTGGCTCGCGGTGTAGGGCCATTTCGTTGAGGCACAGCACCTCCCAGCGCCGCTGCTCACCGCGCATCACGCTCACCACCAGCATGGTGCGCTCCTCCACCGTCCACTGGCCGCTGATCACCTGCTCCAGCGCCTCATCCAGCTTGGGCAGGTAGGTCTCGGCCAGGAAGCCCAGGTGACCGGTGTTGATGGTGAGGATCGGCACGTCGATCGGCGCCGTCTGGCGGGCGGCCGAGAGCACCGTGCCGTCGCCCCCCAGCACCACCGCCAGCTTCATGCCCCGCTTGAAGTTCGCCGGCACGCAGGCGTTGTGCCCCAAGGTGCGCAGGTGCTGATCGGGATTGGCAAAGCCCACCATGCCGCCGGCACTGCTGGCCCGCAGCACCTCGAAGCCGGCCTCTCGAAAGCGGGTCTCGATGGCATCGGCGGTGGCCAGGGCCAGGTCCTTGCCGTCGTTGACGATCAGTCCGACACGGGGCACCGATCGTGGGCGAGGGGCAGCAGGAGTTTATGAGGGCCCCGAACAGCCTGGCGCCCAGGCCTCAGAACTGCTCAAGGAAGCGCAGATCGCTGGTGAACAGGCGACGGATGTCGTCGATGCCGTGGCGCACCATGCAGAAGCGCTCCACGCCCAGGCCGGCGGCGAAGCCGCTCCAGCGCTCCGGATCGAGGCCGAGGCCCTCCAGCACGGCCGGATCCACCATGCCGCAGCCCATCACCTCCAGCCAGCGGCCGCGCCATTGCACATCCACTTCGGCGCTGGGCTCGGTGAAGGGGAAGTAGCTGGCCCGGAACCGCACCGGCAGGTCGCCGAAGAACTGCTGCAGGAAGGCCGTCACCGTGCCGCGCAGGTGGCTGAAATCCAGGCCCTCATCAATGGCCAGCACCTCCACCTGGTGGAACACCGGCGAGTGGGTGGCATCCACGGCGTCGCGGCGATACACCCGGCCGGGGGCCACGATGCGCACCGGCGGCGGGTTGTTCTCCAGGTGGCGGATCTGCACCGGTGAGGTGTGGGTGCGCAGCAGCTCGTGATCCGACAGATAAAAGGTGTCCTGCATGTCCCGGGCCGGGTGATGGGGCGGGATGTTCAGGGCGGTGAAGTTGTAGTAGTCGCTCTCGATCTCGGGGCCTTCCTCCACCCGGTAGCCCAGCCCCGCGAAGATGTCCACGATCTCCTCGATCGTGCTGATCAGGGGGTGGCGGTGGCCCACCGGGATCGCCGTGGCCGGCATGGTCACATCCAGGGTTTCGGCGGCGATGCGCGCGGCCATGGCCGCCCCTTTCACCGCCGCCAGCCGCTCGGCCAGCAGGCCCTGCACCTGCTCCTTGAGCACATTGGCCCGCTGGCCCACCAGCGGCCGCTCCTCGCCGGGCAGTTTGCCCATGGCCCCCAGCACGCCCGAGAGCTTGCCCTTCTTGCCCAGCAGCCCCACCCGCAGCTCCTCCAGCTCAGAGGCGGTGGCGGCGGCGGCGATGGCGGCGGCGGCCTGGGCCTCCAACTGCTCCAGCTGTTCGGTGAGCTGCTGCAGGCTGACGGTGGCGCTCACGGCTGGGCTACGGCGACTGCCGACTGTAGGCAGCGGCGCCCCGCAGGCCCGGGGCCGCCTTAGCTTGCGGCCAGAGCTCCCGGCGCCATGGATCCCCTGCGCATCCTGATCAGCAACGACGACGGGGTGTTCGCCGACGGCATCCGCAGCCTGGCGGCGGAGGCGGCGCGGCGGGGCCATCAGGTTACGGTGGTGTGCCCCGATCAGGAGCGCTCCGCCACCGGCCATGGCCTCACCCTGCAGACCCCCCTGCGGGCCGAGCGGGCCGATGAGCTGTTTGCCGAGGGGGTCACGGCCTGGGCCTGCAGCGGCACCCCCTCCGACTGCGTGAAGCTGGCCCTGTTCGCCCTGCTGGAGCAGTGGCCCGACCTGGTGCTCTCCGGCATCAACCATGGCCCCAACCTGGGCACCGACGTGCTCTATTCCGGCACCGTGAGTGCCGCCATGGAGGGCACGATCGAGGGGTTGCCGGCCCTGGCGGTGAGCAGCGCTGATTTCCAGTGGCGCCACTTCCAGCCCGCCGCCAGCCTGGCCCTGGATGTGGCCGAGCGCCTGTTGCGGGAGGGCTGGCCCGCAGGCGCGCTGCTCAACCTCAACGTGCCGCCCCTGCCGGCGGAGGCCATGGGCCCGCTGCGCTGGTGCCGCACGGCGGTGCGCCGTTACACCGACCAGTTCGATCGGCGCGTCGATCCCCGCGGCCGCACCTATTACTGGCTGGCCGGAGAGGTGGCCAACGACCTGGAGGCCGAGGTGTCCGGTCCAGCGGACTGGCCCACCGACGTGGCCCACGTGGGGGCTGGTGGCGCGGCCCTCACCCCGCTGCAGCCGGAGATCTTCTGGCGCGGCAGCTGCGCCGCTCTGCCCTCGCTCCCCTAGTTGGGCCGGTAGATCCGCTGCAGCAGCCAGAGGCTGATCCACAGCCCGATCAGGTGGGCGAACAGCACCTGGGTGTTGCTCAGCACCGAGAGCATCTCCAGCGAGGTGATCGGGTAGTTGGTGATGCGGCCCCCGGGGGTGGTCATGGCGCCGCCGAAGGCGAAACCCGCCTGCATCGAGGCCTGGAAGAACAGGCTGCCCGCCAGGCTCTGGTAGCCCACGGCGCCCAGGGTCAGCCCGATCAGATCCGCCAGCACCCCCCGCTTGATCAGCCGGGCGGTTTCGCCCTTGCTGGGCCGCACCGGGCTGGCCAGGGCCCGCCCGCAGCGAATGATCAGCCAGCTCTGCCAGAGGCACCACAGCAGGATGAAGAAGGCCAGGGTGGTGAGCGAGAGGCCGGGGCTGAGGCCCAGGGCCTTGTCGGCGCGAGCACCGATCTGGCCGCCGATGTTGTTGAACAGCAGCACCCCCAGCACCACCACCGCCAGCACCACCTGGGCCCAGAAGCGCACCCAGCCCACCCGGCGCAGGGCGGCGGAGATCAGCTGCAGATCGAGGCGGTCGGCCATGGAGGCGGGGCGGCGCTGCGGCGCGGAGTGATGCCCAAACCTGCCATGGGAGGATGCCGACGGCGAGGGCCAGGCAGGTTTTCGGGCCAGGTTTTGGGAGCGGTTCCTTCGGTGATTCCCCTGCGCAGTCCGGACGAGGCCCAGCGCCCCACGGCCATCGCCCTCGGCAGTTTCGATGGCCTGCACCAGGGCCACCGGCGGGTGATCGCCGCCATCACAGGGCCTGCAGCCACCCTGGGGCTGGTGCCCAGTGTGGTGAGTTTCTGGCCCCACCCCCGCGAGGTGCTGTTCGGTGAAACGCGCCTGCGGCTCGATCTTCCGGGCGAAAAGTTGCACCTGCTGGAGCCCCTGGGCATCCAGCAGCTGGTGCTGGTGCCCTTCACCCCCCAGCTGGCCACCCTCAGCCCCGAGGCCTTTGTGGAGCAGGTGTTGGTGCAGCAGCTCCAGGCCCGCCTTGTGGCGGTGGGCGAGAACTTTCGCTTCGGCGCCGGCCGCAGCGGCGACACCCAGGCCCTCGCCAGCATCGGCGCCCGCCATGGCATCGCCGTGACGGTGCTGCCCATGCTCTGGGACGGGGAGGAACGGGTGAGCAGCAGCCGCATCCGCCGGGCCCTGGCGGCGGGCGATCTGGCAGAGGCGTCGCGGTTGCTGGGGCGGCCCTACCGCTTCGGGGGGCGGGTGGTGCGCGGTCGCGGCCTGGGGCGGGAACTGGGCTGGCCCACCGCCAACCTGCAGGTGGATGGGCGCAAGATCCTGCCCCAGGAGGGGGTGTATGCCGCCTGGGCCCAGCTGCAGGGTGCGGATGGGCAGGACGGCGAACGGCTGGCGGCGGTGATGAACCTGGGCCCCCAGCCCACGGTGGATCCCACGGCGCCCTCCGCGGTGGAGGTGCACCTGCTCGGTCGGCAGCTGGAGCTGGAGGGGGCGGAGCTGCTGGTGGAGCCGGTGGCCCTGCTGCGCCGCCAGCACAAATTCGAGAGCCTCGAGGCCCTCTGCGCCCAGATCTCCGCCGATGCCGGGGAGGCCGAGCGGCTGCTGGCCTCCAGCTGCCGGCGGACGATCAGTGCCGCTCAGCCGGCGGGGTAGGCATTGGTGAGCCCCCAGCTGATGAAGGCCGCGATGCCCCCCAGCAGCAGAATCCCTGAAACCAGCACCAGCATCGGGTTGTCGGCTCCGCCCTGGTCCATCCCGAACTGTGAGTGCCTGCAGGCTCCAGCCTAGGCAGCCGCAGCCAGGCCCGCCACCCGTTGCCCCCTCCCGCCCCGATGCGATTGCCCCGATGAGCCCCTCCTCCCAAGCGCAGGCGGTGCGGCGTCTGCTGGATGCCAACCTCGATCGGGCCCGTGAGGGATTGCGGGTGATCGAAGACTGGTGCCGCTTCGGCCTGGATCGCACCGATCTGGTGGCCCGCACCAAGGACTTGCGCCAGCGGCTGGGCCAGCGCCATCACGACGACTACAAGTTGGCGCGCCACACCGCCACCGATGCCGCGGCCGGCATGGCCCATCCAGCCCAGCAACAGCGGCCAGCGGCCCAGCAGGTGGTGGCGGCCAACTGCGCTCGGGTGCAGGAGGCTCTGCGGGTGCTGGAGGAGTTCGGACGGGGCGTGGATCCCGAGCTGGCCGCCGAGGCGGCGGCGATCCGCTATGCCCTCTACGACCTGGAGGTGGATCTGTTGCGCTCCGCCAGCAGCGCCCAGGATCGCCGGCAGCTGTTGCAGCAGTGCCGGCTCTATCTGGTCACCAGCCCTTCCCCCCGGCAGGAGGCCGTGGTGGAGGCGTCCCTTGAGGCGGGCGTCCGCCTGGTGCAATACCGGGCTAAGGAGGGCAGCAGCGGCCCCGATGGCCAGCCGATCACCGATGCCCTGCGGCTGCAGCAGGCCCGGGCCCTGCGGCAGCTGTGTGCCCGCCATGGGGCCCTGTTCCTCGTGAACGATCGCCTCGACATCGCCCTGGCGGTGGATGCCGATGGGGTGCACCTGGGCCAGGGGGATCTGCCCCCCGCCATCGCCCGCCAGCTGCTGGGGCCCGAGCGCTTGATCGGCCGCAGCACCCATGCCCTGAGCCAGCTGCACCAGGCGGTGGCCGATGGCTGCGACTACGTGGGGGTGGGGCCGGTGAATGCCACCCCCACCAAGCCGGGCCGGGAGCCCGTGGGGCTCGACTATGTGCGCCAGGCCGCGGCGGAGAGCCCGATTCCCTTCTTTGCCATCGGCGGCATCGATGCCGCCAACCTGGCGGCGGTGCAGGCCACCGGCGCCCAGCGGGTGGCTGTGGTGCGCGCCATCACCGAAGCCGCCGATCCCGCCGCCGCCACCCGCACCCTGCTGGAGCTGTTGCGATGAGCGAAACCAGGCCAGCCGCCGACTCCGCCACGATCGGCATTCAGCTCAATGGAGAGCCCGCCCGGGTGCCCCAGGGGCTCACCCTGCAGCAGCTGCTTGAGCATCTGGGCTACCGCCCCCAGCTGGTGGTGGCGGAATTCAATGGCGAGATCCTGCCCCGCCAGCGCTGGCCCGAGCAGTGGGTGCGGGAAGCCGACAGCGTGGAGGTGGTCACCATCGTGGGAGGTGGTTCTTAGATTGACGCCCACTTGATGGGGCCATGGCCTTGGCTACTCAGCGTCTGTCTCTGCAGCTGCGCCGCCTCTGCAGTGTGCTGATGCTGCCTGCCGTTCTGGCGGTGTTTCTGGCGCTCCCCCAGCCGAGTTTGGCGGCCAGTGGCGGCCGGATCGGCGGCGGCAGCTTCCGCTCGGCGCCTTCGATGCCCCGCAGTTACGGCGGTGGCGGCTACCGCGGAGGGTATGGCGGCGGGATGCAGCGGGGCTACGGCGGTGGCGGCATCGGCTTCCCCTTCATCGTTCCCTTCTTCTTCGGCGGTGGCGGTGGCCTGTTCGGCTTCCTGGTGCTGATGGCTGTGGTGGGGTTGATCGCCAATGCCCTGCGCGGCGGTGGCGGCTCGGCCCTGCCCGCCGGTGCCCGTGGCGGAGATCTCGACGCCTACCAGCCCGAAGGTCCGGTGGCGATCGCCCAGCTGCAGGTGGGGCTGCTCGCCTCAGCCCGCGAGCTCCAGGCCGATCTGCGCCAGCTGGCGGCATCGGCCGACACCAGCACCAGCAGCGGCCTGCAGCGGGTGCTGCAGGACAGCACCCTGGCCCTGCTGCGCCACCCCGATCTGTGGGTGTACGCCAATGCCGAGGTGGGCCAGGTGCCGTTCAATGCGGCCGAGGCCACCTTCAACCGCCTCTCGATGACCGAGCGCAGCAAGCTGCGCAGCGAGCTCACCAGCAACGTGGCGGGCAAGCGCAACAGCGAGGGCGCCGGCTTGGCCGGGGATGCCGATGCCACCAGCGATTTCATCGCTGTGACCCTGCTGGTGGCGAGCCGCAGCCGCATCAACCTCAAAGCCCTCAACGGCTCGGAGGATCTGCGCGAGGCCCTGCAGTTGATCGGTTCGGTGCCATCGGCCGATCTGCTCGCTCTGGAGGTGATCTGGCAGCCCGAGGGGGCCGGTGAGGTGCTCAGCACCGAGGAACTGCTCACCGCCTATCCGGATCTGAAGCATCTCTGAAGCACATTTCAAGCATCGCCTGAGTGCTTGTTCCGGCTCTGTCGTTGATGGGCCAGAACTTAAGAATCTCTTCCTGGGATAACGCTCGGACGTGGTGGTTTTGCGCCCCTCGGCTGCTTAGGGTCATTCAACTTGAGTTCGCCTTCGCTCGTGCATCCTCCTGTTCGCCGTCCTGAGCCCCGTGCCATGAAGTGGCAGGCCAACGGTGAGCTGGCCGGCAGCGATCTGCACGCCCTGGTGTCGCATCTGCGCCACCTGGAGCGCGAAGATCGGGCCCGGGAACTGCTGTGGCTGGGCCGTAAGGCCGATCAGGGTTAAGCAATCCTGTTCGGTGCGCAGGGGCCCTTGCCGCTGGTCTGCGGCCACCCCAGACTGCGGCTCACCAGCCCTCCCTTGATGGCGTCACCCTCGCCCCAGTGGGTCAACACCCCGGTGCTGCTTGAGGCCCTCAGTCGCTATGAGCAGGGGCGTCTGCCCCGCTCGATGCAGCTGTGGCTGCAGGCAGTTCTGGAGCTCGATCAGCCGGTCAGAGGACCGCTCCGGCCCCACTGCTGAGGATCCGCAGCGCGGCCATGGCTGCGCCGTAGCCGTTGTCGATGTTCACCACCGTGAGGCCCGGCGCACAGCTGGCCAGCATCCCGTGCAAGGCGGCCGTGCCGCCGGCACTCACGCCGTAGCCCACGCTCACCGGCACGCCGATCACCGGTTGGGGCATCAGGCCGGCCAGCACCGTAGGCAGGGCTCCCTCCATGCCGGCACAGGCGATCAGCACGCGGGCCTGCCGCAGACGCTCCAGTTCCCCCAACAGCCGGTGCAGCCCCGCCACGCCCACATCCACCAGCAGCTCGGCCCCAATGCCGTGCCAGCGCAGGGCCAGCTCGGCCTCGGCGGCCACCGGCAGGTCGCTGGTGCCGCCGCTGAGCACAAACACCGGCCCGAGGTCCGCTCGCTCCGGGGCGGGTGGCCCCAGGCTGAGGCAGCGGGCATCGGCGTGAAACAGCAGCTGATCGCTTCGCTCCGCCATGGCGGGATCGGCCAACAGCAGCTGCCGCACTGCCTCCGCCTTGGTGGCCTCCACGCGGGTGGCCAGGGCCAGCTCGCCGCTGTTCGCCAGCTGTCGCAGGATCCCGGCGATCTGCGCCGCGCTCTTGTGTTCGCCCCACACCGCCTCGGCCATGCCCAGGCGGCTGCGGCGCGCCAGATCGAGGCGCGCCTGGGGAACAGCGCCATCAACGGGGCTGGAGTTCACCTTCAAAAATCAAGGGAAAGGGATTGCCCTGGTTGATGCCAGTGGCCTGGCGCGCCAGGGCTTCGAAGCGACGCTGCACCCGTTCCACATCCTGCTGGGGGATCGCCTTCCACTGCTCACGGCTGGCCCAGTGGATCAGCAGCGTGCCCTCCTCGCGCTCGGCATCCCAGAGCAGTTGCCGATCCAGGAAACCCGGTTTCTCCGCCAGCCAGGGCTCCCAGCTGCCCCGCTCCGCCTCCAGCCAGGCCTCCACCCCAGCGGCCGGCACCTTCAGGCGCAGATGTTCCACCACCACCACGTCGTAGGGCTGGGGCATGGCCGCTGGCGCCAGGGCCGCATCGGCCGGGCCGCCACCGCAGAGCGCCAGGGCCATTAGCAGCAGGGCGGCCAGCAGCCGGGCCAGGCGATGGGGCTGCATGGGATGCGGGGGCAACCAGGCTGGGGGAGGTGCCAATTCATTCTGATCAGTCCTTCTGGAGCAGCGCGACGGCCTGACAGGAGATGCCCTCCTCCCGGCCCTCGGGCCCCAGCCGTTCATTGGTGGTGGCCTTCACCCCCACCTGATCGGGTTCCAGTCCCATGCGGGCTGCGATGGCCGCGCGCATGGCGGCGATGTGGGGCTTGAGCTTGGGCCGCTCCGCCACCACCACCGTGTCCACGTTCACCACGCTCCAGCCGCGCTGGCGCACAAGCCCCACCACCTGCTCCAGCAGCACCAGGCTGTCGGCCCCCTTCCACTGCGGGTCGTCCGGGGGGAAGTAGAGCCCGATGTCGCCCAGGGAGAGAGCCCCCAGCAGGGCGTCCATGATGGCGTGCACCAGCACGTCGGCATCGCTGTGGCCATCGAGCCCCAGCCCCTCGGGGTGCTGCAGCGGCTGCCCCCCGAGGATCAGCGGCCGACCGGTCAGCAGGCGGTGGATGTCGTAGCCGTTGCCGATGCGCAGTTGCTGCATGGATGGGCTGGGAAGCGGGTTGGAAGGCTCGGGGGGCAGTCTTTCACCAAGGCCAGCTGCCGCAGCTGCCGCGGCTGTTGTGGCTGCCCTGGTCTGGGCTGTTCACGGTGCGGCGCCGCTGCCGGCGGGGCCCGGGTTGGCCGCGGCCAGTTCCACGGCGGTGCCGCTGGCGCACACCATCAACATGCCGCTGCTGCTGCCGAGCACCTCGTAGTCGAGATCCACCCCCACCACGGCGTTGGCCCCGAGCAGGCGGGCCCGGCGGCTCATCTCCTCCAGGGCTTCCTCCCGGGCCTGCTGCAGCGCCCGCTCGTAGGAGCGCGAGCGGCCGCCCACGATGTCGCGCACGCTGGCCATCAGATCGCGCACCAGGTTCGCGCCCAGGATGGTTTCCCCGTTCACGATGCCGAGGTGCCGCACGATCGGGCGGCCCTCAACGCTGGGGGTGGTGGTGAGGAGCATGGTGGGGCTCAGGGTTGTTGGGCCTGCCAGCGGGCGAACAGATCCGGACGCCGCTCGCGGGTGCGCTGCTGCTGCTGTTCGGCCCGCCAGCGGGCGATGGCGCCGTGGTCGCCGCTGCGCAGCACCGCCGGCACCTCCATCTCCCGGAAGCTGGCGGGGCGGGTGTAGTGGGGATGTTCCAGCAGCAGGGCGCTATGGCTCTCCTCCTCCAGGCAGGCCTCCGTGCCCACGGTGCCGGGCAGCAGCCGCACCACGCCGTTGATGATCGTCATGGCCGGCAGCTCACCGCCGGTGAGCACGAAATCGCCGATCGACACCTCCTCATCGGCCAAGCTGCGGATGCGCTCGTCGAAGCCCTCGTAGTGGCCGCAGAGCAACACCAGCTGCTCGTAGCCGCTGGCCCAGCGGCGCAGATCGGCCTGCTGCAGCGGTTTGCCCTGGGGGCTCATCAGCAGCACCCGCCGCCGCGGCAGGGCGGGGATCGCCTCCACCGCCGCAAACACCGGCTCCGGCTTGAGCACCATGCCAGCCCCGCCGCCGTAGGGCTCATCGTCCACCTTGCGGTAGCGGTCGGTGGCGAAATCGCGCGGGTTGTGGAGATGCAGCTCGGCGCGCCCGGCCGCAAAGGCCCGGCCGATCACCCCGAGGCTGAGCAGCGGCGCAAAGGCCTCCGGCGCCAGGCTGACCACATCAAGGCGCATGGTCTCAAGCGGCGGGCCGGCTGACCCGACGGATTTCGGAGCTGAAGCTGGCGCGACCGGGGCTGCCGTCCTGGCGTTGCTCCACGGTGGAGCGCAGCCGCAGGTTGGGCTTGGTGAACCAGATGCGCTCGAGAACCTCCCGCTGGCCATCACGGAGGGTGAGTTCCAGGCTGCTGTCGGGCAGCAGCTGCCAGCTGCCCTGCTGATCGCCGGCCGTGAAGCCGCCATCGGCCATGAACAGCAGCTGCCGCTGCGGTTCACCTTTCAGGCCCACGCTCAGGCCACCCGGGCCTTGGGCCGCTGCAGGTTCGAGATACTCCACCACCAGCTCGCCCCGCTCGCTGCTGTGCCATTGATCGCCGTCGCCATCGCCATCGCCATCACTTGACGCGGCACGGTCCAATTCAAAGCGACTGCGCAGGCACATCCACTCGCCGGCACAGCACTGCAGGAAGGCCGGCAGGTCGGTTGGCGGGAATGGCAACGCGGCCGCCGCAGCACCGGGGGCAGAGGTCACAGGCGAGGTGTGGACTGGTGGCCAATCCTCGCAGCAGCCCGCTCGGCCTGCCGCCGGTCTCAGTCGCCCCGATAGCCCAGTTCCGCCAGGCGGCTGGAGCTGCGGCGCCAGTTGGGCACCACCTTCACGAACAGCTCCAGATACACCGGGCCGTCGATCAGCTTCTGCATCTGCTGCCTGGCGCCGCTGCCGATCTCCTTCAGCATGCGCCCCCCCTTGCCGATCAGGATCCCCTTCTGGCTGTTGCGCTCCACCAGCACCGTGGCCAGCACGGCGGTGCGGGGCCCGTCGTCGACGATGCGATCGATCTGCACCGCCACCGAGTGGGGCACCTCCTCGCGGGTGTGCTGCAGCACCTGTTCACGGATCAGCTCCGCCAGCAGCAGCTGCTCCGGCTGATCGCTCACCGCATCCGGCGGATACAGATGCGGCCCCTCCGGCAGATCGGCGGCCAGGGCGGCCACCAGGGCTGCGGTGCCCTCGCCGGTGAGGGCGCTCACCGGGTGCAGGGGCCAGTCCGGCACCAGCTCGCGGTAGCTGGCGGCCAGCTCCTCGGCCCGCTGCGGATCCACCAGGTCGTGCTTGTTGAGGGCCACGTGCACGGGGGCCTTGCTGCGGGCGAGCAGATCCACGATGAAGCCATCGCCGCGACCCGCCGGCTGGCTGCCATCCACCAACAGCAGCACCACATCCACCTCGCCGATGGCGCCGCGGGCGCTCTGCACCAGCCGCTCCCCCAGCAGGTGGTGGGGCTTGTGGATGCCGGGGGTGTCCACCAGCACCAGCTGCGCTTCCGGGGTGGTGAGGATCGCCCGCAGCCGGTTGCGGGTGGTCTGGGCGATCGGAGAGGTGATCGCCACCTTCTCTCCCACCAGCTGGTTGAGCAGGGTGGATTTGCCCACATTGGGGCGGCCCACCAGGGCCACGAAGCCGGAGCGAAACCCCTCGGGGCTCTGCCCCAGTCCGGCTGAGGGGCCGCTGGGGGGCGTCGGGATGGGCGGCAGCCGGCCGATTCCGTCGTGGTCCGGCAGGTCCTCGAGGCCTTCGAGGGGCGGCAGCGGGTCGGTGGGACGGCTTGGCTCCATAACCTCAACACTGACAGCTCGCCGGCCCGATCCCCGCGGCCCTTTCAGCCCCATGCCCGACGCCATCGCCTCCACCGACGCCAGCGCTCCCCTCGTGCCCAGCTTCCAGCAGGCGATGGAGATCACGGCCCAGTGGCTGGGGCTTTGGGAGGGCGGCGAACTGAGCGATGAGGTGCTGGCGGATCGGGTGGCCGAGCTGGTGGAGAGTCGCGATGGTGCCCGTGGCTTCTTCGTGGTGGCCCTGGCGGGCGATTGTCCGCTGATGGACCGGCTGCCGGAGCCGCTGGTGCTGGCCCTGCGCGGGGCGGGGGCTGGCGTGGTGGACCTCACGGCCCGCAACCTGGCCATGAGCACCGCCATGGCGCTGCACCATCAGCGCCAGGGTGATGGCGGCCAGCAGGCCGGCTCGGAGCGGGTGCAGCTGCGCTGCACCGAACTGCTGCGCTTGCTGGAGCCTGAGCAGGTGAAGGATCGGCTGGAAACCCTGCTCGCCGCCACCGCAGGCCAGGGGGAGGATGTGGCTTTCCTGCAGCGCTGGGGTTACGACGCTGAGCAACAGGCCGCCATTGCCGCAGCGGTGCTGGCGGTGGCTGAAGCCTGAACCCCCAAGCACTCGGTCCGTCAGACAACAAAAAAGCACCCCCCGCAGGGGGTGCCGGACGTCGGAGGCGCTGTAGGCGCTCAGGCCGATCAGTCGCGGCGGCCGCCACCGTTGAGGGCGATGATCAGGCGCAGGATGAAGATGAACAGGTTGATGTAGGTGAGGTACATGCCCAGGGCGCCGGCCAGGTATTGGTCGTCGCTGTAGGTGCGGGGCATGGTGTAGAAGTCGACGAATGCCGCGCCCACGAACAGCACGGTGCCGAAGCCGGCGATCAGCAGTTCCATGCCGCCCATGCCGAAGCCGGGCACGAAGATGCCGCCCACGATCTGCACCAGCATGGCGATCACCAGGCCGAGGATGCCCAGGCCCACCACGCCGCTGAGCGCCTGGCCGACGCTGTCGCTCATGCGACGGCCCATCACCGAGGCCGCCACGAAGGTGATGCCCGTGGCCAGGGCTGCCGTGCCGATGGCGCCGATGCCCGCCGTGCCGATGGCCAGCGCCACGATGCCGCTCAGCGTGAAGCCGGTGAGCAGGCTGTAGGCGGCCAGCAGGGGCAGGGCCGTGCTGTTGTTGCCCTTCATGGCCACGTTCTGGGCCACGAAGAACAGGATGAAGTTGCCGATCAGGGCCACCCAGAACAGGGGCATGAACCCGGTGGGGTTGCTGGCGATCAGGGCCAGGCCGCCCATCACGCCACCGGCGGTGAGCACCATGCCGCCGCCCACATAGGGCAGGGCCTTGTTCACCACATTGGGCCCCACCAGGGCGCTGGATTGCGCCTCGCGGATGGCCTCCTGGAAATTGCTGCTGGCCGGCATGGCACAGGGGGGATGACTACCCACATCCTGCCAGCGCCGTCCAGTGTGCGGGGGGCCTGAGGGGGCCGCGGAGGTGTGGATCCCCCTATTCAGCTGGAGTGGTTCCTGATCCGGGCCAGAGCCCCACGCCCAGCACGGCGATGGCTGTGCCGATGCAGGATTCAGCGAAGCGCAGCAGCGCGTTGAGGCCCGGGCTGAGCTTGGGATCCAGGCTGCCTGTGACCATCACCACGATCACCGTGATTGCCGCCAGCCGGCCGTGGCTCGGAATGTGCACAGCGGTGCAGAGCAGCACCGTGGCGAAGATTGCCAGGGCCATGCCGAGCGGGTGAAAGGGCAGCAAGGTCAGGTAGACCGCGCTGGTGAGGGCACCGATGGCCGAGCCCAGAATGCGCAGCGAGGCCGAAGCGGTGGTTTCCCGGCGGGTTGCCTGGGTCACAACGATCGCCGAGATCGCCGACCACAGACCGCCGATCTTGGGCAGGTAGCCCGGGAACAGGCTCGTGAACCAGAAGCCGAGCAGGTAGGCCACCAGGGCTGCCCCGGCGATTTCAGCGGGAATGCGGAGGCGCTCCGTGCGGCTGGTGATGGGTTCGAGGTTGTTCATGGGGCCTGGCAGCTGTGCCGGGCATCGCGGGCTGCGTCGCGGGCGGCGTAGGCCTGCACCAGCCGCTGCACCAGGGGGTGGCGCACCACATCGGCGGCGGTCAGCCGGCAGATGGCCACGCCCTCCACCCCCTCCAGCACCTGGGCCGCCTCGATCAGGCCACTGAGCTGGCCGGAGGGCAGATCGATCTGGGTGGGGTCGCCGGTAACCACCATGCGGGCATTTTCACCCAGGCGGGTGAGCACCATGCGCATCTGGGCGGTGGTGGTGTTCTGGGCCTCGTCGAGGATCACGAAGGCGTCGGCCAGGGTGCGGCCCCGCATGTAGGCCAGGGGTGCCACCTCGATCACGTTCTTCTCGATCAACGCCGCCGTGCGCTCCTGGCCCAGCAGGGTGTGCAGGGCGTCGTAGAGGGGCCGCAGGTAGGGGTCCACCTTCTGTTGCAGGTCGCCGGGCAGGAAGCCCAGGCGCTCTCCGGCCTCCACGGCGGGCCGCGTGAGGATCAGCCGCTCTACTTTTCGCTCCTGCAGCATCCGCACCGCCTGCACGGTGGCCAGGAAGGTCTTGCCGGTGCCGGCGGGGCCCAGGGCCACGGTGAGGTCGTGGCGTTCCATGGCCTCCACATAGGCCTTCTGCTTGATCGTGCGGGGCCGCAGCAGCTTGCCGCTCTGGCTGCGGGCCAGCACCTGTCGGCCCAGTTGCTGATGCTCTTCGCCCCGGCCCGTATCGAGGGCCACCAGGGCGGTCTGCACGTCGACAGCACTCACGCTCTGGCCCTCCTGCCACAGCGGCCGCAGCAGCTCCACCAGCCCACAGGCCCGTTCCAGCTGGTTGGGACGGCCCCGCAGCTGCAAGCACAAACCCCGCAGCACCAGGGAAGCGCCAGTCAGGGCTTCCAGGCGATGCAGGGTGGCTTCAGCATTCCCGGCCAGGGCCATGGCGGCGTCCTGGTCGGGAAGGTCGATGGTGAAGGTCTGGAGGGTGTCGGCCCCGCTCATGGGGCGGCGCCTCAGGCTTCAGGAGCAGCGTCGTCTGCGGAGGCGGCTTCAGCAGCGGCAGCTTCCTCGGCGGCCTTGGCCTTGGCCTCAGCTGCAGCCGCTTCCTCGGCAGCCTTGGCTTCGGCGGCTTCCTTCGCGGCCTGCTTGGCGGCAGCTTCGCGGGCTGCGGCCTGCTTCTTCTGGCCGATCACCACCGAAGGACGCACTTTCTTCTCCACCAGGCCACCCTTTTCCAGCAGGGTGAGCACCGAGTCGGTGGGCTGGGCGCCCTGCTCCAGGCGGGCACGGATGGCCTCGGCGTTGAGGCGGGTCTCCTTGGTGCGGGGGTTGTAGAAACCCAGCTCCTCCAGGGGACGCCCATCGCGGCGGGAGGTGCTGTTGGTGGCCACGAGGCGGAAGCTCGCTTCCCGCTTCTTACCGAACCGCTTCAGGCGGAGCTTGATCATCGTGGCCTTGCCTTGCTGACTGGATAGAGGGGGCGTGATCCTCGGGGGAATCGCGCGCCAAACGACAACAATACCCTGCGGCCAGACCCCCACCAGCGCTGCCCCTGGCAGGGGCCGGGGTGGTCAGAGCTCCCCGAACCCCTTGCGCTTCTTGGCCGGTTTGGGGGCCTTCGGCCCGCCCGCCCCGCCCCGACCGCCGCGGCCCGCCGGCATGCCGCCGCCGGGGAATCCACCCATGCCTGGCATGCCACCCATGCCGGGGAACCCACCCATCCCGGGCATCCCGGGCATGCCGCCGCCGCGGGTCATCTGCTGCATGAAGCCGCGCATCTGCTGGAAGTTCTGCAGCACCTTGTCCACATCGGCCGGCGTGTGGCCGCTGCCGCTGGCGATGCGGCGCCGGCGGGAGGGATTGGCGGCCAGCAGGTCGGGGTCGCGGCGCTCGGCCTCGGTCATCGAGCCGATCATCGCCTCGATCTTCTTGAGCTGCTCCTCCCCCTGCTTGAGCATGCCGTCGTCGATCTTGTTCATC
>Ga0214917_10002916_pt1 | contig 20362 bp, 18 predicted proteins | sample LL_1208_BB_MetaG_FD_177983 | JGI IMG/M metagenome (GOLD analysis project Ga0214917, IMG submission 177983) | Freshwater microbial communities from Lake Lanier, Atlanta, Georgia, United States - LL_1208_BB | ecosystem: Environmental > Aquatic > Freshwater > Lake | place: USA: Georgia | collected...
CCGCAGCACCGCCCGCCTCACCGAGGGGCTCACCGCCGCCTTCACCAAGCGCAAGCTGGATGATGCGGCGCTCGAGGAGTTGGAGGAGACGCTGATCACCGCCGATCTCGGCGTCGCTGCCTCCTCGCGCATCGTGCAGAGCTTCCGCCGCACCCGCTTCGGCCGCGAAGTCTCGCCCGAGGAGGTGAAGGAGGCGCTGGCGGGAGAGATCGCCGCCATTCTCGCCCCCGTCGCCCGGCCCATGCCGATCGATACCAGCCATGCCCCGCATGTGGTGCTGGTGGTGGGGGTGAATGGCGTGGGCAAGACCACCACCATCGCCAAGCTCGGCCAGCAATACGTGGCCGAGGGCCGGCGGGTGATGTTCGCCGCTGGCGACACCTTCCGCGCCGCCGCGGTCGAACAATTGCAGATCTGGGGCGAGCGCACCGGCGCCAGCGTCGTCGCCGCCGCAAAGCATGGCGGTGACGCTGCGGGCCTCGCCTTTGATGCCCTGACCCAGGCGCGCGCCGAGGGCTATGATGTCCTGCTGATCGACACCGCCGGGCGGCTGCACAACAAGACGGCGCTGATGGACGAGCTGCGCAAAGTCGTGCGCGTCATCAAGCGGGTGGATGAGACCGCGCCGCATTCCGTGCTGCTGGTGCTGGATGCCACAACCGGCCAGAACGCCTTGCAGCAGGCGAAAATCTTCAGCGAGATGGTGGATGTCACCGGTATTGCGGTGACCAAGCTCGATGGCTCGGCCAAGGGCGGCGTGGTGGTGGCCCTGGCGCAGGAATTCGCCATCCCGCTGCATATGGTGGGGGTGGGTGAGAAGGCGGAGGATTTGCGGCCCTTCGATGCCGGCGAATTTGCCCGTGGGCTGGTGGGTCTCTGAGCCACCCCTTGACCCGGCGCTGCCACCGCGCCACGCCAAGCTGATGCATACCACCCGCTTCTTCCTCATCCGCCACGCCCTCGTCACCCCGGCGGCGCGGAGTATCCTTTACGGCAGCATGGATGTGGCGCTGTGCCAGATGACGCTGCGGCAGGAGGCGGCGCTGTATCGCTGGCTGGCGGCCAGGCTGCCGCCGGGCAGCCATTGGGTGACATCGCAATTGGCCCGCACCAAGGCCACGGCGGCGGCGATTTTCGCCGGCGGCTACCCGGCGCAGCCGCTGGAGGAGGAGCCCGATCTGGCCGAGCAGCATCTGGGCGAGTGGCAGGGCATTGTGCATGAGGCGCTGGTGGAGCGCCTGCGCCACCCCCCGCATCCCTTCTGGCCGCATGCCGCCGAGGAGGAGCCGCCGGGCGGCGAGAGTTTCGCCCATGTCGTGGCCCGGGTGGGCCCGGTGCTGGAGCGCCTGGCCAAGGAGAAGGCTGGCGGCGATGTGGTGATCGTGGCGCATGGTGGCTCGATCCGCGCCGCGCTGGCGCATGCCATGGGCATCACGGCGCATCAGGCGCTGCTGTTCAGCATCAAGAATCTGGGTCTGACCCGGCTGGAGAAGACCGGGCCGGATTGGCGGGTGGCGGCGGTGAATGAGGAGCCTTGGACCCTGCCGGGGTAAGGCTGGGTTATTCCGCCGCCTGCGCCTCGGGCGAGATGGCCCAAAGCTCCGGCTGCAATTCCTCCCGCCGGTCGGGGAAGGCCAGGGCGCAGACCAGCGTCACCGCCGCCACACCGGCCAGCACCAGCATTGACAGTCCCAGGCTGCCCGAGGCGCTGTGCAGCATACCCACCAAGGGCGAGGCCGCCGCGGCACCCAGAAAACCCACGGTGAAGCGAATGGAATAGAGCCTGGCACGAAGCTCCGGCGCCACATAGCGCGCCGTCATCGTCTCATTCACCGTCACCTGGCCAAAGATCGCGGACGCCGCCACGGCGGAGAAGACCAGCACCGGCCAGCCATCGAGGAAGGCGAGCAGCAAAAGGCTGGGCACCAGCACGAAGGCGAGTGGCATGAAGACCTGCTTGAGCGTGCGCCGGTCGATCAAATGCCCCACCGTGTATTGGGTGATGCCGCCGCAAATCGTCGCCGCGAAGGCCAGCACCGCCACAACCGGCAGAAGCTCCGGCGCATTGGTCAGGCGCTCCTCCATCAGCTTGGGCAGCAGCAGGGTGAAGGCGTTGAACACCAGGCCCGAGACCATGGCGATGAGCATGAGCACCACCACCGCCCGGCGCACCAGGACCCGTGGAATCTCCGGAAAGGGTTTGGTGCCCTTCACCTGCGAGGCATCAAAAGCCGGTTCCAGCGCATAAAGCAGCCCCAAAGCCACACAAAGCACGCCCGGCGCGATGAAGGCCCATTGCCAGCCGAATTTCCAGGCGATGAGGCCGGTGCATAATGGCGCCAGCGCCACGCCCAGATTGCCGAAAACCCCATTGATGCCGACCGCGCGGCCCACCCTCGCACCGCCCGCCTCGACGATGATGGAGGTGCCGATGGGGTGATAAATCGCCGAAAACGCCCCCATCACCCCCAGCCAAAGCCCCAATATCATGGGTGATTGCGCGGTGCCGGCCAGCGCCATGCCAGCACCCGCGCCACAGAAATACGCCACCATCAGTGCCTTGCGCCCCAGCCGTGCCGCCAGCCAGCCCATCGGCAGCGCCAGCAGCCCATAGGCCACGAACATGCCGGTGCCGATGGCGATCAGCGGCCCATAATCCCGGCCAAAAACCTCCGGCTGCTGCTGCACCATGGCCAGCGTGGCAGTGGCCAGAATCAGCAGCGAGTAATGGGTGAAAAGATGCGCCGCATTGATGAACACCACCTGGCGCGTGACGGGCGAAAGCATGCCGATTTCCTTCAGGGGAGGCCCTGCTTCACCCTGCCCGGTCATCGGCCAATCGCCAAGCCCTCAGCCGCGCCCGGCCCGGCTGGCCATCAGCGGCTGGATGCGGGTGCCAAATTGCTCCATGCCGATCAGGTAATCATCGAAGGTGACCATCACGCCGCGCAGGCCGGGGATGGTTGCCAACTCATCAAGCTGCCTCGCCACCGTGGCATAGCTGCCGATGAGGCGCATCAAATTGGTCGGCACCCGGTCAGAGCGGATCATCCGGCCCACGGTAGAATGGGCCTCGGCCTTCACATCGGCGGCGGCCTGGCTGTCGCGCCAGTTCAGCGCTTCGATGTCAGTGCCCTCGACGTAATGGTCCCATTTGGCCATCGCCGCCTCATCGGTCTCATCGGCGATGATCATCAGCAGCAGCATGGCGCGGCATTCGCGCCCGGCCGCGGCATTGGCCGCCAGCAGCCGCTCGGTATGCGGCCGCACCTGGGTGACATCATTGATCCCACCGGCCGAGATGAAGTTGAAATCGGCGTATTCCGAGGCGAATTGCATGCCGCGATTGCTCTGCCCGGCGGCGATGATCTCGATGCCCTGCGCCGGCCGGGGGCTGACCCGGCAATCGGTCATCTTGAAGAAATCACCCTGGTGATTGGACACGCCGCTGGCCCAGACATCGCGCATCACCTGCACATACTCGGCGCAATAATCGTAGCGGCGGGCGAAATGCACCTCGCCCGGCCAGATGCCCATCTGCTCATACTCGGCCTTCTGCCAGCCCGAGACGATGTTGACGCCAAAACGCCCGGGGGCGATGGCATCGATGGTGACCGCCATGCGCGCCAGCACCGCCGGCGGAATGGTCAGGACCGCCGCCGAGGCGAAGAGTTTGATCCGCGTGGTGATGGAGGCGAGCCCCGCCATCAGGGTGAAACTCTCGAGATTATGGTCCCAATATTCCGAAGGGCCGCCAAAGCCGCGCAGCTTGATCATGGAGAGGGCGAAGTCGAAGCCGTATTTCTCCGCCGCCAGCGTGACCGTGCGGTTCAGCTCGAAGGTCGGCATGTATTGCGGCGATGTCGAGGAAATCAGCCAGCCATTATTGCCGATCGGCAGGAAGACGCCCACATCCATCATCATAATCCCCATTCTCTACGCCCCTAGGTGGCGCGGATGACGCCCATGGCGCAAGCCGGCTGGCCGGGCGCCGATCATCATCTGGCGCGCGCTGTGGCGCGCAATTGCGCAGCTCAGCCGGCCAATTCGCGCGAACGCGCCGTGGCTGCGGCGATGGCGCGGTTCATGCTGTCCGGCCATTCCGCCATCAGCACCGCCAGCGCGCGCTCGGTGGTGCCCTTGGGACTGGTGACGTTGCGGCGCAGCTGCCCGGCATCCTCGGTGCTGGCACCCAGCAGGGCGCCGCTGCCCGCCACGGTGCTGCGCGCCATGCGCCGGGCGAGATCGGCCGGCAGGCCCTGGGCCATGGCGGCAGCCTCCATCACCTCGGCCAGCAGGAAGACATAGGCCGGCCCGCCGCCGGAGACGGCGGTGACAGGGTCGATCAGCCCCTCATCCTCGACCCAGGCGGCCTCGCCAATCGCGGTCAGCAGCCGGTCGGTCAGCGCCCGCTGTTCGGCGGAAACCCCGGGCCCGGCGCAGGCCACGGTAAATCCCTGGCGGATGGCGGCCGGGGTATTGGGCATGGCGCGCACGATGCGCGCGGCACCGCCCAGCGCCGCCGCCATGCCGGCGATATTGCGCCCGGCCATGATGGAGATGAAGACCGGCGCGCCCGCCACCAGCGGCGCCAGCAGCGGCAGCACATGGCCTGCCTCCTGCGGCTTGGTGGCCAGGATCACCGCGGCCGGGGCAAAGCCGGCTGGAATCTCGGCGATGGAGGCCACCACGCGCACCCGGCCGGCAAAAGCGGCGGTGGCGGCGGCATGGGGCTCCACCACCACGCTCTGCGCTGGCAGGCCCTGCTCCAGCCAGCCCGCCAGCATGGCGCCACCCATCTTGCCGCAGCCGATCAACAAGAGGGGAGGCAGGTTCTGGGTCATGGCGTTGCTCTCTTTTCGGCGCAGGATGGTGCGACCATGCCGGGTGAGGGCGCCGGCCGCAACAGCGGCAACCCTCGCGGCATTGAGGTGTTTCACGATCACGGTGGCCGCTCCAATCCGGCCGCAAAAGGAAAAACCCATGCTCCGCAAGCTCGCCCTGCCAGCCGCTCTTCTCGCCGCCCTGGCGACATCCGCCTGCACCAACCCCAATGACCCGACGCAGCGCGGCCTGGGTGGTGCGCTGATTGGTGCCGGTTCCGGTGCTGCCATTGGTGCCATTGCCGGCGGTGGCCAGGGGGCCGCCATCGGCGCCGGTGTGGGGGCGCTGGTGGGTGGCGCTGCCGGCGTGATCACCACACCGCAACCCCAGCCGCACTATTACCCGCCGCAGCAGAAATAGCCCGCTGGCGAAAATGCCGCGCCGTTTTCATCCCGGCGGCGGTGGATTGTGGCGCCCTGCCTTCATCGCCACGGCTTCGCCGCACCCGCCCTCAAGATACCTTCGCGCCGCCCTTCTGCTGCCGCTGGTGCCCGGCATTCTTCCTCTCGCACCAGCTCCACAGGAGGAACCCAGTGCACAAGTCATTCACCCGCCTCTCCCTCGCCACCGCCCTGCTGATGGGCGCGGCCCTTCCGGTCTTCGCCCAGGGTGGCAGCACCCCGGCCGGCACCGCGCAGGGCACGCCCGCCACAAGGCCTGCCGTGACCACCGCCGCCCCGGCGGCCAATGGCCAGGCCACGGCGGCACGGCCCGCCACCCCGGCGCATCCGGGCGGCAGCGTGCAGCCCCAGGCCGCCCGCCCCGCCGCCCCCGCCGCGGGCGCCACCGTGCAGGGCAATGCCAGCCAGGCCCAGCGCCCGGCGGCCACGCCCGGCACCACCACCACGCCCAGCCGCGTGAACTGAAACGGCAGGCTCCTCTCAACACCGTGCCGTGCCTGCCCCGGTGGCGCTCAGCCGCCGCCGGGGCCTCTCTCTCGGATCTCTCCACCTCGCCCTGCTGCCACCCGGCAGCAGGGTTTTTTTCACCGGTTGACGCCCTCCGCGCGCCGCCTGACAAATAGTGGAAACGAGGGAGGCTCCGCATATGTCCAGCGACACGCTCATCGCCATCAAGGCTGAGGTGGCGGCACGCACGCTCGTCTCCACCGCGCGTCACGCCGCCATGTCGGCCGAGGCGCAGGAAACCCCGGAGGTGTTCTGGGCGCGTGAGGCGCAGCGCATCACCTGGATGACGCCGCCCACCCGGATCAAGAACACCAGCTTCACCGACGATGTGAGCATCAAGTGGTTCGAGGATGGCGTGCTGAACGCCTCCGTCTCCTGCCTCGACCGCCATGTGCAGGCCGGCCATGGTGCTCGCACTGCCATCATCTGGGAGGGTGATGACCCGAACAGTGACAGCAAGACCAGCTATGCCGAATTGCTCGAGCGGGTCTGCAAGCTGGCCAATGCGATGAAGGCGCTGGGCATCAAGAAGGGCGATGTCGTCACCATTTACCTGCCGATGATCGTGGAGGCGGCAGTGGCCATGCTGGCCTGCGCGCGTATTGGCGCCATCCATTCCATCGTCTTTGGCGGCTTCTCGCCGGAAAGCCTGGCGACCCGGCTGCGCGATTGCGGCTCGGTGGCCCTGCTCACCGCCGATGAGGGCCGCCGCGGTGGCCGCAAGGTGCCGCTCAAGGCCAATGCCGATGAGGCGCTGCTGGAATGCCCTGGCGTGAAGCATGTCATCGTGGCCCGGAACACCGGCGCCACAGTGAATATGGAACCCGGCCGCGACCATTGGTGGGAGACGGTGACGCGCGACGCCCCCGCCGAATGCCCGCCCGAGCCCATGGGCGCCGAGGACCCGCTTTTCATCCTCTACACCTCCGGCTCCACCGGAAAGCCCAAGGGCGTGTTGCACACCACCGGCGGCTATATGGTCTGGGCCAGCTACACCCATGAAATGGTGTTCGATTATAAGCCCGGCGAGATCTACTGGTGCACCGCCGATGTGGGTTGGGTGACCGGGCACAGCTATATCGTCTATGGCCCGCTGGCCAATGGCGCGACCACGCTGATGTTCGAGGGCGTGCCGAATTACCCCGATGTCAGCCGCATGTGGCAGGTGGTCGACAAGCATCAGGTGAATATTTTCTACACCGCCCCCACCGCCATCCGTGCCCTGATGCGCGAGGGTGAGGCGCCGGTGAAGAAATGGCGCCGTGACTCACTGCGGCTGCTGGGCAGCGTGGGCGAGCCGATCAATCCCGAGGCCTGGCTGTGGTATTACCGCGTGGTGGGTGAGGAGCGCTGCCCCATTGTGGACACATGGTGGCAGACCGAGACCGGCGGAATTCTGATCAGCCCGCTGCCCGGCGCGGTGGCGCAAAAACCCGGCTCTGCCACCCTGCCGCTGCCTGGTGTGCTACCGGGCCTCGTGGATGCGCAAGGCGTTGTACTGGAGGGCGAGGCCGAGGGTAATCTGGTGCTGATGGATAGCTGGCCTGGCCAGATGCGCAGCGTCTATGGCGACCATAAGCGCTTCATCCAGACTTACTTCTCTAATTTCCCAGGGAAATATTTCACCGGCGATGGCGCGCGGCGTGATGCGGATGGCTATTACTGGATCACCGGCCGGGTGGATGACGTGATCAATGTCGCCGGCCACCGGATGGGCACGGCCGAGGTGGAAAGCGCGCTGGTCGCCCACCCCAAAGTGGCGGAGGCCGCGGTGGTGGGCATGCCACATGATCTCAAGGGCCAGGGCATCTACTGCTATGTGACGCTGAATGTGGGCGAAGAGCCCTCTGAGGGCTTGCGTAAGGAACTCGTCGCCTGGGTGCGCAAGGAGATCGGCCCGATCGCGACCCCCGACGCCATCCAATGGGCGCCGGGCCTGCCCAAGACCCGCTCGGGCAAGATCATGCGCCGCATTCTCCGCAAGATCGCGGCCAATGAGACGGATAGCCTGGGCGATGTCTCCACCCTGGCTGACCCCGGCGTGGTGACGGATCTGGTGGCGAACCGGGTGGGCTAAACCACGGCCCCCGCGCCGTCCTCAGGGGATGAGGATGGTGCTGCCCGTGGTCTTGCGGGCTTCGAGGTCGCTATGGGCCTGGGCTGCGTCCTTCAGGGCGTAGCGCTGGTTCACATTGATCTTCACCGCGCCGGACAGCACGACTTCAAACAGGCTCGCCGCGCAGGCGGTGAGGTCGGCATGGGTGGCGGTATAGGTGTTCAGCGTGGGCCGCACGACATAGAGGCTGCCCTTGGCGGCGAGGATGCCCAGATCAAAGGGCGTCACCGGGCCCGAGGCATTGCCATAGCTGACCAGCATGCCGCGCGGTGCCAGGCTGTCGAGCGAGGGCATGAAGGTGTCGCGGCCCACACTGTCATAGCTAACGGGCACGCCGGCACCACCGGTGATGCGCTTGACCGCGGCCGGCAGGTCCTCGCTGGTCAGCACCACATGGTCGGCGCCATGCGCCTTCGCCAATGCGGCCTTTTCGGGGGTGGAGACGGTGCCGATGACCGTGCAGCCCAGATGCTTGGCCCATTGGCAGAGAATGAGGCCAACACCGCCGGCTGCGGCATGCACCAGAATGGTTTGGCCGGCGCGCACCGGATAGGTGCTGTGCAGCAGGTACTGCGCTGTCATGCCCTGGAGCATCATGGCGGCGGCGGTCTCGCTGGAAATCCCCTCGGGGATTTTCACCAGCCGGTCCGCCTTCAGGCAGCGGCTTTGCGCATAGGCGCCGATTGGGCCGGAGGCATAGGCCACGCGGTCACCCACGGAAACCTCGGTCACGCCCTCGCCCACCGCATCGACCACGCCGGCACCTTCCATGCCGATGATGGCGGGCAGGGAGGGGGCCTTGTAGAGGCCGGTGCGGAAATAGACGTCGATATAATTGAGGCCCACGGCCTCCTGGCGGATGCGGGCCTCGCCGGGCTTGGGCTCGGGGCGGGGCAGCTCCTCCCAGATCATCTTCTCGGGGCCGCCATATTCATGGATGCGGATGGCAAAGGTCATGGCTGGGGGTCCCGGGATTCGAGGTCGAGAAGGAAGCGTTTGGTATCAGCACCATCAAGGCCGGAATAGCCACCGATGGAACCATCAGCACCCACCACACGGTGGCAGGGGATGATGATGGGGATGGGGTTGCGGCCATTGGCCTGGCCGATGGCGCGCGGGCCGGAGGCGAGGGCGCGGGCGATGTCGCCGTAAGAGCGGGTTTCGCCCGGCGGTATCTGTTGCAGCGCGGCCCAGACACGGCGCTGAAAGGGCGTGCCATGCGGTGCGACAGGAAGCTGGAAATGCCGGCGCTTTCCGTCGAAATAATCCTGCAGCTGTTCGGCGGCGTCGCGCAGCAGGACCGTGGGCTGTTGCTCCGCCACCCGGCCCCAATCGAGGGACACGATGGCACCATCCTCCTCGGAGAGGGTGAGGTCGCCCAGCGGTGTGAGTAGCGAGAGTTGGGGCATGTGTTTCGGGGAGTTTCAGGCGGTGATGCAGCACCGGCAGGGGTGGGGCGTCAAGCGGGGGGGTGTGCTGCGCTGGGCGTGGTGGCGGCGACGCAACACTGCCCCTGGTCGAGGCCTCCAGCCGGCGCTAGACCAGGGCGAACCGGAGCATTCGCGCATGCAAGACCCGCCGCAATTCTACAACGCCCATATTTTCGTCTGCACCAATCGCCGGCCGGACGGGCATAAGCGCGGCAGTTGCGCCGCCTCGGGCAGTGAGGATTTGCGCGACTATATGAAGTCCCGCGCCAAGAAGCTGGCCATCCCCAATATCCGGGTGAATATGGCCGGCTGTCTGGAGCGCTGCGAGTTTGGCCCGGCCATGGTGATCTATCCCGAGGGCGTGTGGTATCGGCCGCAGAGCCGCGCTGATATCGATGAGATTCTCGATGTGCATGTCCAGAAAGGCGGCCGGGTGGAACGGCTGATGCTGACGGAGAAGGACCGCGTCTAGCACCACCATCTTCGCGCTCGCCTCCGGGGCTGGGCGGGCGGCGGTGGCGGTGCTGCGCCTCTCCGGGCCGGGCTGTGGCGCGGTGCTGGATGGGCTGTGCCGGCGGCCAGTGCCACGCATGGCCAGCCTGCGGCGGCTGCGGCATGGCGGGGTGGTGCTGGACCAGGCGCTGGTGCTCTGGTTTCCCGGCCCTGCCAGCTACACCGGCGAGGATTCCGCCGAATTGCACCTGCATGGCGGGCCGGCCGTGGTGGCGGCGGTGGCCGATGCCCTGGTGGCGCTGGGCGCCCGCCCGGCCGAGCCTGGCGAGTTCACCCGCCGCGCCTTCGTCCATGGCAAGCTGGACCTGACCGCTGCCGAGGGTGTGGCGGATATGATCGAGGCTGAGACCGAGGCCCAGCGCCGCCAGGCGCTGCGGCAACTCGAAGGCGGCCTGGCCGGGCGCTACCAGGGCTGGGCCGGCCGGCTGGCGCGGCTGCTGGCCCGGCAGGAGACCTTCATCGAGTTCGAGGATGAGGATCTGCCGGAAGGGCTCGACGCGGCCGTGGCGGAGGATGCGGCCGCCCTGCGCGACGAATTGGCCGCCGAGATTGCCGGTGCCGCCAGGGGTGAGGCGCTGCGCGAGGGGCTGCGTATTGCCATTCTGGGCGCGCCGAATGCCGGGAAATCCTCGCTGTTGAATGCGCTGGCGGGGCGTGAGGCCGCCATTGTAAGCCCGCAGGCCGGCACCACGCGCGATGTGGTGGAGGCCAGGGTGGTGATCGCCGGCGTGCCTGTGCTGCTGGCCGATACCGCTGGTCTGCGCGAGACGGCAGACGCGATCGAGGCCGAGGGTGTGCGCCGCGCCCGCGCCCAGGGCCAGGCGGCGGAACTCGTGCTGGCCGTCTTCGCCGCCGATGCTGCCCCTGATGCCGAGACCCTGGCATTGCTGGAGGTGGGCGCGCTGGCGGTGGTCAACAAGGCGGATCTCGCCGCCCCTGCCTTGGCAGGCATTGCGGTCTCCGCCCGCACCGGGGCTGGCCTGCCCGCACTTCGGGCAGCGCTGGAGGCGGCGGTGCGGGCCCGTGCCGGGCTGAGCGACGTGGCCTCCCTCACCCGCCCGCGCCATCGCGCGGCGCTCGCCGATACCATCGCCGCCCTGGACGCCCTGCCCCAGGCCGCCCTGCCCGAGCTGCGCGCCGAAGCACTGCGGGCCGCCATGCGCGCCCTGGGGCGGCTGACCGGCGCCATGGGTGTGGAAGCGATTTTGGACTTGGTGTTTTCCGAGTTCTGCATCGGCAAGTAAGCGCGTATACGCCGCGCCATGAACGCGATGAATTTTGACGTGGTGGTGGTGGGCGGCGGCCATGCCGGCTGTGAGGCGGCGGCGGCGGCGGCACGCTGCGGCGCCCGCACCCTGTTGCTGACCCATAAGCTGGACAGCATCGGCGAGATGTCCTGCAACCCGGCCATTGGCGGCATCGGCAAGGGGCATCTGGTGCGCGAGGTGGATGCGCTCGATGGCATCATGGGCCGGGCCGCCGATGCTGCCGGCATCCATTTCAAGCTTCTCAACCGCAGCAAGGGCCCGGCGGTGCGTGGCCCGCGAGTCCAGGCCGACCGCAAGCTCTATCGCCAAGCCGTGCAGGCGCTGCTGGCCGAGACGCCGGGGCTGACCATCATGGCCGAGGCGGTGGAGGGCCTGCTGCCCGGTGCGCGCGGCGTACTGGGCGCCACGGGCGTGGAATACCGCGCGGGTGCGGTGGTGATCACCACCGGCACCTTTCTGCGCGGTGTCATCCATATTGGCCATGAGCGGCATGCGGCGGGGCGGGTGGGCGATGCGCCCGCGGTGGGCCTCGCCCTGGCACTCGAGGCGCTGGGCCTGCCCATGGCCCGGCTGAAGACCGGCACACCACCGCGCCTCGATGGGCGGACCATCGACTGGGCCGCGCTCGAATCCCAGCCCGGCGATGCCGAACCCGAGCCACTCTCCTGGATGACCCAGCGCATCACCAACCGGCAGGTGGCCTGTGGCATCACCTATACCAGCGAGGCAATGCACGCGCTGATCCGCGCCAACCTGACCGAGAGCGCGGTTTATGGCGGCAGGATCGAGGGTGTGGGGCCGCGCTATTGCCCCTCCATTGAGGATAAGATTGTCCGCTTCGCCGAAAAGCCGCGGCATCAGGTGTTCCTGGAGCCTGAGGGGCTGGATGACCCCACTGTCTATCCCAATGGCATCTCCACCAGCCTGCCCGCGGCAATCCAGGCGCAAATGGTGGCGGCTATGCCCGGGCTCGAACGGGCAGTGATCCTGCGGCCGGGCTATGCCATCGAGTATGACCATGTCGACCCGCGGGCCCTGCGCCCGACGCTGGAATTGCGCGAGCTGCCAGGGCTGTTCCTGGCCGGGCAGATCAACGGCACCACCGGTTATGAGGAGGCGGCGGCACAGGGGCTGATGGCAGGGCTGAACGCCGCCCAGCGTGCGTCCGGTGCCGAGCCGGATAGAGTTCTGCGCCGCGATGAGGCCTATGCCGGTGTCATGCTCGATGACCTGACCCTGCAGGGTGTGAGCGAGCCCTACCGCATGCTCACCGCGCGCAGTGAGTATCGGCTGCGTTTGCGGGCCGATAATGCCGGGCTGCGCCTCTCGCAAAAGGGCATGGCCTGGGGCTGCATCGGGCGTGAGCGCGCCGCCGCATTCTCGGGTTTTGCCGTGGCGGTGGCCGAGGCCCTGGCCCGCGCCCGGGCTGAGGGCGCAACCCCCGCGGCGTTTCGCGCGGCCGGTGCGCCGGTTAATCTTGATGGCCGTTGGCGCAGCGTGCTGGATGTGCTCGCCCTGCCCGCGATGCGTCCGGAGGTGATTGAGGCAATGTTCCCCTGGCTGCATGATTTGGCACCCCGGGTGCGCGAGCAGGTGGAGGCCGAGGCGCTCTATGGCCCGTATCTGGAGCGGCAGGATGCCGAGTTGCAGATGCTCTCGCGCGAGGAGGCCTTGGCCATCCCCGATGGCATAGACTTTGCTGCCATAGCCGGCCTCTCGCGCGAGATGCAGTTGCGGCTTGCCAAGGCGCGGCCCGCCACCTTGGGTGGTGCCACACGTCTGCCTGGCATCACGCCGGCAGCCGTGGCCGCGCTGGCCGTGCATTTGCGGCGGGCCTGAGGGGTGTGTTTCACGTGAAACATCCTATCCCGCCGGCCTTTGATGTTTCACGTGAAACACAAGTGCGGCTTGATGCTTATCTGGCGCTGCTGGGGCGGTGGAATGCGCGGATCAACCTTATTGGCCCTTCGCCGCCAGAGACATGGTGGGCGCGGCATGTTCAGGATGGCCTGCAATTGGTGCCGCTGCTGCCTGAGGGCGAAGGGCCGGTGGCTGATTTGGGCAGTGGGGCTGGCCTGCCTGGGCTGATTCTGGCGGCCTGTGTGGCGCGGCCCATCCATCTGGTGGAGGCCGATCAGCGCAAATGCGCCTTCCTGCGTGAGGCGGCACGGGAGATGGGCCTGGACCATGTGACCATCCATGCGCGGCGAATAGAGGCCGCAACCCTGCCCCCGCTCGCCGCCATCACCGCCCGTGCCCTGGCACCGTTGCACAACTTGCTGGGCCATGCCCATAAATTTCTCGCAAGCGATGGTCTTGCTATCTTTCCCAAGGGCCGCACGGCCGAAGCCGAGTTGACCGAGGCCACCGCCCGCTGGCACATGAGTGTGGAGCGCTTCACCAGCCGCACCGAAGCCGATGCCACCATCCTCCTGATCCGAGAATTGCGCCCTGTCGTCATCGCCTGAACAACCCACCGCCCCGCGGATTCTCGCCCTCGCCAACCAGAAAGGCGGTGTCGGCAAGACCACGACCGCGGTGAATTTGGCCGCCGCCCTCGCCGCGCGCTACAAAATCCTGCTGATAGATCTCGACCCGCAGGGCAATGCCTCCACAGGCCTGGGGGTGGACCGTGCGACGCGGCGCACCGGCACCTATGCCATGCTGGTGGAAGGCCGCCCGTTGGCGGAGGTGGCGCGGCCCACCCCTATCCCCAGTCTGAGCATTGTTCCGGCCGATCCTGACCTCGCAGGCGGCGAACTTGAATTGGTTGATTTGGAAGGCCGCGAACACCGCCTGCGCCGCGCGCTGGAGGGGGTGAATGGCTATGACTGGGTGATCCTGGATTGCCCCCCCTCCCTTGGCTTGCTCACCCTCAACGCCCTGGTGGCCGCGCATTCCGTGCTGGTGCCATTGCAGGCCGAGTTCTACGCGCTGGAGGGCGTCTCTCAGATCACCCAGACGATTGAGCGCGTGCGCCGCGCCCTCAACCCGCGCCTGGCGCTGGAGGGCATTGCGCTGACGATGTTCGACCGCCGCAACAACCTCTCCGAGGCGGTGGAGAGCGATGTGCGCCAGCATTTCGGCGCCAAGGTGTTCGATACGATTATCCCCCGCAATGTGCGGGTATCCGAGGCCCCCTCGCACGGCCTGCCGGTCACCATCTATGATATCCGCTCCCCCGGTGCGCAGGCTTATATAGCCCTTGCAGCCGAATTACTGCGACGGAACCGCGCATGACCAAGCCACCCCGCCTCGGCAAAGGCCTCTCGGCACTCTTGGGCGATGTGGCCGAAGCGGCCGCGCATGAGGGTGTGCGGACCCTGCCCGTCACGGCGCTCGAGCCTGGCCCCTTTCAGGCCCGCGGCCCGATGGATGCCGATGCGCTCGAGGAACTCGCGGCCTCCATCCGCCGCCACGGCGTCCTGCAGCCCATCCTGGTGCGCCCGCGCCCGCAATCGCCTGGCCGCTATGAGATCATCGGCGGCGAGCGCCGCTGGCGCGCCGCCCAGGCCGCGCATCTGCATGAAGTGCCTGTCGTCGTGCGCGATTTTGATGATCGTGAGGCGATGGCAGCGGGCCTGGTTGAGAACCTGCAGCGTGAGGATCTCAACGCGCTTGAAGAGGCTGAAGGCTACCACCGCCTGATCGAACAATTTGGCCTGACGCAGCAGGCGCTCAGCGAGGCCATTGGCAAGTCCCGACCGCATATCGCCAATACGCTGCGCCTGCTCTCCCTGCCCGAGCGCGTGCGCGACCTGCTGCGTGACGGCGCGCTGACCGCAGGCCATGCCCGCGCCGTGCTGGCCGCAACCGACCCTGTGGCGGTGGCATTGCAGGTGGTGGATCGTGGCCTGAATGTCCGCCAGGCAGAGGCCTTGGCCAATGCGAGACCGGCAATTCAGCCAGAGCGCAGGACAGACCCTGAGACCCGCGCGCTGGAACGCGAATTATCCCAGCATCTCGGCCTGCAGGTGGCCGTGCAGCACAATGGCAAATCCGGCCAGGTGGTGATCAAGTATCGCAATCTGGACCAGCTGGATGGGCTGATCCGCCTGCTCAAGCCCGAGGGCTGACCCTATCGGACCCACCGCCCGATAGGGAACTCACGCCGCCTCAATTGGCGACGCGGAATTCAGCCTCGGTCTTTTCCCGCACTTCCTCGAGTGTCACACCCGGCGCCAGTTCGATCAGCGCCATGCCAGCATCGCCGCGGCGGTCGATGGTGAAGACGCCAAGTTCGGTGATCACCATATCCACCACCCGTGCGCCGGTGAGTGGCAGGTTGCACGCCTTCAGCAGCTTGGGCTTGCCACCGGCCGTGTGCTCCATCAGCACCACCACGCGCTTCACGCCGGCCACCAGATCCATGGCGCCGCCCATGCCCTTGACCATCTTGCCGGGGATCATCCAGTTCGCCAGATCGCCATTCTGCGCCACCTGCAGCGCGCCAAGGATGGACAGATCGATATGTCCGCCGCGGATCATGGCGAAACTGTCGGCACTGGAGAAAATGCTGGTGGTGGGCAGCATCGTCACCGTCTGCTTGCCGGCATTGATGATGTCGGCATCCTCCTCCCCCTCATGGGGGAAGGCGCCGATGCCGAGCATGCCATTCTCGCTCTGCAACTGCACCGACACACCGGCGGGGATATGATTCGCCACCAGGGTGGGAATGCCGATGCCCAGGTTCACATAGAACCCGTCATCCAGTTCGCGCGCCGCGCGGGCGGCCATCTCGTCGCGATTCCAGGGCATGGGTCTCTCCTTACGCCGCCTTGGGCGTGATGGTGCGGTTCTCGATGCGCTTCTCGAAATCAGCCGGGCATTCGATGATGCGCTTGACGTAAACGCCGGGGGTGATGATGTGGTCGGGGTCGATCTCACCGGGCTGCACCAGATGCTCCACCTGGGCCACGGTCACTCGGGCGGCGGTGGCCATCATCGGGTTGAAGTTCCGGGCGGTGCGGCGATAGACGAGGTTGCCCTCCGTATCGCCCTTCCAGGCATGCACCAGGGCCAGGTCGGCCACAATGCCGCGTTCCATGATATAGGTTTCCCCATCAAACACCTGGGTGGGCTTGCCCTCGGCCACCTTGGTGCCCACGCCGGTCTTGGTAAAGAAGGCGGGAATACCCGCACCGCCGGCGCGGATGCGCTCAGCCAGCGTGCCTTGCGGGTTGAATTCGATCTCCAACTCACCAGCGAGGAATTGCCGGGCGAATTCGGCATTCTCCCCCACATAGCTGGCGATCATTTTCTTCACCTGCCGGGTGCGCAGCAGCTTACCGAGGCCCACATCGTCAATGCCGGCATTGTTGGACACGATGGTGAGGTCCTTGACCCCCGAATCGCGGATAGCGTCGATCAGCAGTGAGGGAATTCCGCATAGGCCAAAGCCCCCGGAATGAATCATCATGCCATCGCGCAGCACGCCGGCCAGTGCGGCCACCGCATCAGGATATACCTTGCCCATTCCCCGGCCTTCTCAAGCTGTTTCACGCAGCAACCTAGCGATGCGACTTCTTGCGGGGAAGGGGTTGCGTGCTTTCTCGATGGGGTCTAGATGCACCTCTCCCTGGGGGGCCATAGCTCAGTTGGTAGAGCGCTTGAATGGCATTCAAGAGGTCGACGGTTCGATTCCGTTTGGCTCCACCAGGCAGTCCCCCAGATTTCAATAACATCACCCGCTTCATTGCCGCTCTGCCGGGGAAAACCGCCTCGGCCTTTCTCAGGCCATGGCGCATGGCGGCCCCGGCTTCGCCCCCCTCCCCCTGCAGCCCGCGTGAACAACCGCCCCACCCACGCGAAGCAGCGGCGATGACTGAATCCCCACAGGCTGCTAGAACGAACCGTGTCCAAGCCTCGCCCTCCCCAGCCACCGCGCCTGCTATTGCCCGATGCGCCCGCGCTGGTGGCTGGCGCCGGCCGCGCCACCTTGCTGACGCCCGATGGCGAGGTGCTGACGCCCCCCCTGGGCTCCGCCCTGGCCGAGGCCCTCGCCGGGCTGCCGCCGCCGCTGCTGGTGCATGCGCCGGCCACCGCAAGGCGGTTGGATCTGCCCGCCTTCATCGATGCGTTTGACCTTCTTGAGCTCTTCGCCTTCTGCATGCCGGGCTGCCTGGCAGCCCCCACGCCGCGCGGCCTGGCCATCGCGCTCGACCTGCCGGTGCCAGCCGATGATGCCGATGCTGCCGCCCTATTGCCCGAGATAGCCACCACCCTGCTGCGCGCTTTGGCCGAGACCCGGGCGAGCAGCGCCGGCGCCGATGCCGCCGCCATGGCCGCGCAGTTGAAAGCCACCACCGGCTGGCCCTGGGCCGAGAGCGTGCTGGCGGCGCTCGGCGCGCCCGATGCACGGGCGGACCGCAATGCCTTTCGCCCCTGGCGCCGCCTGCCGGAATGGGAGGATGAGGCCCCGCCGCCGCCGCCGGCCAGCCATGGCGTCACCCAGGCCGAGGCGCGCGCCCGGCTGGCCGCCATGCTGGGCGAGGGCGCCGAGCAGCGGCCCAGCCAGGCCGATTACGCCTCCGCCGCCTCCGCCGCGTTCATGCCGCGTGAGGCCGAGGGCCAGCCCAACTTCGTGCTGGCCGAGGCCGGCACCGGCACCGGCAAGACACTGGGCTATATCGCCCCCGCCTCGCTTTGGGCCGAGAAGAACGGCGCGCCGGTCTGGCTTTCCACCTATACCCGCAACCTCCAGCGGCAATTGGACCAGGAATTGGCCCGGCTCTATCCGGACCCGGAGGAGCGCCGCGCCCGGGTCGTGGTGCGCAAGGGGCGGGAGAATTATCTCTGCCTGCTCAATCTGGAGGAGGTGCAGGGGCAAATCTCCCTGCGCGAGGCGGCGCTGCCGCTGGCACTGGCCTGCCGCTGGGCCATTGCCACGCGCGATGGTGATATTGTCGGCGGTGATTTCCCTGGCTGGATCATGGAACTCTTTGGCGGCGCGGTGATCGGCCAATTGGCCGATAGGCGCGGCGAATGCATCCGCAGCGCCTGCACGCATTACCGCAAATGCTATGTCGAGCATTCCATCCGCCGGGCGAAATCGGCAAGGCTGGTGGTGGCCAATCATGCGCTGGTGATGGTGCAGGCGGCACTGGGCGGCGGCGAGGATGGGCGGCCGCTGCGCTATGTCTTCGATGAAGGGCATCATGTGTTTGATGCCGCCGATGGCGCCTTCTCGGCAGCAATCTCGGGATTTGAGACGGCGGAAATGCGCCGCTGGCTGCTGGGCGCTGAGGGCGGGCGCTCCCGCGCCAAGGGGTTGCAGCGCCGGATCGAGGATCTGGCCGGCGATATCCCCGATCTGCTGGCCCCGCTGGAGGCAGCGCTGCAGGCCGCCCGGGCACTGCCCCAGCAGGGCTGGCAATCCCGCCTGGCCGAGGGCGGCATCTCCCACCCGACCGAGGATTTCCTGCGCGCCATCCGCGCCCAGGTGCTCGCCCGCGCCAAGGATGATGACGGGCAATATGGCGTCGAATGCGACCTGCACCCGATGAACCCGGAGATGGCCGAGACCGCAGCGGCGCTGGAACGCGCCCTGGCCCGGCTGGAAGAGCCGCTGAAGACCTTGGCCGGCCGGCTGCAGGCCAAGCTGGATGACAACCCCGAAGAGCTGGAACTGGCCGAGAAAATCCGGCTGGAGACAGCCATTCGCGGCATTGAGCGGCGGGTGCTGCTGCCACTCGGCGCCTGGCGCAGCATGCTCAATGGGCTTGGCAATATGCCCGAGCCCGGCACCCGCCCGCTCATGGTGGATTGGCTGGCCCTGACCCGGCGCGAGGCGCGCGATATTGATGCCGGCATGCACCGCCATTGGCTGGACCCGACGCAGCCCTTCGCCATGCAGGTGGCAGCCCCCGCGCATGGGCTGCTCATCACCTCGGCCACGCTGCGCGACGGCTTGCCCGAGCAGGATATGGAGGAGAGCTGGCGCACCGCCGAGGCGCGCACCGGCGCCGCCCATCTGCCCATGCCCGCCCTGCGCGCCGCCCTGCCCAGCCCCTTCGATTATCCGGGCCAGACCCGCGCCTTTGTGGTGACCGATGTGGATAAGGCGCGCACGCCGCAGGTGGCGGCGGCCATGCAGGGGCTGTTCATGGCCGCTGGCGGCGGGGGGTTGGGGCTATTCACCGCCATTCGCCGGCTGCGCGAGGTGGCGCGCATCATCGCCCCCGGGCTGGAGGGGATGGGCATCCCGATTTACGCCCAGCATGTGGATGCGATGGACAATGCCACCTTGGTGGATGTGTTCCGCGCCGAGGAGAATTCCTGCCTGCTGGGCACGGATGCGATGCGCGATGGGGTGGATGTGCCCGGGCCTTCGCTGCGGCTGCTGGTCTATGACCGGGTGCCCTGGCCTCGCCCAACCATCTTGCACCGCGAGCGGCGGACCCATCTGAGCGAGGGCGACCCCAAGGGCTATGATGACGCCCAGGCCCGGCACAAGCTGCGCCAGGGTTTTGGCCGGCTGATCCGCCGCGGCGATGACCGGGGGGTTTTCGTGCTGCTCGACAAGAGCGCGCCCTCGCGGCTGCTGGCGGGGCTGCCGGTGGTGCCACGGCGCGTCACCCTGCGCGAGGCGCTGGAAGAGACCCGGGGCTTTCTCGCCGCGGGCTGAGCCGGGCGCGCGCTGTCAGATAGTGCGGAGCATGGCATGGACGGCGGCGACATCCGCCGCCACCGGATTATCCAGCGCCATATGCGGCGCGCCATAGCCCCAGCCGGCGAAAATGCCCGGAATGCCGGCGCCGCGCGCGGCCAGCATGTCATTGGCATGGTCCCCCAGCATCACCGCGCGGCCACCACCGGCCAGGCCCATGGTGGCCAGCAAATGCGCGGGGTCTGGCTTGCGGGTGGGGAATGAATCGCCGCCGCCAATGGCGCGGAATTTCTCCGCCACGCCGAAATGCGCCAGCACCGCCCGGGCGGGGATGACGGGTTTGTTGGTGCAAACGGCAAGCCGCCAGCCCTCGGCCAGCAGCGCCTCCAGCAGGGCGGTAATGCCGGGAAAGAGTTGGGTAAGCGGCCCGCCTTCCAGATCGGGGTCGGCGATGAAACCCTCCACCGCGCCGGGCGGCACATCGCGCCCGCGGGCGGCGAAGGCGCGTTCGCACAGCACGCGCGCGCCATCGCCGATCATCGGGATGACCTCGGCCAGGGTCAGCGGCGCCAGGCCATGCAGAGCGAGTTGGCGGTTGGCCGCCACACGGATATCGGGTGCCGTATCCAGCAGGG
>Ga0214917_10002919_pt1 | contig 20352 bp, 21 predicted proteins | sample LL_1208_BB_MetaG_FD_177983 | JGI IMG/M metagenome (GOLD analysis project Ga0214917, IMG submission 177983) | Freshwater microbial communities from Lake Lanier, Atlanta, Georgia, United States - LL_1208_BB | ecosystem: Environmental > Aquatic > Freshwater > Lake | place: USA: Georgia | collected...
CTTTCCTCTGCTACTTCTTTAAGACTTTCAACCTCGGCTACAAGCTCTCTGATGTCGTCCAGCAACTGCCACGTTGTGCAGTCCGGGTGATGTGCAGAATCGTCTGGGCGGTTTTGTGGGTAACAAGTACAGCAGAAGCAGGCGAACTGCTGTACATGCTGTTTGATAGCTTCTAGGTCAGCCACTGTTTTAGCGTTCCTGAAAACATAGTCATTTCTAACTACATCCAGCTTTTTTCGCGGGTAGCGTTGCCGCCCCACACGCTTCGTTGCCTTTTGTCTCAGCAGCTACGCTGCTTTGACTCCGGCTAACTCCACTTCCCGGCGAACTACCGGTACTTACTAACCTCATACCCTCATTATAGAGGTTTATGGCTGCATTATTGTCTCGATCATGGATAATACCACAATCAGGACACGCCCAGTCCCTGTCCTGTAGCTTGAGATCGCCATTATGGTAACCACAATTACTACAAAGTTTAGAGCTTGCGAACCACCGGTCAACTTTAATCAGTTGACCGCCATACTTCTGTGACTTGTACTCTGCCATAGTCAATAACCTGCCAAAGCTCGCATCTGCGATGCTTTTGGCCAGTTTATGATTACGCATCATACCCTTCACATTCAAATCTTCAAAGATTAGAAGTTGCTTGGTTTTCGCTAACTCCGTTGTTATCTTATGAAGCTGATCTGTGCGTTGGTTTCTAATTCTCATGTGAAGTCTCGCTAACTTCATAGCTGACTTTTTACGATTATTAGAACCTTTTTGTTTACGAGAGTGTTCCCTGCTCAAACGCTTGAGCTTACTCTCGTTTCTTCTTAATGACTTGTTTGAGTGGTACTGTTTAGTGGTTTTACCATCAAAACAAGTCAATAATGTTTTTAAACCTAGATCTACTGCTACAGCGCCTTCTAGCTTAACGTTTGGAGTCCATTCTCTAGTAGCTGTAAGCGATACAAACCACCTGTCTGCTTCTCGCTTAACTGTAGCGCTAGTGATCTTAATGTTTTTAGGTAGATGAATCCACTCTTTGGTACGAATTTTACCTAAACGTGGGAGTTGAATCGAGTGCGCATTAACTCTTATTGAACCGTCAAGCTTGAACGAGTCTCCATGGCTACGCTTTTTAGGTTTAGGGTACTTAGCTTGTTGCTTGAAGAACCGCTTGAACGCTGAGTCAAGGTTCATAAAAGCTTTTTGAGCTACACACTTAGAGATGTTACCTTTTTTCGGATCAGCCCATTCTGGGCGCTCTTGAACCCACAACTTACCTAGCTTATAAGCGTCTAAACCCTTACTTGACGTTGTGTAGGCTTCTTTCCACTTGAACAGTCCCCAGCTATAGGCAAATCTCGCCGTTCCGGCGAATTGCCGCAGCAATGACAGTTGAGTCGGCTTAGGGTCAAGCTCAAATCTGTACGCTATATTAAGCTTCATCTGATAATATTATAGAATAAATGAATAGATTAACTATGGAGTTTATATAAGCCCAATCAAGTGTGCCCATCTGTTCAACTCTCAATTAAAACAACGTAGTCTTCGGGACTCATGTCCGCCGTCCACGCTACCGCCTGAAGGCAAGTACGCATAGTCGGCGGTACCCGCAAGTAATACATCTTTCCAGTTGTCGTACATTTCAGCTCTACGACAACAATAACCCCATCAGGATCATTAGATAGCTCAACCGATAAAAGTCGCCTTGGATTACCGGTAGGCTCAAAATCTTCGTCTAGGACCTCTGGGTTAACTAGCGTCATAAAACGCGCATACCCAATCTTTTCAATCATGACACGCCTGACTTCAGCATTAGGCTCGGTTAAGATCTGCTCAGCAGTCAGCGTCTCAGGTTGCTCAACAATTTGCTGATTAACTCTTACGCCGTGGTGATAATACAGGCTAAAGCCGTCTCTGAAGCGCATGGCGGGGCCAGCATCTGAATGAAGTTGATAAGTCCGAATGTCTGAAGCTATAGGCTCGACGTTCATAATCTCAGGACGATCTGAGATTACGCAAATCTCGTCAAACGCAAACCACATTCCGCAAGATTTAGCTTGCTCTGCCCAAAGGTCTAAACCTTCAGTGGAGGTCTTGTCGTACTCGACGCCAATCTCTTGGCAATACTTGTAAAAGGCTACCCAGCCTGCTTCCAACTGCCCGCCATAGTTTCGGAAATACCGAAAATCTTGCTCGATGTGGATACGATCAAACTCTGCTTCCATCTCTCTAAAAATAGGACCAGAGATAGTCGAAATGAGGGGTAATGCCCCTCTAGCTACGTCTCGGGCTTCTGACTTAAGTGGCATAGAGTTAGCGAATAATTTTCTGACTAAATAAAGATATACAGTGGATTCTTCTAGTCCCCACTTATTATCGAACTCTTGAATGTACGTCAGAAGCCTAACTGCGGCAAGGGGGCTATCTACCCACACAAAAGGCGGCGGTTCCTTACCCGCTAGACGATAGAGACCAGAAATTGCTGCCTCTGCCCTCGGTCTATTTGCGGGTTCGGTATTTGTCCCAATAGATAACCACCTGTCATGGTAGACAGATAGTAGTTCCTCTTGTTCTGCAGTCAGGCTGTTGATCATACTTCAGTCCATCACGTTCCGAATCGACTCAGGAGTATATTCGCGCTGAATACGGACTTCATATCGACCCTGTGGAAGAGTGATAGTTGCGTGTTCCTCGTGGGTAACGTCAGTGGGCTTCTCTACAATAAGGTAACGCTTGCCCTCTATGCTGAAGACTCTAGCTTTGGTATCCTTGACTCTATGAGCGTGGCCTGTGACCTCGCCGTGAGCAAGAATAATGTCCCCGTCCCGATCTTCAGGAACCTCAAGCGGGACATCTTCTACTGGAATCATGAAGACATCACCCTGTCGGTAAATTCCGTTTGACACTTCTTAATCCTTTCCGCTGTCTCTAGCGGAGGCATTATAGTAGGTCAGCGCCCCGCAGGGTTTTAAATTTTTAGTGGAAGCTCCCAGATTCGAACTGGGGTTGGACCCGTTATGAGCAGGTAGTCTTACCGCTAGACGAAGCTTCCAGACCTCTCTAGGGTACCATAGTGTTGGGGCAATGTCAAGACTTGGCAATTTGTTGATATTTAGGGTGAGTATGTCTGGTAAAATACTTCAAGTCATTCATCGCTTCTTAAAAAAGAAAGCGAGTGCTAGAGGTTTTGAGTACTTTTCTGAAGATTTAGTCAGCCCGGTACAGGATTTAATGTTAGAGCACGGAGTCCTACGGAGGATATTGTTAATCTATAGGCACTTTATAAAAACTCTAAGCCGTGGGGATACTTCCAATTTGCCCCTCCTACAGAGAGCAGCTCAAATGGTTAATTTTTTCATTGAGAACTATCATGAAAAAATTGAAGAAATGTACCTGTTCCCAGTTTTTAAGAAAAAAGGCTTGGAGAAGAGTTTAATTGATGAGCTAGAAAATGAGCACGAACTGGGGAGGGGCATGACACAGGAGATACTAAGTCAGTTAAGCCTAAGTGAGCCAGATATTAAATGGATTATATCACGACTCACAAAATACGTTGATTTCTATGAAAAACATTCTGCAGAAGAAGATACAATCATATTCCCCCAGTTCCAAGACCTCATCAGTAGACCCGCCTATGAGAACTTAGGGAAGCTTATGGAGACCTCAGAAGATTTTCTTTTTGGGAAAGACGGAGTCGAGAGCATGCTACTAGAGGTAAGCTCTATTGAAAAGGAATTAGGACTGAAAGATCATGGTTAACCATCTACAAGTAGTCGCAGCTTTTCTCACAAAAAAAGCAAATAACTATTTCACCTTCAACAGCAAAGACGATGACTTGCGTATGCAGCAAAACGCCCCGGACTGGACGAAAGTACACGTCAAAGGCGAGACACGATTCTACCCACCGGGAACCCTGGCAGTTCGCCCAAAAAAAGAACTAGGATTTGCAGAGTCAGAGTCTATTGGAAGTAAGCTGCTACGAGATTACGAGGAGAAGGGCTTTGTTACATTACGCGACCCCAAACAAATCAAAATCTTTAGGGAAAATAACCCAACGTGGGTAAAACACTTACTAAAGCATGAAACCCGGTTCTACCCACCGGGATCATCTTGGTGATCCTGCTCTTCTCTGCCCAAGATGGCAGTGGAGAGGGCGACTGTAAAGATTAAAGACAGAATTGCAAGCGCCCAGTAGTCGTTCATGGGTATAGTATACCCAACTGCCCCCGTCCTGTTTCAATAAATGATTGTAAAAAGTTCAATAAAATGATTCAAAGAGTAATTCTTGCTTTCCTAAGTAAACGTGGGGAACAGCTTAGGCTTGACTTAAAAAACCACGAGCAAGAGCCACAGAAACAAGAGTTTTTAAATCCTTTTAAGTTTGTACCAGCTGTAATCAGAGGGGACATTCTTACTAACGCTCCCGGCGTGCAAGAGTGGCTGATGGAAATTGCGTTCCGAGACCCGATCTATCTAACAAGAATTGCAAATGCTGGAATCATGGACTTCAACCACTCTCAATACAAGCCAATGATGTCTAAATGGTTAAATATTGCAAAATACCCAAAAGCGAAGCAGCTTGGCTATCCAATTGACGTAGAGTACGATTACCTGAAGATCGCAAACTACCTTTTGATGAACCCAGAGAAGTCAGGGGTTTTCAAGAAAGAAGGGCTCGTTAACGATTCAGTCATTGATCGATTAAAGCAGAGAGCCGTTTTTTCGGAGTATAAGCCATTAGCGGCCCTCTTGAAAAGATTTATAGCGGCAGGGTTTTTCACTTTAGATCAAATCCAACCGTCTATTGAGGCTAAACTGGAGTCTTGGGTTTTAGACGATAATTTAGATGCAATCGTATCTTTAGCGAACAATGGTTTACTGCTTAGGACTTCTGAAAAACTTAAAGCTCAGCTATTAAAACGATACAGCGCAAGCTATGTTGAGTCGTTTCTGAATAAACTTTAAGTTTCAGCACCGGAGAAGTCAGCTCCGGTGAGTACTGCGCCTTTAAGGTTGGCTTGAGTCAGATTAGCTCCGCTAAAATTCGTAGCAGTTAAGTTAGCTTTTCTTAGATCACACCCCTGTAGATTCGCAGCAGTAAGATTGCAGTCTATGATTGACGCTCCCCGTAAATCTGAACCCGACAGGTTAGCGCCTCTTAGCTGCACGCGAAAAAGATCAATGCAACGCAGATCTCGGTTTGATAAATTTGCCCGGCGACCTCCAGATCGCCCTTCAAGCCATTTTTGATGTAGTGCTATAATCTCATCAAGGCTGTCCACGCTTCAAAGCCTTGACAGCGTAGCGAAGACGCTGAATTGTGTTCGACAGGTGTGCAATCGCATCTTGCCATTCAGGGAGCTTACTGAATGACTTTCCTGAACGCATGGCCTCATTGAAAGCGTGTTCGATCTCATGTACAAATCCCTCCTTCATAGAAAGAATCTTAGCGTGATCAATCGCCTCATCAATTGCGGGCAACCACTCTGTATGCCCACTCTTCTCTAGAAAACCTTTAAGCGCGTATAGGTCTGACACTTAGAAAACTCCTGACTGGAGATTATTGTAGTGAAAAACCTTGCCCCCACTTAAGTAATTTAACTACAATCTTAATAAAGTGCAATATATAGGAATGTACCGCACAAAGGGCTACTAAACTGAAATGAATTTTCGTATAATTAAAGCTTATTTAGCAAAGAATGCAGAAGGCGTACAAAGGAGCATTCCTGCAATCGACGCCGCTTTTGGCAGGAGACTTCCTGAACTTGCGACTCTTGATTCCCTTTACGAAGAGATGAGTCCCATAGGGAAAAAGCTTCAAGACATTCACGATAGGTACGGCGCCAGAGTGCCAAGAGAGGAAGTGATTAGTTTAGTACAAAAATTTACAGATCTAGTAAATTCGTTCTTTAAGACTGCATTACCGCTACTTGAACGTTATACTCAGGCCTATAGCAAAAACCCGGAGCATATCAACGACGAAGACGAAGTTACAGATACCATTTCGGACATCATGAAGCTTTTGGTCCGCATCACTGACCTACGAATTAATGAGGTAACCCCAAATTTATCAAAATTTATTACAGAAAAAGCGTTAAAAGTCATACAAACTTTTACAACCCATCTAGACCCTGAAGTAGAGCATAGCTTTAATGAATGGACGGAAGCTCTTATAGACAATACCTGTGAAAATATTACGGACCTAGAAAGCTTAGGAGAGGTATATAACTTTGTCATTAAGCATAATTTAGACGATGGTGAGCTTGCAGAACGTTACCAAAAAATCCTCCAAAAAATCCTTTATAAGTTCGTAGACGAGGGGGGTCAATACGATAAACTCAAGGGAATCTTAGATTTCTATGATCGTCTCCTAGAAGAAGATCGAGAGCCGGCTTCATGGGAGCGGGCTGACATTATTGAAAACTTTTTTGCTCAGGATGGGCTGTCAGAGCTTCTGCCGTTTTATCGCAAAGTTAGGCAGGGGGACGTTGACCAAGAAGTCCTAGGGTTTCTTGAGAGTCAAATTAGGGACTACGCGTTAGATGCGAATTTTGGTTCAGAAGAGGATCTGTTTGATACAGAGGCCGATGATGACTATGACAGCGAAGTTGTGTCCGCGAGGGAATTATTCCGTACTTATTATGAAGAGCTTGTGGCTTTAGATGTACTAGATGGTAGCGCAAAAGAAAATCAAAAAAAGTTTGACCTTGAATCGTTGCCGGATACACATAAGTTTAGTAGCAAGCTTGAAAGTTTGACCTTCTTAAAAAGAATAGCAACTCTAAAAGGCGGGAAGGTAAACTGGAAAGACTTTTTAAATGTTACTGGGATCACAAAAGATGATAAAAGTAGTTTTGAGTTCTTTAGAGTAATTTTTGAAAATCAAAAGTCTCACGTGGTCACAAGCGACTTTGTTGACACCTTAATTGCAAAAGAAAAAACAGAAGAACATCCATTAGCGTTTGGATCTTGGGGAGCCAACAAATTACAAAACTCTACAAAAACCAAACAATTAGTTATTAAGCTGCTAGTCCCAGAGGAAGTCAAAAAAGAGCTTGGTGCGGATCAAGCCTTAGCGACTGTATTCAATCGACTTTGGAAAGATTCGCAGTCTTCATCTCTACATCCCGGAGGTTTTGGGTGGGCAAGGGTCAGCTTACTAGACGGGAAATCTTGGCTTATAGATGAGATTCAATCCGATTTTATGTACCCATCAGGGGGCAGGGGCGGGCTAGCGCAGTATCGCTCAGACAAAAAGAGGTTCTTCAAAGACTTCCCAGATTTAACCGAAGAAGATTTTCAACGAGTAGATAAAGAAATGAACCGCTTATTTGGGTCTTGGCATCAGATCTTGCTGTCTTCGGTGTTAGAGACTGCTCGCCAAAATGGAGTACATGAGCTTTATATGCTAACGCCAGAATTAGTGGCAAGTAAGTCTGGTGTGGTGGGCGATAGCAATAAGACTACGAAAATCTACGACAAACTACCAAGGTTGCTTCACTTTACCAAAAAAGAAACGACCCTGCCCATAACTTTTGGTAAAAGTTGGACAGGGCCGATCTGGCATCGGTTAGCCAAAAAAAATAGCTAAGAGCGTTTTCTGGTGCCTTTATTGCAATCCCTACAAGACGAAGTATGTCCTGTATTTGCGGTAAGAAGCCGAGAAAAGCAATCCCATTCTTTAAATACTAAACATTTGGTACAAACTCTACCGTTTTCACGAATTTCTGTGCGGTGAGGCTGAGGCTTAAGTCCAATAGGACGCATTAGCTGTCAAAGCTCCTTATCGACGAGTTGCTTGAGATGGGAGATAGAAAAAGGTGGCCTTGGGTCTTCTTTTCTCCCATGTGGAAGCGCTATATCCTTATGAGTCGTTACGTGGCTCCAAGATATATTATATCTTACCATCAACCACGCCACGAGTCTAGACAAGCTTGCATATTGGCTATCGGTGAAGGGGTCTTTCCCGTCTCCTTTATTTACCAACTCAATGCCGATAGAAAAGTCATTGACCCTTTTTCTACCGTTAAAAATACTCTTTCCTGCGTGGCCTGCATTAGTATTTAGGGGCGCAGTTTGGTAAATCTTACCATCTTTAGCAATGGTAAAATGAGCATTATTCCCAAAGGCTCTGCTACGGAACAGACGAAGAACCCGTTTTAGGTTAGTATCTTCGGTGTCATGCAGGACAATAACGCTAGGAGTTTCTTCCCGAGAAGAAAAGTTTCGATTCGGGAGGTAAGTAAGCGGGGGCTTGCTTACTTGAGCAGATGCAAGATTAGCTTCAAAGCCAAGGACGCATGCTAACGTAAGGCTGCTAATAAGCTTCTTCATTTTGGTTTTTTCCGTAACATAGCGCTTATGATTAAGGTTTTCACGCTAAGGCGTATTACCTGCCTCATAAGCGAGCCGCCTTTAAAATGCATAAAGCTGATTGCCACAAGAATTGGGGCTGTAGCGCATACGGCAAGGACTACAATTAAGGGCAGTGCGACTTTTTCCTGTACAACAGACAGGTACTCTAGTACGTTTAAGTACGTATGTACCGCCCATAAAAAGTATAGACTTAAGAAAATGCCCACGCATAGAATTATAGTACTTTCTTGCGGCAAGTGCTACAAATCTTACCTTTATAAATACCACCTTTATTTCCGCAGAGAGAGCAGATCAACTCAGCATTACGGCAGGCTTTGCATTTACCCAAGTGGGCCTTCGACTGATTTTCCTGTGTAAGCGCAATACTACATTTGACACAGGGCGTGCCAATACGGGAATCAAAGCTCCCATGTGTAGACTTTGTATAGCAACTTCTACACATTCGCGGATTCGCCTGAGATTGCGTAGTCGGGTCCAGTAGAACGTTCTTGCATTCCGAACAAGCTTGGTCCCTATAAGACATGATTAACTTTTGAGCATAGGTTCTATGCTTGGTGTTGTGGCAATTTTTACAAAGACTAGGCACGGAAAGTGAAACATTTTTAGCATTCAGCGTAACGGAGCAAGAAGAACAAGCAGAAGTCCCAGAAAGCGCGTCAGCAGTCTTTTCCAAGCGCTTGGCTTTAGCATAAGCCGTAGCGCAGGTTTTACAGGTGCCCAACAAAGAGCGAGATTGCGTTTGCGAAGTAAGGACAGTTTCTTCACAGGCCCTACAGGTAGCACCGAGAGCGCGGGTCAAGATTTCTTTACGTCCCAGCTTGTTTTTAAGCGCCGCTTTCGCATTAGAGCAAGGCTTACAGGTACCGGGAGCGGACTTGGCTTGGTTGTCCTCCGTGAGGACAGTTACAGAACACGCTTTGCAGCGACTACCAACGGCAGCAGAAAGCCTCTTGGCCACACTGCGGCGATTAGTCTCTCGAAACCACGGATTAGTACATGCTTTACATATCCCGGGATATACCTGCGACTGGCTGGTTTCGGTAAGCTCAACCGCCTGACAGACTCTACAGATCCCCCCCACAAGAGCGCTGAACTTGCGCTTCTTATAGGCAGCTTGGTAGAGGGAAGAGCTTTTCATACCCCCTAGCGTAGCATACGTTACTTTGGCTTGTCAAGGCTGAACTTTTTTTTAATCTCCGCAAGGGCGTGCTGGTGCTCTTTGTGCCTGCACTCTGCATTACAATAGGCTTGATGCCCGTCACGCGGGCCATAGTAGTATGTCCTACCGCACCAAGTGCAGGTGAATACGTGATCTGGGTTGTGTGGTTTAGGCATCTTCATCCTTTATATAGTAAAAGCCAGCTAGGAATTTTAGCTGGCTTTTACAGAGTATCACCCTTAAGGCGTAGGCGCGTTATCGGTAAGGTCCCAGGGGAATGCGCAGTCCCCGAAAACGATCCTGTCTTCGCTAGCCCCATCAAGAAGCGTGAGAGAGTTTAGGTCTTTGGAAACGTACTTGGCGATAGATGACACACCCTTGAAGACAGAGTTAGACCCGCCAAACATTATGGGAAGAAGGTCAGCCTTTCCTGTATTATGATGATAGCCTACGTTAACGGAACCTCTCTGGTAGACAACGCCGGGGTCTGTCCAAGATTGCCCAGCTAACCCAAAAGCCCTGTAGGCGCTTCTAGCGTTAGCATACGGGTTGTTGAACGTTGAAGAACTCAGTTGGTATCTGCTGGAAAATAAGATGGGATCTTTATCGCCGGTCCCTGCATTAGTTGGCGTATTGGAGTCAAAGGGATAGCTATTTGACTCCATGACATCAAGTACCCAGAAAAACTTCCCGGTGTTAGAGCTAGCGTTACCCGCGCCTTTTGCGTAGGCAAACATCCAAAGGCGGGGGTCTGTATCATAGCCGCCCATCTGTACGACATAAGAAGTGCTGCTAGGTAGGTAGCTGGAGTCAAACAGATTGAAGTACGCACTCCTAGCATAGTATGAGTTGGAGTCCGGGGTGGCCTGCTCATCCGATGCGGTAGGAGGCGTTGTAGCATTTTGTCCAGAAGACCCGTAAGCGCCGCTTTGGCTATAGTTGATATTCCACTGGGCATCACCACCACGGTTCCAGAACAGGAGCTGTCTTGTGCCTGAAACTGGGGCAGCGCCGCCAGATTTCTGTTGAATAATTGCCCAAGAACCGCTGGGGAAGTCCGCTGCAGTGAACGCAGGCGAACCGCCAGTTGAAATAGTTGTGGCATTAGACCACTTGACTACAGTCCATCCGCAGCTTTGGGTATGGTTTAAGAACGTTGCGATAAGATGCCTACAGCTCGTAGGCTCAAAGTTTACGGTACGAATGTAGGACATTAGTTTGGTTTCCTCTATATAAAAAGTGTGCTATTAACTTTTTAAACGACTACACTTGCTTGAGAGATACTGAAGCTTATGGATGAGTTAGTGCCTTCTTTAGTTTGCGAAGCCTGCGTGATTGCTGACGGGAATGCGTTAGCTTGTACAAAGGGTAAGGGAGCATTCTGAAGTTGTTGGATTTCGGGAATAGTTACAACTTGGGCACTCACTGTCTTCTTTGAAGTGGCGTCTGATGAACTGAGATCCTTATAGTGGAAGCTAGATAGATCTTTGGACCACGACCCAAAGAAGATCCTCTTTCGGGTGACGGTTCTTTTTGTATAGGCTGGGTCAAAGGGATCATTGATATTGAGGTCTTCAGGATCATCTTCAACAAGCTCAACGCCGCCTAAGTTCAAGACCAATGTACCTGTGTAAAGAAGGTTGCCCGTTACAGTTTGCCCGTAGTAGCTACTGTAGTATGTATACGTAGGACGGACATAAAGGTCAATAGAGTTACCAGACTTAATGTGACTCAAGCGCGCATCTGCACTGGCGTCCAAGATGTAGTCGCGTACTGCATAGGTGTAGTCCCCCCATAGCCAGCTAGAAACAGTCCGCTCTTCTGTGTAGACATCTAGCCCCCAAATCAACTGGCCTCCAGTAGTGTAGGTAAGAAGCGGAAATTTATAAGAGTCTGTCCGTCTTGAGTACCCGGTCATTCCAGGGGTACTCACACTAAGCACGAGCCCGCCACCCCAAACTTTGGACCACGCAGAGATATTCTTAGGAGTAACTCTAAGCTTTAACCAGTCGCTTGAGTTCCAATCCGTCAATGTAATGCCGGTATAGATATTGTAGTAGTATCGAAACTGCTCAGGGCTATCTGGGTAAGACACTGGATCACCAGTGTTGGGGTCATACCATTGAGTCTTTCTAATGTGATTAGGCCTTGTATTGCCCGCAGGTAAAGAGTTATTTGCAGATATAAACTCTACATCAAGATAGATTTTGTCACTGACCGTTTTATTCAACGTCTGATGCTGATATGGAGCGGTACCAGTAACACTAAAGATAACTCTTGATAGCTCGGGGCTGTAGATATCTTGAGGAGAAGATAGCGCTTCCTGCGTTGCACTAACAAAAGATTCTAGTGTGGTATTGCCTACGCTGAAGCTTGAGTTTACTCCAGTTATGGTTGTTCCGCCAGATTGAAAAACTGTAGCGTAGACACGTCCACCTTGAGTTAGCGATGATGGCGTAGTGAAGTACATATCAAAGGTGACAGACCCAGAGCCGCTTAGATCAAACGGCAAAGTTCTCTCAATACCGCCAGTAAAGATCTTAATTGGGACTCTGGACGCGGTATTGCCGGTAAAACCACTTCCAGCAGCTGCGACAATCTGAGATCCATCTGTAAGCTGAATTCTGTAAATATCATTCCTGTCAGTAAGAGTCATACGAAGATGTACATCGCGGACCCCGTCAGGGTTTGTGGGGTTTGCAAAATCTGTACCATAGCGATCTGTAACGGTACCGCCTACCGTATATATACCTTCAGTAGTATTTGGAGTTACGCCTGGCCAATAATTTGGTGTATATGTAATCGTAACACCAGTTTTTGTAGCATCTTGAGCGCGCCAGATAACGGCAAGTTTGTCGCCAGAAATAGCTGGATTAAAAGTAACAACACCGCCGGTGGTATCAAAGGTATACCCAGTAGATGCCCCATACTCCAAAAGCTGACCATTTATGAAAGCTTCAATATCCGAAGAAGCAGACGCCGTTGTTGTGGGAATAGACATGGCATCATAAGTGCCGTAGTTTAGTGAAATTGTATCTGCACTTTGTGTGGCAGTCTTCGTGAGCATGTGCTCAACTTTACCGACGATGGCATCAAAGTTATGTGTATGGGTACCTGTGGAAATCACGGCACCACTAGTTAAAGAAATTAACGTAGCGACAGTAACTCCAGAGCTAATTCCGGCTAAGGCTTGAAGAAGATCGGACCCGGAAACACCACTTCCAAGTAAGAAAGTGGTCCCACTAGGCACGAGAGCTGAGCCACTTGCGGTAAGCGTACCCGTGACCACTACGGATCCGGTGACAGTCCCTCCAGCTTTTGTGAGGAAAGAGTCTAAGTTATAACTTACGTTAGCGCCATCGAGCTGCATTATGGCATTTACGGTGAACGTCTTTTGCGTAGCCGCGCTACCTGAGATGATAATGCCATTGACAGTGATGCCCGTTGCCAAATGGCTAGACACAACCGCCCCATCCCGGATTTGAATACCGCGAAATTTACCCATAAAGCCGTAATCTCTTTATACTAAGTCTTGCGTACAATAGAAAAGATTTAATAAAAACTTACCGCTGAGCGAGGCTATACAAGTGTAGCTATGGATTTCGAAACGGTCTTCCACACACACTCTGGGTACCCGCTCATGGGGCTAGTGCTGGCAGAAAAGGCTACTTATTACGCACATGCTACTGATATATACGACGGCATGATTCTGTATGCGCTTACGCCTATATCGTATGACGAGGCTGAGCTATTGATGCGGAATGCTCTTCAACTTCGTGAGCTTGTCGAAAGAGCCACACACACAGTTGAATTTAATACGTCTACCGGAAGCTTTATCAAAAGTGAGATCACAGAAAAGACAAGACTTAATCTACCAAAAACTGGAACTTTTCTTTACTGACCACTAGAATCGTCAGGTAAAACCAGGCCCACTAGCCACGCTAAAAGCAAGCAAGTGATAGATAAAAGGGGCCAGTATGATGGGATCATAAAAATGGTGTATGGTAGAAACTACGGTAAATTATAGTAACATCCCTTTGTCTTTTGTTTTGTGGAACGCGAATAATTGCGATTAATGTATTCCCTTTTTTAAAAAATCCAACTATTCGGAGTAGCATGCCACGCTCTTCTCGTAAATCTAATAGCCCACGCCCCGGCTTTGAGGGTGCCCCAAAGTCTCCGAAGCCCGCATCAAGTTGGATGGAACATACTGAAATACACTACCGAAACTTTAAGCCCCGAAACTATAAACAAGAAGCGGTTATGCACATTATGCACAACAGCACGCTTACTTTTCTAGTAGGCTCAGCGGGTACAGGAAAGAGCTTTTTAGCGGTAGCTCACGCCATAGAGCGCCTGAAGAGCGGGCAAATAAAAAAGATCGTGGCGGCAAGGCCGGCTATTGAGGCAGGGGATAGCGTAGGGTTTCTAACCGGGGATCTGACTCAAAAGATGTACCCATATCTACGCCCCATTCTCGATTCCATTGCATTTTTTGTAGGCGGCGACGGGCCAATGAAAGCAATGATGGAAGCTGGTACGCTAGAAGTGACAAGCCTTACTTATCTCAGAGGGCGCACTTTTAATGATTGCGACCTCATTGGCGATGAAATGCAGAATGCAACTTCTTCACAGTTAAAAACCTTCCTGACTCGTGGAGGAGAGAACTGTAAGATGTATGTAACAATGGACCCAAAACAGTGCGACCTTCCAGATCGTGGCGCTTCGTGCTCTCATGATTTAGCTAGGTTTATAGACAAGCCGGATATTGCAGTTGTAGACTTTGGCATACAGGACGTAGTAAGGGCAAACATCGTCAAAACAGTTTTAAAATGTTACGGCGAATAGATTGCTATAAATCACTAGTTAAACTCTTCAAATAGAGGGTAAGATCATGGACTACTATCGAATTATCAATAACTTCTTAAGCAAGCAGGCAGATCAGCAAGAACTTTTGTTTGGCGATGAAAATGTTAGCAAAACAATTAAAGGGCAAAATTCCAAGTTTGAAACCTATCTTGCTACATTGGCTAATAAAAAAGGAGAGATTGAGGACTCAGACATTATCGAGCTCGTAACACTTGCCCCTAATGCCGAGGCTATTCATCGGATAAAAGACCTTTTAGTCAAGCTAGACCAAGAGTTCGCTTTTGTTTTTGCCGTGAAAAGCAAGGATAACCTAAAAAAGATTCTTGAAGTAAATCCCAAGCCTATTTTACAGTCTGAAGCGCTATACTCAGATGACGAAATAGAGGATGATTTTAAAAGCACTCTCTGGAAGGTCCTAGTAGAGGAGGAGGGTAACTCCTCGCTTATTGGGCATATAATGGAGTACGCCAAGACCTCCAAGCACAAAACTGCAATTTATAATCTTATTAAAGAGAATATTCATGATCTTAGTCTTGAAAAAGCTTCAAAACTAGTAGAGTTTTTTGAAGATCAGGATGAACGAACTAATCTTGCTAAATCTTGGATCTATAGAAACTCTAGAGACCCTAAGAAAATGCTAGAGACATATGATACCGCCCCCGAGAATTTCAAAAATGGCATACTAGAGGCGCTTAAAGAAAAATACGCGGGCAAAGAGTCTGAAGAGTTAGAGGATGATCGGTATAATTCTTTAGGCCAAGATGCGATTAACAAACTGGTATCGATGGGAATCGTAAGAAAGTCAAAAGGCAGTCATTACACGCCTGAAGGCGTTGCAGAGAAGTTTGACTTGCCCCGCCCCTTTCAAACTACCATATCTTGGAATGAAAGCATTGAAGTTCTAAAGATGCTACGAAAGGCTATAGAAAAGTTGCCAAAACAGGAGCGCAAACAAGGGGAAGCCTTTAAGCCTCATGGGTTGACTGCTGCTCAAATCAATGAAATGTTTCCTCCAAGAATTACAACCCCGCATGCGTTTGACGAAGCGGTAGAGAGGGCTCAATCTGACTTGAGGAAAGCTGTAGCAGCAGCTCAAGGTAAGGACGATGAGACGGCAGAGGCTAAAAAAGCAAAAGCGGCAGAGGAGAATCTATTGGCCCTGCGGGACCTTAGGCAAAAAGCCGTTAATCTTTTAGAGCATGGTCCTATCACTGAATCCGTTCTGCGTCAGAAGTTTGGCCAGGAGTTACCAGAATCTTTAATTGAGTCTATTGTAAAACATGTCATCAAGCCAAGTGAAATGAAAATTGCAATACCTAGTCCTGGTAAGCGCAATCCTGATTTTAAAACCTTTGATTCCATTCTCGCGGCGGCTAAGGGCGGGGTCTTAACGCTTGAAATGGTAGATGAGCTTTTAGGAAAACAAAAGCCAGATTCTAACTATGAGTTAGAAATCGGTACATATACTGGAGATATGCAAAGCCCTCTTAAGGACAGACTAGGCAATCAGATTAGGATTATGCTACATCCCACACCTGAATTGATTGCTAAATTCAGTCAAGATGAGAAAATGCTCTACGACGCTTTTGCCAGGTATAGGCCGATCAAGAAGGGGAACACCCCCAAAGATGAGCCGCACCCCTCCGCTTTGGGTTGGGCCAGAATAAGCCAGATTGATAATAAAACTTGGTTTGTTGAAGAGATCCAGTCTGACGTTCTACCTGAAATGGGCAGATCAGCGTTACACGATAAAAATCGCATAACTTCTCACAAAGCCGTTCAAAAAGTACTTGACGCCTTAGATAAAATCCCAACGGAATCGTTAAATCCGCTGGTAAAGAAATCTATTAATCTATTAAAAAATCCAACAGTCCACGGGTATGAGAACAATCTATATGATTTTCTGGGAGCCCGGGTAGAGAAGCAGTTACTAGAACTGGACACTCCTGAGGCAAAAGAGGCATTAAATGAGCTTCATAAAGCTAGAGAAGTCAAAAACAACTTGCCTGAAGTTGCGCAACCAGACCAATCCATACCAAAAATTGATCCCGGAACCGGTTATACAATTTCAGAATACTCAAGAGACCTTAAAGGTGTCCAGGGCCATCTAAGCGATGTATACAAGATGCTTGTTGCCGCAGTATTAGAACAAGCAAGGCACCAAAATATAACAGATGTCTACATGTTCCCTGCAGAGTCTAAATACTGGGTAAGTAGGATTGGGAACTATTCCGTTAGGGACGACGGGGAGTTTAGCAATAAGTTGAAAAAGGTTTATGAGACAATTCCTGCATCATTTAAAATGGTCAAAAAGCCCATCCATGAGACTCCTGAAGTCCTACACGCTCTGAAGCAGTATTATAAAAAAGAACCACCAGTTATCTGGCATCGAGAAGCCAAGAAAAAGCGGAAATGATCCGTCGCATTGCTTTTGCTTACCTACATAAAAAAGCTCTGCAAACTGATTCAATTTTAAGACAGCTAGATTCGGCAGAGACTACAGAACAGCTCCGCGAAGCTATAGCCTCTGCTCTAGCTGATCCTAGCTGGGTAGATAACGGGTCAAAGTGGCTAAACGCTTGCTTGGGTAACCCACGTATTTTATGGCTACTCGAAATAGAGCATACAGATCTATGCCACACGGTAATAGAAGAGTTAGCTGAAAGCAGTAATTTAAAAGAGAGCGGACATTACTTAATTAAGACGATTGTTGGGCTCCCGGATTCCCGTGACCTTTTAATCAGCCTGATTGACATATGGGATCCCAATAGTTATTGGATATGGAATGAGCTTGCAGCCTTTAATCTAATAAAATCCGAAACTCTTTTTGCAAAAATGCATTCAGAAGATTATTTTATTATTGAATTTTTAGATTCCCATGAAGAGCTAAAAAGAGAATACCCACACTACTATGAAGTGTTGACTAAAGTAATAGACTCAATTTTTAAAGAGCATACAAACATACAAACTCCGGAAGACTTTGAGAGGGCGTACAAGAGATACCTAAGTAATGGGGAGATGCCTAGGGACGCGGGCTCTGTGTTTTTAGAATTAGGATTATTGGAAAAGCAATTAAAGACAAAAGACGAAGTAGCGGATCATTTTAACCTACCTAATCTCAAAGACAAACATACGTGGGTGGCTGGTATGGAATCTCTAACAGGTCTTATTCATCAGATTAAAAGATCAAATTCCCCACTAACAAAAGAATCTCTTGCAGGGTTATGGCAAGTCCCTACATTTCTGCATAAACAGCTTGAGCTTTTAATTGATAGGACAAGTAAGAAAGAATTAACGGTTGAAACCCTTACCCGATATCTTTCTGAGTTAAAGAAGAGAGGAGAAGAGTGGGGTTTGGGGTATGGAACATTCCATACAAGGACAAAGCAGAATATAACAACTAATGGTGATTTGTTGAACTCAAAATACTCAGCCCAACTAGTAATTACCTTGGACCAACTACCGCCAAGTATAAAGTTAACACAGGACGAAAATGCAGTCCTTAGCCGCATTCGTGAAATTAATGCCAAGAACTACCCAACTCACCCTAAAGGCTATGCTTGGTCTCGGGTTCACATGGGCGATGATAAAACGTGGATGATTGATGAAATTCAATCTGACATTACCCACGGTAGTTGGCCCTCTTTAGCTTATCTGGCAAGTCAAAAAAATGACTATAACATAAAGTCTGAGTTTCCTTTAGCGGGAGAAAACTTTGCGGAATTCAAAAAAACCGTTGCTCAGTTGCAAAATAAACTTCAAAATATATACAAAGTCATGTATAGTACAGTGCTAGAGCAGGCAAGGCTGCACGGAATATCCGAAGTTCATATACATACAGCAGAAAGCAAAATGGATTTGAGTGACGGAAGGTCTGTAGAAAAGTTTCAAAAAGTCTATGAGAGCGTGCCTGATGAGGCTTTTGCTAGACAAGATGACTTTTCTGGTTATGCCACGAGAAGTCGTAAAGCTAATCGTGGCCGTCGCTAGTCGCTAGAACAAGCGAAAGAACTAAAAGACCAGAAGCTATTAAGCCCGCGATTGCTTTGTCTATCCAAGCTAGTCCGGTAAAGAACGATACAACAAGGCCTAGAAGCACGAGTAAAGAGCCAACTATATCGGAAAGTATGTGTATGCGATTAGCATGTACTGCCTTCGAAGAAAACGCTTCTTCTGCGTTTGCGATATACGTAAACGTGTATAAAAAAAGACTGAGCAGGCTAACGAGAATGCCAGGGCCTGGGGATATCATTGTAAAATGCCCGATAGCAATTTCAAAAAAAATCCACAAGGCTCCGATAGCAAGAATAAGGGCCTCAAGCCTATGAGACAAGTGCTCACTGCTAGAGCGCTTTGTCCATATTGCGCTGACGGAACTTGCCACATCTACTAAAGAGTGTAGAGCTTCTGACAATAAGCTAAGAGCCCCCGTACAAGCGCCTACCGAAACTTTAAGTACTGAAAGAAGTAGACTAACGCCTAAGCTTAGATTCAAAGCCTGCATTTAAAGAGAGCTCTGAATGCTTGATAATAGTTGTTCTTTTGTTCTCGCGCCTACAATACGCTGCACTTCTTTTTTGTTGTGAATAAGTAGAAGAGTGGGGACCCCCATAACCCCATAAGCTTGAGCGGCTTCACTATCCTCATCCACGTTTAGCTTGACAACTTTAAGCTTGCCCTCAAGCTCAGCGGCTAGGTCGTCGAGAATAGGCAAGACGGATTTACAAGGCCCGCACCATGGCGCCCAGAAGTCAACAAGAACGGGAAGATCGGCGTCCAGGACTTCCGTAACAAATTCGCTGTCAGTGATATTTTTTGCAATGCTCATTGTGGTGGTTCTCTATACTACACTATAGCAATGAACAAACAAACTATCCCCCAAGAAATTGAAGGCCTTCTACAGAAAGCTTCAGTTATGGTAAACGCGCAAAGTCAGATTGTGATCTGGTTCGATAAGCCCGACCACCTGACTCTGGAGAGCGTACAGGAATATCTTGTGACAAGAGTGAAGACTAACGGCTTTTGGGCCGGATGTGGGGATATCGAATGAACATAATCAGTTTTCTATCGCTGTATCTTTTTGCAGGGACGTTGGCTTTCTTATTTGTCATAGAGGCCTTGGATCTAAAGGCTCTTAGGGCTAAGCGGGGGACACCAGAAGCCGCAGAGCACGTTAGGAATATCCTAAAGCAAGGCGCTGATCCAAAAGCTCATATTGCGTATGCATTGTTAGTGATGTTCTTGCCTGCAATGCTGATTGCTGAATTTTTCTACGATTGGGAATAGGGCATTCCTATAGTTATACATGGGAGAGGTGGCCGAGTGGCTTAAGGCACCGGTTTGCTAAACCGGCGTACATTTTACGTGTACCGGGGGTTCGAATCCCTCCTTCTCCGCCTAATTTTTTATGTTACTTACAGACTATCACGTCCATATAGAACGCGGGCCATATACAAGAGACTGGCTTAACCGCTTTATTGAGCAAGCTCAAAAAGTAGGAATCCAGTCTCTTGGCATATCTGAACACGCTTACAGGTTTCACCAAACAAAGCATTTGTTAGATAACCCTTGGGTTAACCAGCGAAAGACTCAAGATCTAGACGAATACATCAATCTAATCCAAGAAGCCAAAAAGGACTGCGGTATTGATCTAAAACTTGGCATTGAGATGGACTGGATGCCAGAAAATTCTGATGATATGAAGATATTCCTCAAGGAATACCCATTTGACTACTCCATTGGTTCTATTCATTGGCTAGGTGGTTTTGGTTTCGATCTTGAAGAAATGAAAGAACAATGGAAGCAGGGTAAGGTTGAAGACATTTACCAAACTTACTTTTCACTTCTAGAGCAAATGATAGAACAGGCTCCTTGTACGATTATCGGACATGCTGATGTTATCAAGGTCTTTGGATTTAAGTCATCAGTTGCAGAATACTGGTATAAAAAGCTTA
>Ga0214917_10002920_pt1 | contig 20347 bp, 21 predicted proteins | sample LL_1208_BB_MetaG_FD_177983 | JGI IMG/M metagenome (GOLD analysis project Ga0214917, IMG submission 177983) | Freshwater microbial communities from Lake Lanier, Atlanta, Georgia, United States - LL_1208_BB | ecosystem: Environmental > Aquatic > Freshwater > Lake | place: USA: Georgia | collected...
TGCGAGTGAACGCTGTAACACCTGGCGGCATTGAAAGCGGTCAGAATGACCGATTCCAGAAGAGTTACGGGGCAAAAGTTCCGCTCGGTCGAATGGCCGCGGTCTCAGAGATTGCCAACGCAGTGCTCTTTCTCGTATCTGAACAATCTCAATATCTCAACGGTCACAACCTCGTGGTAGACGGCGGGTTCTCCGCATGGTGACACCTCTGATTCGCCTACCGGGGTCAGTCCAAAAGGGTGACTTTGCTGCCGAGCAAGCTGGTGCAGCCCCCGCTCGTTACGGCTTGCCAAACCGCGTTCTGTTCTGCAAGAGATGTGTGATCTCGAATCAACGACCGAACTCTGCAGTCGAGTATCGACACAACTCTGCAAGCGAGAAGCAAACAATCGGCTTTGACGGCCAAGGAATCTGTGATGCATGTCGACTTGCCGAACAGAAGCAAACGATTGACTGGGCTGCCCGCGACCAAGAGCTCCGTGAGCTTTGTGACCGGCACCGCAGTAAAGACGGATCATATGACTGCGTCGTGCCTGGCTCAGGTGGCAAGGACAGTTTCTATGCGGCCCATATTCTCAAACATCGCTACAACATGCACCCGCTTACGGTCACCTGGGCTCCGCACATTTACACAGAGTGGGGTTGGCGCAACTTTCAACGCTGGATTCATGCAGGATTTGACAACTACCTCTGCACTCCAAATGGGCGAGTGCATCGACTCCTCACTCGATTGGCAGTCGATCGCCTTTTTCACCCATTTCAGCCATTCATTATCGGCCAGAAGTCGCTCGCCCCGAAAATGTCCATTCTGCACGACATTCCACTCGTCTTCTACGGCGAGAACGAAGCGGAGTATGGCAATCCAATAGCCGATAACAATTCGGCTACGCGTGACTGGAAGTACTTCTCGATGGAGAAAGACAGCGACATCTATATCGGTGGTACGTCACTGCTCGAACTCAAGGAGCACTTTGACGTCGCGCGGCATGAATTAGAACCATACCTTCCAGCCAGACCCGAAGACATCGAAAACACCGGAACCGAAGTGCACTATCTCGGTTACTACTTGCGATGGCACCCCCAGAGTTGCTACTACTATGCCTTTGAACACGGCGGGTTTGAAGCTTCCCCCGAGCGCACACCAGGTACTTACAGCAAGTACAACTCCATTGACGACCGAATTGATGACTTTCATTACTACACGACCTACATCAAGTTTGGAATTGGGCGAGCAACCTACGACGCGGCGCAGGAGATTCGATCAGGTGACATCACGCGAGATGAAGGAGTCGCCTTGGTGCAGCGATTCGACGGCGAGTACCCAACTCGTTTTGAACAAGAGATCTTTGATTATCTCTCAGTCACTGAACGCGACTTTGGTCGAGTAACCGAGTCATTCGAGCAACCAACGATGACACGAGAGTATTTCTTGGGTTTGGCTGACTCCTTCAGATCTCCACACCTTTGGACATTCGTCGACGGACATTGGCGACTCCGCGTCACGGTGGAGTGACTCGATTGATCCACCCTCGTCTTATCGCCCGACTTGATATCAAGGGACCCAACCTGATCAAGGGTGTGCAACTCGAAGGGCTTCGAGTTCTGGGTGATCCGCGGGAGTTTGCCATCGAGTATTACAACGCGGGTATTGACGAGCTGTTGTATATGGACATCGTTGCCAGTCTTTATGGTCGAAACAATCTCCTAACGACAGTTGAAAGAACCGCCGAAGAAGTTTTCGTTCCGCTCACGGTGGGAGGCGGAATCCGATCGCTGTCTGATGTGAGAGCAATCCTGAATTCAGGTGCCGACAAAGTCGCAGTCAACACCGCGGCTATGAGGAATCCACGGCTGCTTCGTGAAATTGCCGACACATTCGGCTCCCAGTGTGTGGTACTAAGCGTCGAGGCCAAGCGCCAACAATCGGGAGAATGGGAGGCCTATACCGACAATGGGCGAGAGAGGACCGGTCGCAGCGTCATTGAGTGGATCTCTGAGGCAACACGTAACGGAGTGGGCGAAGTGCTCATCACATCAGTTGACCGAGAGGGTACCCGTCGAGGACTTGACCTTGATCTTCTGAGGAGAGTGCACGAGGTGACGAGCATTCCAGTGATCATTAGTGGTGGCTTTAGAGAACCACGCAACTTTTCTGAAGCAGTATCTGCCGGCGCAGATGCTGTGGCTGTCGCGGACGCCCTTCACTTCAAACGCTTCTCAATTGATGAGATACGCTCACAAAGTGAACTCACGCGTTCGTAACTCTCTGCCTGACAAGGGTCGATACCTTGCAATTTGAATTACAGAAGTCACTACAGTTTTCGAACGACGTGATTCTTGTCGACGGTTCGTGGGGCACCGGCAAGAGTGCGATTACTCCAGTCATTAGCGCCTTCGCTGGCGTCGAGAAGAAGCGAATTGATCCGATTATTGAGTACACCGCAATCTTGAATTGGTTGGGAAAGCTCGATGATGACGCCGCGCAGACCCTTTTCGCGAATTATGCCGACTATTTCACCTATCACAACCACATTGGGCGAGAAGTAAATCTTCGATGGACCGATGATTCGGGGTTTCGTAACTCACCTGGTGCAAGTAGGTACATTTCTCGTCTTTTTCGGCGAGACGGAGATCACTTAGTTTCCGCAATTGAGAGTGAGCGACCTGCGACCCTTCTGGTGAGCGATTTTGCAGTTGTCGCAGGAATGCACCTCAAGGTCGCCCTCGGCAACCGCCTCAAGCTCATAGAGGTCGTTCGACATCCTCTCTACTTAGTTAACTACTGGGATCACTATCTGCGCGATTTTGATCGAAGTCGGGAATTCACGTTGGCTACCGAGATCGATGGTCACCGAGTCCCGTGGATTGTCGCTGGCTGGAGTGATGAGTATCTCAAGGCCACTCACTTTGACCGCGTGCTTCTATTGATTGCTCGTGCGCAAGGCCTCATCCTCACAAAAGTCACCGAAGCATCCGAGTTTCTCGTCGTACCATTCGAGCACTATGTCACCGAAACTGACGTCTGGATAGACCGTTTGGGTGCCTTCTTGGGCAGAGAATTGCACTATCGGATTGGGCGAGTAAAGCGGCGCCACCGACTACCTCGTATGAATGTCTCAGCAGGTCGAAAGAGCAATAGACGGAGCTGGATCTCGACTGTCCAGAAAGCTGAGAACGAGATCTACCAAGACCTGTTTATGAGTGTTCGTTCGCAATCAAGCAAACGGTGCTTCGATGAGTTTTGCAGAACAATTAGCGAATACGAGAGTCGATTCACATTTCACGTCTCAATAGATGGTGACTCCGAGTGAGGACCAAGTGACTGTCGTCAAAGTGCGACATCTTTCACGCCTCAAGGAACTCCGGTTTGACTTCGGCCGTGTGCCGCAAGTTGACATTGTGATTGTCTTCTCCGGAGACCCCGAGGAGTTTCCAAACTACTTTCCCGGTCTGACAGTACTGCTCGTCGATATTGACGCAGGTCAACGGAAATTTGTTCCATTTTTAGGCTCAATCTTGAAACGTAATCTGCGACTTGCTGGATACTTGGCAGAAGTAGTCAACAAAGCTGGTGCTCGGCTGGTGATCAGCAATCAAGATAACTTACTCGAACTCTTCCGAATAAAGCCACTATTGCGAACGGCTGAACTTGTTCTGATTCAGAATGGTACGAGAAGCTTGCGGACTGATCTTGCAGATGTAGTTGCGAACTCTAGGGATAATTTGTCGGTGAGTTCTTATCTTGGCTTCAACGAAGCACAAGCGTCATGGATGGGGGAATTGTTTCGTGGCGACTACACAGCAATTGGAAGTTTTCGAAGTAATCATGTAGCACGAGTCGGCAGTCCGCAAAACTTGATCTCATATATCTCTACGTTCAACCCAGAAGTTTCAAAACATCACAAGGTGGTGAGTCGCGACGGTCGAGCCGTCACTTATGGAGACATTTTGGATTATCGACTGAATACCTTGCGAATGATTCAGAATCTGAGTGCTGATGTCGGATGTGCCTTGCGAATACTTGGTAAGCGGTTTGGAACAGACGCGAATGCTGAATATGGCTTCTACCGGGAAAACCTGAGGAGCGATTCATTTGAGTTCATCTCAAAGCGTGATAGGTATGCCAATTATTCCCTCTGTGATGAGTCTCGTTTGGTTGTTTCCACTAGCAGCACACTCGGTTTCGAGTCGCTTGGTCGCGGAAATCGTACTCTTCTCCTCAATGAAGATGCTTCGCGGCTTGGGGACACATCACTGAGTTTCGGGTGGCCGGAGTCCCTGCCGCAAAGTGGTCCCTTCTGGCTCTCGAGTATCACCAAGAAGGAGGTCGTTCAGCGCTTTTCATACCTATGGACTCGCGACGAAAACGATTGGAGGCATGATCTTGCTCCGTACCGGCGGTTTCTCCCCATGCACGATCCAGGCAACTCACTGTTCTGCGAAAAACTAAAGCACTTTGGGGCTCAGTCTCCTCTGAGGCCATCAAGCGATACCTGAGGGTTAGCCGATTACGGTGAAGCATGCATGATCTCGGTCTTTGTCTCAACCTCCCGGTTCGACCACGGCAACTTTGACATTGCAGTCGGCGACTATCGGTCGCACCTCTCACCAACTTTCAATCCACACGGGCGCAAGCTCACCGAAGATGAAATCTCTGATTTTCTCTCCGCCGGTGTTGTTGGTCTCATCGCTGGGCTAGAACCACTCACGCGTAACGTCCTTCAACGTGCGACCACCTTACGAGTGATTGCTCGAGTCGGAACCGGACTCGACAGCATTGACCTCGCTGCAGCTAGTGAACTGGATATCGCGGTAGTAAACACACCAGATGCCACTACCGATGCCGTTGCTGAACTGACTCTCGCCCACATGCTGAATGCATTGCGGGGTGTTGCCGCAGCCGATCGCAATATCCGCGCCGGCTCGTGGTCGCCCTTTATGGGGCGCCTTCTGAAGGAAAAAACCGTCGGCATCATCGGCTTTGGTCGCATTGGTCGACGCGTTGCTCAGCTCGTTGAAGCCTTCGGTGCACATGTCGTCTTCACCGACCCAGTAGTCAGTGCGAACGACGACTCGAGATGGCGGTCTCTGATGGCGTTGTGCGCAGAGAGTGATGTTGTTTCGCTGCATGTTCCACTCACAACTCAGACCGAGGGTCTTATCGGGGCTCAACAACTCTCTTCGATGAAGCAGGGAGCGATTCTCATTAATGTGGCGCGAGGTGGTCTTGTTGATGAATCAGCACTCTTCACAGCTCTCAACACGAATCACATATGGGCGGCACTCGACTGTTTTGCTGAAGAACCGTATCTTGGCGACTTGCGTACGTCTGAGCGCATCACCATGACGGCACATATGGGCTCTTACGCAACCGAGACGCGCACGTTGATGGAACGCGAAGCAGTCTCAGCCCTGATTCGAGAATTCGAGAAAACTGGGCTCTTGTAGGATTTAAGGAATGCGATTGGACAAAGTTGCGCGGCTCAGCGAACTTCGTTCACGGCTACTCACCGATTCGCCACTTATCGGCACATGGATTCAGATTCCAAATTCGAACGTTGCCGAAATCATTGGAGACGCAGGATACGACTGGGCAGCGGTTGACCTTGAACATGGGGCAGTCTCACGTTCTCAATTGCCCGACATTTTTCGTGCCCTCGAGCTGGGCGGCACCTTACCGCTGTCACGAATTGCCCTCCCTGATCCATCACTCTGCCAGCAGTCGCTCGATGCCGGAGCTGCTGGAGTCATCTTGCCGCGAATTGAATCGGCCCAGCAGCTCGCCGGCCTCGTAGCGGCGTGCAAGTGGCCGCCCCATGGTCGACGTGGTGTCGGCTTCTCGCGGGCAAATCTCTACGGCAAGTACTTCGAAAGCTACAAGGCAGAAGCCGCACAGCCATTCGTCGTCGCTCAGATCGAATCAGCGGCAGCAGTCCAGGCGATTGGCGATATCGCGCAAGTGCCAGGTGTTGATGCGCTCATGATTGGTCCATACGACTTGTCGGCATCACTCGGCCACACCGGTGAACTCACACATCCGGTCGTCATGCAGGCAATTGCCGACGTCAGGAGTGCATGCCAAAAGTTTCAGCGAGCAAGTGGCATTCACGTGGTCGAGCCAGATGCACAGCTTCTCAAGGAAGCAGTCAGTGTCGGTCATCGTTTTGTTGCTTACGGTACTGATGCGCGATTCCTCTCTGCGATGCTCGCTAACCCACTTCGCGCATGACCGCAGTTGCGCTCATCCCTGCTCGAATGGCGAGCAGTAGATTCCCCGGAAAGCCTTTGGCGCTAATTCACGGACGGCCGATGATTGAGTATGTCTATCGGGCGGTAAGTCAGTCGCCCCACTTGCACGCGACCTACGTTGCAACCTGTGATCAGGAAATCGCAGATGCAGTTGAGACTTTTGGTGGAAATGCAATTTTGACAGGTGATCATCACGAGCGCGCATCTGACCGCTGCGCAGAAGCGCTCGAGAAGTTGTCGAACTCTGGACGTCACATTGACATCGTCGTGATGGTGCAGGGTGACGAGCCGATGACTCACCCGCGGCAGATTTCTGAAGTATTGGAACCCTTTTCTGAATCATCAGTGTCGGTGGTGAATCTCTATTCATCTCTGGCTACTGACGAGGCTTCGAGTCGCAATGTTGTCAAAGTCGTGATTGATCGGCACGGAGATGCGCTTTATTTTTCGCGACTTCCCATACCGGGATCAATGGGCGCACCGGTATCTCCAACCGGAAAGCAACTTGGTCTGATTGCATTCCGCTCACCAGCACTGCGAGAGTTCTCTGCCCTTTCTGCCACGCCCTATGAAATCAGTGAATCAGTAGACATGTTGCGGTTCCTCGAGCATGGTCACAAGATTCGAATGCGGCATACGAGTCACCTCACGATTGCGGTCGACACTCCGGCAGATCTGTCAGCAGTTGAGCAGGTGATTCCTCGCCCCGCATAGTTGCTGCTCGCTAGCCTTGCAGTGTGGCTACGCTGCGGGTCGGCATAGCTGGCTACGGTGTCGTAGGCAAACTGCGCGGTGAGGTGGTGAAACGCCATCCTGATCTGTCACTTGTTGCGGTATGCGACAAGAATCTGAAGGGGCAGCATTCGCTTGCTGACGGCGTTCTCTGCTTTTCTTCCTATCAAGAGCTGCTTACTTGCGAACTTGATGTTCTGCTCGTCTGTCTGAGCAATGACTTGACCGCCGAGGCGACGATCGCCGGCCTTCAGGGGGGTCTGCATGTGTTTAGTGAGAAGCCGCCAGCACGAAGCCTGCAGGAACTGCAGGGTGTTCTTGCGTGTGAGGCGCAGTTCCCTGACCAACAACTGATGTATGGCTTCAACCATCGATATCACGATTCGGTCATTGAGGCTCTGAAGATTGTCAAGTCACGCGAGCTAGGTGAAATCATCAACATGCGTGGTGTGTACGGCAAGGCAAAGCTCATCACCTTCAACCAGCCTTCATGGCGAGTTGATCGAAACGTCTCTGGTGGCGGCGTATTGCTTGACCAAGGCATTCACATGGTTGACCTCATGCGACTTTTTGCAGGCGACTTTATTGACGTTGCGAGTCATGTCTCCAACTCGCATTGGGGCTATGACGTCGAAGATAATGCATATGCACTGATGCGTTCTGCAACTGGTGCGGTCGCACTGCTCAACTCCTCCGCTACGCAGTGGCGACACCAGTTCTCGCTTGATATCAACTTGGAAGGTGGCAGCGTCGTCTTGCGAGGAATCTTGACTGGTTCGAAGAGCTACGGAGCCGAAACTTTGACCGTATCGCGAGCGGATCCCGACCGAGACCACGGCGACCCGGTCGAGACGACTGCAACATTCAACCGTGACCCGTCATGGGAGCGCGAGATTGACGCATTCGTCACCGCAATTCGCTCGGGTGCTGCTCCTGAACATGGCACATCACACGACGCGCTCGAAACACTGCGTTTGGTCTTTCGTATCTACTATTCCGATCAGCAGTGGCGTGAGCGCTACTCAATTCCAGACCCAGGTTGGCCTCAGTGAGTCGAAATCATTTAGATCGCTTTCTCAACCAAGCCAAACATGCGGTTCTTTCTGCCGCGGACGTCGTACGAACCCGACGACAAGTGAGTTCACCAATCATTGAAGGTCACGAGGCGAGCGGCAGAGAAATCAAACTCAATCTTGACCGTCAACTCTCTGAGCTTCTCATCAGCACCCTTCAGCGTGATGGCATTCGAGTGATCTCAGAAGAGTCAGAGGGGTCACATGCAATCACCGACGATGTGGTCTGGATTATCGACCCGCTCGATGGCAGCTTCAACTACCTTCGCAATGCAGGGCCGAGTGCCATCTGCTGTGCACTTCTCGAAAAGAATTCTCCAGTTCTTGGAGTCATCTTTGATCTGTCCTCGAACCAGTTGTATTGGGGCGGACCCGCATTCGGTTCTTTCTGTGACGATTCTCCCCTGACGGTCTCCCGCCAAACACAACTCGGCTCGGCGCTGGTGTACACGGGCCTACCCAGTCGAATGGAGGTATCGAGCACACACTCGCTTGATGCACTCACCCACTTGTTGCGCCACGCCCAGAAAGTTCGCATGATTGGATCTGCCGCGATAAGTCTCGTGAAAGTAGCAAGCGGCATCGGTGACTTGTACTCCGAGACATCGATCATGCCGTGGGATGTTGCAGCCGGAGTCGCGCTTGTTGAAGGAGCCGGTGGATTGGTGCTACCGGGTCTCGCGTCACGAAGTACCCCCATCAACATCACCGCTGGTAATCCGGAACTCGTTCGGCTCCTTAGCAATAGGTGACTTCTCTGACGACCAAGGTTCTCGTCACAGATGCCGAGGTGGCGTCTGACGCTGAAGAGTTCACTCGCGTATACGTCCTCAACTCGTGGGGCGAAGGCGACTCGAGACATGTGTCGCTTCCTTCGTTGGTGGAAGAGGCGGGTGACCAGGTTCAACAAGCAATCTGTCAATGGTTCCAACTGCTCAAAGCGGAGTTACACACTGCGACCGGTGAGGTACTGAATGAAGATCCCTCGCTTGCTGAACTTCACCCACTCTTTGAGGGAAACTATGCAACCACACCAGAGCACTTTGAGTTGGCACAGCTCATCATGTTGTGTCGCTCACTCAACGATCGTGTTGTCGCTGAGCTTATCTATCGGGGCTCAAGCAACTCGATAGCACGCTGCTTGGCCGTGTGGTGCAAAGCACAAAACATTACGTTCAGTGGCCCGCGGATTCATCGCTCGGTGCGACGTCGTACTCACACGATGCTCAGTCGATGGCGCGGATGGTTACGGCTGATTCTGGCTTGCCAAAGCAGTGTGCCTCTCGACGGCACGAAGCTGCAAAGCGTTACAACGGCCTTTGTCGACTATCTCGTAGCCGACCCGATTGACATCTATTGGCCAGCACTCCGCAACCTCACTGCCGAGCACCAGGGTCGATACCTCTTCATCCATCAATTCACGAGACACCAGGCTCTTCCAACAGTCGCCTCGGCGCGAGCCCGATTCGACAAACTGAAACACAGCGGTGCCCGACCTTGTCACGCTCTGCTTGAGAACGCTGTCAACGTCTCGGACCTTTTACGAATACGAAAGGCCACCGTGTTGCTCAGACGTGTCGGTAAGTTCGCAACAACTATCTCCCCACCGACTATTCCATATATGGCGGGGCTCCAACCTCTCGACCTCTATTCAGTGCAGTTGAATCGCGGATGGCACGACAGCACGGTCATAGATACCGCGATGCGAATTGTTGCCTTTAACAACATCCTGTCGTTGATGCCTCACCTCCGCCAAATCATTTATTTGCAAGAGAATCACCGCTGGGAGAGAGTGTTGCTACGAGAAGCGACCAAACGGCAGATAGCGACCGTGGGAATCCCCCACACTGTCGTTCGGCCGCGTGATCTCCGATACCAACTCATCGCTCATGACTCACAAAGTGATCAGTTCCTATTCCCGAACATAATCGCTACAAATGGGCCCGCAACTCGAGATGAACTTGCAGCAGGAATTGCTGACTCGCGACTCATCTCGATTGAGGCACAGCGTTATCAGTCGTTACTGAAGATTCAACGAGTTCGTACTGGCTCAAACCGAACGGTTCTCATTGCTGGTGATCTCTTGCCGGAACACTCACAGTTCATTCTTGATGTCGCCCTGCCGGTTCTCCAACAACTCAACTTGACGGTGAACTTCAAACCACATCCCGCCGATATTGGTTCTCGCTTGTTAGCCGAAGCCGTTGGTGCCACCATTATTGACGGTGATTTTCAGACGGCTCTTTCTTGCACTTCGCTCTTGATTACTGGCTCGCTCACCGCCGCAAGTGCAGAGGCTGTGCATGTTGGCATTCCTGTCATCACGGTGGTCGACCCCTCACACTTCAATCTGAGTCCTTTACTACGTCTTCCTTTTGCACGTTTTGCGCGAACATCGCTGGAACTACGAACCCATCTTGAGCAACTTCTCTCACAGGACATCAAAGAACATCGTGAGATGTTCACGATTGATGACACGCTGTTGAGATGGAGACGGTTGCTCTCGGTAGAATAAGAGGAAATGGTTAGCCACGCAGCTTGTGCTTCGCTGCTGCCTGGAATTGAAGTGGTTGATGACTCACACATGGCTGAACGCGTGGCACAAAAGCTCTACGAGCTCACTGCTGATGAGTCGGTATTGTCCATCGTCTTCTCGGGTGGACAGATTGCTCCACGAGTGCTCGAGATCTTTGTTCGAGATTTTCTCGACGGACGCCAGCTCACCGTGATTGTCGCTGATGAGAGAATCACCACGAACATTACTCATACGAATGCCCGCTTGCTCAAGGATACACTCGTATCAGGTGGGGCTACTGACACGGTAAGGCTGGTGGTGCCGACGCAGGGTGTCTCTCTCGCCGAGTGTGCCGAGGGTTTCGGGGCTGAGGTTCGAAAGGCACCAGTAGTTGTGGCCGCGGTTGTCGGGGTCGGAACCGATGGACACATCGCAAGTCACTTCCCGAGCGGTGCAACACATGCGGTTGGTGTCGTTGACGTGGTGACGAACGCGCCGTCCCCTTTCCCGCAACGCATCTCCCTTTCTATGGAGTTTTTGCATGGCATTCCCCTACGAATGGTTGCTCTTGCTGGAAAAGAAAAAGCTGTGGTGCTAGACGCTCTCGCCAATGGCAAGCCGCTTCCCGTTGCGCGCTTGGATCCAACACACACGTTCGTTAGCGAAGATGCGGCGAACGCGTTTGCGACAGCAGGAGCCAAGTTATGAAGACGGTGATTCTTTGCGGTGGAAAGGGAACGAGAATTCGTGATGTCTCGTCCGACGTACCAAAGCCGATGGTTGACATCGACGGGCTACCTATTGTTCATCACATCATGAACTACTACGCACGTTTCGGACTCTCCGACTTCGTGCTCTGCCTCGGCTACAAGGGCGAGGTGATTCACGACTATTTTTCGCGCCTTGTTGCAACGGCAACGGACAAGAGACTTTCACTCGGCGTCAATGAAGCGGTTTCGCGACCGACAAGCCAGACTGAGTGGAATATTGCCCTCATTGACACCGGGCTCGACACCATGACAGGCGGACGAATACGTCGTATCTTCTCCCACGTCAGCGATGAAACTTTCACGCTCACCTACGGTGACGGTTTGAGCAACATTGACCTGCGAAAACTGATCGCGCACCATCAGACATGCGGTAAAGCGCTCACCATCAGTGGAGTTCGACCACCGAGTCGCTTCGGCGAACTAACAATCAGTGGCGACACTGTTATTGGCTTTGATGAAAAGCCTCAGGCTGCAAGTGGGTTGATCTCTGGTGGATACTTTGTTTGCGAACCTCGCATAGTCGACTATCTGAGTGACGATGATTCGCTCGTCTTTGAACGTGAACCAATCAAGTCAATGGTGCGTGACAGTCAAGTGGCTGTCTATCGACATGAAGATTTCTGGCAATGCATGGACACCTATCGTGACTGGGAATACCTGAATGACATTGCACGAAGAGGACAAGCGCCATGGCTCAATTAGCTGATGCACTGCCAGTGTTCGCTGGTCGCCGTGTGCTCGTTACCGGCAATACGGGCTTCAAGGGTTCGTGGCTGTCGTATTGGTTGCATCTCGTTGGTGCCGATGTTCACGGATTCTCGCGCGATGTTCCAACCTCACCGTCACACTTTTCGCTCTTGCGGCTTGCTGAACTCACCAGTCAACGGTTTGGTGACCTTCGCGATGCCACCAGTATTGCGACTGCCGTAGCTGAGATACGCCCGGAGTTTGTCTTTCACCTTGCTGCACAAGCAACGGTGCGCCAGTCGTATCTTGATCCCAAGGAAACCTTTGACACCAATATCGGCGGAGCGGTAAATCTCTTGGAGGCCTTGCGCAACTGCGACAGTCTGCGGTCGCTGGTCTTCATCACTTCCGATAAGTGTTACCTCAACGTTGAGACGTCACGTGGCTACTCAGAGAATGACCCGTTGGGGGGTGTAGATCCCTACAGCTGTTCAAAGGCGTCGGCCGAACACGTCTTTGCTGCCTACAGCCACTCGTTTTTTGCGCACCGACCACACCTTGGCTGTGCATCAACTCGTGCCGGAAATGTCATCGGCGGAGGCGACTGGGCTCGCGACCGCATCATCCCCGACTGCATTCGATCACTTAATGACGGCAAGTCAATTCAGATTCGTAGCCCGTACGCGACCCGCCCGTGGCAGCACGTTCTCGAGCCACTCAGCGGGTATCTCATGCTTGCCGCCGCTCTCTTCAACTCGCCACAACAGTTCGCAGGTGCTTGGAACTTTGGACCACGTGCAGACGCTGCCCACTCCGTCCGAGAGGTCGTTGAAAAGACAATTTCCGTATGGGGTTCTGGCAGCTATGCGGTCGAATCAGCTGATCCACAGCTGCACGAATCGACGCTCTTGCATCTCAATGCAGCACGGGCAGAGACCGAGCTGGGGTGGCGGACACGATGGCATTTCGACGAGATGATGGCGAAGACGATTGGCTGGTACAAGCAACTCGCAGCCGGTCATGATGCGCAACAACTGACCGCTCAACAGATTGAGCAATACGTCGCCACCCGCCAATGATCACCGGCCTTGTAGTTGCTCCTCTGAAGGTTTTTCGTGACCAACGCGGGAGTGTCATGCACATGCTTCGTAGCGACTCACCTCTCTTCTCTGGATTCGGGGAGATCTATTTTTCAACCATCGGTCATCGTGTCGTTAAGGCATGGCGATGTAATCATTTCGCCACCGCCAACTTTGCAGTGCCAATGGGTTCGGTTGGGCTCGTCGCCTTTGACGATCGAGAGGAGAGTTCGACTCGAGCCAACAAACTTTGTATCACTCTCAATTCAGAGCAGTACCAATTAGTGACCATACCCCCGAGAGTCTGGTACGGATTCATCGGGCTTGCCCATGATGAGTCGTTGATTGTCAATGTGCTGGATCGACCTTATGACACCCATGCCACCGAACGACGGGAGTATCCATCAACTGAGATTCCACACACGTGGGATCAAGTGAGTTGATGACTCGACGGATTCTGATCACTGGCGCTAGCGGTTATGTTGCCGGCTGGCTCATCTCGCGGCTAGAGCAGTTTCCGCATCTCGAACTCGTTCTGGGTAGTCGCAGTAGCAACAGTGCCATTCGTCAGCATCGCCAAGTGCACTTTGACCTCGCTGAGACAACGACCTTCGCGGCAGCACTCGCTGACATCGATGCCGTTGTTCACTTAGCTGGCGTGAATCAGGCTGACTGTGTCGCATCGCCAAATGAATGCAGGCGAATCAATACACGCGGAACCTTGGAACTTCAACGGCAGGCTAGTCACCGAGGGATAAGGCACTTCATTCAGGTTTCAACGATTCAAGTGTTTGGTTCGCCACTCCCGCTCCGTATCTCATCAGCAACAGCGGCCAAACCCAGCAACGTGTATTCCGAGTCGTATGCCGACATTGAGGCTGAAGCGAGCATCTTCCCAGCAATGCGCCTTGATATCGTGCGACTTGCCAATGGTTTTGGGTATCCGCTGAATAGCGGGGCGTGTTGGCACCTGGCACTCAATGACTTCTGCCGACAGGCCGCCAAAGTGGGTGAGATTCGCCTCGAAAGCTCCGGGCTGCAGCAGCGAAACTTTGTGCCGATTCGAGCCTCGGTGAACTTCCTTGCACACCTGCTCGTCTCATCAACAAGTTCAGCACCGCAGTCTCGTCAATGGACACTCGGTTCTCCCCAGTCTCAGTCAGTGCTCTCCGCAGCACATAGCGTGGCGAGACGTGCACTTCTGCAATTCGGGCGTGAAGTCGTAGTCGTGGCAAGAGATGAGCAATCGGCCATCGCGGAAGAGCCTTCAACGCTTGACTTGGCGCCAATTGATGCACTCGGATTCGATACTGAGTCATTAGGGGATGCTGCTCATCAACAAATGATTGACGAAACGCTCGACCACTGTGGGACTCTGTAACCGACATGAATCCGACAGTGTCAATTGTGCTCCCAACCTATAACCACGCCCACTATCTGCCTGATTCGATCGGCTCCGTGCTCTCTCAGACCTATCAGGACTGGGAGCTTCTCGTTGTCGATAACTCGTCAACCGACTCGACCAGTCAAGTACTCGCCACCTACACCGACCCTCGAATTCGCCTGCTCACCATCTCAAATGATGGGGTTATCGCGCGTTCGCGAAATCTGGGTATCCGCGAAGCGCGTGGCGCTTGGGTTGCCTTCCTTGACTCTGACGACCTTTGGTATCCAGACAAGCTTCGAACCTGCATCGAGCGATTGCAAAAGGGAGCAGACCTTGTCTGTCACGGAGAACGGTGGGTGGGTGGTGATCTGCCAATACGAGATGTCTCCTATGGTCCCGCAGGGCGAGCCTCGGAACGAAATCTCGTTGTGCGAGGAAACTGCCTCAGTACCTCGGCTGTAGTTGTTCGAAGAGATCTCCTTCGGTCTCTTGGTGGTTTTTCTGAGAAGGTGGAATACATCACTGCAGAGGACTATGAGCTCTGGATTCGAATCTCACGCGAGGGAACGCAGATGGCATTCATTGAACAAATCCTGGGGGAGTTCAGGCGATCATCTGCCAGTGCGAGTGCAGACATCGTACGCAACGTGGCAGCAGAAATCGCAGTCAGCGAAGCATACCTGCATCATCTCTACTCGGGAATACGTTTCACAATTCAGAAACGGCAGCGCAGAGCCCGAGCGTTTTACGGGGCAGGTCGCGCCTTTGCTGCGCGAGAACAGCGTGGCAAGGCTCTAGCGTGGTATTGGCGGGCGCTGAACACTTCACCGTTCATCGTCCGCTTGTACCCAGCGATGGCGCTTCTGTTGACTCCCAAGCGGGCTGCCTAAAGAATGAATCTGTACTTCGCGCTGGCTCGGCAGGCTATGTGCGAAGGACTTCGTCTGCTCGGCGCAACGCGAGGAAGTCGAATCGCGGTCCCGCGATTCATCTGCTCAGACGTCACGGCTTCACTCTGCTGCGAAGGTTATCTAGTAGTCCCTTACGAGATCACAAACCAACTCCAGCCTGATTTCTCATCTCCAAGACCAGACGCTGAGTACGTTCTCATAGTCAACTATTTTGGATTCGCATGCGATGTCGACTCAGTCGTACGGATTTGGGGATTCACTGCCAGACAGATTCTTGAGGACAATGCTCATGGCCTGTTCAGTCGCGACTCGGGCAATCGCTGGCTCGGTCAGCGAACAGCAATCGGATTTACGAGTTTTCGAAAGACGATTCGCGTTCGAGATGGGGGAATTCTTTCTGTCAACGATCCAGCGCTGGCGAAGGTTGCAGGATCTCGAGAGCTAAAGCCTGAGCCTCGCCCGAACCCGTGGGGACTCACCTTTCGGTATCTCTCAGCTGCGTTGAGCCATCGCACAGGTATACCTCTCATGAACATCTCGCGGAAAGTAAAACGACAATTCGTGGAGGTAACCGTAGAAAGCTTTGATTCATACTCTCGAGTGCCCACCGCAGTGAGTACTTCTTCACTTGCAACTCTCGAAGCATGTGATGTGACGGCGGAAACTACGCGCCGTCGCTCACTCTATGAACGTCTCGTACCGGTCGTTGAACGGTGCGGCGGAATAGCACTGTTTCCAGATCTGCCCAAAGGAGTGGTGCCTTATGCCCTTCCACTTCTGGCGCGCCCAGAAACACTAAAAGAGGTACGACGGGCACTCTGGCGACGCGACCTCGAGGTTTTTCAATGGCCAGACTTGCCACCCAATGATTTTCAACTACCAGAGTGGCAACGCCACCTCGCGCTTGTGAGCTTTCTAAAGTGACACACCTGCGTTTGTTCGTTGGGACTGACTCAGAATGGGACCAACTCTTGCTGCGATTGGGTAACGCAAGTATCTACTCTTCGCATCACTGGAGCAAGGTGCAGATGATGTCGGGCTGGTCATCACTTCGACTAGTCACTGAGCACAACGACGGAGCGCTACAAGTGTTCTACAAGCGAATCTCTCGTTTGGCAGTTGTTGCATGGATTCCCGGTGGCCTCGCTGGTCGCACTACGCGCCTCGAAAACTCTTGGGGACGAGAGATTCGTAAGCAAACGGCGGCTTGGATTACCTACATACGTATTGCTTTCCCAACTCACCCAACAGGCGCAATTGATGCGGGATCCTCGTGGAGAGAGGTCACATCGCCAATCTCAGCACGGAGAACGATACTGATTGACCTGAGCAAGTCGCATGATCAACTCCGTAGCGAAATGGGTCCAAATTGGCGGCGCAACCTAAAGCGTTCCGAGAGATTCATGCTCACTGTCCGAACTCTGACTAGCGACGACTCACCCGCCATCAACCGACTTGAAGTTGCCGTGGCCGACTACAAACGACTAAAGACAGGGGCTCCAAGTCATGGTGGAGATACGGTAAATCTTCTTGAACAACAAGCTCTTGTACTTGGGGTCTTCGACCAAGAGTCGCGTCTACTCTCAGTGCGAGGTGCTGCACTCTTTGGCAACTCCGCATGCGACATAGTTGCGGCGACAACACCTGAGGGTCGGCGGGTCTACGCGTCATACTTGGCCACATGGTCGTTGCTCTCGGCACTGAAAGATCGCAACATCACTTCGTTTGACTTCTCGGGGATTGATGATCTCCGAAACAAGGGGGTAAGCGATTTCAAACGTGGACTCGGGGGGGAAGAAGTCATCTACTTCCCGGAGCGCCATTTTGCTACACCCCGTATCGTGCTCCCACTCGCTGCGCTCCTGATTCGCTCCCGAGTTCAACGCTCACGTTCTTAGGAAGATCTTCATGTCTTCTCGAAAACACCACTCTATGCGATTAACAACGGAGCTCATCTACAACGGGCTCCGACTCGTCCTGACAGTCCAAGGAACTCGCATTCTGATGTACCATGCGGTTTCTGATCAAGTGGTCGAAGATGCTTCGGGTCTTTACTCTCTTGGATCTAGTAATTTTCGCGAATATGTCGATGCACTAGCTCAGTGGACATCCACGGGGCACTTCATTCCAGTGCAGTTGGGCATCTATCACCTCAAGGATCTTGATCTCACCTTTGACGACGGTTGCGCCGACTCATTTGATGCTGCCCGCGATCTCGCCGAGAGGGGCTTTTTTATCGCCATTGTTGTAGTTACCTCGCTTCTCGGCAGCGGGACATCATTCCTGACGAAGCAACAGGTTCGACAGTTGGCCTCACACCAGCACCTAGAAATCCGCTCTTGTGGACTTCTTCGTCTTCCACTTACCGAGCCATCCGATAGCAGTCACACTACGGAGTTGCTCCATCTGCAATCATCTCTTTCACGGTTTGGCCGTAGTGAAATGGTTTTACTGTCATATCCATTTGAACGGCACAATAGTAAGGTGCGGGACGCGGCAAGGCGATCGGGTTTTCGGAGAGCAGCTAGTAGTCGTCGTGGATTTCATCGGGTTACTAATGAGTCGTCTCGGATTCCACGCCTTGACATCAGGTCGGGGGATAGTCTTCACACTCTTGAGACTCGGTTGAGCGGTTCGTGGAACCTGCTCGGGTGGGCGGGGCAATGACCGTCGCGATCTATCTTCTCCAGACCGCCGTGCTCGGCGGAGGCATGATTCTCATTAGCCAACAGTTGCAGGATGAGCTGACGAGATTTGTGGGTGTGCTCTTCTCGTGCTTCTGGACAATAGTCGTAGCTGGCATTTTTCTCGTCTTCGGCGATGAGCAGGCAATCTTCTACTCGTCTGATCAAGTTCATCATGTCACTTCAATTCTCAAGCTGCGGATTTCGGGACTCTCGGCGGAACCAACGGAAATACTCGGGTACCGCTATGTCATTAGTGTTCCCGCAACTCTGTTGAACTTGGTGGGAATTCACCCACTACTCGCCTTCAAGTTCATCCAAGGCACCTGTGTGCTTGTTCTTCTCTCCGTTGCCACAACCTGGGTCACATCACAGATCGGCTTCATGCCACGATGGGGATATGTGCTGTTAATTAGTCCAAGTCTTCTATTGAACTCTGTGCTTGCACTTCGAGATACGGCATTATCTGCGGCCGTAGTTGTGATGATGCTCCATTCACGGTGGCAACTAAGAGTTCTTGCCGCAGTCGCTGCCTTTGGGTTGCGTCCACAGATGATGATTGCACTACTCATTGGGATGGCTTTGGCTTTTGTGCTGCAGGGGTGTGGGCCGATCGTCAAGGCGTTGACCGGACTAGCTGGATTCCTCATCGGATGCCTGCTTTTCGATGTCGCTAGTCAGGGCTCCTTTCGAAATCCAGGCACCTCAACTTTTGATCTACTTACCCAGGCCGGTATCAGCCGGTTACTGTTATCGATGGTGGGACTGCAGTTTCTTTCGGTGAACCCTGATACGGTCAGTCTCGCACTAAGTGACCTTTTTCTTCTACGCTTTGTTTTCTTCGATACGTGGCTGATTCCACTGAGTTTCACGATTGTTGCCCTACTGGGCAGGGTGCGACAATCTCGTGCTCAGCAAGTATCGACTTCGCTCTTGGTCTCATTCTGCACTTACATTGGAGTAGCGAGCCAAACTGATTTCACCTCTTCGCGACAATCAATGCCGTTCTTTGCATGTATGGGTTCGTTGCTGCTCGTAGCTCTGGCTAACGGCTTAAAACCTCACCAAGTGGAATCTCTTGATCGCGATGCCGGCGTCGTAAAGAGATAGAACTTCTAGAGCGCGACGTCAGCTTCATCATCCCATTCCGCAGTCCAGTACACGGCACGAACTACACCTTGGCATCGATCTATAGCCAAAGTGTTGAACCCGAGAGCTCATATTCGCTTTCTCAGACTCATCGGATATAGCGAAGGTGGCGACTCTGCGACTGCCGTCACTTCATATCTGATCGACTTAGGCAGGACTCTAAGTTTGTCCGCCGTACTCTAAGCCTGGTTACTGTGCAACGCGGAACGTGAGGTTATAGCGCACGTCACCAGTTAGCGGATGACTGCCCTTGCGTAATGTTCCAACTCCGTGAAAGGCGAGTCGCGCAACCCCACCGAACACTACGACGTCAGCATGATGTAGTTGCACTTTGATAGTCGACTCAGTTCGGGTCTTCCCGCCAAACTTAAACATGATCGGTAGACCGAGTGATACCGACACGATCGGCTGGCCGAAATCTCTCTCATCGCGATCTTGATGCATGCCCATCTTGCTACCCACTGAGTATTTGTTGATCAAACAGGTATCGGGTTCGTAGTACTCATACCCAGCCTGCTTTGCCAGGCGCGTTGCAAGTTGACGAAAGCTCTCGGGCATTGGCGGCCACGCTCGACCCGAGATGGGATCACTCTCTTCATAGCGGTAACCGCGTTGGTCAGATACCCATCCAACCGCCCCGCAGTTAGTCATCTCCACCGACATGGCCTTGCCAGTCGGTGTTGTGACGCGACGAAAGGGTGAGCTGGCGGCAAGTCGCGGAAGTTCGGCGAGAACACTCTCAGCATCATCAGCGACGGCTCCGCGCAGCACTACCGCTCCGAGTGCTAGTTCTTCACTCTCAGCGAACAGCATTGCCGTCGTACAAGTGCTCGTAATCGACTTCTGCACTGAATACGTGATACTCGGCATAGAGCGAGCTACGTCCCGTTTCTTGTGCAAGGCGGTGTTGAGGATGGTCGCGCCACGCCAAATGCGATGCGCGGTCAGCGAAGAGCACAATGGTGACGCGCTCACCATCGAGGGCAGCAAAGGTTTTTTCCTCCAGAAAGCCGGGCATCGTCTTGGCAAGTTCTGACATGGCGTGCGCGAGCGCACCGTACTCCCTTTCTACACCTGGATTCAAACGACTACGAAAAACGGTCATGATCGT
>Ga0214917_10002922_pt1 | contig 20342 bp, 15 predicted proteins | sample LL_1208_BB_MetaG_FD_177983 | JGI IMG/M metagenome (GOLD analysis project Ga0214917, IMG submission 177983) | Freshwater microbial communities from Lake Lanier, Atlanta, Georgia, United States - LL_1208_BB | ecosystem: Environmental > Aquatic > Freshwater > Lake | place: USA: Georgia | collected...
GGGCGTAGTGGCGCTCCACACCTTTCGGCAGAAGGCGGCGACGACCCCGAGCCCTGCGGCGCGCGATCAAAGCCCGCCCTCCCTTGGTTTTCATGCGGGCACGGAAGCCGAACTGGCGTTTCCGTGTCCGCTTGGAGGGGTTGTACGTCGGTTTCATTTGAGTAAATCGCTAAGATGGAAATCGTGCCGAGGAACGGCGCCGGAGTCAATCCGCTCTTCCCAAAACTTCAAGAAAGTGGTCGATCTCCCCCGCTGTGTTGGAGGCATGAGGGGAAACCCTCAAAAGCATTTGGCCTCCGTGTTCTTTCCGCCAAGAAAGCCGGATTCCCTCTTTCTCCATCCTCTGCTTTGTCTTTTCCCAGCCTCCGGACGGTTCCCTTAGGGTCGTGATGACTCGGTTCTCGTTTTTCTTCTCTTCCCCATAAATCGAAAACCCCTTTTCTCTGGCCCCTTCCCTCACCCGACCCGCCAAGGCAAGCGCATGAGCGCTCACCTGTTCTGGCCCCAGTTCCTGAAGTAATTCCAGCGAAGCCCGCATTCCCTCGACTCCGGGAAGATTCAAGCTTCCCGGCTCATATCTTCTTCCTCCTTCTTCCATCACGATCTTGGGTTGGGCAAGAAAATCGGGGCTGACCACATTCCATGATCCGAGCAAGGGAGGAAGAAGTTGCTCCCAAGCCCGCCGGCGAACCATGAAAACTCCCGCTCCCACCGGTCCGAGCATCCATTTATGGGCATCGGCCGCGAGAAAATCGGCCTCCTCCCAAGCCGTCGGCAAAACCCCCAGTGTCTGAATCGCATCCAGACAAAGAAGAATTCCCCGGGACTTGAGTTCGGGCCCGATGACCGCAAGCTCCGGTTGCTGTCCGCTCAGATAATGGGCGGTAGCCAAACTGACCAATCGGGTTTTTGCCGTGATCACCGGGCGCAGGGCTTCCCATCGAATCTCTTCCCCCGGTTTTCGAGGAAGTGCCACGGGACGAACCCCCCGGCGGATCAGATCCACCCACGGATAAACATTGGCGGGATAATCAAGCGGGTCGTAAACCACTTCATCCCCTTCTTTCCAGGAGATTCCCTGCGCAACCAGTCCCAACCCCAAAGCGGTCGGCCCCAACAAAGAAACTTCATCCCAAGAACACCCTAAAAATTTTGCGGCCACCTCCCTCGTTTGCCGGACCCCTCGCCAGACTGCATCGCTTTCCTGCCTCCCGGCGGCGGCTTCGGCCGTCCAGTGGTCCATCGCCACTTGGGCCGGTCCGCTGATGGGAGCCACCGCCGCATGTGCCAAAAAAATGCCCTCCTGGGTGACGGGGAAAAGGCGTGCCCGCTCCTTCGGATGGCCCAGCACCGCGGCAAGACGCGGTCCGTTTTTCCTCTTCAGTCGCTCAACTCCACATTCCAGTAGGCGAGATCCAAAAAGTGCCGCCAAGTCTCGGGCCCGTTCCGGGAAATCTGCACATTGAGAAAAGTACGCAATTTCGGACGCTTGGGCTTCCGGATCAGCTTCATCGAAGCCTGCGGGGGCCGGCGGTTTCCCTTCCGGGTGTTGCACGGAATGCATGAACAAACCACATTTTCCCACGTGGTCGTCCCCCCGTGATCCCGGGGAATCACATGATCCAAATTCAGATCCCGCCGATCTTTGACCTCGCCGCAATATTGGCAGGTGTAGGAGTCCCGCTCAAAAATATTCTGGCGGGTCAACTTCACCTCTTTTTTGGGAATCCGGTCAAAAAGCATCAGGACAATCACCCGGGGGATACGGATCCTGAAGCTGATGGTTCGCAGCGAATCCTCCCCCTCATAGTCCTGACTGAGTTCCCTCCAACGGTTGAAGTCAAAGGTCCGAAAATCATCCCCCGCCCCGTTGCCCTCCACCACCTGGGCATGCCCCATGTACAGCAGGCTGAACGCCCGGCGAACCGAACAGATGTGCACGGCCTGCCAGAAGCGGTTCAGAACCAAAACACCATGCGGTTGGGGCATCTCCATAACTCTTTTATTTAGACGGAGAAAAGATCCCGTCAACGGGGCTGATTTCTCTTGATCCGACTCCTTTTTCCCTCCCTAATTACACCTTCCAATCATGAAGTTCTGGAAATGGATGGCTCTAGGGTTTTGCGTTGCTTGCCTGATTCCGGCGATCAGCTATTCCGCCGCCTCTCCCCAAGACGATTACCTTCAGATTTATGTGCTGATCAACGAGGGGGATAAACTCACCCAATCCGGCCAGAATTCCCAAGGTCGTGAAAAATATGAAACCGCTCTGACCCGGCTCGACAAACTCAAAAACGAAAACCCCGAATGGGAGCCCACGATCGTCAAATACCGGATCAAATATCTGAATGAAAAACTGGATAGCCTGAAGTCCGCTAAGGATACCTCTCCCTCTCCGAAACCGGCTCCATCCAGCCCGCCCGCAACCCCCTCCTCCTCCGATTCAACCGCATCCCCGGAGGAAAAAACTCCTGCAACCCAGTCCAAGTCTGAAGCCCCCGCCAGTCTTCCGAATTCCACCCCCGCCTTAACCGGAGACGACCCCTCCGCCCTCCGTCAGAAGATCATCAGCCTTTCCGGCGAACTGGAGTCCGCCCGCACGGAACTTCGCCAAACCAAGAATGAACTGGAATCGGCCGTGACGGCAAAAAAACAGCTTCAGGAAAAATTAGCCGCCTCCCCCTCCCCCGACGGCAATATCGCCAAACTCCAGGAAGAAAACACCACTCTCCGGAACAAGCTGACCGCCGCCGAGGATAGCCTCAAAAAAGCCGCGGGAGGAGAATTGGCCGGAGAAATGACCTCCCTGCGTAACCAAGTCGACATCATGGAAAAGAAACTCGCGGAAGCCAACGGCAAGTCTGCGGAACTTTCCCGGGCGAATGAGGATTACAAAAAGCAGATCGCCAGCCTGACCAATCAGCTCCAGATGGCCGGCACCGCCGGCAAGTCCGACTCCACCCTTGCCAAAGAAAACGCCATGCTCCGCTCAATTTTGGATCGCCAGCTCAAAGAGCAGGCCCGCCGGGAAGCTGCCCGCCGCTTGGTCTTGGACGAATTCAAAAATTTGGCAGTGTCGACCGAGGCACTTAAAAACCAAATGGAAGTATTGAGCTCCCCTTTGGTCGCCCTCACGGATGAAGAACAGGGCATGCTCAAAGTTTCCGCTCCCTCCCTTGTCGCCGCCGATCCGGGATCCGGCGCTGGCAATGCCCCCACAATCAGCGGTTCGCCTGAAAAGCCGGCCAGTCCCGAGAGCTACGCCGAAAAGCCGCGTATTCCCGATGAGTTCAAGGACATCGCAGCCAAAGCCACCGCCCTCTATAACGAAAAGAAATTCGAGGAAGCGGCCGCAGCCTATCAGCAGATTCTTACAAAATATCCTCAGTCCATCTACGCCCTTTCAAATCTGGGTGTAGTCCGATTCCAACAGCAAAAATATCCCGATGCGGAGAGAGTTCTCCGGGAAGCAATCCGCGTCGCCCCCAACGATGCCTTTTCCCATTCCGTTCTCGGTATCGCGCTTGTACAACAGGAAAAATATGACGATGCCATCCAGGTTTTGAGCCGGGCCGTAGCCTTGGATCCAAATGATGCAAAAACCCGGAACTATTTGGGTATTTCATCCTCCCATCGGGGTCTGCAGGAAGCTGCGGAGCAGGAGTGCCGTAAGGCGATCGAACTGGATGAAGGATACGCGGATGCGCATTTCAACTTGGCGGTGATCTATGCGACCCAGAAACCGCCCTCAAAGGAATTGGCAAAACGGCACTACACACGGGCCTTGGAGCTTGGAGTTCCCAAGGATCCCGAACTCGAAAGGTTGCTAAATTAGTTTTTTTCGCCGGACCAACTCGGCAGATGAATTTCCACCCGGGTCCCCTCACCGACTTTCGACCGAACACGCACACTTCCCCCGTGAGCCTCCACGGTTCGGCGAACAAGGGCCATGCCCAACCCGGTCCCTCCCGGCCTCCGGGTTAAAAAGGGTTCGAACAGCCTCGCCGCCACCTCTTTCCCCATCCCCTGCCCGGTGTCCTGCACCGTAAGGCAGACTGCATCCCCCTTTCCCCGGACGCCGATCTTCAGTTCCCCTCCTTGCTTCATGGCTTCCAAGGCATTCAGCACAAGGTTCAAAACCGCTTGCTCCAGCTGAGGTCGGTCTCCTCGGATCCGCGCGGTTCCCGGAGGAGGCAGTTTACAGGAGAGCCGGATGTGGGCCGCCGAGCATTTGCTGCGGGTAAGTAGAATCACTTCCTCGATCACCTCCCGTGCATCCACTTCCCCCATTTGTGGATCGGCCGAGCGGGCAAGGTTCAAAATTCGATCCAAAATATGGTTCATCTGTCCCAGCTTTGTTTCAATCAACCGAAGATCCCTCGCCTGGTCTTCGCCCGGCTGCAGCCCGCGAATGGCCGTGTGCCAAAGCATCCGAACGATCGCCAGCGGATTGCGAACCTCATGAGCCACTTCAGCCGCCAGCATCCCCAGGGAGGACAACCTCTCCCGGTTCCGTAATTCATCCTCCGTCTCATCCAGCCGGGTTGCCAGCTTGGTTCTTTGCAATGCGGCAGCCGCCAATCCGGCCAGTCCCTCCACCAGGCGGATTTCTGCGTCGGAAAATCGTCTCGTCTTTTCCGTCCCGATGCACAGCACCCCGAGGACATCGTTTTTTGTGGCCAGCGGAACGGCCAAAAATGCTTCCATGCCTTCCCGCCGGAGAAGTTCCGTGTGCGGATCTTGCGGACTTTCGGAAACATGATGAACGGAAAAGGGGCGGCGGCGGCGGACCACATACCCCAGCGCAGTCTCCGCTACTCCAAGGGGCGGTTGAATCCGGTAGCGACGCGATCCCCCAACACAAACCTCCATCCGCAATTCTTCCGATTTCGAGTTGGATAAAAAGAGGGAAGACAAGCTTGCCCCGCAAAGACGGGCCGACTCCTGTGTCACTTTCAATAAAATCGCCGAAGCCGTCTCTTCGGCACCGATCGCTGCCCCCACCGCCGCCAAGGCCGCCGAGCGAGCTCCCTCCTCACGGGTTCCGGCAACCCGCCAAGCCAATCCCAGCCATCCCGCCGCCTCACGGGCCCAATGAGCCAATTCCTCCTCCTGACCCGGTTGAAAATAGTTTTTTTTCCGTGTGCCCACCGCCAAAACCCCCAGAAGGTTTTCGCCTTCACTCAGGGGAGCCGCCATTTCACTGCCCCCTTGCCCCAGCCCTCCCGGAAATTCGTTCAAATCCGCTCGGGCTGCCTTTCCTCGGCTGCCAACCCACCCCACAACCCCTTCCCCAAGCGGAAACCGTCGGGCCCGGCGAGCCCGCCCCACCCCCACCGCGGCCTCCACCTCCAAATCCCCCCGGCTCGGATTGAAAAGATACAGGGCGGCTCGCTCAACCTGAAATTTCTTTTGGACCCGCTCAAGGAGCCTTTGCCCCAACCGCTGGGGCCGCCAAAGATCCTGCGGTTGAATCTCCAACCGGGGTTTCACCTCCTTCATCGGCTCACCACCCGCTTCAGCCGCAGCAGCAAGCGGGCCAGCTTATCGGCATCCATCACTGGATTCCCTTCTCGATTCTCCAAGGTGAACGTGTCCAAAGCCGCACCTTTTTCTGTCGTGATCCGGGCGGCGGAAATCTGCAGATCCTCTTCCGAAATGGCCTGGGTCAAGGCATGCAACAACCCCACGCGGTCCGGGGCCTCGACATGCACCAGGGTTTTTCCGGGTTCACTTTCCTGATCCACTCGGAGGCTGGCTGGGAACTCAGCTTCTCCAAGGGCTTTTTCCCAAAGGGTGGGCCCCGATTCCGCCAGCCGTTCCGTCAAATGGTCTTCTGTTTCCCCCAAGGCATCGGTCAGGGTTTTTTCAAAGTTCTCCCTGTCGACCCTGTGACTCACCGACTCCATTCGTTCATTGCAGACCCGGAAGGTGTCGAGCACCACATCATCATCCCTCGTGAAAATATTGGCGCTGAGAATATTCAATCCGGCGACGGCAAAACTCCCTGCAATTTTGCTGAAAAGCTTTTCCCGGTTCCAAGTCACCACCAACACCTCGGTGTGCCCCTCTTCCTCCTGATCCGTCCACTCGACCAGAGGGACCAGGGCGTCCGGGCCGGAAACTCGGCGCTCCAGAAAATCGTGAACAGCCTGCAGATGACGAACGACCAAATCCGCAGGACACTGTCGGAGATAAGTCGCCCCCATCTTCTTGAGATGAAGCCGGATTTCCTCTTCGGAAAATCTCCCTTGGGCCGACGCGTTCACCTCTTCCATCCGTCCAGCGAGTTTCTGCTCCTCCGCCCGAAGAAACTCCTCTTCCCCTGCCAGCATCCTTCGGGTTCTCCGGTATAAATCCCAAACCAAAAGCTCCCGCCAGCCGGACCAGTTGTTTTTCCCTGCCACCGCCCGCACATCGGCGGCGGAAATCAGCATCAGCAGATCCAGCCGTTCCACATCCTGTACAATCCGGGCGAGAGCTCGGATCGTTTCCGGTTCATCTAAATTTTTTCTCGCAAACACTCCTAGCGTCATGTGGTGGTCGACCAGGAATGTCATCAACCGCAACTCCCGGCCCCAAAAATGAAAACGCCGGGCGACCGTGGCTGCATTGGCCGCCCCGACTTCCTCGTGGTTTCGGGATAGCTCGGCCTTTCCCGTGTCATGAAGCAAAACCGCCAAGGCGAGAATCTCCGGAACCTCCACTTTCGCATACAGCTCGGCATATTTCCGCAAATCCGGCTCCTGTGAACCCAGCATCGCATCGAGTTGTTCGAGACAAACCAATGTGTGCTCATCCGCCGTGTACCGGTGGAAGAATTCGTGCTGAACCAGGCAAGTCAGGGGCGCAAACTCCGGAATCATTCGTCCTAGAATTCCGTTTTCGTGCATCAACCGGAGAACCCTGCCGACTTTCCCTTTTTGTCGCAGAATATGCAAAAAGGTCTCCTGAACCTCTTTCTGGGCGATCAGTTCATCCGTTAGGAGGGAGAAATTGGCACGAAGAAGAGCGGTCAGTTCAGCGCCCGGAACAGACCCCTGATCCTGCAGTATCCGGAAGACCCGGATCAATCGGACGGGATCTTCCTTGAAAACTTCCGGATGCTCCGCCCCCAATTCCGCCCCCTTTAGGACAAACCCGTCGGTGGACCGCCGTGTTCCCTGCCACCCTGAAAAAAATGCCCATAGCCCCCGTGGTTTTCCCATTTTTTGCTGACAGAGACGGGTTGCGGTCGAATTACAGAGCAGATGGATGGTTCGCATGTGCCCATACACTTCCCGCATCAAGGCCTCACTCTTGCGCAAAATATTCGGCTGGGGATACCCCATGGCTACCGCCAGTTCCCCTTGAAGGCGAAGAGTCAGAATATCCCCCGCCCCCCCCTGCAGATTATGTAGCCACTCCCGTAACGTCATCAGAAAGGTAAACGCTTTTTCTGCTTGGGCTGCTTCCGGTGCTCCCAGCCAGTTTCTTTTGACCAACTCACCCAGCGTCGGACCCTCCCCGCAAACCCGGCCGACCCACCGAAGATTGTGAAAATCCCGCAACCCCCCCACTCCCGCTTTGAGATTCGGTTCCTGTACAAAAACCGTGCCCCCTTCCTTCGCGTGTCGCGTACTCTGATTTTCCAAACGCCACCCGAGATACCCCTCGACATTCTGCTGTAAACTTTTCCGGTTGTACTCGGTTTGAAACTTTTCCCACAGATTTTTGGATCCGGCCAGGTATCGGGCATCGATCAGGGCGGTCTTGATCATGGGTTCCGCCTCCGCCCTTTCGAGAGTTTCCGGAATGGTCCGGCAGGCATGCCCCACCTTGAAACCGATATCCCAAAGAACGTAGAGGATCTTTTTGACCACTTCCTCAACGGTGGAATCCGTTGCCCCTTCACGAATAAAAACTAGATCAATATCGCTGCCCGGGCTCATCTCCTGCCGGCCGAACCCCCCCACGGCTCCCAAAACCAATCCTTCCCCTGTTTCGGCTCCTCCCGCGAGTTCCCAAAGACGAACTAAAACTGCCGAGAGAAGCTCTGAACGCTCCTGTGCGAGCTTTATCCCCGATGCACCTGCATGGGCCTCCTCGGCAAATCTCCTCCCTTCTTCTTTGAGAAAATGTCGGACGATTTCAGGCAGATTCTCAGGAGCAGCCAAATTCCCTTGCCCGAGAATTTGGCAGACCCGTTCGATCATTTCTTCTCTCCCTCCCTGGTTCAGGAGAGAAGAAATGGGCGCCGTCATTCCGGAGCCGGCGGCGGAAGTCACTCGAGGGGTTGTTCGGTGGCGGCGTTGAGGATCTTGAAGTCCTCCACATTCGCCGCGGGATCCGCCTTGAAGCTGAAGGCGCCTGTCGATCGCCGCTGCAACTGAACCAGCAGCTCGTCGTCTTCGGTGCGCAAGCGGTGTAACACTCCGGGGTGCACAACAACTCTGATCTCGTGTACTTCGGGATGAGTCCGAAGAACACGGCTGATTTCCCGTTGAATTTCAACACTCATCGTTTCATAGGATTTCACCATCCCCTTTCCGCGGCAACACGGACACTCCATATAAACAGCCTTGCGGATGCTTTCCTGAACCCTTTGCCGGGTCATCTCCAGCAACCCAAGGGGGGAAATGGGCAGAGTATGTGTTCTTGCCCGGTCCCGCCGCAGGCATTCCTTGAACTTCTCATAGACCGCGATCTGGTCGCGCCGGGAACGCATGTCAATGAAGTCGATGACAATGATTCCCCCAAGATTCCTCAGCCGGAGTTGCCGGGCCACTTCTTCCGCCGCCTCCAGATTGGTTCGCCGGATCGTATCGTCATGGTCCTTGCCCCCCCGCGATTTCCCCGTGTTGACGTCGATCGAAACCAACGCTTCGGTTTCATCGATCACCAACGAGGCTCCGGACTTCAGCCAAACCTGCCGTCGAAGGGCACTCTCAATCTGCCGGTTCACCCCGGCGGCCTCGAAAAGAGGTTCCGCCGCCAGATGCCGTTTCACCTTCCGGAGAGACCGCTTGGAAATCGCCCCGACCATCTCCCGCACGCGCCTTTCGGCATCCTCATTGTCGACCAAAACCTCATCGACTTCCTCCGTTAGAAAATCCCGCACGGCCCGTTCGATCAAGTCAGGTTCTTCGAGAAGAACTGCCGGAGCACTCTTGGTTTTCATTCCCTCCTCGACTTTGCGCCATTGTTCCAGCAGAAGGGCCAAATCCCGGACGAAATACCTGGCCTGAAGTCCTTCTCCGTTCGTTCGAAGAATCACCCCCATCCCTTCGGGCACATCCAGCTCTTGGAGAATTTTTCTTAATCGTTTCCGCTCCTCCGGATCCTCGATTTTTCGCGAAACTCCGCTGACTTCCCCGAAGGGCATGAGCACCAAATACCGTCCCGGCAGACTCAGGTTCGTTGTGACGCGCGCACCCTTTGTGCCGATCGGCCCTTTGTTCACCTGAACAATCACTTCGGCTCCGGGAGGATAAAGTTTCGGAATGTCGTTGCTGGTGATCTGCGGCCGCCGGCCCCGTCTTCCCGCCCGCTCAACGGCTTCAATCTGTTCATCCATGGCCGCCGGTACGGCATCCCAAAAATGTAGGAAGCCGTTTTTCTCCAGGCCGATATCGACAAAAAGGGCCTTGAGCGAGGGTTCCACATTGTGGACGCGTGCTTTGTAGATGTTTCCGGAGATGCTCCGATCCCCTTCCCGTTCGATGGAAAACTCCTCCACCACCCCGCCTTCCAGCAGGGCCACCCTTTTTTCGAGAGGCTCAACGGAAAGCAAGAGGCTCCGTCGTTCCGTTTTGTTTTTGATTCCAAAGATTCGTTTAATAGTTTCGAGTATCATGTTGTTTCCTTTCCTGGGGAACGACCCGGGCTCAGCCCAAATGTCGTTGCCTCCAGATGCTTTGCATCAATCCCATCGAGGCCATACACACGGCCAAGAAAGTTCCTCCGTAACTGACAAAAGGAAGGGGAATCCCGGTGATCGGAACCACCTTGATCGTCATCCCTACATTGATGAAAAAATGTGTAAAGAGCATCCCCAGCACTCCCCCGGCCAGCAGCCGGCCGGTGAAATCCGGTGCCCGCCACCCGATCCAAGCAATGCAAAGGAGGAGAGCAGCCTCCCCAAGAATCAGAGCCGCCCCCCCCAGAAATCCCCACTCCTCGCCCAACACGGAAAAGATAAAATCATTGTAGGCGATGTTCTTGGGCAAAAAGCCGTAAAGGTTCTGGTCCCCCCGCAAATATCCTTTGCCAGTGATTCCACCCGAACCGATGGCGATAATCGACTGCCGAATCGTCCAACCTGCCCCCAAGGGATCCAGATTCGGGTCAAAAAAGGTCCGGATTCGGTTGTTTTGATAGGTTTTAAGAAAGGGCAACTCTTTCCCCATATGCCCCACATAAAGATAAATCGCCAAAACAGCCGCCAGCCCGACTCCGGCAGGAATCAGGAGATATCGCAACCGGGTGCCCCCGGCAAACAGCAGGCCGAAACACATGGGAAGAAAGACCGCAGCCGACCCTAAATCAGGTTGGCGCATAATTAGAAAAATGGGAATTAAGGCCAAGCCGACCAAGGCCAAAACCGTCCGAAACTTTTCCATTTTTTCCCGCAAGGAAACCAACAAAGCACAGGCTCCCGCCAGAAAAGCAAGTTTCATGACCTCCGCCGGTTGAAATCCGACAGGCCCGATCCGAACCCAGCTTTTTGCCCCGTTCACTTCCCGACCAAAAACCAGCACAAGCAAAAGCAAAAAAAGACCGCCTCCGAACCAAAACCATCCCTGATTCACCCATCGGTGATAATCGGCAATAGCAAATACCAGAAAACAGACCAACCCCAGGCCGATCCATGCCGACTGCTGGATGGCTGCGTTGCGCAGGTCGGCGGCTTCGCTTGTGTGCGTTGCACTATAAATCACCATCACACCAAATGTGCACAGCCCCAGCATAAGGAAAAGACTCGGCCAGTGCAGGCCACGCCAAGCTCGCTTCCTCATCATCACCGTCTCCTCAATCCCCGACCGCCGCCACCGAAGCCTTCATCCAGCCAGTTGAAAAATCCGCCCAGTCCTCCCGTATCATCATCATCCGCACTTCCGGGAGGTTGGTAGGAACCGTCGGAAGCGGTCACCCCGTGAAAGTGCCCCATCACCGGAGCTTGGTAAACAAGCTGCGGGACCGTCCCTTTCTCCATTTCAAAAAGTTTGGCAAGAATCTCCGAGGCCAAAGGAGCACAGGTCGTACCCCCGGACACTCCCCCCTCCACAATGACGATCACCACGTACTTCGGATCCTTCAACGGGGCAAATCCCGTGAACCACGTGCGGGTATCCTTCACCGTGCTTCCCCCGATCTGCGTAACAAACTGCGCAGAGCCGGTTTTTCCCGCCACCTCGACATCCTTGACCGCCGCATTTTTCCCCGTTCCTTCCGTGACCACTGCCCGCAGGCCTTCCCGTACCGCGGCCAGATTTTCGGGACGGACCCCGAGATCCCCTCGTTTCACCGCGACAGGATATTCCTTCGTGGCTTGAGTTCCGTTTTCAGTTGTCTTCCCCACTCCCTGAACCAGTCGCGGCCGATAGACGGTCCCCCCGTTGGCCACCGCCGACAACATCACGGCCATCTGCAGGGGGGTCACCCGGACAAATCCTTGTCCGATGGAAGTGTTGGCTGTGTGACCATCGCTCCATTTTTCAATGGCAGGCGGAGTGGGTCGCGGAGTTTTTTTTCCTTCCGCCACCCATGTTTCGATTTTTCCTTTGTAGGCCTTCTTTCGCTGTGCCATCCGATTCTCCATCCATTCCCTTCCCGGCATGGTTCCCGGGTCTTCCCCGGACAACATGGACTCTCCATTCGGTCCAAGAAGAATTTTTTCACCAAACCCAATGCGCTTTCCCATGGCGGAAATGGAATCGATCCCGGTGCGAACTCCGAGTTGGTAAAAAAATGTGTTACAGGACATGGCCAACCCACGCTTCAACACGATGTCCCCCTGTCCGTCCGGATTCCAGTCGTGCCAAGTACGACCGGCCATTTCAATCGAGCCCGGACTATGAATCACTGTCTGAGGCGTGAATTTCGCATCCGGATTTTCTAGAGCAGAAATCGCTGTCACGGTCTTGAAAGTCGATCCCGGAGCGTAAGCCCCCAGTGCCCGGTTCAACATTGGTTTTGTTTCATCGGTCATCAATCGTTTCCAATCCGGCACCTTTCCCCCGCCTCCCGGCACGAAACTGTTGGGATCAAAATTAGGGACGGAACACATCGCTAGAATATCTCCGGATTTCGGATCCATCACCACACAGGCTCCCCGCCCTACCCTCCGCATCACCCCTTCGACAATCGTTTGCACCCGGGCATCTAAAGTCAGATAAACATTCTGACCCGGCACCGGTGCTTGATATCCCTGCTCTTCCATGATGAACCCCAGATTGTTTTTCTTTAGAATTTTCCCTCCTGGTTTGCCCTCCAGATCCACATCGAACCCTTTCTCCACCCCATCTTTCCCGATCACTTCGGGTTGGAAGGTTTCCAACGTCTGTTCTTCCGGAGCCCCGACAAAGCCCATGACATGGGCGGCCAAAGCCCCATACGGGTACCATCGGACGGGTCGCGCCGCCTCCTGCACCCCGGGAATTCGGGGATCCCGCTCCGCCATTCGGGAAAGTGTGGCGAAATCAATTTGGGTCGACAACTGGAAGGGGGTGTTCGGTCGTTGTTGCGCATGCCGGCGCAGATCTTCCACATCGTAGTTGGCAACAATCCCCAGATTGCGCAGGGGCTCAATCGATGTTTCCTCCACTATCTTTTCAATATCCACCTGCTTCTGTTTTCGCCGCTTGTCCCCCATTCCGACTTCGACCTGTTTCATCGGCAGCCGCCCCCGGTGGGCCCGGGCATAATTCCCAGTCAATTCCCTGACGTACAAATCCACGTCATACCGGGCGCGATTCTCCGCCAAAGGAAGCCCGTTTCGGTCCAGAATCAATCCTCGGGGGGGCGACAGCAAGATGGGGATGGTCGTTTGATTGATGAGCGTCTGGGCATGTTTTTGCCCTTCGAGCACCTGCACGACGAAAAGCCTCTGAAGAAGAATCAGAGCCGCTAAGCCAACAAACAGCATGGCGGCCGCCATTCGCTTCGGAATATTTGCCTGCGGCCGTGCAAGAAGCATCACCTTCCCCCTCCCGTACGATAATTCCGAACTTGAGCCGGTTTTCTTCCCAACCAGGTTCCCATCGCCCAGGAAACCAGCCCATTGACTCCTCCGGCCAGAACCAAGGCAACGCTTAATGAAAACGGCCAAGCCCAAGATCGAACTTCGAGTTCATGCAGAAATCGGTCCAAAACGAAAAATGCCACGGAAGCCAAAATTGCCCCAGCGATCTGTTCGCCGGCGGAAGCAACCATCCACCACCCCCGTTGGGTACGGACCGTCAGTGCAATGAGCCCCATCACCAACGCATGGTGGCCCAAAGCAGAAAAAGTTGTCGCGTCCCAAAAAAGTCCTACCCCAAAAATCCAAAAACCCATCGGCCATGCCTCCAGCCGGAGTCCCGCCTGGATCGTCACCGCGGCCAAGAGGTTGGTGCCCAAGGCCCAGACCCCATACCCATCGGGCCCGGCAACCCGAATTCCCCAAGCCGCAAAAGCCAAACCCAGAAGACGCCGAAAACTTCCGTTCATTTCTTGGCCGGAGCCCCTCCGGTCAGGATGAACATTTCCCGGAGATCATTGAGATCCGCCGCCGGCGTGACCTTGCCCTCCCGATAAAGCCCGGAATTTTTTTCCGCCGTCAGGGGAGGAGCTTCACTCACGGTTCCGACCAGGAGATTCGGAGGAAAGGTTCCGCCCAACCCGGTAGTCATAACTCTCTCCCCCACTTCAAATCTTGCCTCCCGGGTAACGAAGGTCATCCGGCAAACCGGGGTTCCTCCGTTGAGCGGAGTATCTCCCAACAAAATCCCTCTCGCCCCGGCGCCCTCCGTCAGGACGCTGACCTTGCAGTTTTCATCCGAAATCAGCATGACCCGGGTTGTGCTTCGGCCAACAGTCCCGGTTTTTCCCACTACGCCACGGGGGGTCACCACGGGCTGATCCTGCGCCAGGTTGGGATCGTCATTCCAGCCTCGGTCCACCAGCACGGAATTCCACCAGTTCGAGGCATCCCGCTCGATCACACGGCAAGCCAGCAAACGAAATGATTGCTGCTCGCGAAACGCCAACATTTCCCGGAATCGGTCATTTTCCGAACGAAGATAATCCACTTGGCGGATTTCCGTTTGCAAACGGACGTTTTCCGCCCGCAAATTTCGATTTTCTTCGTCCAGCACGTCAAACTGCCGGAGGCTTTGCCGAAAGTCGCCCCACCGCGCCTGGACCCCGCTCCATACCCGTGCAAAAGGTGAGATGGTCTCGATCGTCACACGCTCCGTGCCTGGAGTCGTGACCGGGGCGAAAAAGATCACGCCTATCGCGGCAACCAAAGCCACGGCGGCACCCGCATAAACCCACATACGCGACATTGTTCTATTTCAGGAAACGAAGACCAAGAGAGGAGCGGTTACCCGCGCCCCTCCGATGTGGTCAGTTTCGTCAAAAACTCCAGTTCATCGAGCACCTTGCCTGTGCCCTCAACCACAGCGCTGAGCGGATCTTCCGCCACATGAATGGGCAGGCCGGTCTCTTCGCTTAAAAGCCTGTCGAATCCTCGGAGAAGGGCTCCCCCTCCTGCCAACACCACCCCCCGCTCCACCAGGTCGCTCGAAAGCTCCGGCGGACACCGTTCCAACGTAAGCCGTACGCTTTCCAGAATAATTTGCACCGGTTCCAGCAAGGCTTCGCGCACTTCCTGCGAAGTGATCGTCAGGGTTTTCGGAAGGCCCGCAACCAAATCCCGGCCACGTACCTCCATAGAGGTTTCTTTTTCCATCGGATAGACCGAGCCGATCTTCACCTTAATATCCTCGGCAGTTCGCTCTCCAATCATCAGGTTATACGCCCGTTTCAAATAATTCATGATGGCCTCGTCCAGTTCATCCCCCGCCACCCGGACGCTCCGGCTGAAAACAATGCCCCCCAGAGAGATGATGGCCATTTCGGTCGTGCCTCCCCCAATATCAATGATCATGTTTCCCGAGGCATCCTGCACCGGCAACCCGACGCCGATGGCGGCCGCCAAAGGCTCCTCAATCAAGCGGACGCTACGAGCTCCGGCATGGGCGGCGGATTCACAAACCGCCCGACGTTCCACCTCGGTAATGCCCGACGGAACCGCGATCACCAGACGAGGGCGGGGCCTCCACCGATTCTGGGATTTCGAGGCCTTTTCAATAAAACATTTGAGCATCGCTTCCGTTACCTCAAAGTCGCTGATCACCCCATCCTTGAGCGGACGAACGGCAATAATTGATCCTGGCGTCCGCCCCAGCATCCGCTTTGCCTCGTCTCCTACGGCCAGTACGCGCCTGGACGCCTGATCCATGGCCACTACGGACGGTTCCCGGAGAACAACCCCTTTGCCACGAACAAAAACAAGGGTGTTCGCGGTCCCCAAATCCACGCCCATATCGTTCTCTAAAAATGGAAAAAGCTTACTCAACATAAATAAGTAAAAACTACTCTCTGTCATGCGTCCCTTCCCGTCAATCCTCAAAACCCCTATTTCCTCCCTTTTCTAGGTCCGGGGTGTAGATATTCCCAATGAATCTTCCGGAGCAGGTAGGGATCATGCTTCTCCCTCAAACAGTCCTTTTCCCCCACCAACTCTTGCCCCTTCGTATTTTCGAACCCCGCTATCGCAAGATGCTTCAGGAAGCCTTGGAAGGATCCAGAATGTTCGCTGTTGTCCTGGATTCTGAAACCTCTCCCAGTCCCTCCCGAGTCGGAGGTCTGGGTCTCATCCGCACATGCGTTCGCCAAGGCGACGGAACCTCCAACCTGATCCTACAAGGAATTGCCCGCGTCCGTCTTGATCACCTCGTGAAAAATCTTCCTTACCCCATTGCTTCCCCCGAGCCCCTGGAGGATACAGAAGAACCCTCTCCTCAATCCTTGGCCACCCAAGAGTCCTTGGTGGCAAAAATTCTTGAGCAAATAGAAAAGGTAGACGCCCCAGTGACGCCTGCCCTTGAGGAAATGAAAGGATTTCTCAAGTACTTGGAGGATCCCCATGCCTTTGTTGATCTCGTGGCCGGTTCCTTTGTTAAAACCCCGGCGACCCGGCAAATCATTTTGCAAACCCCAAGGATTTCGGATCGACTTCGCCTCCTTCTATCTGACTTAAATCATTCTCTATAAGCATATCGAGCTTATATTATCGTTTCGTTTGACACTATTTGCATCCGCTATAGTTTATATCCCTTAAAGGATATAAATTTTAGAAAGCTACCAACCCAATTTTTTGATAATTTTATGCCAATGACCCCCACCGCTTCTGAGATCAAGACCAAGATCTCACCCCCACCCAGAAAATCGATTCCCTGGAAACAAGCCCCCCTGATCGTCGGAACTATTTCAACATCCCAAGGTTTGGCCTACCTAAAAACCCCTCCGCACGGCATTGATCTTGTGGAAGTGCGATTGGACCTTCTTTTGTCGAAGAGGGTTCCGGCCGATGCCATTCAGGAAGCCCTCGCCCAGCGCTCAGGACCCGTTATTTTAACGCTCCGCACAAGGGAAGAAGGGGGTGCTTTCAATTGGCGCTCCCGCCAGCGGGTTCTTTTCTTTCTCAAATTCATTCCTTTTGCCGACATGGTCGATCTCGAACTGACAAATATTCCCCGTCTTGGCCGAGTGATCCGTGCGATTCGCCGATCCAAACGGGACCTGCTCATCTCTTCACACTCGCTGAAAAGAAAGCTTACCCCCTTGCGGCTCCGTCGTCTGCTCGCCCAGTTCCGAAAAACCCGCGCCCACATCTACAAAATTGTTGGCTTGGCCCGGCGGCGGCGGGATCTGCGCACTCTCAGCACTCCCCTTGTTACTCACCCTCATATGCGACTTGCCATCATGGCTTCAGGACCGTTGGCAGAGGCTTCCCGCCTCTCTCTTCCTGCTCTCGGCTCCAAACTGATTTATGTCTACCTCGACGAGGCCGCAGCTCCGGGACAGCCAAGCCATAAAACCAGCTTCACCTTCCCACAGATGAAATCCAGTTTTTCCCCCAAAGGGGCTTAGTCCAACGCGACTACGTTACGCTCCGTTTGGGGCGCAGGGCCCCAGGAACCGAATTTTCAACCTTCCCGCTGCTGGCTGAAACCACGGGGAACCCCCCGGGAGCCGGTCCGCCCTTGCTTAAAAAGCCAACAAAAAGTCCATGGAGTCCCAACAAAACAAAAAGAACAGCCGTTGCCAATGCACCCCGTTGCGCCCGCTGCAATCTTTCGGCCAAAGCATTTTGGTGTTTCCCCTTTTCCTCCTGCAAAACCTTTTCCCGCCGCTCTAATTCTCCGTTCAACCGTCTCCGCTCTTCTTTCCATTCCTCCATCTGACGCAGACGCTCCTGTCTTTTGCCCTCCATTTCCCGCCGCTTGGATTCCGAAGCGCCCTCCGGGAGTTCGGCTCCATTCGCCGATTCCCGGTCGAGTTGGGCCATCTTAGCCTCGACGGCATGAAGCCGGTCGCGCAAGGCCCAATCCGTTTCCGCGGGGGTTTCCGAATTTTTATCCAAGGAAAAATCGACCCCCAGCGGGACCGATGCCAATCCGTACACCGCTGCCGCCACAAGAAATCCAAGATTCAGAAACTGAAATCCCGCCACCCGAGCAACGCTTTTTCTTGCCGGCAAAGGTCCCCGCAAAAAGAAAAGCCCCAATAAAACCAATGGGGCGATTTGCATCATCCCTTCACGATTCGCCAAAAGTTGATCTTTTGCAGCCAATACCCCTCCCACATCCCCCAAGCGCCAACCTGCCATGGCCAACAGCGCCAAGCCCGCCGTGCGGAACAGGAATCCACGATCTCCACACTCGACCATTTCCCGATACTGCCAGCTCCGCGGTCTCCGCTCGACCAAAAAGATGTACCCTCCTTATCCCCTCCCCTTGCCTTGCTCCACTTGACCCTATCCGTCTCGAGAGTCACCCTCACCAGGATGCGCGAAAAAACCTACGCCCAAGGGGAATGGATCTTCCGTGAAGGCGAACAGGGATCCGAAGCTTTCCAAATCTTGACCGGTCGAGTCGAAATCACCATCCATGTCTCGGGGCAGCCCGACGCCACCCTCGGTCACCTTGTGGTTGGAGATATTTTTGGGGAAATGGCCCTGTTGGATGAAAAGCCCCGCTCGGCCAGCGCCCGGGCCCTTGAGCCCACCCGCCTTCACTTGATGAACACGGAGGAATTCAACGCCCTCTTCCTGAAAAATCCCAAAGCATTGGCCCCCTTTCTTTCTTCCTTTTTCGAACGTCTGCGTCACACCAATGACCTCCTTCGTCGGGAATTGGAACACCGCCAGATTCCCAGAAGTCAGCTTCATCAATTTCTAGAACCAACGATCACAGGAGGAAAATCCCCATCTCTCCCCCCTCTTCCCCGACTCACCCTACGCCCTTCCCGTCCGGAACTCATTCAGGCCGGAGTGCCCGACTTAATTTCAGTGGCTCGACTTCCCTACCGTATCGGTCGCCGGCAGGCGGGAGAAGGGGCCGACATTCTTTCCGCAAACGACCTCGCCCTGAGTGACCGCTATCCCTACCAGATTTCCCGAAACCACTGCGTCATCGAACGCCTCGATTCATCCATTGTTGTCCGGGATCGGGGCAGCACCTTGGGCACCATCGTGAATGGGAAAGTCCTCAGCACGGAGTCGGAACAGATCTCCGTGCCGCTGAATCCTGGGACCAATCAACTGATTCTGGGAACGGAAGCCGGCCCCTTTCATTTCTCGCTTCAGGTCGACCCCCAAAGCTAAAAACCGTCGGCTTACGCGGATTTTTCTTTTCCGCCCACCACGACGACCGAATCCTTTGTTTTTTCCTGTTCCTTCTTATCCGGCTCTTTCCCCGCGCCGGTCAATTTCGCCATCAGAGCCTTTTCGATCCGAGCATAAAGTGCCGGATCCTTTTTCAACTCCTCCTTGGCCGCATCCCGCCCTTGGGCGAGTTGCTTCCCTTCAAAGGCGATCCACGCCCCCTTCTTTTCCACCGCATTGTGCTCGATGGCGGCATCGATCAGGGATCCCGCCCGCGAAATCCCCTCGTTATACATGATGTCGAATTCCGCCTCCGTGAAGGGGGGTGCCACTTTGTTCTTCACGATCTTCACCCTCGTCCGGTTTCCCACAACGGTTCCGTCCGGCTGCTTGATCGCCGTGATTCGTCGAATGTCCACACGCACACTCGCGTAAAACTTCAAAGCCCGCCCTCCCGGGGTCGTTTCCGGACTCCCAAACATCACCCCGATCTTTTCGCGGATCTGATTGGTGAAGATGGCGACCGTCCGTGCCCGGCTGATCAGCGCCGTCAGCTTCCGCATCGCCGCGCTCATCAATCGAGCCTGCGCCCCCACCGTCACATCCCCGATCTGTCCTTCCAATTCATTCTTCGTGACCAGAGCCGCCACGCTGTCCAACACCACCACATCCAACGCATTCGAGCGGATCAATGTTTCGGCAATGTTCAACGCCTCTTCGCCTGAGTCAGGCTGCGAAACCAGCAGCTCGTCCATGTTCACCCCGAGTTTTCTCGCATAGGAGGGATCCAAAGCATGCTCCACATCGATGAACGCGGCTGTGCCACCCTGTTTCTGGGCATTGGCAATCGCCGTCAAGGTCAGCGTCGTCTTTCCCGACGATTCCGGCCCGAAAATCTCAATGATCCGACCCCGGGGAAATCCTCCCGCCCCTAACGCCTGATCGATCGCAAAACAGCCGGTCGGAACGACATCGATCTTCAACTTCGCTGCCGCATCCCCCAAACGCATGATCGCGTTCTCGCCATACGTTTTGACGATCGACTGCAGGGCAAGGTCGAGATTCCGTTTCTCAGTCGCCTTAGCGCTCTCCTTGCCTGCTTGGGTCTCGTTCTTTTCGCTTTTTTCCGTTGCTGATGTTTTGACTGCCATATGGTTTAAACCTCCGTTGTTTTTGAAAGATGTGGTAAAAGTTTTCTTCGTAGCAGGTCCAAAGCAACCTGGGAAGCCATCGCCTTAAAGGTCTTTCTGTCCGGCACCAACTTCTTCTCAATAGTTTCCACTCCGCCCTCCCCCGCCACCCCCAGATACACCAACCCGACCGGCTTTCCCGCCGTCCCCCCACCCGGCCCCGCAATCCCCGTGACCGATACCGCCCAGTCCGTCCCCGCCCTTTTCCTTGCCCCCACCGCCATCTCCCCCGCCAC
>Ga0214917_10002923_pt1 | contig 20338 bp, 15 predicted proteins | sample LL_1208_BB_MetaG_FD_177983 | JGI IMG/M metagenome (GOLD analysis project Ga0214917, IMG submission 177983) | Freshwater microbial communities from Lake Lanier, Atlanta, Georgia, United States - LL_1208_BB | ecosystem: Environmental > Aquatic > Freshwater > Lake | place: USA: Georgia | collected...
TGGTCCGGATCCTTTTCCACAACGGCGTCGTTGACAATGAAAGGCAGGGATGGAATTCCGCGGATGGTGGGGTGGAGCGGACCGTTGTCGTTCGAGTAGGGCAGGCCGGCCCAGGTGTCGAAACCGTGGCGTGTGGGATAAAACTCCGGCAGGGTGCCCAGATGCCATTTGCCAAAATGCCCCGTGGCGTATCCCCTAGCCTTGAGCAATTCAGGCAGCAGCATCTCATCGGGGTGAATGCCAATCTGGCTTGTATGATTCAGCGCCCCCGCCATCCCGATGCGGTTGGGATAGCATCCGGACATCAGCGCGGCGCGCGAGGCGGTGCAGACCGGTTGGGCCACGCAGAAGTTGGTGAACCGGGTCCCTTCCCGCGCCAGGGCATCGATGTTCGGCGTGCGTATCGACCTGGATCCCTGGCATGACAGGTCGCCATAGCCAAGGTCGTCGGCGACGATGATCACAATGTTGGGTGGTTTGCCCGTGGGTGCTGTTTCAGGAAACACACCTTGTGCCAGCAAAGCCATCAAAACAATCTGGAACATGGCATCCCACCCATCGAAGTCGCTGGCCAATCAAAGGCGCCTGATTCGCCCTAGGAATACCAGTGTGCAGGCAAAACGCTTGACAGGAAACCCCGCATGGCAATGATTACATCGCCTAGTGTAACGATGAAACGAGGTCTCGATGCCCAAGCGCGCGATGTCCACCTCTGCCTGCTGCGGCCCGGCATCCATGACCAATCGAAGCCTGCTGTCCCCCATTCAGGCCGGCGGACTGGCCGCGGTTTTCAAGGTTTTGGCCAATGACACCCGACTGCGCCTGCTCCATGCCCTTGTCATTTCAAAGGAATTGGGAGTAAACGACCTGGCCAACGCCGTCGCCATGAAACCCCAGGCCGTTTCCAACCAGCTTCAGCGCTTATCCGACCTCGGCATCGTCTCATCACGCAGGCTGGGTAAAAGCATCCGATATTCGCTGGTTGACTTGTGCGCGCGGTCCCTGCTTGAGCAGGCCATGTGCCTGATGGAAGAGGTGACGGCGCGAGGGTCTTCCACCCACGGGAACACGGCGTCTTGACCATTCCATTGAGCCGCCGGTTGGCAGCAGAATTGATTGGCACCTTTATTTTGGTTTTCGCGGGCACCGGCGCGATCGTCATCAACCAGGAAAGCAATGGAGCCATCACTCATGTCGGTATTGCCCTGACATTCGGCTTGGTGGTTTTCGCCCTGATCCAAATGCTGGGAGACATTTCCGGCGCTCACCTGAATCCGGCAGTCACCTTGGGCCTGGTCGCGGCCGGGCGCTTCAAGGCCAGTGAAGCCGCGCCCTACACCGTGGCACAGTGCCTGGGAGCCTTCCTTGCCAGCGCCATTCTGAGAATCCTCTTTCCGGCGGATACCCATTTGGGCGCCACCCTTCCGGCGGGAAGCACCCTCCAATCGTTTGCGCTGGAGTTCATCCTGACAGCCATCCTCATGCTGGGCATCCTGCGGACAACCACGGGCGCGCCTGGCAAGGTCGCGCTCGCCGGGATTGCCATCGGCTCGATCATCGGTCTCGAGGCGATGTTCGCCGGCCCGGCCTGCGGCGCCTCGATGAATCCCGCCAGGTCCCTGGCACCAGCGGTTGTGTCTGGCCAAACCACGGCGCTTTGGGTTTACATTTCCGCGCCGGTTCTCGGGGCTTTGGCCGGTGTTTTGGCTGAAAAAACCATTTCAACACCCGAAGTGAAGGAGTAGAAAATGAAACGGATCCTGTTTGTTTGCGTTGAAAATTCCAACCGCAGCCAGATGGCCGAGGCGTTCGCCCGCATCCATGGCGCCGGCAAGGTGGAGGCCCATAGCTCCGGTTCACGCCCCTCCGGGCGGGTGAACCCCAAGGCCATTGAGGCCATGCGTGAACTGGGCTACGACCTGGCCACCCACACCTCCAAGGGCTTGGAATCGTTCAACGGCACCAAGGTCGATGTCGCCATCACCATGGGTTGCGGCGATGAATGTCCCTTGGTACTGGCCGAAAGGCGGGTGGACTGGAAAATCCCAGACCCCCGCGACATGACACCCGAACAGTTCCGTGGCGTCCGCGACCTGATCGAGTCGAAGGTGAAGGAACTGATCGGGGAACTGTCAGCGGCCTGATGCCGCGCGTTACTTCCCGTTCGCCTGAGCCTTAAGCATCGCATCGGCTTTAACCTGCTCCCATGGCACGGCGTCGGCCGGATTCGCCAAGTGGTCGGCCAGCCGGCGAGCCAGTTCCTGGCGTTTGGCATCCGACAGCGGCGGGGGCGGCTGGTCGACGGCCTCGCTGTCGAATATCTGCTGGACGAGCGCCAGTCGCTCGGCCACGGTCAGGCGGTCGATCCCCAGTTGCTCAAGCGAAGGCACGGCGCAGCCTCCCCAGCACTTAGTTTAAATTTAGAGCAAACTTCAGAAACATGGGTTGAAGAATAAAGGCCAGCACTATTGAAGGAATTAGCGAGCCAAATAGGAGTGCCATACCAATCGGGCTGTCCGATTCCCAGGCGGTAGGAAACCATTTTTTTAGAGCGGCGATCTTGTTCTTGGGCACCCCCCACCCTGCCCTCCCCCACAAGGGGGGAGGCAAGTTGACATGAATCATGAAAGTTTTTTCAATCCGCAGAAAGATGAACGGACAAAACGACCGGGAATAAACGCTTGCTTTTTCTTCAACCGCGCGTTTCCAAAACCTTTTCCCCCCCCCTTGTGGGGGAGGGCAGGGTGGGGGGTAAGGCCGGCGGGTCGAGGCTATCTCAGGCCGTCCCTTGGGGCCGCAGGCCCCATTCTTGAAAAGCCGGGCAGGATCAACCCAACCTTGCCGGTGTCACCTGTGACTTTTGGACAACTTATTGGCAAATTCTGGTCGATCGAATGTGCCCACTACCTCCGAAACAGCGGTTAAGGCAGCGCACCTATTTGAAATTTGCTCTAGCCGCGCTGAGAAAGGTGCAGAATGGGGACCGGACTCGCTGCGCCCTCAGCCTTCAGGTGCAGAACATCCAAGCTCAGCAGCAGTGGGGACGAAGTGCGCTTTGAACTCCAGAAACGCATCTGCCGCCGCCGTCTGCTGCAGAGCATGGTTAGGCGTTTCCGGTCGCATTGTGAAGGCGCTTCTGAAGCTCCGCAACAGTAAGCGGTGGCGAAGTCTGGTGAAGCATCGCATGGCAGTTCGGGCAGACTGGAATCTTGGGTCCTCCTGGTCCCGCCCACCCTGCCCTCCTCCGCCGGTGAGGGCAGAAAAGGTAACGGCAACTGGAATACCACACTTAAAAATCTTTACTTCATATTTTTTAAAGCACATTGATGAGCCTCGGACGCAAGTCCGAGGGTAGTTATGGCTGGCGAGAACCCTCAGGTTGAATGAAGGAAGGAATATTCATCCTTCAAAAAACATGAGATTTGGAAGGCATTTACCCGTCGCAATATCATTTGGGTAAATGAATTTGCTTGAAACCCGAGCGCAGGCGCACAGTGCCGGAGTGGGCTTGTCGATTCATGACAGCCACCGACTTTTTCCGCCTTTTCGGCTTTATTCAGGCCTCTTGTGCCATGATTTTCATCTCGATAATCATGTCTACTACTCCGGATTCGCCTTCAGGAACGCCTCGATTTCGGCGAAGTCGGCCGGGGTCAAGGTCAACGACGCCGCGGGAAGCAATTCCCTGAACTGGCCAGGCTTGCGGGCGCCCACGATCGCCGCCGTGACGGCAGGCAAACGCAGTGTCCAGGCGATGGCCACCTGCCCGGGTGTGGCCCCATGCCTTCCGCCGATGCCCCGAAGTAGTTCCACCAGCTTCAGGTTCCGGGTGAAAAGCGGTTCCTGAAAATGCCGGTTCTTCTCCTTGCGCCAGTCATCCGCCGGCAGCGCCGCCAGGCGTTCCCTCGTCCAGGCCCCCGACAGCAATCCCGATTGCATCGGTGAATAAACAATGGTGCCGATGTTGTGGTTAAGGCAGTAGGGCAGGATCGAGGGTTCGACATCACGGCGAATCATCGAGTAGGGCGGCTGGAGCGAAGCCACCGGGGCGATCTTGCCGATACGGGCCAACTGCTCGGCATCAAAATTCGAGACGCCGATCCAGCGGACCTTGCCTTCCTCCTTGAGTTTCGCCATGGCGGCCCAACCCTCCTCGATGTCTTCCGGCGGTTCGGGCCAGTGGATCTGGTACAGGTCGATCACATCCACCTTGAGCCTTTTCAGGCTGGCCTCGCACTCACGGCGAACGCTCTCGGCCTTCAGGCACTTCCCGATCTCCCGCTTCTCGTTCCAAACGCGGGCGCACTTGGTGAACACAAGCGGCTTGTGGCTTCGCCCGGCGAGCGCCTTGGCCACAACCTCCTCGGAATGGCCAAGGCCGTACACCGCCGCGGTGTCGATCCAGTTCACTCCCAGGTCGAGAGCCTCGTGAATGGAGGCAATGCTGTCGCTATCGTCCTGACTGCCCCAGCCGAAAGCCCAGCCACCGCCACCGATGGCCCAAGCCCCAAAGCCCAAAACGGTGATGTCGAGGTCGGTGTGTCCCAGTCGGCGCGTGATCATGGATCGGGTATCCTTGGTGTGGATTCACAAGGGTACATCATACGGTTGTCGTCGCGGGATGCATCCCGACGGCGGGAGTAAGCCTCATGCCCCTGAGCGCGATTTGCCTGGCGTGCATTCTTTGGGGAGCGCAACAGCGGGAGCAACCACCCCCCCGGCCAAGCGACAACAAGGCGATCCGGATCGCGATGGCGGGCGACTCCACCATGGCCCAATACAAGTCGCCTCCGGCCGCCAAGGGCCTTGCCGGCTGGGGAATGGCATTTGGCGAATACTTCAACAACCTCGTCGAGATCATCAACTTGGCCGCCTCGGGCAGGAGCACCTTGTCGTTTCGCCAACAGGGATTTTGGAAAAAGGCGCTCGATGCCAAGCCCAATTATGTGTTCATCCAGTTTGGACACAACGACCAGAAAAACCCGGCCCTGGATGCTGAAGGCGGATTCCGCACCCAATTGCTCCAGTACATTGCCGAAGCGCGCGAGACAGGGGCCATGCCCGTTCTGGTGACCCCGGTCGCCCGCCGCACCTTCAACGCCGAGGGCAAGCTCGAAACCCGATTGGGGCCATGGGCCGAGTCCATGCGGAAGATCGCCGGGGAACAGAAAGTCCCCCTCATCGACCTGCATGCCAAAAGCATGGCCCTTTATTCGAAACTGGGCCCTAAGGAAAGTTCCTTCATCACTATTTCACCATCGGATTTCACCCATTTCTCCGAACGGGGAGCCCGCGAGATCGCGAGGCTGGTGGCTGAGGAAATCCCCACCGCCGTGCCCGGATTGAAGCCATGGCTGAAATAATCCCGCGGCCCGAACTCCCGATTGCGAACCTTGCGAAGAGGCGACATTCATGATCATCCAAGGAACGGCTCTGCTGTCGATCTGCCTTCTGGCGGGTGTCTGCACGGGCACACTTCTGGGGTGGTTGCTCGGTGTGAACGCCGACATTGGGGGAGTCGGAATCGCCATGGCGCTATTGGTGCTGGGCACCGAAAAGCTCCGCAAAGCCGGACACCTTGGCGCCGATACCCGGGCGGGAATCAGCTATTGGTCGGCGATGTACATCCCCATCGTGGTGGCGATGGCGGCCAGCCAACATGTGCTGGGAGCGTTATCGGGCGGGCTGATCGCGGTTTTGGCCGGATCGACAGCCGTTGCCGCAAGCTTCCTGCTTGTGGGAGTTTTGTCGCGCGCGGGCCGAAAATCGCAACGAACGGAGCCCGCGGAATGATTCCAGAACCCATCCATGCGGTGCTGGTGCGGTATTCGCTGCTCACCGCTTTCGCGCTGGCCGGCGCCCTGACCTGGGCAGGCCATATTCTTGCCGAGAAGGTGTTCCGAGGCAGGATCCACGGTTCGGCGATCGCAATCCTCGCCGGATTGGTGCTATCGGCGATCGGCGGCATCGCCACAGGTGGCAAGCAGGGGATCGCCGATATTCCCATCTTCTCCGGCATGGCTCTTCTGGGCGGAGCCATGCTGCGCGACCTTGCGATTGTTTCGACGGCCTTCGGCGCCCGGTTGGAAGAACTCCGTGGCGGAGGACTGATCGGCGCGATCTCGCTTCTTCTGGGCCTTTTTGTGTCGTTCGCCACGGGCGGGGCCGTGGCATGGGTTTTCGGCTACCGCGACGCCGTGAGCATCACCACCATCGGCGCGGGGGCGGCGACCTACATCGTCGGCCCGGTCACCGGCACCGCCCTGGGAGCAGGACCCGAACTTTTGGCCCTTTCGGTGGCGGCGGGCCTGGTGAAGGCGATCCTCGTGATGGTTGCCACGCCATTCGTTGCCTCGGCCATCGGCCTGGACAATCCCCGATCCGCGATGATCTTCGGCGGCCTGATGGGCACCAACAGCGGCGTGATGGCGGGACTGGCGGCGACCGATCCGCGCCTTGTACCCTACGGCGCGATGACCGCCACCTTTTACACCGGACTGGGCTGCCTTTTGGGACCATCGGTTTTTTTCCTCATCATCCGCACGCTGACCGGCTGATTTTTCTCCTGATGGAGACTACAACCATGAACGAGTTGCCTTTCATCGAACGAGCCCGCGCCCATGGCGACAAACCGGCATTGGTTACCGGAGCCACAATCACCTCGTACCGCGACCTGGTGAACCTCTCGGAAACTGTCGCCTGCCAGCTTCTCGCCGGCGGACCTTGCCGGGCAAATTCCGTGGTGGCGCTTCTGGCTGCTCCCGGGCCCGGTTATGTCGCCGGGCAGTGGGGAATTTGGCGGGCCGGGGAAATTTTCCTACCCCTTTGCCTTTCCGCAACCATTCCGGAATGGGAGTACGCCCTTTCCGATTCACGAGCCAAGCGAGTTTTGGCAGATCCGGCCAACGCGCCGCGGATCAAGCCGCTTTGCGAAAAGCTGGGGATCGGCCTCTTGGTCATCGGCCAATCGCCGGAACACCCGGTGACTGAAATGCCTGAAATCAACCCTTCACAACCCGCGATGATCCTTTACACCAGCGGAACCACCAGCAAGCCCAAGGGTGTGGTCACGACGCACGGCAACATCAGGGCCCAGGTGGAGAGCCTGGTGGGGGCATGGGAATGGTCGCCGGACGACCGTGTCCCCTTGTTTCTGCCCCTGCACCATATTCACGGGATCATCAATGTGCTTTCCTGCGGCTTGTGGACTGGCGCCAGCATCGAGGCCTTTGGCAAGTTCGAGGCTGTCGCAGTGCTCGACCGCGTGGCGGCCGGAGCCTACACGGTGTTCATGGCCGTGCCGACCATTTATGTCAAAATGCTCGAGGTCATCAGGGAAGCAAGCGGGCAGGATCGGGAAAGGTGGATCCCGGGCTTCAAGGCCATGCGCCTGATGGTGTCAGGCTCGGCGGCCTTGCCAGCCAAGGTGTTCGAGGAATGGAAAACTCTCACGGGGCAAGCACTCCTCGAACGGTACGGCATGACGGAGATCGGCATGGCGATCTCCAACCCCTACCGGGGTGAACGGCGTCCGGGCGCTGTGGGGATCCCGCTTCCCGGAGTGGAAATCCGCCTGAAATCGGACAATGGTGAAATTGTCACCGGTGAAAACCTGCCCGGAGAAATCCAGGTGCGGGGACCGGGTGTTTTTCAGGAATATTGGAACAGGGCGGAGGCCTCCCGCGAATCATTCGATGATGGCTGGTTCCGCACGGGGGATGTTGCCGTTGTTGAAAGTGGATACCTTCGCATCCTCGGAAGGCAATCGGTCGACATCATCAAAAGCGGCGGCTACAAGCTTTCAGCCTTGGAGATCGAATCCGTCCTCCTTGAGCACCCAGCAATCCGCGAATGCGCCGTGGTGGGCATCGCTGACGAGACATGGGGAGAAGCCGTGGCAACCGCCGCCGTGCTGGCTGCCGGGGAAACCCTCGTCATCGAACAGTTGCGAGACTGGTGCAAGGCGAGAATGTCTGTCTACAAGATCCCAAAAACGCTATCGGTCGTTCAGGCCCTGCCGCGCAACGCCATGGGAAAGGTTTCCAAGCCCGAGGTGGCCAAATTGTTTTCCGGCGCAGGCGGGTGATTCCTCACCTGCCTTCCCCGATCCACTCCAGGTTGAAACGGACCATGCGGATGGTGTTGGCCGACTCGCACAGGCACAGAATGGTTCCGTCGGGAAGCACCGCGAGGTCGGAATAGGCGCTCGGCCCCTTCTCTACCGTCTTGATGAGAGGCCAAGTCTTGCCATCGTCACGGCTCAGGCGCACCGAAAGGTTGTGCCGCTTGCCCCTGCCGGCCGGAACTTCCTTGCCGGCGGCGTCAACCGCAACGCTGTCCGGGCAGGTGTACAAAAGCAGGCCGGGCTTTCCCGGGATCGTGGTGATGCTCGCCATGCAGATGGGTTCGAGCAGTTGGTCGTGGAATTGCGGCCTTGTCCATCCCGTGGCGCCGTCGGCGCTGGTGGTGACTATTTTGCGATTGAGCTTGGAGACATTCCGGCTCACCATCAGCACCCGGCCGTCGGATGTCTCCGCCAGGATCGACTCGTTGGGGTTGCCCCATGGAGCGGTGTTGGGAACCGAAATCGCGCCAGCCTTCCATGATTTGCCATGGTCGTCGCTGTAAACCGTACCCGATGCCGAGGGGGCGTGATCACCCGGCTTGCCGTAAGCCAGCCAGATCGGGACCACCAGACGCCCGCTTTTGGTCTGGATGCCGTGCCCGGGACCGGTGGCGATCACCTTCCAGTCGTATTGTTGACGGAACGCCTCGAATGCCGCGGTGATTTCCACGGGTTGGCTCCATGTGAGTCCATCGTCGGTGCTGCGCATCGAGAAGCAACGGGCATAGTTCACGCAGTAAAGGAACTCAACGGCCCCGGTCTGCCTGTCCACGATAGCCACGGGATTGTTGACTGTCTGTTCCCGTTCACCCCCTGTTTTTTTGGTCGGGTTCCCCTCGATGCGCGCCCCATGGTGGGCAATGTGGGCCACCGGTGCCCAAGTCTTGCCGCCGTCGGTGGAACGGCGCATGCGCACCTCGATGTCACCCCAATCCGAACCACCGTTCTTGCGGGCTTCGCAGTATGCCAGCACGGTACCCTTGGGCGTGACGACCACCCCGGGGATCCGGTACACCTTGAAGCCGTCCATTCCGGCTGAAAAAACCTGGCTTTGTTCAAAAAGCGGTTCGGCCGCGAGCAAGGCGATGGCCAACGCGTGGAACATGGCGGGCATGAAGAGGCTCCGTTTCCCGGGGGGTATATGCGCATGATCGGAACAGGGAAACGGCTGAAAATCAACAGGGCAGCCCAATTTTCACCCAGTGCCGGGCACATCAAGGCATTGGCGCGGGTTCCGGGGACCGGGGCGCCATGTAAGTGGGCCGGTGCCTGCCCGGAACCTCCAGGGGTTCGTCAGCCAGGGCGTCGCCGCCACCCAGCGACTGGTAGGCGGCCACGATGCCTGACAACTGCTGGTTCTTGGTCTCGATGAGCACCAAGCGGGCATCCATGAGGTCGCGCTGCGCGAAGAGGACATCGATGTATTCAGCGCGGGCGTTCTGGAAAAGCTTGGACGCGACATCCACCGATGTCTCGAGCGCGACAATCTGCTTTTTCTTGATCTCGATACTTCTGGAATAGTTGTCAACCATCGCCAGCTTGTTGACCACCTCGGTGTAGGCGTTGAGGATGGTCTTCTGGTAGTTGTAGATCGCCTGCAACTGCCGCGCGTTGGCGCTCATGTATTCGGCCTTGATCGCCTTCTTGTTGATCAGCGGGGCCACCAGGTCGCCCGCCACGCTGGCGGCGATCGCCTCGGGCGTGTTGAGCAGGTACTTCGGGTTGAATGCCTGGTAACCCGCCGCCGCGTTGATCATGAGCGTGGGATAAAAGCGGGCGCGCGCCACCTTGATGTCGAGGCCCGCCGCCTCAACCTCACGCGCGGCCTGCCTGATGTCGGGGCGATTGTCGAGCAATTCGGAAGGCAATCCCGCCGAGATCGCGCTGATGGTGATGTCGAAGAACCCGGCCGAAGACCGCTCGATCGGCTGGGGATACCTGTTGAGCAGAAAGTTGATCCGGTTTTCAGCCTCGATGATATCCTGCCGGACGATCAGCTTCTGGCTCTGGTTCCTGTTCACCTCGGCGAGGAACCGCTGGACCGGGAGTTCCGTGCCCCGACCGGCATCCTTGACCGCCATGGAGAACTCCAGGCTCTTCTGCTGCAGCCGGATCGTCATGTCGAGATTCTCGATCCTCTTGTCGAGCGCCATCAGGCGATAGTAAAGGTCGGCGATTTCCGCGACGGTTTTCGTCACCTGGTAGTTGCGCTTCTCCCGGGCACCGACATAGCGCCGCATCGCCGCGTCGCGGGCGTTGCGCAACTGCCGCCAGATGTCAAGCTGCCAGACGAACCCCAGGCCCAGCGCCGTGTTCCATATCGGATCGGGAATCGGCCTGCCGGGCAGGATCTGCAGTTCCCGGTCGATGGCACCGTCGCGCGTGAAATAGCTCGGCTTGTCAAGGCCGCCACCTCCACCGATCGTGACAAACGGTAGGTATGTTCCCTGCCTCGCCATCACCTCGTTCCTGGCGATCTGCACCTCCTCGTTGAGGACGCGCAATTCCAGGTTGTTGGCCAAGGCTGTGCTTATCAGCCCGCTCAGCACCGGGTCGTGGAAGAAGTCGTCGTATCCTAGCCTTGAGGAGTTTTCAGGTACCGGGCCTTCGGGTTCATCCTGGCGAGGATCCTGAGTCGGAAAGCCTCCGGGAATCGGTGGATTGGCATCAGGCTGCCTCAACTGCGGAATGCCGCACCCCGGCGCGAGCAGAAGCGCAAGCGCGGTCACCCCGATTCCGATTCTGGCCAAAGGCGCACCCAAACCCCGCACTCCAACCAATCTCCCGCCCGGGCATCAGCAAACACCGTTGGCGGGAAACCATCATCTCTGTCATCGGCACCCGCCGGCGACACCTTGACGGAATTGCCGGTATTTCAGGCCAGCCAGGGCCAAAATCCGGAATCCATGAAAAAAAGATTGAAGAAACTCCGAGCGGCAGCCGGTAGTAAGCCAAAGAATCAGTGCGTGGCCTCACCATGCGTATGCTGGGGACCGTCATCCTTGAGCAATTTGCCGTCACCCGCCAACCTGGCAAAGAGGTAATAGAGCCCTGGGGTGACAAAGACTCCAATCATGGTTCCCACGAACATGCCTCCGGCGGAACCGGATCCGATGGTCCGGTTGCCGATGGCCCCGGCGCCCGTGGCGTACACCATCGGCAGCAGGCCGGCGATGAAGGCCAACGATGTCATCATGATCGGCCGGAAGCGCAGCTTGCCGCCTTCCACGGCAGCCTCGCGGAACCCGAGACCCTCGGTCCGCCGCTGCACGGCGAACTCGACGATGAGGATGCCGTTCTTGCCCAAAAGGCCCACAAGCATCACCAACCCGATCTGCGCGTAAACATCGTTCGACATCCCCGCCCAATTCAGCGATATGAATGATCCACAGATTCCGATGGGCAGCGACAACAGCACGGCGAGAGGCAGCAGGAAACTCTCGTACTGGGCGACCAGCACCAGGTACACGAACGCCACCACGATCAGGAAGATATACACCACCTCGTTGCCGGCGTTGGCCTGGTCGAATGAGAGTCCTTCCCAACCCAGCCCGTATCCTTGCGGCAGCGTCTCCGCCGCGACCTCCTTGACGGCCTGCAGGGCCTGTCCGCTGCTGTAACCCGCCGCGGGCGACCCCTGGATTGCAGCCGAGGGATACAGGTTGTAGCGGGTGATCTCGTTGAGGCCCTGCTGCTTCCTCAGTTTCATGAACGAGGTGTAAGGAACCATCTCGCCCTTGTCGTTCTTCACGAACAGGTAGTTGAGGTCGTCGGGATACCGCCTGTACTCGGGCGAGGCCTGCACATAAAGCTTGTAAAACTGGCCGAACAGGATGAAGCCCTGCTCGTAGGTGCTGCCGATGAGAATCCCGAGCGTGTCCATCGCCTTGCCTATGGAAACGCCCTTCTGCATGGCCGCGTCGCTGTCGATCACCAGCTCATATTGAGGATAATTGGCATTGAAGAAGGTAAACAAATCGGTGAGTTCAGGCCGCCTGGCCAGCGCCTTCATGAACTTCTCGGTGACATCGCCGAGCCTGCGATAGTCGGTCGAGCTGTTCTTGTCGAGAAGCCGGACGGAGAATCCTCCCGCCGCGCCGAAACCGGGCACCGCGGGAGGCTCGAAGAACTCGAGCTTCACATTGGAGATCTTGCGGCACCTCTCCTCCAGGTCGGCGATGATCTCCCTGGAGGTGCGCTTGCGCTCCGACCAGGGCTTGAGGTTGATCAGGCATGTGCCGGCGTTCGAACCCCGCCCCTCCGTCAACACCTCGTAACCCGCAAGCGACGACACCGACCCCACCTCGTCCTTCAATTCCATCGCGATGGCCTGAAGTTCGTGGGACTTGGAATTCGTGTATTCCAGCGTCGAGCCCGGCGGGGTCTGGATGATGCCGTAGATCATTCCCTGGTCTTCACCCGGGATGAAGCCCGTGGGTAAAACCTTGGTCACTTCGACAATGCCGTAGGCAAACCCGGCGACCACCAGGGGCGCGAAAAGCCTGCGGGGAACCAGTTGGTACAGCACAGCCCCGTAGCCCGCAGTCACCAGGTTCACCACCTTGTCGAAGAGCCATAGCAGCAAGCCCAGCGGACCAAGCCGCTTGCCGACACCGGGGGCGTGCGGCTTGAGGATCAGCGCGCACAAGACCGGCGTCAGCGTGAGCGCCACGATGCCCGAAAGGATGATCGACGCGGCCATCGTGATGCCGAACTGCCGGTAGAAGGTGCCCACCGGCCCGGGAACGAATGTCACCGGCACGAACACCGAGGTCATCACCAGCGTGATGGCGACAATGGCGCCGGAGATCTCGTCCATCACCTCGGCCGTCGCCCGGAAGGGCGAGAGGTGCTTCTCATGCATCTTGGCATGGACCGCCTCCACCACCACGATGGCGTCGTCCACCACCACGCCGATGGCCAGCACCATCGCGAACAGCGTGATCAGGTTGATCGACAGGCCGAACATCTTCATCACGAAGAAGGTGCCGATCAGCGAGACCGGCACGGCGATCGTCGGGATGAGCGTCGAGCGGATGTCGCCGAGGAACAGGTAGACCACCAGCGACACAAGCACGAACGCCTCGACCAGCGTGTGGAGGACCTTCTCGATGGAAGCCTCGAGAAACTTCGAGACATCGTAGGTCACCTCGAATTCCATGCCGGGGGGGAATGTCTCCCGCTTGATCTCCTCGAGCTGGCGCTTGACCTCCTCGATCACCTCGACGGCGTTGGACCCGGGACTCTGCTTCAGGACGATGGCAGCGGATGGGTAGCCGTTGATATCGGAATAGATGTCGAAGAAACGGGCCCCGAGCTCGATGTCGGCAACATCCTTCAGGTGGAGGATCTGCCCGTCGGAATTCGCCTTGATGGCGACATTCTCATACTCCTCGGGCTTGTTGAACCGGCCCTTGTAGGTGAGCACATACTCGATCGTCTGCGATGTCCTTCCGGTCGCCTGTCCCAGCCTGCCGGGCGAACCGATGATGCTCTGCTCGGCCAGGGCCTTCATCACATCCTCGGTGGACATGTTGTAGGCCCTGAGCCTGTCGGGCTTGAGCCAGACGCGCATGGCGAACTCGCGGCTGCCCAGGATGGTGGCGCTACCGATGCCGTGCACGCGCCTGATGACCTGCAGCACATTCACCTGGGCGAAGTTGTACAGGAATGTCTGGTCCACCCCCGGTTCCTTGCTGAAGACATTCACATACATCAGCATGCTGGGCATGACCTGCATGACCACGATGCCCTCGCGCTGCACCAGCGGCGGGAGCAGATTGCGGACTATCGAAATCCTGTTTTGAACATTCACAACCGCCATGTCCGGGTCGGTGCCCGGCTCGAAGTAGATCATGATGGTGGCCTCGCCGGCGCTCGTGGCGCTCGACGACATGTACCTCATGTCCTGCACGCCGTTGATCGCCCGCTCGAGCGGGATGAGCACGGAATCCACCAGCACGCCCGCGCTGGCGCCCGGATAGGCGATGGAGACCATCACGCTGGGTGGGGCGATGGAGGGGAACTGCGACTGCGGCAGTGTCTTGATCGCCAGTCCGCCAAGGAACAGGATCACGATCGAGACAACGATCGCCAGCGCCGGCCTGTTGAGGATCTTGGAAAACATGCTTTGGTCCCGGTCCGGGCCTCACTCGGCCGTGTTTTTCAGGTGCGCCATCACCTCGGCCGGGTCTCGTTGCTCGCATTCCACCTTGTCGCCATCGTGCACTTGGAAGATCCCCTCGAGAACAAACCGCTCGCCGGCGACCCCTTCGGGCTTGACCACGAAGATATCCTCGAGTTCGTGAAGCACCTTCACCTCACGCTGCTTCACGATCCCGTCCTGTCCAACCACCAGCACATACCGCTTGTCGAGGTTCTCAAAAGTGGCCCGCTGGGGAATGACAGTCGCCCCCTTGAGGTTCTTGTTGACCAGCACATTTCCCGTCTGCCCGTGCCGGAGCAACCTGTCGGGGTTGGGAAAGTCTGCCCGGAACGGGATGTTTCCAGTCTCGTTGTCAAACTTGGCCACAATGGTCGCGATTTTCCCCTTCTGGCTGAACTTTTTCCCGTTGGCCAGAAGCAACTCCACCGTGTTTGAATCCTTGTCTCCCTTGGTTTCGGCCATGTAGTCGAGGTAGCGAGCCTCGGGAACATTGAAATAAACCCACATGACGGAGTTGTCCGAGAGGGTGGTCAGCACCTCGCCTTCCTTTACCAGGCTGCCCTGTTGCTGCCTCAGCCTGTCAACGATGCCGTCAAACGGGGCGCGCACCTCGGTGAACTTCAGTTCCGACTCCGCCAGGCTCGCCTTCGCCTGGGCCTTGGCCAGCTTGGCCTGCTGGAGAGACAACTCGTTCTGGGATACGACCTTTTCCTTGAACAGCCTTTCGGTGTTGTTGAACTCCAGGCTGGCCACCTTCACCTCAGCCGCCTCGACATCGAAGCGCGCCTTGTAAAGCGTAGGTAGCACCTGGAAGAGGAGGTCCCCCTCCTTCACCAACTGGCCTTCCTTGGTCTTGATCCTTTCGAGGTATCCGATTTCCAGAGCGCATACATTGATGTGCCGCTGGCAGTGGATCTGGCACACATACGGCTGTGTGATTGTCACATCGCGCACCAAGGCGCCGGTGGTGACAACCTTTTGAACCTGTTCCTCCTCGACCTTTTCCTCGCGTCTGGGCACGCAGGAAGCCACGACAAGGCTCAGCAACGCCACCAATAGAAACCTGATTGATGCTGCTTTCATGGTAAATCACCTCTGCTCAAACATCATACCGAGGCGTTTGCTTGTTTCCCCCTGCAAGTTTTTAGCGGTTTTTGCCGAATTCCTCACTATGGCGCCCCCGCCGACAAAGATTAAAATCCATCCGCAGGCTTTTTGCGTGATGGTTTGCGAAAGCCGTTGCGGATTTCCCCGACCGCCGCGCCTTCAGATGCAAGGACCACCACGGATGCGTCCGATTTCTGTCCTGATAGCCTTGGTGATGGCAGTCCCGGTCCGGGCGGCTGACGATCAAAAGGCTATCGCCTTTTTCGAGGCCCGAATCAGGCCTGTGCTGGTTGCACATTGCCTGTCTTGCCATTCGGCTGAGGCCGCCAAGGCTGGAAAATGGAAGGCCTCCCTCGCCTTGGACAATCGGGAGGGGGTGCTCCGGGGTGGCGAAAGCGGTCCGATTATCAATTCGGTCAAGCCCGCGGAAAGCCTATTGCTCAAGACCTTGTCCCATGCCCCGGGCGCGCCGGCCATGCCTCCGGGCCGCAAACTTCCGGCAGAAGTTATTGCCGACTTCCAGGCTTGGATCTCCATGGGTGCTCCCGACCCAAGAGCCGGAGAAGCGGCCTTTGCCAGGAAAAAAGGCATGTCCCTTGAAGAGGGAAGGCGGTTTTGGTCCTTCATTCCCCCCGTGGCAGCGGAGATACCGCAGGTGAAGGATTCGGCCTGGGCGTTCGGGCCCGTTGACAAATTTGTTCAATCGGCCCGCGAGGCGAGGGGTATCAGGAGCGCTGGCGATGCCGACGCTGAGACAATGGCTCGCCGTCTCAGCTTCGACCTGACCGGACTGCCACCAGACCCGGTCTGGCTTGCTGAATTCATTAACGACCGGTCGGCCCGGGCTTATGAGCGGCTTGTCGACCGCCTTCTGGCCTCTCCAGGGTTTGGCGAAAAGTGGGGAAGGCACTGGCTCGACGCGGCAAGGTACGCCGACAGCAACGGGCGAGACCGGAATATTTTCTGGTTTCACGCTTGGCGGTATCGCGAGTATGTGATCGAAGCGTTCAACAACGACCTGCCTTACAACCGGTTTCTGCGCGAGCAAATCGCCGGGGACCTCCTGCCGGCGAGCACTGCCGCGGAGGCGGATCGACAAAGGGTCGCCACGGGGTTTCTGGCGATGGGACCCAAGGCATTCGAGGAATCCAAGCCCGAGGTCTTCAGGATGGACATGATTGACGAGCAGGTCGACCTGATCGGGCGATCGCTGCTCGGGCTTTCCATCGGCTGCGCCCGCTGCCATGACCACAAATTCGACCCGCTGCCAACCCGCGACTACTACGCCATGGCGGGAATTTTTCGAAGCACACAACCGCAGTACGGTCATGGCACCCGGGGCATCAAGGCGACGGCTTTTCACCACACGAAACTTCAACCCGTGGGTCCGGGAGCGGCTGAACTTGCCAAGGAAGGACAGGAATACCTCGACAAGCTTCAGGAACTCACCTTGAAGCAGAACACGGCGAGGTCGGACCGTTACCGGGTGCAGCGGCAACTTTCGGACTTCAAGGTCAGGCTTGAGAAGCCCGGCGCCGACACCCTGAAAATTCGCGCTGAAATCGATCGCCTAACCAGCAGTTTTCAATCCTGGGATGCCACGGTCAAGGCGGCAGAGGAGGAACTTCGCGACTGGCAGGAACGGGTCCCGAAAATGCCAGGCTGGGCGATGGCGGCCCAAGATCTTCCTTCCCCGGAGAATTGCCGAATTCATGTCAGGGGGGAGGTTTCCAACCTGGGAGAGGTGGTTCCCCGCGGCCTGCCCAAGGTCTTTCCCCATGAGCAAAGGCAGATACCAAGCGGGTCCAGTGGGCGACTGGAACTGGCCGATTGGGTCGTCGATAACCGCAATCCGCTGACGGCAAGGGTTCAGGTGAACCGTGTATGGCAAAGGCTTTTCGGCCAGGGACTGGTCGGCACGCCGGATGATTTCGGGGTGAACGGTGCCCGCCCAAGCCACCCCCAACTACTCGACCACCTGGCGGTTCGATTCATGTCCGATGGATGGAGCGTCAAGCGGCTCATCAGGGAACTGGTGCTGAGCCGAACCTACCGCCAATCATCGGACCCGGTCCCGGAATCGTTGGAGGTGGATCCCGGGAACTCTTGGTTGTGGCGGATGCCCGTCCGGCGAATCGATGCGGAATCACTTCGGGACGCCATTCTCACCGTCAGCGGGCGCCTCGAACCCGGTCGCCCCCAACCCGAGATCCTCGCCTCGGTCCACCCCTACCGGGACGGGGAATTCACCAGTTTCAAGCCCCAGTTCGGGCAGGAGCTTTTCAATTCCCCCAAACGGAGCGTTTACCTCCCCGTCATCCGTGGCGTTCTCCCCGAGGTTTTCCAGCTTTTTGATTTCCCCGCTCCGGAGCGTCCAGCCTCCGCGAGAGACGAGACAATCCTTCCCGCGCAGGCATTGTTCTTCATGAACAGCCCATGGGTCATCGCCGAGTCGAGGCAAGCCGCCGTCCGGCTGCTGGGGGAATCCTCCCTGGACGATGCCGGCAGAATTCGACTGCTTTACCTGAGGTCGTTCGCAAGGGGGCCAAACGATGCCGAAACGACCCGCGCCCTGAAATTCGTATCGGTGCAAGACGGTTCCGCCGTGAAGGGCGAGTCCCCCGGCGGGGCTAGGCTTGAACGCTGGACGACGCTTTGCCAGGCCTTCCTTGCGAGCGCGGAATTTCGACTGCTGAGGTGAACACCATGCCGCTCATCCCCAACCGTCGCGACCTGATCCGCACCGCCTGGGCGGGTTTTGGGAACATGGCGCTCACCGGACTGGCGGCGGCTGAACGGGCAAAGGGAAGCCTCACCCCGAGGGAACCGATGCTGCAGGCTCGCGCGAAACGCGTGATCTTCCTGTGCATGCGCGGCGGCCCGAGCCACATGGAGACATTCGATCCCAAACCGAGGCTAACCCAGGACCATGGCAAACCAGGTCGCGTGAACAACAGCAAGCTGTTGGGGTCTCGATGGGCGTTCCGGAAATCAGGCCAAAGCGGAATCGAGGTCGTCGACCTGCTTCCCGAAACCGCGAGGCAAGCCGACAAGTTGTGCGTCCTCCGCGGCATGCACACCGACAACGAGAACCATCCCCAGGCGCTCGAGCAACTCCACACCGGAAGCTTTCAGTTCATCCGCCCAAGCCTGGGATCGTGGGTGCTTCACGGACTCGGAACGGCCAACGGAAACCTGCCGGGTTTTGTCAGCATCAATCCACTGACGGCGCTGGGAGGGCAGAGGTACTACCAAAGTGCCTTTCTTCCGGCGGCCTGCTCGGCCACCCTCCTCGGCGACGCCCAAAGGCCGGTGGCAAACCCAACGGTCGGAAACCTAGCCGGCGGCAGGCTTTCACCCGCGCTCCAGCGGGAACAACTGGACTTTCTTCAATCCATGAACGCGGCAATGGCGGGAAGAACAGCCGACCCTCGTGTCGATGGCGTGATCCAAAGCTACGAACTCGCGTACAGGATGCAGGATGAACTGCCCCGGGTGATGGATTTCCGAAATGAAACCGCCGAAACTCTGCGGTTGTACGGGATTGGCCAGCCCGGTGAAAGCGCCTTCGCCCGGCAGTGCCTCCTGGCACGCAGGCTGGCCGAGTCGGGGGTGCGGTTCGTCGAGGTAACACACCTGGAGTGGGACCTCCATGGCTCCCTCAATTCCGGAATGGTGCGCAATTGCGGGCAGATCGACCGGCCGGTCGCCGGGTTGCTGGCCGACCTCGACAGGCGCGGCATGCTCGACGAGACCCTGGTCATCTGGGGCGGCGAATTCGGCAGGACACCCGATGATCCGACCCAGGACGGCAGAGGGCACAACAACAAGGGATATTGCATGTGGATGGCGGGCGGCGGGGTCAAGGGAGGCCATGTCCACGGGGCGACCGACGACCATGGCTACGAGGCCGTTGATGGAAAAGTCCACATCCACGACCTCCACGCCACGATCCTCCACCTCCTCGGGCTGGACCATGAGCGCCTCACCTTCCGCCATGGCGGCCGAGACTTCCGGCTGACCGATGTGCACGGCCGGGTGGTGAAGGAAATCATCGCCTGACGCTGCGCGGCTTTTCGATTGGGCCGTTCCCGACACCCCTCGGGATGAATGCGGGCCGCGAAACAGTTCAGCGCTTCTCGACAACAATCCCGGGTCTTGACATGGCCAAGCGCGTCACCCCGCCGGGTGTCACACCTTTGATTCCGGTGAGAACCACCTTCTTGAGCGACTTGCTTTCAGCCAACTTCATCAGTCCCTGATCCGTGATCCGGGCCGATCCGAGGACGAATTCCTCGAGTTGGGGAAGCGCGGCCACCGCCACCATGGATTCGTCGCCCACCAAGGGAGCGTGGGATATGTCGAGCCTGCGGAGAGTCCTGATCTTCGCCGCGTGGCCAAGGCCTTCCGGCGTCGCCTGATTGTCGAGCAGCGCGAGGTCCTCGATCGGCAGACCTGCGAGATGGGCGACGGCGGCACCGGAACTGGCCATGTCGGCGCTTCCGATTCCGCACCTTTTAATGCCTTTCATTGATGCCAACGCGGCCGCCCCTGCGTCAGTGAAGCGGGTGTGGGCGAACCAGAACCTGCCGGCGATCGGAATCCCGGATATCGCCCTCAGTCCGGCGTCATTGAGAGGGGTGAAGTGGAAGTTCACGCTTTCAAGCTTCTTGAGCCCTCCAAGGTGGGAGAAACCCGTTCCACTGCACTGGGTCGAGGCCAACCCGAGCACCCGGAGTTCGGAAAGGCCGGCCAGGTGGCGGAGGGCCTCGTCGTTGACCGGCGTGAGGGTGAGGTTCAACTCCCTGAGGGCAGACAGGCCAGCGATATGGCGAAGTCCATCCCCCTTGATCGCGCAGTTCGCAAGGTCGAGCTTTCTCAGGGTACTGAAACCCGAGAGGCGCTTGAGCCAGTCGTCGGTAACCCGCTCGTTTCGGCCT
>Ga0214917_10002924_pt1 | contig 20332 bp, 17 predicted proteins | sample LL_1208_BB_MetaG_FD_177983 | JGI IMG/M metagenome (GOLD analysis project Ga0214917, IMG submission 177983) | Freshwater microbial communities from Lake Lanier, Atlanta, Georgia, United States - LL_1208_BB | ecosystem: Environmental > Aquatic > Freshwater > Lake | place: USA: Georgia | collected...
GCGGCGCCGCGCAATGCCAACACCTTGGTGATGGCAGCCGTCAACGTGGTCTTGCCATGGTCGACGTGACCGATGGTGCCGACGTTGATGTGTGGCTTGTTACGCTCAAACTTCTGCTTACCCATGACTTCTCATGCCTCCACATTTACCTACGTAAATATTTATACACGAACTCAAAAAACTACCCGCGACGCTTGGTGATGATTTCTTGCGCCAAGTGATCGGGCAACGGCTGATAGAACGCAAATTCCATCGATGATGTGGCACGCCCTTGAGTTGATGAACGCAATTCGGTGGTGTAACCGAACATCGTCCCCAATGGGACGTAGGCCCGAACGACCTGCGCATTACCGCGCGCTTCCATACCTTCGACTTGGCCACGGCGGCTGTTGAGGTCACCCAACACCGTCCCCAAGAAGTCGTCTGGGGTCACAACTTCGACCTTCATCACCGGCTCGAGAATCTGCGGGCCGGCTTTTTTGACGCCGTCCTTCAAACCCATCGAAGCCGCGATTTTGAACGCCATTTCGGACGAGTCAACATCGTGGTATGAGCCATCATATAGCGTGACTTTGAGGTCGACGACCTGATAACCAGCCATCACCCCACCCGACATCGCTTCTTTGATGCCCGCTTCGACTGCAGGGACGTATTCACGAGGAATCGTACCACCCACAATCCCGTTGATGAACTCAAATCCTTGCCCACGTGGCAATGGCTCCAAGGTCAACTTTACGTGACCATATTGCCCTTTACCACCCGACTGACGGACAAACTTGCTGTCGATGTCGGTCGTTTGCGTGATTGATTCGCGGTAGGCCACCTGGGGCTTGCCTTGGCTGGCTTCTACCTTGTATTCGCGACGCATACGGTCGACAATCACTTCAAGGTGCAATTCACCCATCCCGGCGATAATCGTCTGACCCGTTTCGTGGTCAGTAAATACGCGGAATGTTGGGTCTTCTTCGGCCAACTTGCTCAAGGCAATACCCATCTTATCTTGATCGGCTTTGGTCTTGGGTTCGATGGCCAATTGAATTACCGGCTCGGGGAAGCGAATCGTCTCGAGCAAAATCGGGTTTTCGGGGTCACAAATCGTATCACCGGTGAAGCTCTGCTTGGGGCCTACCATGGCGGCAATGTCGCCCGAATAGACTTCCTTGATTTCTTCGCGGTGATTGGCGTGCATTTGGATCAAACGACCAGCCCGTTCACGGTTGCCCCGAGTGGTGTTCAACACATAATTACCAGCTTCCATTTTGCCCGAATAGACGCGGAAATATGCCAGCTTACCCACAAATGGGTCGGCAACGATTTTGAAGACCAACGCCGTAAATGGCTCACTATCATCCGCATTGCGGACAATCAACTCGGCACCTTCGGCATCAATATCGACACCCGGAGCCACACCACGCATCGGGGGAATGTCGAGTGGTGATGGCAAGTAGTAAATCACGCAGTCGAGCATGCGTTGCACACCCTTGTTGCGCAAGGCTGCACCACACAATACCGGCACCAATTCGTTGGACAACGTGGCTTTGCGCAACGCAACCCGCAATTGATCTGCACTCGGAATTTCGCCGTCGAGGTACAACATCGTCAGCTCATCGTCCGTCTCAGAAATACGCTCGATCATGTCGGTACGCATCTGCTCGGCTTTGGCCAAAAACTCTGCCGGAATCTCGACCCATTCTTCTTTGCGCCCCAAATCGTCCGTGTACAAACAGGCTTTGAATTCGATTAAGTCGATAATGCCACGGAAGCGGTCTTCGGCACCAATCGGCAATTGAATGCAGACTGGCTTGGCACCCAAACGATCAACAATCATATCGACGGTACGCTCAAAGTTGGCACCCGTGCGGTCCATTTTGTTGACAAAACAAATCCGTGGTACGCGGTACTTGTCGGCCTGACGCCACACCGTCTCAGATTGTGGCTCCACACCAGCGACAGCGTCAAATACCACTACGCCACCGTCAAGCACACGCAACGAACGCTCTACTTCGGCGGTAAAGTCGACGTGCCCTGGCGTATCGATGATGTTAATACGGTAATTTACACCATTGACTTCCCATTCGGCGGTGGTAGCAGCGGCCGTAATCGTGATACCACGTTCGCGCTCTTGCTCCATCCAGTCCATGGTGGCAGTACCTTCGTGTACTTCACCGATTTTGTAGGTACGCCCAGTGTAATAAAGGATACGTTCCGTCGTCGTTGTCTTACCCGCATCAATGTGCGCAATAATACCAATGTTTCGGTAGCGTTCTAACGATGTTTCGCGCGGCATAGCCCTTACCTACTCCTTCATCGCTCAAGCGACAATGTTGGTTTACGAACTAGAATCGACCATAATGCGAGAAGGCACGATTGGCTTCTGCCATCCGTTGCACATCTTCGCGTCGTTTAATGGTCGTACCGGTATTGTTGAATGCATCCACTAATTCCAATGCCAAGCGCTCGATCATTGGCTTGCCACCACGACCACGGGCTGACATCAGCAACCAACGAATCGCCAATGACAAACGGCGCTCTGCTTTGACTTCGACTGGCACTTGATAGGTTGCCCCACCGACACGACGAGGCTTCACTTCAATGACCGGTCCGGCGTTGCGCAATGCACCATCCATCACTTCCATGGGGGTCTTCTTCACTCGCTCCGCTGCCATCTCGAGCGCACCATAGACAATCGTCTCGGCAGTGCTCTTCTTCCCACGCATCATCGTTTTGTTGACCAATTGCGTCACGATTACGCTACCGTAACGTGCATCTGGTAACATTTCACGCTTGATAGTCTTGCCACGTCGGGGCATATCGACCTCTCAACCTAACACTACTCACTCGTACGAGTGCTACTTCTTCTTGGCTGGCGCGGCAACATTCTTCTTCGTGCCGTACTTCGAACGTCCTTGCTTGCGATTTGCCACACCCTGTGAGTCCAATGTGCCACGCACAATGTGATAACGCACCCCAGGCAAATCCTTCACACGACCGCCACGAATCAACACGACCGAGTGCTCTTGCAAATTGTGCCCTTCACCCGGAATGTATGCCGTCACTTCCATCCCATTTGACAACCGCACGCGTGCAATCTTGCGCAACGCTGAATTCGGCTTCTTCGGTGTCATCGTACGTACTTGCGTACATACCCCTCGCTTAAACGGCGAACCGCTGCCACGCGTCAACTTCCCCTTCAACACGTTGTAGTTGAAGCGAAGCGCCGGCGCTTTTACCTTGCGCTCGACCGGTTTGCGTGGCTTTCGAACTAGCTGATTGATCGTCGGCATGCTCTCTGCTTTCTCCTCAGTCCCAACAGCACACAAAAAAATAAGTTACCCCCGAATCTGGTCGCAACTGCTGCTGCGCCTTAGAGAGGGCACGTTGGCTTCCATCACTCTGATGCCAATCTAATCTGTTGGCGAGTTAGAATAATACCACACACAAATTACTGTGTCAAATCAGACTCTTCCCATCCCAATCCCCTAAATCCCTTTTTTGTCGCCAATAGATAACTTTTGAAGATTACAATACAATGACAATTAATTTATTATGTCAAACAAAACGAATGTATGGTGTAGAGGTGTTTGCCAAAGAGCACGAACGAGCAGCATCAACACCGCATATGCTACACCATTTGACGCGCAGGTATGCTATGATTGGGGGCATTACCGGTACAACAAGCAAAGGAGTCGTCATGAGCATTGTTGCCCAGCACCGCACCGACCACTACCACGTCAGCGTCGACGAATACGTGCGCTTCCGCGAACAAGGCTACCTCGTCGTCAAAGGGTTGGTATCACCCGCCGAAATCGCCGAGTTAGTCGAGCATACCGAGAACCTGCGCCAAGGCAAAGAAATCATCGAAGGGGTGCCACTCCCGCCTGCGCATCTCACTCCCGAACAACGGGTGCAATATTGGTTGCGGGTGCATATGCTTCATCGCGTGTCTGAGATCCACGAGCGCTATTTGCTCCATCCGCGCATCCTCGATGTCCTCGAAGTCTTGATTGGACCTGACGTGCTTGCACTCCAGACCATGCTCTTTTTTAAGCAGCCGGGTCAGCCAGGCCAAGGTTACCACCAAGACAGCTATTATATCCCCTCATTCCCCGACACCTTGATTGGGGCGTGGTTAGCGATTGACCGTGCCGATGAAGAAAACGGCTGCTTGTGGATGACGGTCGGTTCGCAAAACGAACCCGTCTACCCTGATAGCGACGGCCAATCCCCCAATGGCGACCAGCTTATCGCCGACATGCAGCCCATCTATGGCGCCAGCAATACCGACGAAGGCAAAAACGGATTGACCAAGATTGCCGCCAAATACCGCGGCCGCGAAGTCAAAGTCGAAGCCGACCCCGGCGATGTGGTCTTTTTTGGCGGGCATGTATTGCACCGCTCCCATACCAACCATAGTCGCGATCGCTTGCGACGCTCGTTTGTGGCGCACTACTGCAATGCCCGCTCGGCAGTGCCGTGGAATCACGGCGCACCCTGGGAAGGTGACTTGGCCAACTACTTGCATATTTTGGCGCGGGGGAGCACGCATATGCCCTATGCCCAACCCAAGTTTGGCACCCCGTGTGCCGCCAACACGCCCCAACCGGCCCGCGACCACCGCTTCCGGGCTATGTCGATGATGCCCAGCGACAGTGGGCTGATGATCCTCACCGCCCATGCCGACGAGCATGACGATGACGAATCGGGCATGATGTAGTTTTTGGATGAGCCTGCACCCCACCGCCCATGAGTATGGGCGGTGGGGTGTGGTGCGCAACGGGACCATTGCCCGGCACGGTTGCTTATTCACCGACCGCGCGGCATATTTTTTCAAAAAACAGAAAAAAAGGGGATGAGATTGCACACATTTGGGGGATATACCCTGTGGTTCCTCTCGATTACACTATGCGCATCCCAATTGTTTGATTGCAATGAAAAGAGGAGGCACGTATGTCAACGTTGGCACTCCCTATCGACCATCCCGCCCCACAGGCCTTGGCGCGGATTGTAGCGCAAGGCGGCATCGCCACATTCCCCGCAGTGTTGACGCTGAACGATGTGGTGACGCGTTGTGGTATCCCGATGGAATGGCTTTTGCAACAGATCGCCAACGACGCCTTGCCGGGGAGTTGTTTTGGGGGGGCACGGATGTGGCGCTGTCAGCGTCAGACGTTTTTTGCATGGGTCAAGGAGCATGCCAATGACCAACAATACCGACTGGCCGGGGCTCAACGCAGTGATCCACCACACCCTGCAGCGCCACGCGCTCGAATCGATTACCGCGGCCGCTCAACGCTGTCATCTTAGTCCGGCACAGCTGTGTGATTGGGCGCGGCAACAAGGCATCCCGTTGCATGTGAGTCCGCAAGGGTTTTTGATTGAAACAGCCGCCGTTGATAGCGCACTCAGCCGGCGTTCACCGCAATCACACCCGCACACCACCCGCAAATATCGGCAATAAAAATCCCCCCAGCGTATGCATGACATACACCGGGGAGATTGTGGGAAGGGGTTATTCGACCGACTGGGTTTCGCTGGTATCGATACTTTCGGCGAAATTATCGGAAGTCACGTCGTCGGGGTTAAAGCCCAAGGCACGCAAACGGGCCATCAGCATCTTTTCGCGGGCGGCATGGTGATCGGCACGGGCGCGTTCTTGTTCGGCGCGCTCGTGCTCTTGATTGGCACGCTCATGGTCGCGTTCGTAGGATTCGGCGAGTTCGACATAGCTCATAAAGCGCGCGCCATCGGGGTGATTCATCGATAGCTCGCCGTTTTCGAATGCAAAGCTCACCCCGAGGCGTGGGCTTTGCCAGCCATGTACGGTAGCGACTTCATCGAAATGCTGACCATTGTGTACCCAGCCCATGGCCTCGCCGGCATCAGGGTCATACATGTAGTATTCTTCGACGCCGGCGCGCTCATAAAACTTGAGGCGGCGACAAATCGTCACCATGCTCATGCCGGGAGCAAAGGCATCAAATACTACGTGGGGGGTGATGTTCGCTTCGTCCCATTGGCGGTAAGCGGTACGCTCGCCCTTGGCGACCCCATATGCCACAAACACGTCGGGCGTCGCAAAGGTCGTGGCGGTGGGGGTGGTGTACCACGGCACACCACCAGCGACCAAGACGTCGCGGCGGGTGCGGAACAAGGCCTCAAGGCCTCCTTGCAGGGTAACAATCCACCGCAGGCGCCGCGTGCTTTCGCCGGTAATAATCCGTGGTGCCATCTGATTCCTCCTACTTCGTCAATTGGTGCAAGGCGCGGGTGATGCTTTCTTCGGGGGAAACCTTGATTTGGACGTCGACGAGCGTACCATCGGGGCCGACTACGACGTGGCTCCGCGTCACCCCCATATATTTTTTGCCGTACATGCTTTTTTCGGACCAGACGCCATATGCCTCACACACCGCATGATCAGTATCGGCGAGGAGCGGGAAGGGTAACTCGAATTTGCGTTTGAAGGCGACGTGCGACTTGACTGAATCGGGGCTGATACCAAGGACAATCGCGTCTGCTGCGATGACTTCGGCATAGCGATCGCGGAAGCCACACGATTGGGTGGTGCAGCCAGGAGTGTCGTCTTTGGGATAAAAGTAGATAATCACGGTACGTCCACGCAACGCTGACAACTGAATTGTCGAGCCGTCATCGGCAGGGAGCACAAAGTCGGGGGCCATATCACCTATTTGGATTGCCATAAAAAACCTCCTTTGGGAGAATATGCGACGTAGCATCGTAATCGGCGCACTGGGTATAGTACAATACAATTGTTACTATCCATGATAGCACATACGTGCTATCATTCAAGGGTATCGTGCCAATAATCATTACAAGTTGATGTCGAAAGTGCAGTGTGTGGCAATGCGGTTTGATGTACTGACGCTCTTCCCCGATATGTTTAGTAGCCCCTTTAATACCAGTATTATCAAACGCGCCATCCAAGCCAAAAAGCTGGCAGTACACATCCACGACATCCGCGACCATGCCAGTGATCGCCACCGCACCTGTGACGACACACCCTATGGTGGTGGGGCTGGGATGGTAATGAAAACAGCGCCACTCGCAGCCTGTATCAGAGCAGTGGCAGGAGCCGCTGATCCGCCGCCACATGTGATTTATTTGTCACCCGATGGTGAAGTGCTCAATCAATCCATGGTATTGCGACTCAGTCAAATCCCACGGATGATGTTGATTTGTGGGCATTACGAAGGGATTGATGAGCGCGTGCGGACGACCTTTGTCCACCAAGAAATCTCGATTGGTGATTATGTGCTGACGGGGGGCGAGTTGGCTGCCATGGTCGTCATCGATGCGGTCGCACGCTATGTCGATGGAGTTATCAAAAGCGCATCAGTTGCCGAAGAATCACATAGTGATGGGTTGCTTGAGTACCCCCACTACACGCGCCCCGCCACCTGGGAAGGCCAAGAAATCCCGCTAGTATTGGCGAGTGGGCATCATGGTGACATCGCCGTGTGGCGCAGGCAACAGCGCTTGTTACGCACACTCCAACGCCGACCTGACCTGTTGGCGAACGCCACACTCAGCCAGGCCGATCGGCAGTTTTTGGCAATACATGGTTATAATCGGTAAGCACGCATCATAATTGCGACCACATCCTCCATGGCTACAATCTGCCAACGCACCACGATGATGCGTCTGTGCATTGACAAGTATGATTATTCCATGACGGAATTGCTCTTTTGTCATCTGTTTGATAACTTTGGTGCTTGCCTGTGTCCCATCACTGACATATAATGACGGGGGAATGACGCAAATGGGTGATGAATCGGCCTATTTGTGGGCAATCGCGTTATCGTATATAAATCCCCCGCGCACAACGTACATTGCCTGACACTAGACGGAGGAACTTCATGTTCGGTAGCAAGAAACCGCAGACTGCGGTCACCACGGTGAGCAACACCAAACCCGAAACTGTCATCGGGAGCAATACCAGCTTTGTTGGCACAATTAAGTCAGACGGCAATATGCGCATTGATGGTACGGTTGAAGGTGATGTTGAAGTGCTCGGTAATCTGATTATCGGCGAAACTGGTCGCGTCATCGCCACCATCAAATCACAAAACTGCCATGTATCGGGCGCTGTGCGTGGTGAGATTACTGTGGTAGATCAACTCGAGATTTCGCCCACTGGCAAAGTGTGGGGTGACATCATGACATCCGCATTGCACATCGAGCCAGGCGGTTTGTTTCGTGGCCAAAGCACCATGTCAGCTAATGCCGACGAGCCATTGTTGCTCGAGGCACCGCGTACCAATCGTGGCGACAAATAATCGTAAGCAGGTATATCTATGACGCCGCATTCACGCGCACATAGCACCAAAAAACCAGGTATGCGCCAATCATGGCGCATACCATCGTTGTTTGGTAGCCGCCGCATATCTCCCGCCACCATTATTGTGTTGTTGTTGGGGATTTTTTTCTTGTTTAGTTTTGTCAATCAAGTGATTCGACAAGCACAACTCGAACAATTCCGCGAAGAAGTCCGTGCTGACGTAGCGCGGCTCAAATCCGAAAATGCCACCCTCCAGCAAAGCGTCGAATATGCTGAATCAAACGACTATGCTGAGCAAATCGCCCGTGAACAGCTCGGCTATGCGCGCGAAGGTGACACCGTACTCATGACCACATTCCCCGACCAAATCGTTAGTAGCACTGTCACCACCGCAATCACACCAACCCTTGCACTCAATCCACCGACACCTACTGTGGTGCCAACCGAGCCCAATTGGATGCGCTGGTGGCGTATGCTTCGTTTTAACCCATGAATGATTTGGCCATATCGATTATCATCGTCAATTGGAATGGAAGCCACCTGCTCACCCGCTGTCTGACCGCACTGCGCGTGGCAATGCTCCCGAATGATCAAGTGATTGTCGTCGATAATGGCTCTACAGATGACAGTGTGCATTTGCTCCAAACCACATTCCCTTGGGTCACACTCATCGCATTACCAACCAACCTTGGGTTTGCAGGTGGCAACAACGCGGGATTAACAATCTGTCAACATACGTGGCTGTTGCTCATCAACAACGATGCCTTTGTCGCGCCTGATGCCCTCACGCATTTACGCCAAATGGCGATAACTTGCCCACCGACCACCGGTGCGATTGCCGCCACGTTATTGTTTGACCATGCTCCTGATTTGGTGGCGTCGAGTGGTATCGTGCTACGTCGCGACGGCGTGGCGATAGACCGCGACATGACACGCCCAGTCGCTGATATCCCCAGCCACCCACAAGCGATTGCCGGAGCGAGCGGCGGAGCCGTGCTGTTGCGCCGAGCCATGATTGACGACATTGGTTTTTTCGCCACTGATTTTTTTAATTATCTCGAAGATGTCGATTTAGCGTGGCGCGCATTGTTACGGGGCTGGCACACTATCCACCTGCCAATAGCACATATCCGGCATGTTTATTCCGCCACCAGTGGCCAAGGATCACCGTTTAAGCAACGATTGCTTGGGCGGAATCGCTGGCGCACACTGATTCGTTGTTTACCAAATGAATTATGGTGGCGTTACTTCCCTGCCATTATTAGTTATGACATTGTTGCCTGTATCGCACTGGCAATCCGCGGGCAATGGGCAGGGATTAGCGGGCGCTGGAGCGTCCTCGCAGAATTTGCCACGCTGATGGATCAGCGCCGTACCATCCAGTCACGCCGGACGGTGTCAATTGCGCACATCACGGCATGGTTAGCACCCGCACCTTGGCCGTGGCAAGAATACCGCGAAATCCAGCGCCTCGCCACCATCATGGCACAACGCGCCACTACAACAGACAAGGAGTAATCAATGCTCGCTTTTCGTACTTTTTGGGCAGGCTGCAAAGACTATTTCGAAGAACTCTTTCTCAACGTCTTTCTCAATGTGATATGGTGTGTAATCGCCCTACCCCTACCGATTTTGATGTATGGCAACTTCACTGCCAAATACTATGTCGGCGCTGCCCTCATGGCAATCCTCGCCCCCTTGCCCCTCACCATTGCCAATGGCGGCCTAGCGCACTTGGCGCGGCGTATCGCCGATGGGCGGGCAGTGAGTATCCGCAATATATGGGACAGCCTGTGGGTCAATCTGCGCAAACGCATTTTGCTGCACTACATCTGGGCGATCGTATTCTATACGTGTCTCTTCAACATGTGGTTTTATAGCATTACGACCACCATGCCATTCGCCCTCACCATCTTGTTCTTTGATTTATCGATCCTCTGGTTTGGCTATCTTGGCTATCTCTTGCCACTCAGTGAACTCCAACCTGATGTACCAGTGAGTATCACGATGCGGAATGCAGCGGGGCTGATGTTTACTATTGCCGGATCTTCGCTGCTAATGATCTTGATTGGTTCGTTGTTGTTTATCGCATCGTCGTTAGTCATTATTTTGCATTTGTTGTTGTTTGCTACCCTGATGACGTTTTGGGGGACCCACCTCACCGATGCCGCAATCGCCGTCGTCAAAGAACGCCAAGAACGAAGCACCCAAGCATCTGAAAATCCCGAAAATCGCACCCCGAGTGGTCAGATTCGCCCCAAATAAGCGTTGACCCCTCACCCGCCCCCCGCACTTCTTTTGCAAAAGAAGTGCGGGGGGCGGGTTGTTGCATCAGCTACGCGTATACCCCATGGCAATAGTCCGCCAGTAGCACGCTTTGCAGAGCGTCTGCACCCAGCGCTTTGCCACCAATCACGACTTCGGTTCAGTTTTCATGTATACACGTACCCACCACCATTAGGCACAAAATTTATTTAATTAAAAAATTTATTGACTATTTTTAATAATAAATGCGACTAATTTTTTGAGATTTTAAATAAATTTCAACATTAATTAATATTCACATATATTAAAAATTATTGATTGTATTCATATTTATTATAAATACTGTAAATAAAATTTTTTGTAATGATAATGAAATTTACTATGATAATACGGATTGACATTTATCTAACATACTCGTATGATATTGGGGTAAATTAATGGAGTTGTTGTATCTAGGTACGTAAATTATGCACAATCATTTGCGCTTTATCCGGCACTGGTCGTTAACAACCATTTTGGTATTGGTATGGAGCCTATTGCCAATAAGTATTGCGATCCCGGTGAGCAACGCAGCTACGCCAAGTGGGTCAGCAACACTGACGATTAATGGCGCTGGTGGCACGGCATCAGACGGCAGTGACGGGATCAAACTGACGTTCAATGTCACCACCTATGGCGGTGAGCAAATCAAATTTCGTGGCAAAAATCATCTTTATTTATCGGGGGAATATGGGGCGCATTTAAACATCGGCGGGGCAACATCGGCGGGTGGGATTACACTCAGCACCGAGAACTTGTCACGGGCCTCCAAAGATGTCAGTACCGGTGCCGACAGTGATACATTCACAATAGGGAACTTGACTGGCAGTGCAAGTAGCACTGGTGGAGCCACCACCGGCGACGCTACCGCTGTGATGACCTACACCAAAGTATTTAATACGCGTACCTATACACTGGTGCGCTCAATTGCCTACACATACCCCAATCGTTATTACAAAGACACCCTCAAAGTCATCATACCTACAGGGAATACGTCAGTAGTCACGCTCTACAAAGGCGGCGATACGGCACCAGGCGAAACAGTAGGAAGTGGTGATTGTGACATCGCGGGGATGGGGATGATTAACAGTGTGCCGGTACGAGATGTCACGAGTATCGACACGACGTGTCAAGCAATCATCGGCATGCGTGAAAACATGTTGACAGCGGGGATGGTGACTTTCGATGGCGCTGTGTCAGAGCATTATACAATCCCATTTACGGCAGTGACAAATGGCCAGTCTCTGGATTATTATGCCCAACAAACATCTTTCAAACCAGACAATACGCACGACAATGGGTTGATGATCGCCTATACAATTGGGTCAGCTGCCGGAACGTATACCAAAGACAATGTCACGTATGTCAGCACCCAAGGAGTCAATCTCGATGCAATTTGGAGCAATCCAACCTATAGCGGGATTGGGCATCTCTATTTGCCACTCAGCAATTCAATGCTCACCAATCAATCTGGATTAGGCTATACATTTACATTGCCGACAAATTTGGTCTATGGAACAATCAACAACACCTGTGGCGGTACAGCCACCGTAGTAGGTAACGTGCTCACAGTAACGGGAGCCGCAGTCAACGCTTTGAGCAAATGTGTGATTGATTTTGATGTTGGTGCACTGGCCAATGCCAGCTATACCCTCACATCTGCCAGTGTCACTGGGTTGACTGGGGTTATCAATGCAGTTGGTAAATCATCGGTGACATTCAGTGGTATCTCGCCGACATTTACTATCACACCGACGCCAACAATTACCTATACACCATCAAACACGGCCACCGCAACGAACACCGCAACCAACACACCAACACTTACGTCGACAGCCACGAATACCGCAACCAGTACTCCAACGCCACCAGATACCGCGACACCCACCAATACGCCCACTTCTACCAATACGCCTACTCCTACCAATACGCCTACTCCTACCAATACGCCTACTCCTACCAAAACGCCTACTCCTACCAATACGCCTACTCCTACCAATACGCCCACTCCTACCAATACGCCCACTCCTACCAATACGCCCACCTCTACCAATACCTTGACCTCTACCAAAACGCCGACGAATACGTATACGCCGACCGATACCAGTACTCCCACCATCACCAATACGCCATCTCGGACACCACGACCAAACATGTTGCGCAAAGTAGCAATTGGCAACGCATTTGTGATCGGGGTGCTTGGCAACGGCACCCTAGTAAGCTGGGGACTCAATAACTATCAACAATCAACAATCCCTGCTAACCTCAACTACATGCTCTTTAAAGATGTTGCGGCAGGAATTGGGCAATCCTACGCCCTTGCTGCGAATGGTGATTTGTATACTTGGGGTGAAAATCTGTATGGGGAAGGTAATCCGATACCAGATGATGCGCTCCACAACGTCAAAGCAATTGCTGCTGGATCACGCTTTGCGCTCGCAATTACTCAAGATGATACAGTCGAAGCATGGGGACGCGATGAATATGGGCAAACAGATGTCCCACCAGACTTGTTTGACGTGATTGCAGTCGATGGCGGAGACCGACATGCGGTCGCACTCCGCCGCGATGGTACAGTACGTGCATGGGGCGAAAACATCTACGGACAAGCCAAAGTACCTCCAGGGCTGCGTGATGTGATTGCCGTGAGTGCCGGTGAGAATCACACGATGGCCTTGCTGGATAACGGTAGAGTCGTTGCATGGGGTGACAACGCATTTGAACAAATCAAAATCCCCCCCGAGGCAGTAAATGTTGTCCAAATTGCTGCTGGGCGCAAATGTTCACTCGCAGTAAGAGCTGACGGAAAACTCGTCGTGTGGGGTGACAAAAACTATACCTTATTCCCACCAAATATTTCCGGTGTGATTATGGTCGACTCTGCCAATCAGAACTCGGTTATCGGCTTAAATGATGGCAGTGTCTATGTGGCCGGATTAGCAAATGCCGGTGTATACATATCACGGACCGCGACAGCACGTCCAGCGATTTCGTTTACTCCTTCGCTGACACTTACACGCTCGAATACCTTGACACCATCATCAACCAAGACACCCACGAGAACACTGACTCCTAGTCGGACGCGGACACCTACGCGCACGCGCTAATCCAACCCTCCGTTAAAAAACGCCGCTTATGCGATGCATAAGCGGCGTTTTTTAGATTGTCTGTCTGCTAATAATTCGCCATCCTCAAGCACCACACAGACGACAATTTTACCTGAGAAACCGAGCATACCGTTGGATAAATATCGCACAGCAATGGCAGCATGGCAGGCGATACGACCCGACGAATGCGCTCCAACAATCGACAGTACACAGATGCATTACATATTACTGTCGAGCAACCGTTGTAGCACAGGGTGGGGGAAGGCGCGCGGTAACGTGAGCGCAAAAAACGTTTCCATCAAGCCAGGGAATTTGGCCACCTCAACCAACACACCACTGTCTAATTCATCTTTGACCACAATCGGTGGCACGACGGCTAAGCCTTGATGTTCACGGGCTAGCAAGCGCAACATCGCCATATCGTCCACCTCAGCCACAATCTGCGGGTTGATCTGCATGCGATGCACAAATGCATCAAATTCAGTGCGGATACTCGAGGGGTGGGCAGGGACGACCAGCGCCTCGGTGCGTAAGGCATCGACGAGTGACAAATGCAGTCGTGACGGCTGTGGATGCCCGATCAAGCTCACTGGTTGCTGAGCAATGGTATGCACCACCAAATGCCGCATCTGCACGGGCATGACATTGGCAAGCACCACGTCAAGGGCATAATTTGCCAAATCATTGAGCAATTCATCCATGCGCCCCGAACGAATCACGATACCACTGGTATGCTCATGGAGCGCTGGTCGCAAAAACGTCATTTGGAAGTTACGCGACAAAGTGGCTAACGCTCCGACGCGCAAGACGTTTTGACGGGGCGCCCCTGCCATCCCCATCGTCCCTTGAAGCTCGGCCCCTTTGGCAAAAATAGCGTCAGCAAACTCGAGTGCCACATGCCCCGCTTCGGTCAATACCAATTGCCGCCCCTGACGCACAAATAATGCTTGACCAAATGATTCTTCCAATGCCTGAATCTGCATCGACAAGGCAGATTGGGCAATGTTGTGCTGTTTGGCAGCCCGCGTCAAATTGCCTTCGTGGGCCACAATCCAAAAATAACGCAGATGATGATAGTTCAACATGACCCAAACCATTCTATATAAATGAACGATTACGTGTTATTCATATATTTTTCAGATTATATCAAAAATGATACTATTTTTTCACGCGGCAATAACCAACCACACAGGTGCATCGCAGGACGCCATGGAACTGCCACTGACGGTACTGGACAGGTTACGCCACAATCTATCACTCGCACATATGCAGAAAGTACGCCATGAACGCAATGCTAATCGAAAACTTGGTTTCGCCGATTACCTTGGCATTCCTACTGGGAATTTTTGCCACCATCATTCGTTCGGATCTCGAAATTCCCGAGCCGGTAATTCGGATTTTTTCCATCTTTCTGCTTTTTTCGGTGGGGTTGCAAGGGGGACATGAATTAGCGCGTGCCGACCTCAGCAATATCTGGGGCGCCCTCGGAGTAACGACACTGATTATTATGCTGGCACCACTCAGTTCTTTTTTGGTGGCGCGCTACATCATCAAACTGAGCATCATCAACGCCGCAGCGGTGGCGGCCCTCTATGGATCGGTCTCTGCAGTCACGTTTGTGGTGGCTCGCTCCTATGGTGATAGTGCGGGTACGCCGATGGAAGGCTATATTACAGGACTAGTAGCCCTACTCGAGCTAGGGATTTTTGTGGCACTCTTTTATGGGCGGATTGCCTTGGCGCGGGCCAACAATATTCAACATATCGCGCTTGGCACGATTTTGCGCGAAACAGTGCGTTCGCGCGGATTAATACTGCTCGTAGGTGGGTTGATTATCGGGGCTGTTTCGGGTGAGAAAAATTTCACCAAAATCGAACCGTTTTTTGTCGATCTCTTCCGGGGAGTGCTGGTGATTTTCCTCTTGGAGATGGGGATGACGGCCGGTCGCCACCTCAAAGAATTCGCCAACGTCAGTGGGCGGATGCTTATTTTTGGGATTACCGTCCCCATGATTCACGGCTTACTCGTGACTGGGATCGCCACCTGGGTGGGGTTGCCATTGGGTTCAGCATTTGTGTTGGGGGTGGTCGGTGCATCGGCCAGCTATATCGATGCCCCTGCTGCGGTACGTACCACCTTCCCCGACGCCAATCCGTCGATTTATCTCACATCATCGCTCGGGATTACCTTCCCATTTATGGTGTTGGCTGGCGTGCCCATCATTTGGGAAATGGCTGCGTTCTGGCAGGGCCGCTAGTGCGATCATTCTGCACGCTTAGCCACCAAAAAATCATCCCCCTCCACCATATGGCAGAGGGGGATTGGTGTATCGTTCAATCTACCATTTTTCCCACACCGGCTCACTGCTTTCGTAGACGCGTTGGTCGCGACCAAAGACCACAAAGCGGTCAAAGCCCCGTGAGAACCAGCGATCGTGGGTGACGGCGATGACGGTACCTTCGAACAGGCTCAAGCCGTATTCGAGAGCCTCGGCGCTCGCCAAGTCGAGATTGTCGGTCGGCTCGTCGAGGAGTAGCAGGGTGGCGCCGTCGAGCTCGAGCAACAAAATCTGGAAGCGGGCTTGTTGGCCACCCGACAAAGTTTCGAAGCGTTGCTCGGCTTGCCCGGTCAATTCGTAGCGCCGCAACACACTCATGGCAGCCGCCAAATTGAGTGATTTGTGTTCCCACAAGATTTCGAGCAAGGTTTTGCCGATAAACTCGGGATGGGCATGGGTCTGAGCAAAAAACCCAGGCACGACTCGTGACCCCAACCGCCACGACCCTTGGTGGTGCACGCTGGGGTCGCCAGACAGCAGGCGCAGAAAGTGCGATTTGCCGGTACCATTGCCACCGAGGATGGCCACGCGATCGCCGAAGTCGAGCTCGAGGTCAAAGGGCTTGGTGAGGTTTTCGATGACCAAGCCTTTGGTAATCACAGCTTGGACGCCAGTGCGGCCACCGCGCAAGCGCACTTTGATGTTTTGCACGACGGGTGGTGATTCGGGCGGACCATCGTCTTCGAAGCGCTTGAGGCGGGTCTGCATGGCGCGGTATTTGGGGGCCATGGCGTGACTGCTTTTGGCTTGGATGGCCAGGGTTTTGACCAGCTCAATTAAGCGCTCGCGCTCTTGATTCCAGCGCAACAACAACTCTGCGAAGCGTTCGTGACGAGCTTGGCGGGCGTCATTCCAAGTGGCGAAGCCTTCGCCATGCACCCAGACAGTGTTGCCTTTTTTGCCATATTCAAAGGTGATGATGCGGTTGGCCGAGCGGGCCAGCAATTCGCGGTCGTGGCTAATAAACAAAATCGTTTTGCGGCTAGCGATGATTTGTTCTTCGAGCCAGCGTTTGCCAGGCACATCGAGGTAGTTGTCGGGCTCGTCGAGGAGCAATACTTCGTCGGGGCCACGCAACAAGACTTCGAGCACGATGCGTTTTTGTTCACCGCCCGAAAAGGTGTTGACCATGCGATCGGCCATCTGGTCAAAGGGTTGCTCAAACGCCGCCATACAAGCCACGTCCCACAGCACTTCTTGGTCGTAGCCGCCCACATCACCCCATTCGGTGATAGCTTCGGCGTAGGCCATTTGGCTGGCTTCGCTACCTTCGCTATACATCAGTTTTTCGGCGGCCACCAAGGCTTGGCCAGCGGCCTTTTGGGTGGCGGGTAACACCGAGATGAGCAAATCGCGCAAGGTGGATTCGTCACGGACAGAGCCGACAAACTGGCGCATAATCCCCAGCCCACCCGAGCGCACGATGCTGCCTTCTTGGACGGCGATATCGCCGGCAATCAAGCGCGCCAAGGTGGTTTTGCCAGCCCCATTGGGACCGACAAAGGCGGCTTTGGCGCCATCACCGATGCGGAAGTTGACATCGCGCAACAAGACCCGCCCATCGGACAACGAATAATACAATTCACTAACGTCAATGTGACCCACGCACCATACCCCTATTCACTGATGCTGTATGGCGGCACCATTGACGCAACTACAACATACATCACCAATCCACATACCCTTCTATCATACCATTTTACGACGTAGGGCGAATAATGGCGAATGAAATTCGCTCCATTCGCCCCGCTGTCACACAGGGAGAATGACATACCACATAGTTGACACCCGTGATATGATGCAATTGTACGCATCTGTAATATTTCTACTTGTAGGAGGTGTGTGGTGCGTGAATTACGCATCTGCATAGCCTGCAGTATTGTTTTCTGTGTGTGGTGGTTTTTCACTATTAACCACCCTAACAGCGCATATGCGACTAATCATCTCACTGCAAATCCCCAACTAATGTCAAATTTGTGTGAAGTATTGATGCATACTTCTACCCCTACGCGTACGCCGACAGGCACAGTGACCCGGGTCCCTTCACAAACTTCACTAACACCGGTTGTCAGCACCTGTACACGAACCCCGACCCGCTCGGCGACCCGCACTGCGACGTACACCCCGACCCGCTCGGCGACCCGCACTGCGACGTACACCCCGACCCGCTCGGCGACCCGCACTGCGACGTACACCCCGACCCGCTCGGCGACCCGCACTGCGACCATGACGAATGGGCGCACCAATACGGTGACTGCGAGTCGTACAGTCACCCCGATTCCCACCATACAACGCAACCGACTGGCCGGTGGGCATAATGTAACGTTTGGCATCCGTGCAAACGGGATTATTCAACAAAACGGCTCTTGGGCGCTCCCTTGTAATGATGCAGACTGCGTAAATCCCCCACCACCAAGTGGAGCATTTGTATCGTTGGCAGTCAACGCTGACCATGCTGTGGCGCTCACTGCAGGGGGTGTCGTCCGTGTCTGGGGGAGTAGTACCTACAATAAATCAGCAATCCCCGCTGGTCTGAGTAATGTGGTTGCCATCGCCGCCGGACCATACCACTCACTCGCCTTACGGGCCAACGGCACGGTGGTCGGCTGGGGGCATGACCCAATGAACGCCTACGGTCAAGAAATCCCGCCGCCGACCTTGACCGGTGTCACCGCCATTGCAGCCGGATATACGCACTCTGTCGCTGCTACTGCCGACGGTACAATCGTGACCTGGGGGGATAGTGGCGGTACGACACCCACAGGTGTAGGGAAAGTAATCGCACTCTGCGCGGGTGATCACTTTAGTGCAGCACTCAAAGTCACCGGCACGGTGGTGGCTTGGGGCAGCAACATGTTTCATCAGACCGATGTTCCGAGTGGGCTTAGTGGTGTCACTGCGGTCGCATGCGGTCGTTCGCATACAATTGCGCTCAAAAATGACGGCACGGTGGTCGGCTGGGGCACCAACCAATACGGTCAAATTACTATTCCCAGTGTACTCACCAATGTCATCGCCATTGCGACTGGGGACGATTATTCACTCGCATTACGCGCAGATGGATCATATGTCGGCTGGGGACGTGACTTCAAAGACTGCCTGCCGACCAACATCAACCTCGGCATTCCCAATGCGCCTCCAACCATCATCCCTACTGCACTCACAGTGCTCCAACATCAACCAATTGCTGCGGGAACTTACCTGTCAGTGGGAGTGCGTAGTGACGGTTCACTCATGGCGCAAGGATGGAATTCAGCGAAGCAGGCCATGCCCCCGACCACATCCAACGTCGTTGCCGTCGCTGCGATGAGCGATCATGCGATTGCTCTTAAAAACGACGGCACCCTCGTAACATGGGGGAACAACGACTCCAATCAATCATCGATTCCCGTCGGACTCAAAAAAGTAGTAGCAGTCACTGCCGGTGCCACGTTTTCGCTTGCACTCAAACTCGATGGCACCGTTGCACAATGGGGTACCGGTGATCAGATAATAGCAGGGAACACAGTCACTACCAGTCTCACCATTCCCGAAGGCTTAGGAAACGTAGTTGCAATCAGTGCCGGTACCACACATGCCCTCGCAGTCAAATCGGATGGAACCGTAGTAGTTTGGGGAGGTGGTCGTGTCCACAAAATTATTCGACCACCACAAGATCTGACATCTGTCACTGCAGTATGTGGGGGATATAAGTATAGTGTCGCACTCAAATCTAATGGCACGGTCGTAGCGTGGGGCGATAAAAACACGCTAGAAGCCTTTAATATGTACTATGGGCAAACCGAAGCACCCATTGGACTCACCGATATCACCGATATTGCCTGTGGGCGCTACCATATTCTTGTGCGCAAGCGTGACGGCACTGTCACCGGTTGGGGGAACAATAGTTACCACCAACTTGACATCCCCACAGGATTACATGACGTCATCGCGATTGCTGCTGGCGACGCCCACTCACTCGCCCTCAAATCTGATGGGACTTTCATCGGCTGGGGCTATTGTGGTAGCAGTAATATCAATTGCTTACCAAATACAAATTTGAATCTACCCACCCGCACCCCTACCGCAACCACAACCCGCACCCCTACCGCAACCACAACCCGCACCCCTACCGCAACCACAACCCGCACTCCTACTGTCACGAGTTCCAAAACACCGTAGTTTTTCGCTAGCGCGCGTACAACAGCGTACAACCAACGGTCTAACGTAGCCGCGCGCATACACTCTGTAGATTAGCCAACAATTCTCAGTCGCGATATGCCACTTAACTTTGGCAAAAAAATA
>Ga0214917_10002925_pt1 | contig 20319 bp, 24 predicted proteins | sample LL_1208_BB_MetaG_FD_177983 | JGI IMG/M metagenome (GOLD analysis project Ga0214917, IMG submission 177983) | Freshwater microbial communities from Lake Lanier, Atlanta, Georgia, United States - LL_1208_BB | ecosystem: Environmental > Aquatic > Freshwater > Lake | place: USA: Georgia | collected...
AAAAACGGGAGACGGGATACGATAATCATGATCCACACAATATTTTGCCAGATAATACGCATCTTTTGGGTTCATGATTATTCTATTGATCAGAACTTCAGGAATAACTTCTTCATCCAGAACATAAGTTTGGGCAATAATCCGGGCAAATGTGCCACCCATGATGGATTCCTGTGTCAACGATTTTAATATGTTTTCCGGAACAGGTTTTCCTTTTTGACGCAGATGGTTGGCCAGACGCATGGACGATTCCGGATCCTTGGCCATGCTTTGGATCAGGTCTTGCTTGATGTCCTTACTCATTTGACGATTCGTTGTCAGAGGTCAAACCGTCCAAATAAATGAAATATTCAAATCCGGCATCTGGATTTTTGCGCATACGATCCTCAAACACTTTCTTTTCCCCGGGTGTTTTAAGATCTTGAAGAATATCCTTGTTAAACTCAGTCAAAACTTTCAAATATTCATTACGCAGATTTTTGTCCAAAGTTTTCCATGCATCAAAATCCAAATGCACGTTTCCTTGCTGCAAGAATTCCTCTTTTTCCTTGTATTTCAGTTTGTTGAAAACATCCAGACTGAAATCGTTGGCCAATTCATTAAACCTTTCAATTTTATCTTTTTCTTCTTTTTGAAGGGGCTTGGGTTGGAAAACTCCTTTCTCCAATGCAGTTTTTAATTCAGGAACCTGATTGACCATTTCTTCTTTGGTCACACTTCGTGTTCCATGGCCCTGACTGCCGTTGTCGGCCCATGTCCATTTGAATTCATTATCAGGAAGAGCATCGACCACAATCAAATGGGCCGGGTCTTTGTAATCTCCCCGATCATCTTTTTCATCGGTCCTGTTCTTAATCCGGACAAAATAAAAGTTGGACTGATCCCGAAGACGATAACTGCTATACAAATTGCCACTTGTTCGGCTGATGCAAAAACTATAGTTAGATCCCAGTTGTACACATTTGCCCTGATTTTCCCCCGGAAATACCTTTACATTTTCATCCTCATAGGAAGGTTTTGCCGCATCTTCAACATTTTCCGGCATGTCCAGTTTTACTTTGGTTTCCAGCGCATCAATCGCATGTTCCAAATCCGTGAATTTTTCAAAACGAGAAATGTCTTCAATTCGGTTGCGTTTCTTTAGTTCAAAAAACTTTTGGTAATACTGTCCCAGCACGTCCAGATTCTGTATTTCATTGAAAAATTTGGCCAGTTTGACCACATGGCCCTTGCTGGGCGTTTTGTCCATTTCGATCAGTTTGGCTGCTATTTTATCGTTCTTTGTGTCCAAAAGCTTAAGAACGTTTTCCACTGTAACTTTCTCAGTTATAGTGACATATTTTTCAAAAATAAGATGACTGTCCCGAGCAAACGGCATGTAACTATTTATAAAATAATAAAGGTAAATATCAACTGTTAATGTATAAATAATATTATGTTGCACGACGAAATAAGTGTTATTTTGGAAAAATACAAGACTATTCATTCCAGCGATGAAGATTCTATTGATGTAAAGAAAAGCGATTTGAACAAGGATGGTAAATTGAGCAAATATGAAATTGCTCGGGGCGGTGCTATTGATAAGGCACGGGGCGGTGATGGAAAATTGCCAAAAGGTGCAAAAGCAGAAGAATCTGAAGAAACCAAAACAGAAAAAGCTCCGGATTTATTGTCAAAACCCAAAAGAAAATTGGATAGTTTTGAAAAATATAAATTGAGTCAAGCCAAGCGTTATCTTAAAAATATAAAAACTTTTAACAAAATAATGAGTCACATGAGCGGGATTAATGAAAAGGAAGCCCGCAAAGTTGTAAAAAAACTTGGCAATTGAAAAACAGCCTTTGTCGGATAAATCCTATTATGAATAAACTAATCACCCTCGTGTCGGTATTGATGCTTGCAGCCACCGTATCTTTTGCAGATACGGCGACCGATTCGGACGAGGTGACAGCAGAAGGCGCTTTCTTGGCCACAGCCGATCTTTTGGTTGTGCGTCCTTTGGGCGTTGCCGCCACCGTGGGTGGTTTTGGCATTTTTGCAGTCGCTTCGCCGTTTGCGGCCATGGCTGATGCCATTGATCCCGTTTACGACACATTGGTTGCCAAGCCCGGGGAATACACATTCCACCGTGATCTTGGTGACTTTCAAAACAAGTAATCTTGTTCTAAAAAGAAATACCCGGATGGCTATAAACCACCCGGGTATTTTTTTGCACTATGACCATCACAAATACTTGCTGATTCGCTTTTTTTTATTCTTTTTCTTAAGTTCTTTCTTTCCAATTTCAATGTAATTTTCCAATGCTTTTACTGCACCTATTTCAAAATACTGATCATCGGTAATCACCTGTCGGCCGTAATCAACAATCACTTTTTTCTCATCAGACGAAACTTCATCAAGATCCATTCGATACATAGTTATCTTCTTGATTTTGCCCACCTTCATTTGGCTTCTTCCAATGTTTTTAGTTTGTTTTTTGCAGCTTCCAAGGTTTGGTAAGTCCATCCCAAAATACCCCATTGAGTGTCACTGGGATAAACTTCAGCTGCTTCTATCTTTGTACCGGCAATTTCATAACCATTATGACTTTTGATCACAATCACCTCAAATGTTTGACCCTGACTTTCTGTGTGGGATTGTGTGTAAATTGCCAGATTACCTTTTCGGTATACCTGATCATATTGGAACTTTTTACGAGTGAAACTTTTTTCCAAGATTTTCATTTGTTGTATTTTATTAAAAGCAAATGAAAGTCAATTATTTTATATAACTTTTTATTATATTTTTAACACTTTGCAAAAAACTGGCATCTTGAGGATAAAGTTTGCTCACTGCTTTATCAAAAGGAAAAAATTTGGCTTGGGGATTGCGTCTGTCCAAAGGCTGTAATTTTTGATTTTCCACCTGAAAAAGATACATGAAAACCAAACGTTTTTTTCCTTTACGGGTGGGCCGGTAATATCTTCCAAGACTTTTTAGTGGATATAAGGAACGAATACCCGTTTCCTCTTTTATTTCCCGAATGGCAGCATCCAAAGGAGCTTCACCGTCATCTATTCCTCCTTTGGGGAAACTCCAGCTTCCGTCTATTTCCTGTGTGAGAACAATGTTCCCATCTTTGTCAAAAAGCACACCTCCGGCTGAACGGCGTTTGGCAATTTTAGATATTTCCGAAAAACTCGGAAATTTCATTTATTTTTTGCTTTTTTTGCTTTTTTTCTTGGCAGCTTTTTTAGCGGGCTTTTTAGGAGTTTCTTCGACAAAGTAATCATTGTCGAGAATTTCCTTTTTGGAAGGAATAAGGTTCAGAACGGCGTTCTTGAGGTCCTCAATTTTCCAAGCCACAGTCCAACGGACCGTTTCGGCCAGATCTGCCAGATCATTCAGTAATTTCATAATATATATTTACTTTTTATCTACCTTTTGCAAAATATCTGTTGCAACCTTATTTTTATCAAGGTTTTGTGAAATATATCCAATAAAATTACTCTTTTCGTCCTCAATCTCTTCTTCGGATACTGAAGGCATGAGTTGGCTTAATTTTGTATAATAACTGGGATTTTCCAGTATGTTGAAAAACGTGGTTTCGTCACCTTCTTTGAAGATATCCAACAAAGAATCATAAGGGATTGTAAGAACCATTTTGGTCTTTTCTTTATCAAAAGTCACGCCTCGGTTTTTGAAAATATCCAGAACCGCATTTTTCTGATAAACCTTGGCGATGTTGCGGAATCCTTTTTGCAGCGCATCTTTGCATATGCTGTAAAATTCATCGCTGGTTTCAGGATCTTCCCCGATATCAGAATATACCCGACGTATGCTGCTTGCCTGTTTGGGAGAAAGGATGTTTTGCAAAACATAAGGAACCAGTTGCTCTTCTTCATTATCATCAAAAAAGGATGTGACTGGATTATATGCAAAACGAGAAATGATATTGGTCAGGCTGCTATAGTAACCATCCGAGGACAGTTCCTCCAGAAATTCATTATATTCTTTTTTGCCAAAAACAATTTTCATTCCCTCTTCATCGAATGTAACACTGTTGTCAAAAGCATCTGAAAGTTGCTTCAAACCATTGTTAAGTTTGGCCAGATCCACCTGACCTTGAATGATCATGGTCACAATATTACGGGCACTCAAGTTTTGGAAAAATTGATCCGGTTCTTTTTCCAAGATTTCGATGCCACCTGTGAGCATTTCAGCTTTGCGCAAATCATCTTCGTCTGGTTCCGTCTTTTTGTAATCATCCAATATGACCTGACCCACGATGGGATGTGTTGCAAAAAATTCAAAAACATCGATGGATCTGTCGTCGCTGTTCATGTATTGGCCGCTGGGAAAATGAAACTGGAATTTGATCGGGCCGTTTTTTGTCTTAATGAACACCACATAAAGCGGACCATCTTTGGTGTAGGAATCATAATAGGTGTTGTTCTCGCTCCGGGCAGCGGTACACCAACGGGTATTATTGCCCAAACTTTGTGAAGAGGACAGGGTAAGGGGAACGCCCACAAAATACTGGCTGTTATCCAAAAGTATACGAACTTTGCTTTTGTCTTTGACGGTTTCTTCCTCATACTTGGGAACAAAAGGCTTGATGATGTAATAAAGCGTTTGAAAATCCGGAACCTGATTGATGTCCCGCACATTCTTTTTGTTAAGGGAAACCTTGCTTTTGTTTTTGTCGTAAATTTTCAGATCGCTGTTCAGCTTGTAAAGATCCTCGTTCAGGAAACGGCGCACATGGTTGATGGTTTTTCCTGCACCTTCGCCCCGTTCATCAAACACCTTGAGAAAGGTCTTCAATATCCATTCGCTGTATTGACCGGCATAACCTGCTCCCTTTTCCATGTCCACTTTGCTGTAGGGATCAGCACTGATCAGGTTATCAATGGTTTCACTGAGAAATTCCAGATAGCTTTTGTATTTGGGATTGGTTTCTGTTCCTTTTTTGAAATCCTCATAGTTGCTGGGCAAATCACTTTCTTGTGGCCAAATGTGCAACAGTTTGGAATAAAACAACGGAAGATATTTTCCCTTTAAAAACTCAAGGCGATCCACATTTTCCCGAAGCACATTTTGGCTGTACTTGGTTTCAAGATTTTTGTGGTCCGGGTGCATGGTCATTATTATTTAATAAATAAAAGTTTTGTCAACACTAAAGACTGGGTTGCATCCCTCCGGTTGCGGCCGGAAGAAATGCGGTACTGGGCATGGTGCTGCTGTCTTGCAGTTTATTTTGCACAAATTGTTTGAAACTGGGTATTTTGCGCTTCTTTTTTGACTTTTTCACTCAACTATTTACAATAATTAAATACAGTTATGAGTGAAACTTACAAACCATATGCAAAAAGCAGTTCCAGTTACAATGCTTTTAATGCGTTTTATTACTATACTTGGCGGTTTAAAAAGCAGCCATATGTGTTCAAACTCACCAATCTTTTGATTAGCGACAACATTGTGGAAAAGTTGCAGAATAAAAAAGCAGAAATGGTGTTTGAAAGTCGTACAGATTATCGCAACAAAAAGAACGACAAACGGGATGTTTTCACAACCCAGTATTATTATGTTTACAAGGATGCAATAATTTGTCTCGACCGGGCAAAAGAGGATGATGATGATTTTATTGCCCATATGGGCTCGGACAATTTTGAGGAAAAAATGAAAAAGAAAAGTTTTTGGACCCAGATTCTTTACACTGAGGCTGAAACATTGGAGGAAATTCGAGCCTTGTTTGAATATCGGGAAGAAACCAAACAAGGAAATGTTTATCTTATTTGTCAGGACAATATCGAAGGAACTTATCTGAAAAAATTTGATGTGCGTTTGCCCAATTCCGATATTGATGTGGAACTTAACTATGGCAAGGAATTTGCAAAGAAATATGACAAGATTTTGGAAAAACTAAAAGATACACAGAAAAGTGGTCTTGTTCTTTTTTCAGGGGTTCCCGGTAGTGGCAAAACCACAATTGTTAAAAATATTGCCATGAATATTGACAAAAAAATCATTTTTGTTCCACCCGGCACAGTGGATATCATCACAACTCCCGGATTTTTGAATTTTATGTTGGATCATAAAAACAGCATACTTCTTATTGAGGATGCTGAAAAAGTGATACGAAGCCGAGAGGGTGAAGGTGGAAACCCAGAAGGTGTGAGCAATATTTTGAATCTTACTGATGGTGTTTTAGGGGATTGCTTAAATCTCTTTATCATAGCCACTTTCAACACTCCTCGGGAAAAAATCGACAAGGCTTTGATAAGAAAAGGGCGACTTGTGGCAGAACATCATTTTGAGGAATTGACTGCTGAACAGGCTAATATTATTTTGAAAAAAATAGGAAGCAAGCGAGTTGCTGAAAAAAGCATGACTCTTGCGGAAATATATAATGAAGAAGGCGGTATGGAGGAAAAGGAAAAAGAAAATGAAAAGAAAAGGATTGGTTTTAGTGTAAAATAATAGGTCGGTTTGAATAAATAATAAAAGAATGGCACTCAAAAATTTTACCCAATTTACTCCCCAAACTGTACTTAGCGCCAGCGACTATGTGGTAGGCTATCGCGATCTGGATGAAATTCGTACAGATCTGAATAGTTTGACAGATGCCATAAGCGGTCTTCTTATTATAAAAGGTTTCACACCCGGTGGTAGTTTGGGTAGTGTTCGTCGGGTTAGTTATCGTTATACAATTGGAAGCAGCAGCCCAGTAAACGCAGTTAGTGGCGTGGATGATTTTGGTTTGACGCTTTCTTATACTCCCGGACAAATTGAAGTTTATCGGAACGGTGCTCACCTTATTGAAAGCTTGGACTTTTTGGCCACCAACAGCACACAAGTTCGCAATCTCAGCACACTAAATGTTGGGGATATTGTGGAAGTTGTGGCACTTAGCGCAACAGGTGTTACTGTTATTCAAACACTAACAGGTTCAGGAGTAGTAATACAAAGCAATTATCGTTACACAGTCCCCACAAGTCTTGCCAATGGTGCAACCACGGTAAGTGGTCCGGATGATTTTGGGTCCACATTGAGATATGCTGCTCCTAACATTGATGTGTATCTAAACGGTTCACACCTTGTGAACAGTTATGATTATGTTGCCACAACAGGAAATAGCATAGTGTTGAATGAACCGGTAGCCACGGGTGACGTGGTGGATGTGCAAACACTAAGTTCTGTTGGTGTTGGTGCTATTTTTGGTTTGAGTGCCTTTTCTGGTGTTAGTCGTATTGTTGCTCAAAATGGTGTGGCCACAAGTTCAACCGGTGGTCTTGGTGTTGTAACACTCAGTGCCGATATTCAAGGTCGTACCCTTAAATCATCACCTGTCGCAGGCGATGAAGTGATGATTTATGATTCGGTTGCAAAAGACAATAAAAAGACAACAGTAGCCACACTCACAAGCTTGGCGTATGTGGATAGCCGATCTTTTTTCTTTACTAAAGCAGGATCACCACAAACTGTTGTTTCGGACACATTAACAAAGGTCACCTTCCAAACAACAGTATTCAATAACGCCGGAATAACATTAGCCTCCAACACATTTACCCCCACACGCGCTGGTTATTATTTGATCAACGCAAATCTATATTGTAATAACGGCGGAAGTGGTTATCAAATGCAAACTTTTCTTTATAAGAATGGTTCTGCCCTTTTGCTTGGAACAATGGATAGTACAGGTGCAAATACCAGCATTCCTTCAACAGGACAACTTACAGGTGTGGTTTATTTTAACGGAACAACCGATTATTTCGAACTTTACGGAAAAACAACAAATACCACATGGGCAAGCGGCGGTAATGATGCCTTTCCTTATATAGGAAACAATCCAACTTATGGAACCTATATTCAAGGATATTATTTGGGGGTAAACTAAAATGATTGATGTAAACTATGTAATTCAAAAAATATATCCGGATATCAAATCTTCGGATTACGAGGTTTTGGACAAAGCAGATGGAAATGGACCGCAAATTGTTTCTTGGACCAGTTCATATGCACAACCAACCCAACAACAAATTGAAACTGTTTGGAATCAAAATTTGTTGAGTTATGACTGGATAGTTCCCATGCAAAAAAGAAATTCACTGTTGCAAGCAAGTGATTGGACACAATTACCTGATATTACAGGTATCGATAAACAGGCATGGGCCCAATACCGCCAGCAGTTAAGAGACTTGCCCCAAGAATACCCGAATCCCAAAGATATTGTTTGGCCCACACCTCCCGCCCAATAATTTAAAATATCAACACCTGTTTTCTGTTGGTGTTTTTGAATAAATAAATTATATGCCTATTACTCCTGCACTATCCGGAGCAAAAATGGCCCGGGATCTGGGCGTGACCCGGGATTTTCTTGCACCTAACGTGGCCAGTGCCAGCAAGATACAACAAATAAGTAGCGACAGATTTTTAAGCCGAGGACTTTTTAACAATAATACAGGAAATGTTCAACAGGAACAACCTTGGTATGATGTGCAGGTTCCAGATTGGACCACAGGTGCACATGTTACCAATTGGAGCACACTTCAACAATATCTTAGCGGCGTGGCTGCAACAAACAGCTTGATTCCGGCCAGCTCTGTTTATATCGAAACATATGGAAATTTTTCCTTTGCAGGAAGCAGTTTTTATGAGAGTGGTGTATTAGCCCCTAATGGAAAAATATATTTTATGCCAAACGTGGGTGCCACTGTAGGATCTATTATTGATCCCTCCAATAATAGCATATCAACATATGGAACTTTTCCCGGAGGTCAAGCCAATCTTGGTGGTGTTTTAGCTCCGAATGGAAGAATATATCAGGTTGCATATGGACAATCAATCGGAAGAATTATAGATCCCAGCAACAACACAATAACCACCTACGGTGGTTTTCCGCCTGCGGCGGCCGGTGGTTCCTATCATGCGGGTGTGGTGGCAAACGGAAGAATATATTGTGATCCTCATTATGCCACTGTTGGTGCCATTGTGGATCCCAGCAACAATACCGTAACCACATACGGAAATTTTCCGGGAAGTGCTGCTTATCATGGAGCGGTTTTATCCCCGAATAACAAAGTATACTTTGTCCCTCATAGTGCCACGATTGGTCGTTTAGTAGATCCTAACAACAATACAATAACCACATACGGAAATTTTCCGGGAACTGCGGCTTATCTTGGTGGTATTTTAGCACTAAATGGTTTGATATATTTTAGTCCTCATAACGCCACTGTTGGTGCCATTGTAGATCCCAGCAACAATACCGTAACCACATACGGAAATTTTCCGGGATCTGGGGCTTATCATGCTCCGGCACTAATGTCAAACGGGAATATAATGATGTCACCTTACAACGCAACAATAGGAAGAGTTATTGATCCTTCCAATAATACCGTAATTACATACGGTAACGTACCGGGAAGTGCTGCTTATATGGGCTGTGTATCCGCACCAAACGGAAAAGTATATTTTGTTCCGCATGGGGCAACTTCCGGTATGGCTGTTTTCCTACCGACTAATAACAACTTTAACATAAATGTTCTTACCAGCCCTTTCTTTAACAAATATTAAATAAACCTATGAGCTTATCATCAGATCTAGCAAAAATGGCACGGGACAACGGGATAGAAACCCGCAAGCTGGCCAATAATAGTGTAAGCACTGACAAATTGTTCCAGTTGAATCCGGGACAATTCATAGGTCGGGATAACACACAATCCGGGACAGGAAATGTTGGTGCCTCGCAAAGTTTTCCGGATATCAGTCTCACCAGCGCACTGAGCGCACCTTTTAACGCCACCACTGCATGGAGGGGGTTGAGTGCTTATATAAGTCAGGTTGACAATACAAATACATTTTCCGCAAGTTCAGGAAGTTACACCACAATTTTTGGGTCTTTCCCCGGAAGTGCTTCTTTTTGTGGGGCGGTGGTTGCCCCAAACGGTTATGTTTATCTGGTTCCTGCATTTGTATCAAAATATTATAAAATAAATCCAATAGATAATTCAATAACAAGCTTCGGAACCACACCTTGGAATGGGGTACAATTAGGAAGTTTTCACGGAGGTGTATTAGCCCCAAATGGAAAAATTTATTTCATACCTGCCGCAACAACCATGTGTTATGGAATTGATCCCAGCACAGATACTGTATTTTCTTTTGGTACTTTTACAGGAAATACGATAGTCAGTAATACTTCACTATATATTGAAGGTGTATTGGGTCCAAATGGAAAAATTTATTGTTGTCCGGGTCGCTCTTCCCTTTGTCAGGTAATTGATCCCAGCAATAATACAGTGGCAAGTATAGGCACTTTTGTTCAAAGTGCTAATGGAAACGGGGGTGTTCTGGCTCCTAATGGATTAATCTATCTAAATTCAGATGCTAATGGTGTTATAAAAGTTATTGATCCAAGCAATAATACAGTTACTGCGGTTATAACTCTTCCATTTACATCTTATCTTGCAGCATTTAACGGAACATTGGCACCAAACGGAAAAATTTATTGTTCCGGGGTTACTTCAATCGGATTAGTCATAGACCCAAGCAATAACACAGCAACAACTTTTGGAAATTTTGCATATAGTTCGGTAACAGCACAATATGGAGGAAGATCGGTATTATTGCCAAATGGTTTAATTTATGTTTTTGCCATGGCAAAAACCACATTCGCACATCTTATAGACCCAACTAATAATACTGTCACCTCAATACCTGTTCCGGGAAATGTAAGTACTCATAATTATCATGGAGGTGTACAAGCACTTAACGGAAAACTTATTTATGTTCCTCATGCATCAACAAGTTCTTTGGTTGTTAATTTACCTTTTAATAATTATTTTAACCCTAATTATATATTGAGTCCATTTGCTAAACCATAAATAATTTTATGCCAATAACTCCCGCACTTTCCGCTGCCAAAATGAGACGCAATTTGGGTGTAACCACTGTCAAATTGGCAAATAATAGCGTGACCACGGAAAAGATACAACAAGTCGAAGCTAATAAGTTTTTGGGTCGTACCAGCAATGGAACAGGCAATCCTGAACAGATAAACCAATTTTTGCATATGCGGGTACCCGGATGGACAAATGCCGGAATATATAGCAATTTTTCAGCTGTCAGCGCCCACCTTCAAGGTTTGGCTTTGAGTAACCGCAACATAAGCATCAGTGCCGCCACATTTTCAGTTTTTGGTTCCGGAGTTTTTCCCGGTACTAGTGCATACACAGGAGGAACAATAGCACCAAATGGTAAAATTTATTTTGCTCCTTATACTGCAACAACAGGAATTGTATTAAACCCGGCCGACAATAGCGTAGGAACTTTTGGTCCTGTACAGGGTCTTGCCTCCGGAAAAAATCAAGGAGGAATTTTAGCGCCCAACGGAAAAATTTATATCATACCTGATAACGCAACTGCGGTAACAATTTTGGATCCTAGTAATAATACAGTTTCCAGCATAATAGGACCGGGTGGTGCTGATAAATGTGCGGGCGGGGCAATTGGAAGTAGTGGAAAGATATATTGTTTCCCGGCAAACATTAACAATTTTATATTTGTAATCAATCCAGCCAACGACACAATCAGCAGTATTTCCTTACCTTCAGTTGGTGGATATGCAAGACCTATTACATTAAAGGACGGAAAAGTGTTTAGTAATCCTATTCCCGGATACGGTATCACATTATTTCGTGTAGTAGACCCAACAACAGATACGGTTAGCAGTTATGCTATAACCGATACATCTTTAATAGCAGGATCGTTTTTAACTGAACAGGCATTTAATGGAAAAATATTTTTAGTTCCAAATAACGGAAATGTTATAGGAGTTGTTGATCCCGACAATAATTTTTCAATTTCTACATATTCAACCGGAGGATTGAATGGTTGTCAGCATCCCACAAAACTTGCAAATGGAAAAATTTTTACCAGCAGTGCAACTCAAACTTTGATCGCATGGATAGATCCAGATGACATATCCATAACAACATTAAGAGTTCCTAGTGTTGGAGGTTCTGTACCATATGGTTTTCATATAAATCACCCAAATGGAAATGTTTATTTTATACCAAGTAATGCTTCTAGTGGATTGGTAATGAATCCCGGATTCAATAATAATTTTAACATAAATCTTTGCACAAGTCCTTTATTGAATAATGCTTAAAAGATAAATATAATATATGACAACCTATATTGATTACGGCAGTTATTATGAAACAGGCGATGTGGTGATATGCCGTATGGCCAAGGATCAACCCTATAATCCTTTTGGCGGGGGCGGTCAAACATGGGAACAATATGTGAATCAACAGGTTGCTGAAGGAAAAGCTCAGGTTTTACAGCTCACACAGGTTCCGGATCGTCTGGCTGCTTACTGGAACGATGTGAAAAATAAACGGGACGGTCTTTTGGTAGATAGCGATTGGACACAGCTGCGGGATATCAGTTTGGGTGATAATGCTCAGTGGGTCAGTTATCGCCAACAATTGAGAGACATTCCCCAGACTTATGCCAGCGATCCTCGTCTTATCGTTTGGCCAATTAAACCCGCTTAATTTTTTTTAAGTAGGGCAACGTAAATTCCATTCCTCCAAGCATCTTTGCTTTTAGGAAGTAAAATTTTGTCATAAATTATCTCGAAACTTGCCTCAGTTATTCCTTCCATGGTCCCTAAAACCACATCCATGCTGTTGCAGTAATCATCACAATAATATATAAAATATTCTTTCATGTATTTTTTATAGTGTGTCAGGGCCAGTTTTTGAGCTTCCCTTGAGTGGCAACCATCATAAAAATACACGTCAAATTTTTCATTTAAATGGTCCAATATTCCTTCTGAAAAACTGTCTTGATCAAATAAAACAGTTGGTTTATTTGCATTTTTTAATTTTTCCAGAAACTCATCCATGCCACCATATTCACTCCAATTATCCACACCTACATAAAGGTTTGGATTATTTTTCCATAATCCAGCAATAAACGTTGCACCTTTATAGATACCAACTTCCAGATAATTGCATTTATATAAACTTGCAAGATTATTGGCCAGATGTTTAGTGGCTGAACAAGTCATTCCGTCTATTTTAAGATTAATATAACCTTCATCCAATTTGGAACTTTGATAATCGGCATTTTTCATGCTGTAAAGCATGTGTTGCAAAAGATAATAAGAATGGCTGTTCTCAACACTTGTTTCAACATCATTTCCCTGAATAAGTTTTTTAAATTTATCTTGGTTTTTCACAAGGTATTCCGGAAAACTTTCGTCCACATGAACTTTTTCAATAACATATCCGATCCGGCCAAAAATATCTTTTCCTTCTTTTATATTTTTGTCAATATCCTCTTCATTAAACACAATTCCAGAATCCCGGTATTCATTATGTGCAAAACTTTGTATTTTTTTCAAAACATTTTTGGGGCCGCCCATGCTGGTGAAATGCCAGCCTGCATCATATATTCTGGGAAGACTTTGTGATCTTATGTTTCGGTAATGTTGCAGGTCGGTGTTTTTTTTGTATTGGCTGTATTTTATGGCAACAGTGCTATCGTTATTCAATTGATTTTCCGGGCTTATCACATGATTGTGAAAAGACCCGCTATACATGCTGTAGCAAAGTGTGACCGGAAATTGCCCCTCATCCATCGTTTTTAATTTTTCCAAGGTTTTCTTGCTAGGCATTTCATCCAGATCAGAGAGCAGAAGAATGTCCTCGTCATTCAAATTGACAGGTATTTTTTCGCTTAATGCCCGCCGATGATCATTCTCAATGCTCCAACTGTCGGTTTTTTTAACATTGTCAAAAATGACTAGATCTATTTTATGTAAAAATTTTCTGAATCTTTCTCTGTTGTTTGCAAAATAAAGAGGTTTGGGTTGGTTGCTGTGGGTTACAGTGCTTTCACAGATAACAAATTGATCCACGACACTGTCCAATTCATTCAAACGGATTTCCAGCAAATCCAATTCATTATTGAAAGTGAATAAATCGTAAATTTTCATTTTTCTAATACTAGTAATCCATTGTTTTTTGGAGTGTAATAGCTTATTTTCCATTGAGGATTATCCTTTAAAAATTCCATGATGGCTGGAATCAATCCCATGTCTTTTCCATCTTCACCGGTTTGTCCGAATGCGAACACGTCATGAAATCCCAGATATTTTCTGGCTTTGTTGGCATGCAAAGCCAATTCCTGTTTTAGTTGGGAATAGGTGTGCCATGTATCAATAAACAGAAAATCATATTCTTCAATCTGTGTTTTAAGAACATCTTGAATAATATATTCATAATTTAAACCTTCATTTTTGGCATATTGTTTATGTTTTTCAAGTTCAGGTGAATATTCAATGTCATATGAAACTAATTTTTTTGGTCGGGCATTCAGAAATGTCCATGTTGAAATCCCCTTTCGAACACCCATTTCACATACTGTATCGCATTTTTTTGCATAATCTTCCAGTACAAGCAGGTGTTCGTTTATATCACTGGGTGTCTTGCAGTTTTTTAGGTGATATTCATTTATGGTTTCAGGTGTTTTCGGACTGGAAGCAAGAATGTTTTTAGCAGCATTCACTGTTCTTTCCAGCGTATATGTGCTTCGATACGTTTCTTGGATTTTTTTATTATCCATGCTTTTGCTTTTTTCAAAAGCTTCTTTTATATCCATGTCATCTTTGAAAAGAAAAAGATCATCGGGAAGATCACCAAAACCTATAAGCTCTTTGGTGCTTCTTTCCATATATACAGGAATGCCCGTATCCAAAGCTTTGCATACAGCATAACAATTGATTCCCACTTTTTTGTTGTGAACCAGAAGCGAGGTATAAGGAAGCAGATCAATATCCCGGGCAAAACCATCTGGAGCAAGCTGGCTTCCGACTATTTTGACATCATAGCCGTTATGTTTCAGATACATGAGTTCTCCGGTTTCCTCCACAAGCGCAGGAAGTGATACTATCTGTGTTATATACTTCTTTTCTTTATGTTGTGTTTGATGAGGCACCCAGTTGGGACAAAATTTGAAGCCAAAATTCTCTGCATCCGGATGATTGCATGTTTTGAGCACATCCAAATGGCCAAAAGATTTCAATTCACTCTGCATCTGGCAATCCCACCATGTTTTTTCAGCAAAAAGATCGTTTGGAATGATGCTTACATATTTGTCATATCCGTTCCAATCATTTGAAAATATTATATCTTTAAAATCAGAATATACTTGTTCTGGCTTGAAAAGCTCATTGGCTATGCGAAACATATTGTTTTTTATTCCGCCCGGAGGAAACCCCAATTGATTGGCCAGATGTTCACTGGCCACATGGGTTTCAATCCCAAGTTCTCGGAATGCCTTCCATAGATACAGAAGACAGTCCTGATGGTGATTAAACATCAGGATGCGCATAAACTTTTATATAATCCTCCGGAAACCCATTTATTTTCCCAATATTTCATGTCCAAATACATGATGTCTTCTGTTTCCTCGTTTCCCGGTTTCATACTGGCACCACCGTCATGAGTACAGCTGGATTCTGCACAATACCATACCTCCCATCCCCGTGACCGGGCGGTAAAACACCAATCACTGTCAGATCCTATAAGAAACATGTTTTCATCCATAAGACCGATTTCATCAATCATGCTGCTGCGAACAACAAAACACCCACCATTTACCCAAGGAACCATGATGCTTTCATTGCACATACCCAAAGATACTTTTCCGCTTATGTGCTGACCATATGGATATGCCTGAGTGCATCCTCCATGGATGATGGTATCCCCGTCCGAAGCTATCTGTTTTACCCCAGCAATTCCACATTTAGGGTGTGTGTCCATGAAAATTTGAATATTACGAAAAAAACCCTCATGAATGTAACAATCACTATTGATCAACAATATATATTCATATTTGTTTCTTAATTTTTTCACTCCCGTATTGTAAGCTTTCGTGAACCCCAAATTGTTTTGAGTGTTGTCATGATAATAAACCTCTACATCTTTTAACAATTCCATGCATTTTTTGGTTTGTTCCGGATTTTTATATTCAACCACCACTGCTCCTATTTTCATAATGCTTTTAACCTTTCATCAACACGATCTAATACACTTTTCCAGTCAAATGCTTTTTCCTGACGAATGATGTGCACACTGGGATACCAAATTGTGGAATCTCCTTCCAATCCCCAACGCCATTCAGGAAACCAAGGAAGCATGAGAATAGTGGGTATTTTCATGGCACCAGCCAAATGTGCCTGAAGTGTGTCAATGCTTATAACCAAATCCAGTCCCTTTATAAATTCTGCTGTTTCATGCACGTTTTTGAAGTTTTTTACAGGATTGCTTATGCCCAGTTTATCATGATCATCTTCATATTCATCCTTGATTAAGGAATACCATTCAAACCTGTCATTCTTTTTGATAAGATTTCGAAGCAAATCATAATCTTTTTCAAAAATTGTACGATACCGGTTATATTGATGATTATTGCTGCCCGCCCAGCAAATGCCTATTTTTTTCTTGGTTCCTTCGATTCTTTTGGGTTCAACTATCAGATAAGGATCGTCCAGCAACATGTCGTCATTGGTAAGACCCAATCGTTGCGGAATGCTCATGATGGGTAACCATACATCAAAATTGGTGGCATCATTGGCACTTTGTATGATTTCTGTTGATTGTTTTAAGTGCATCATCACATCATAAATGCGGGGATTGCACCAGTATTTCACATGTTTAAAGTGCTTTTTTAGCAAATGCAGCCACCTTGCGGCCATTACATTATCCCCAAGACCCTGTTCTGCTGCAATCAATATGGTTTTGTCTGGCATAGGCGAACCATCCCAGATGGGTTTTTCCCGAAGGGGTTTTACGGCCCATACCCCTTCGTTTCTAACCTCATAGTTTTTCCATGCTTCGGTATAATTTTTGTCCAAGAAAGTAATGTATGCCAGATACCATTTTTTGCTAAAAAGATCTATTTTGAGACTTTCAAATGTCTTTTTGGCTTGCAATATTTGTTTATTAAACAGTTGTGCAATCCCCAAAGCAATATTACAATGGTGGTTTTCAGGATCTAATTGTTTGCCTCTGTTCACCCACATAATGGCTTCATCATTCCGGCCCATACTGTTGCAACTAAGGGCAATTTTCCAATAAAATGAAACCTCCTGTGGATACTCTTTGATCAGTTTCAAATAAACATCATATGCTTGTTCATATTTGGATACGTTAGTGTAAAGCTCCGCCAAAGTTATTTTTTGATTTGGGTCATTTGGATTGTAAAGATGCTTTTCAAAAGTTTCCAATGCCTCTTTATTTTTGCGCTGAAACTTGTTCAGATTGAAAAGATTATTATAAAATAATTTTTGATTAGGATCTGTCTCAATTGCTTTTTTATATGTCTCTTCGGCTTTTTTGGTTTGTTCGTCCCTTTCCAATGCGTTTCCCAGAGCATTTAAACACAAAGCCTTGTGTTCTTTGGTTTCATAAAGATCCAGACATTTTTCAAAATATTTTATGGCTTTTTCAAATTTACCATACCCCATGAACTGCATGCCCATGTCAAAATACTTGTCCCGATCCATATTGCGGTTATTTAAGCATGAAAATTGAATTTTCAATCTTTATGTTAAAATAAAAGGAATGATCGACATTCATAGTTTTCTTAGCAGCCATTTGGCAAAATTAAATTATAACAAATATAACCAAACATATAATGGCTGTTGTCCCATTTGTCGGGAAGGAGATTCTTGGCTTAAACGTAAAAGATTTTATTTTTACACAAAAACCAACAGCTGTTATTGTTTCAATTGCGGATACAGTGCAAAATTATATAAGCTTCATTTTGATCTTACCGGTAAGCCCATCAGTGATAAAAATTTTGTAAATGACCGCATCAAGCTTGAAGAAAAGCCACCGGAACCACAGATACTACCAAAGGATTCTGTGAATATTTTTGACACCACACAGGTGTTTAAAAATATGAAGAATGCTCATTTTAAGGAATGTGTCAGTTATGTGTGCAACCGACGACTTCATTCTGCGGTCAACAAACCCAAAACATTCTGGTTCAGTCCAGTGGATTATATACATAAAAATAGATTAATTATTCCTTTTTATGATCTGGATGGAAAGATAGCTTATTTTCAAAGTCGAAAACTTCCTTCAGATAAATCCGATCTACCCAATTATCTTAGCAAAAGCGGTGGGGACCGAAGTCTTTTCAATGTGGACAAGGTAACTGAATTTCCACATATTTTCATATTTGAAGGACCGATTGATGCCTGTTTTTGTCGGAATGGTGTGGCGGTTTCCGGCATCAATAAAAGCCGAAACAGTCTTACCGAGAAGCAACAGGAACAATTAAACAACTTTCCTTTGCATTCTAAGATATGGGTTCTGGATAATCAAAACAAGGATGAGACGGCTTATAAAAAAATGAAACAGCTTATTGAAAACAAGCAAAAAGTTTTTGTTTGGCCCAAAAGTATTCCTTACAAAGATCTGAATGAAATGTGCATGGACAGGAAAATAAATGGGGTAGAAACCGACTTTATATTAAAAAATACGTTTGAAGGACCAAAAGCCCGACTGCAAATGCAGATGTGATTATTTCTCGCTCTTGCTGCTGATCAGATAAGCTTTCAGACGTTCGCTGAGTCCGCTAAGTTCCACGCAAACACGGGCAATCTTTTTGGTTTCGCTCTTGGCTACCTTTTCAAAAAGACTGTCGCAAGGTGCCATGTGCAACTGTGTCTGAACAGAATTGATGTCCGGGCTGTTCAGATATTCAAGAAACTTGTCGATGTTTTTTACCCAGCTTTGTAGTTCAATGGCTTGGGCGGCATTTGTTTTACGGGACGCCATTTGCTCCCGGGTCACAGCCTGCACATCAAATTCATGGGGCTGTGTGTCTTTATCCAGTTCAGCTTCCATGCTGGCCCGATCAGTTTGAGCAGGTGCAGTTTCAGGACCGGCCAGTTCAGGTGCATCTTGCTCACTTATAATATTTGCAAAATATTTGGAAAATACTGCCATATTATTATTTATTACAATACTAAATAATTTATATATGTTTAATGAAGATACACAGATGATTTATAACCGCTGGGTATCTGGTATTGCCACCCGGGAGCTTAAAGGTCAAACACTTACAGTAGACGATTTAATCAAAAAATTCACCCCAGAAGGTGCTTATTTGGCCCCTAAAACTCTTCCTTATCCTTTGGACAAAATTTTTGAAAGTTTGGCTGATAATTTCACAAAACTAAGCAACAGCAAAATGATCTGTGAAATGAGCAAAAATAACCCTCTGATTGGCAACAAGAAAGAGAAATTACAACAATTGGAACAGGTTATAGAGAAAATTAACAAAGCTCAAAAGATACTTGAAGAAACAGTAGACCCTCTAAATAAAATTTTAGAGGGATAAAATGCTGTTTAGAATAATCTTATTTTTAAGTCTTCCATTGGCCGCTTGCGGCTTTCTTTATTCATTGGGTGTGACATCATTTTGGACTTATTTTTTTGCATCGGTATTTTCCATAGGCTTGCAATATGCAATTGATTTTGGTTTCAGAAAGTTTGCCGTGATCCGTTATGGTTTGCAGTTGAAGCAAGTGGATCTGGAATTGGAACAAGAATATAACAAAAGGGGGTATGAACTCACTTGCCCATGTGCTGACAAAAACAAATGTTTTGTTCCGATTGATCTTCAGGAAGGCACTGTTTATGATTGTCCCAAATGCGAAAAGAAAGTATCGGTTTATGTAAAACTAGGAACTGCGCTCAACACTGAGCCGGTGGTTGTACAGTCTTTGGATGCCCTTCCTTTGAATCTGAAAGATGAATAACAACCTTCTTTTTCAAATAGCCAAAAGTGTAAGCAGCAGCAGTGTTGTTCCACTTTCTACTGTAAAAAATGAAAATTGGATGCAGGAATTTGACGAAGAACTAGCCAATTTTTTCATAAAAAAAGGACCGGATTATTATAATTTATATAAAATTTTCCGTACTAAAAAGAAGAATTTAAACGATTCTGAACGGATTATCATGGACTTTTTTGATGAAATTTTTCAGGAGTATAAAAAATTGAGCATTCAAAAACCGGAAGGATTAGATCGTAAAAGTTTTGTGGTCCATAAAATTTATGAATCCGTGAGCGCGGCATTCAGCATCATGAGCGAACTTAAGATAAAGCTTGACGTTCCTTTGCTTTTTTGTATTTTAGCAGCATATGTTCAACAATACATCCACGATCAATCCCAACCTCGAAATCAATAACCCCCGAAACATCATTTTGGATTTGGATCTGCAAGGTCGTCCAGCCCGTGTGGAA
>Ga0214917_10002926_pt1 | contig 20311 bp, 19 predicted proteins | sample LL_1208_BB_MetaG_FD_177983 | JGI IMG/M metagenome (GOLD analysis project Ga0214917, IMG submission 177983) | Freshwater microbial communities from Lake Lanier, Atlanta, Georgia, United States - LL_1208_BB | ecosystem: Environmental > Aquatic > Freshwater > Lake | place: USA: Georgia | collected...
TTTACCAGCATTGGTGTAACCGGCGATAGCAACTGATGGAACATTGCTGCGGCGGCGTTGAGCTCGCTGAGTCGTGCGAGCCACACCCATCTCTTTAATCTCGCGACGGAGCTTGGACATTGACTTACCAATACGGCGACGATCAGATTCAAGTTTGGTTTCACCAGGGCCACGAGTACCAATGCCACCTGACTGGCGAGATAACGCATCGCCCCAACCACGAAGGCGTGGCAACATGTATTGCATTTGAGCCAGGCTTACTTGAGCTTTACCTTCTCGGCTGCGGGCATGCTGAGCAAAGATGTCCAAGATCAACCAAGTGCGATCAATTACTTTGACCTTCACAACTTTTTCCATTTTGGAAAGCTGGGACGGAGAAAGTTCGCCATTACAAATCACAGTGTCAGCGCCAGTAGCCATGACGATCTGATGTAGTTCTTGTAATTTGCCAGAGCCGATGTAAGTGGCAGGATCTGGTCGATCGCGACGCTGGACTAGTACATCTAGTACTTGCGATCCAGCCGTCTCAGCCAGCTGGGCAAGTTCAGCCAGAGATCTTTGAGTTTGATCAAAGTCACCATCAGTCCAAACGCCAATTAAGACAACTTTTTCCAGACGAAGTTGGCGGTATTCAACTTCAGTAACGTCTTGAAGTTCCGTTGAAAGTCCAACAACGCGTCGAAGGCCAGAGCGTGCCTCAAGATCTAACTCACCAGTGGTTTGTGCTTCGAGATTGGTATCAGCAAACCGTGGATCAAAAAATTCAGACATCTAGTACTAGCTCTGCAGCAAACTTGGATCGATCGTGCCTTCTGCGACAAATACCGCCGGGCCGCGAAGAGTTAGTACTCCATCAGTATCACTGTCGACGTAAACCGTGCCACCGAGCACATCAACTTGCACAGTCCATGGATCGTTTAAGTGATTGCTGGTTGCGTGGACGTATGCAGCAGCGCAGGCTCCGGAACCACAGGAAAGAGTTTCCCCTACCCCGCGTTCATGCGTGCGTATCGAAATGTGAGATGGAGATTTGATTTGGATGAATTCAAAATTCACGCCGTCTGGATAAGTGCCTGCTGGCAGTGCCGTTGGAATTTCTTTAAGAGATCCGGCTTGAGAAATGTCGTCAACAACACTCACTGCATGGTTGTTCATTCCGGCAATGCCAACTGCTGGCCAAGAACCCGTTTCGGTTTGTACCGTGACGTCCATTGGCCCAAGGGAAACCCGACCCATAGTGATTGCAATGTTGGTGAAGTCTGTGTCAGTTTGCGAAATTGCGACGGTGACAGCTCCAGCGCGAGTTCCAATCGTGAACTGTCCACGATCTTCTAACCCTGCTTCAACGAGGTAGCGAGCAAATACTCGTAGCCCGTTGCCACAGGTTGCGCTAATTGAACCATCGGCATTTGTGTAGTCCATGAAGTATTGCGCATCATAAACATCAAATGAATCGGCGAATTCACTGGCTCTAGCCACTCGCAAAATGCCGTTGGCACCTAGGCCATGTTCGCGATCGCACAGGTTTTGCGCAATTGTCGGAGTGACAGATTTCGAGTCAGCAAAATAGCCATCAAGGCCATTTACCAGGATGAAATCATTGCCTGTGCCATGGCCTTTGCGATACGGCACATCAGAATTTGTCATTAGTGCAATTCTACCGCGCGGGCTGAAAATGGCCTGCGGGAATAGCCCTGTGGGACTTAAGCCTGAAGCGCAACGACATCTTGGGCGGTGATCGAATTTGCATCATGCCAAAGGATGCTGGAATCTCGTCCAAACCAAGAGTCTTGGCGTCGTGCGAACTGACGGGTCGCAATCATGGTTCGCTCTGGGGCTTCCTCGATCGTGAACTCACCATCAAAAGCGGAAAGCACCTGGGCATATCCGAGTGCTTTACGAGCGGTTACGCCATCACGAAGTCCCTTGGTCTCGAGGTCGCGAACTTCATCCACTAAACCTTGTTCCCACATCAAAGCAATTCGCTTTGTGATTCGCTCATCAAGTTCTGGGCGTTCGCGTCGCAGGCCTACTCGAATGCTCGGCACAATTTCCGGAAGTGCCGCAAGTGTTGTGACCGGAGCTTGGCCGGTAACTTCGATTACTTCTAGCGCCCGGATCACGCGACGAGAATTTGCCGGATTTACTTTTGCGCCAGCTTCTGGATCGAAATCCATTAAGCGTTTATACAGCGCAGCAAGTCCGAGTTCTTCGCACTCTTTTTCTAACCGCGATCGCACATCAGCATCACCTGGCGGGAATTGCATATCCTCGAGCAGTGCTTGAATGAATAGTCCCGATCCCCCAACGACGATTGCTCGCTTACCGCGTGCATGAATATCGTCAATGACTTTTCGGCCTGCAACTTGGTAATCATTCACATTTGCCATTTGCGTTATGTCGAGAACATCAAGCATGTGGTGTGGAATCCCACGACGATCCTCAAGGGGAAGTTTTGCAGTTCCAATGTCCATACCTTTGTAGAGCTGCATGGAATCGGCATTGATAATTTCGCCGTCAATTAACTCTGCAAGGTCTAGTGAGAGATCGGTTTTACCAACCGCAGTTGCCCCAAGAATTACAAAGACTGGTTGCATAACTCTTGCCTGAACTATCGAACTGGAATGCTTGGCATTCCCAGCATTACGCCAGATTCAGTTCCTGGAGTTGTTGGCATCTGTCCGGCTTCATAGTTATCACCAGCAACAGTTTTGCGAACTGAAATCAATTTGTCAGCCAAGAAATGAAATGGCGCAGCGTGCGTAACTTCGGCAATCACAACATCACCTGGGCGAAGTTTGTGTTCTACGCCATGGATGTCAGTTCGAGTGACGTGAGCCAAGCGGAAGTCACGAGCGCGACCGCTAACGCGCCCAGTGCTGTCGTCCTTACGGCCCTCGCCAGTTGCCACCATAACTTCAATTTCTTTGCCGATGAACTTTTTGTTTTCATCCCAGGCGATTGAGTTTTGTAATTCAACTAGTCGCTCGTGGCGGTCTTGAATGACTTCTTGTGGGACTTGGTTGTCCATGGTTGCAGCTGGAGTGCCTGGGCGCTTTGAGTATTGGAATGTGAAGGCACTGGAGAAACGAGCTTGGCGAACAACTTCTAGAGTCTGCTGGAAATCTTCTTCAGTCTCACCTGGGAACCCAGTGATGATGTCAGTTGTGATCGCAGCATCTGGCATGGCGGCGCGAACTCGTTCGATGATGCCTAAGTACTTGTCTTGACGGTAAGACCGGCGCATGGCTTGCAAGATTCGATCGCTGCCGGATTGCAATGGCATGTGAAGTTGAGGCATCACATTCCAAGTAGTTGCCATGGCTTCGATGACATTGTCAGTGAAGTCACGTGGGTGCGGGCTAGTGAAACGAACGCGCTCTAGGCCTTCGATTTCGCCACAAGTTTTCAATAGATCAGAAAAGGCGTTGCGATCGCCAAATTCAACACCGTAGGCATTTACGTTTTGGCCTAGCAATGTAACTTCAAGAACGCCTTGGTCAACTAAGACTTTGATTTCATTCAAGATGTCAGCAGGGCGACGATCTTTCTCACGACCACGTAGGGCTGGCACGATGCAGAAAGTGCAAGTGTTGTTGCAGCCAACACTGACACTTACCCAAGCTGAATGCGCGGCATCACGACGGGCAGGAAGTGTCGATGGGAATACATCTAATGATTCCAGAATCTCAACTTGAGAATCTTTTTCAACCCGGGCTCGTTCCAGCAGGATTGGCAGCGCGTCAAGATTGTGAGTTCCAAAAACCACATCGACATATGGTGCGCGCTTGATTATGTCGCCACGGTCTTTTTGCGCCAGGCATCCCCCGACAGCAATCTGAAGCTTGGGGTTTTTTTCCTTGAGTGGAACTAGCTGGCTAAGTGCGCCATAAAGTTTGTTGGAAGCATTTTCGCGGACTGCGCAGGTATTGAAAACGATGATGTCAGGCTGATTGCCTTCAGTGACTGCGCTGTATCCGGCAGCATCCAAAAGACCGGCGAATCGCTCAGAGTCGTGAACATTCATCTGGCAGCCCATAGTGCGCACTTCGTAGGTGCTTGGGGCATTCTGGCCAATGGATGTAGTCACTTGCCAATTCTAGGCAATTTCTCTAGACCATAAATGCAGCCAATTAGCCACTCATTCGCCTACTAAGAAAGGTCGGACATGACTTCGGCACCATTGAAATCTGATGCTTCTAAGTCCTGAATAACCCGCAGCGCAATTGAAGTGTTGTAACCCTTGCGCGCTAATAACCCAAAGAGTCGTCGTTTGCGCACTTCTGGTTCAAGCCGACTCATCGCGCGAGCCTTACGCTCAACTAACTCAGTTGCCATACGTAGCTCATCGGCATCTGAGACCACCATTAAGGCCGCTTCAATAATTTCTTGGTCAACACCCTTTTGGCGAAGTTGCTGACGCAATACCGAACGGGACACTCGCTTGGTATTGCAACGGGAACGAATCAATAATTCGGCAAAGGCCGCGTCATCAACCATGCCGATCTCTTCAAAACGATCCAGCACGGCCTTTGCCACATCGGGTTCGACGTGTCGCTTTATCAAAGTGGTTTCAAGTTCTTTGCGAGAACGTGGCATGAAGTTGAGTTGATTCAGAACTATGTTGCGGGCTTCAGACTCAGCGCTCTGCCCGCCATTTTCATGGGCAAATGAAACAGCCTCGGTGGCGCTAATTAAGTCTTGAAGACTTGGCTTAGCATTCACCGAGGCGTCCATTCGTTTTAGAACTGATGAGTGAAGTGAGAGGAATTAATCCTCTTCTGGCATTTCTTCTTCATCATCAATTGAAACTGGTACTACCGCTAATTCCGGCTTAGCTGCAGCCATTTTCTTTTCCTTAAGCTGACGCTCTAGGTCGTTGGTTAGACCTGCGTTGTCCTTTAGGTACTTGCGAGCATTTTCCTTGCCCTGACCTAGCTGGTCGCCATCATGGGTGTACCAAGCGCCGGACTTGCGAACTAAGCCTTCTTCGACAGCCATGTCCAAGATGCCACCTTCGCGTGAGATGCCTTCGCCGTAAAGAATGTCGAATTCAGCTTGCTTGAACGGTGGGGCAACCTTGTTCTTAACAACCTTGACGCGAGTACGGTTACCAACTGGCTCGGTACCGTCCTTAAGAGTTTCGATGCGACGGATGTCTAGGCGAACTGAAGCGTAGAACTTCAAAGCCTTGCCACCAGTTGTGGTTTCAGGGCTTCCGAACATTACGCCGATCTTGTCTCGCAACTGGTTGATGAAGATACAAGTTGTGTTGTTGGTTGATAGTGCACCAGTGATCTTGCGAAGTGCCTGAGACATTAAGCGAGCTTGCAGACCCATGTGGCTATCGCCCATTTCGCCTTCAATTTCAGCGCGTGGCACAAGGGCAGCAACTGAGTCGATGACGATAAGTGACAATGCGCCAGAGCGAATCAACATGTCTGCGATTTCTAGGGCTTGTTCACCAGTGTCTGGCTGGGAAACCAAAAGGTTGTCGATGTCGACACCAAGCTTCTTTGCATACTCAGGATCGAATGCATGCTCAGCATCAACAAATGCTGCGATGCCACCAAGTGCCTGACAGTTTGCGATTGCGTGAAGTGCAAGTGTGGTTTTACCGGAAGATTCTGGACCGTAGATTTCAACTACGCGACCACGTGGCAGGCCGCCAATTCCCAAAGCGATGTCCAATGCGATTGAACCGGTTGGGATGGCCTCAACTGGAACGCGATCTTCCTGACCGAGCTTCATGATTGAGCCCTTGCCGAACTGGCGTTCGATTTGAGCTAGCGCAGTATCAAGCGCCTTGTCGCGATCGTTGGTCTCGCGAGCGGTTGGCTCTTTTGCGGATTTTGCACTTGCCATTTTTCTGTCTCCTACTGTGACTTCGATTCGTATCAAAGTATTGATTTTGCTTAGAACCGAAACGTTAGTTGCGACCTACGACAGTTCCGGCAAAAACGTGTCGGCCTGTGTGTCGCGGAATCCTGTGGAGTCTTGCCCGGTGCTTACTGGACGAGATCTAGAATCCGTGCCTTGCCTTGCGCTTTATTTGGAACCGTTTCGGGCTCGCAGTAGTACGTTATCGAACACCTGTTCGAATGGCTATTCGACACGCCGAGCGGGGAAATTATCGATATTTGGGGTGTAAATCAAGGGTTTGGTGGACTGCCCGCCAGACCGTCTGGGTGTCTTCGCCTTGGGCAAGGGCTTGATCGACCGTTCGCCCATCCAGGCTTGGCACATGAAAATCAGCCGCCCAGGACCTGGCATAGCCGGCGCCAAGGGCCAGCTCCATGCGCTCCCAAAAGTCGGTAAGTCTCATGACAGGTAACCATATCTGATTAGTTGCCAACCGGAAGCACCGCAATGCAGGTAAGGCAGTGAGTTATTTCGACTGACTTTGCGCAACACTTAAGGCATGGCATTGAACTACCAGCCAACGGTCTGGGAACGCATCGGTGGACCGTGGGCGATAACACTGCGTGCCTACCTATGGACTGCTCCGATTGGGGTGTTCTTTCAGCCGATCATCGAACCAGGGTTTTGGTCTGGTCAAGAGAATTTTTTTGTTTGGATCACGGTTTGTGCATTGGGTTACTTGGCATTTGGTGCATTTCTAGTATTTGCAAACAAGTTCTTAATACCAAATCGCGAAATCAAGTCAGCTTCGGTCATTATGGTTCTCATCGTCGCCGTTATCGGAGGGTTGATCCGAAGCTCAGTAATAGGTTCTGCGATACCTGTGTTCGGACTTACTGGAATCGGCGCAGTTGAGCGAGTGCCATTTAGTGCGCTGATTACTGTGCTTTGGATTGCTACATCATCACTGATTATGGATTCCAAGTATCGCTACCGCACCCAACTAGATGAGTTAGTAACTGAGCAAATTCCGTTGCTAGAAAGCCAAAAGGCTTACTTATCTAATTTTGCAAAATCAATCCCAGCAGGAACTAAATCTGATTTCGACAAATCAAATTTCCAACTCCAAAATGTCTTTCGAGATTTAGCAGTTAAGGCAAGTGTTTCTGGGCCTAGTTGGATTCCGGTTGCCCGTCAGGCCTACCAAACCGTGATGAGCCTGATCTTCGTTCAACGTCGACCACGTAGGTTCTCTGAGTTAGCTGGGTCGGAATTTATTGCTTCGCCTCGGGATGCTTTCAATATTATTTCTCGTACGCCACTTTTGAATATTCCATTAGTTTTTTCTTTATATGTAGTGATGCTGTTCCTTGCTGCTGCCCGAATTTTGCCAATAAAGGAAGCGGCGCTCCCGTTGTCGATTGGGCTACTCGTTAATCTTTTGATTTTGGTTGTTAGTAAAAAACTGATCCAACGAAGTAAGAACGACTCTGCTTTCGGTTACTTAACGATGTTTGCAGTTTTGGTACTTCAGGCAATAATCGGGCCAACTTTCTCAACCGCTTCATACATCTCCGTGTTGGAATTACAAATTTTTGCACTCGCTGCCACCGTTATTGAAATTATCTGGATTGTGACGACCGGTTTGCTGCAGATTTCGCAAGTAAATCGCCAAAAACTTATCGATCAAGCAACTGGCGAAAATGAATTACTTCGACTCGAGATTCAATACTGGGAAACTATCGCGCAAAGCTCTGCAACTACGGACTACTCACCAACAGAAACTTTGGATTTAATCGCATCCGATCTTCGACAGTTTTTAGATTTAGATCAGCCACATATGTGCCGTGGTGCGATTGAGTGTGCCAGCTCTTTGGTTAGCGAAGTTAAGTTGATCCGCAGTTCTATTGATCAGTTTTCGATTGAAAGTGAGTTTGAGCGGATCATGGCCACATGGGGTCAGGAAGCAGACATTTTGTGGACGGTAAGTGGTGCAAGTAATCCTGAAAGTGTTGTCCGTAGGGCCATTACATTGATCGAGATTTCGATTTTGCGATCGCTTCGAAATGGTGGGGCAACTGTTATCTCTATCGACGTTGCCAACTCTGGCACCGTTAGTGAAGTAACGATTACCGATAACGGTCTTGAGCACACAGGCGCTGGAGCCGCTTTAGGTATAGAAATTTTGCAAGAACTTTCATCCAACACCTGGACGCAAGAACGAACTGGTGGCGTTAATAAAGTTTCGGCGCAAGTTTCCGCCTAGCCCTAAATGCAAGAAAGTCCCGCCGCAATGCGCCAGGACTTTCTTGTTTGGACTTAATTACGCAAGTGCAGCTTCCAGGCTTAGCAATTCGTATCCGAATGCTTCTGCCACTGCTGGGTAGGTAACCTTGCCAGCATGAGTGTTAAGGCCAAGGGCTAATGCCTTATCGTCCTTAAGCGCCTGCTTCCAACCCTTGTTAGCTAACGCAACTGCGTAAGGCAGCGTCACATTAGTTAATGCGTAAGTTGAAGTGTTTGGTACTGAACCTGGCATGTTTGCAACGCAGTAGAAAACTGAGTTGTGAACTGTGTAAGTCGGATCAGCATGAGTTGTTGCGTGTGAATCTTCAAAGCAACCACCCTGATCGATTGCGATATCAACAAGAACTGAACCTGGCTTCATGCGGGAAACCAATTCGTTGCTAACTAGCTTTGGAGCCTTCGCACCTGGCACAAGTACTGCCCCGATTACTAGGTCCGCTGCAAGACATTCCTGCTCAATTGCAAATGCATTTGAGGCAAGCGTCTTGATAGCGCCATTGAAAGCAAGATCGATCTGACGAAGCCGTGGGATATTTAGATCAAGAATCGTGACATCTGCGCCCATGCCAAGTGCGATCTGGGCTGCGTGAAGTCCGGAGACGCCACCACCCAGAACAACAACCTTGGCTGGCTTAACACCAGGTACACCACCGAGCAATACACCGCGGCCACCGTTAGCGCGCATCAATGAATAAGCGCCAACCTGTGGTGCCAAGCGACCAGCAACTTCAGACATTGGAGCAAGTAGTGGAAGTGAGCGATCGGTAAGTTCAACGGTTTCGTATGCAACGCCAGTTACTTTGTTCTTTAGCAATGCGTCAGTGCACTTTTGTTCGGCAGCAAGGTGAAGGTAGGTAAATAGCAATTGGCCTTCGCGCATGCGATCGTATTCAGCAGCAATTGGCTCTTTGACCTTCATGATCATGTCGCCGGTCTGCCAAACTTCATCAGCAGTAGCTAGCATCTTGGCGCCAGCCTTTACGTATTCTTCGTTTGAGATTGATGAACCGATGCCGGCATCTTGCTCAATAAAAACTTCGTGGCCGTGGCGAACCATTTCCATCACGCCAGCAGGAGTAATTGCAACGCGGTATTCATGGTTCTTGATTTCGCGTGGAACGCCAATCTTCATGCCGAAAACCTTTCGATGTGGCCAAGCCTCATTGCTTGCCTTGTCATACGCTACCTACGAAATTGGGATTGCGATATTTCGGGGTGCCGATTTCGTAGGCAGAAATTCGGAATGCGCAATAGTCAATTGGGTGGAATTCGGAATCCGCAAAAACGTGTCACTTTTGCAACGAATTACTTAGTTATTAGGCTAATGCTCGCAAGTACAATTAGAGCACTCGCTTCTGGCGCGTCATCGACCTGGAAGGGTACAAATGCTTATTCACCCTTGGGATGCCAGTGTTGATTCTGAAGAATGGCGCAACTGGCTGGCAACCAGCGAGAAATTCGGCCAGTTAATAATTCCTAATCTGGACCCTGAACTTGCCCCACTTTCACTTCCTACTCACTTCACGATTCTGGGCGATGAAATCTTGCTGCACTTTGCCAAACCCAATCCAGCTTGGAAGCACATTATGGCTGCCAAGCAAGTGCGCCTATCGGTAATTGGCGACTACGCCTACATCCCTTCGAATTGGCGAACCAAGCCAGGTTTTGAAACCAATGGCGTTCCCACGTCTTACTACGCAGCCGTGCAATTTGTTGCCACGCCAACCGTCATTGATGAGCCATCTGACAAAGCATTTATCTTGAACGAACAAATGAAAGACATACAGCCTGAAAATGCGCCAGCTGTTGCAGACAATGACGATGCGTACGGCCGCATGCTTTCGGGGATTCGTGGGTTACGCCTGGCCATTGTGGATGTGGAGGCAAAGTTTAAGTTTGACGATCACAATACCATTGAGTTTCGTGAACGTGTGACTGCAAACCTGGAAGCGCGTAATCGCGGTACTGACAAAGGCGCAGCCAAACAACAGCGTCGACGTTTAGGTGTTATTGGTGATTGGACAAAGTTTCGCGATAAGTAATTAGAGCGAGCTAGGTTTTAGGCAGCCAGACGCGATCGGTATTTAAAACATCTTCGCGAGCGTGCCATGGCGCATCTTCACTACGAAGTGCCAGGTCTGGTTCGGCCATCGCAATTAGCGCGGCATGTGTGCCAGCAACCAATTGCGGATTAGTTACCGCTCCCCTGCGGATTGATTCCAGGACATCTGGAATTGGAATCCAATGCACTGGCATATTAAGTTCTTCAGCATCGCCAGTTGGCCGGCCGTCCGGATGCAGGCTCAAACCTTGGGCAAAGTAAATTCGAATTTGTTCCGAAGATCCACCAGGAGTGTTTGCTAGATCCAACAACACATTCCAAGTATGGGCAACATAACCCGTTTCTTCGAATAATTCGCGCTTTGCAGTTGCCAGCGGATCTTCGTTCGCTAGATCCATCAGGCCCGCCGGTGCTTCCCACATAATTTTGCCTTGGGCATGACGATATTGCTCGATCAATAACAATTCACCGGAATCATTTAGTGCGATGATCGCGACAGCGCCAGGGTGAACTATGTAATCGCGCTCGACTGTTTCACCATTGAGTTCAAAGGCATCGTGGCGAACATCCCAAACCATGCCAGAGAACACAGTCTTGCGATCAATGATTGGATGCGAAACCTGGCGATCAGAAATCATTAGGCACGACGCGCAAGTGCGGCTTCGATAAGTCCCTTGAAGAGCGGATGCGCGCGCGTTGGGCGGGAACGAAGTTCAGGGTGAGCTTGCGTGCCAATGTAGTACGGATGAACATCCGTTGGAAGTTCTACGTATTCAACTAAGTGACCATCAGGTGAGGTTCCAGAGAAACTCAAACCTAAGTTTTCTAGCTGTTCGCGGTAAGTGTTGTTAACTTCGTAGCGATGACGGTGACGTTCTTCGACCAAGTTGGATCCATAAACGCGCTCAGCGGTACTTCCGGCCTTAAGCGCTGCTGGATACATACCCAAACGCATCGTGCCACCCATATCGCGTTCGCCAGAAACCACATCAGTTTGATCGGCCATAGTTGAGATCACTGGGTTAGCAGTCTTTTCATCAAACTCAGCCGAATTGGCGTCCTTGATTCCAGCAATGTTGCGGGCGTATTCAATAACCATGCACTGCAGACCTAGGCATAAGCCAAGGGTTGGGATCTTGTTCTCGCGAGCAAAGCGCAATGCGCCAAGCTTTCCGTCAATTCCGCGCACTCCAAAGCCACCAGGAACACAAATCGCATCCACATCCCCCAGCACCTTCTTGGCGCCGGCATCAGTTTCGCAATCATCAGATGCGACCCAGCGAATGTTGACTCTGGCGTTATTTGCAAAGCCGCCAGCGCGAAGCGCTTCAGTTACAGATAGGTAAGCATCAGGCAAGTCGATGTATTTTCCTACTAGTGCAACGGTTACTTCGTGCGCTGGGTGATGCACTCGCTTTAACAAATCATCCCAAAGCGTCCAGTCAACATCTTTAAATGGCAAACCAAGTCGGCGCACAACATATGAGTCCAAACCTTCGGAGTGCAAAACCTTAGGAATGTCGTAAATACTTGGCGCATCAACTGCAGAAACTACGGCGGTTTCATCAACGTCACACATCAAAGAAATTTTGCGCTTGATGCCATCTGGAATCGGACGATCGGCGCGAAGCACGATTGCATCTGGCTGAACACCGATACTGCGAAGCGCAGCAACCGAGTGTTGGGTTGGTTTTGTTTTTAGTTCGCCTGATGGTCCGATGTAAGGAAGTAGTGAAACGTGCAAGAAGAAAACATTGTCGCGGCCAACTTCATGGCGAACTTGGCGAATTGATTCCAGGAACGGCAAGGATTCGATGTCACCAACAGTGCCACCAACTTCAGTGATCACAACGTCAATGTCATCGCTGCCCATAGCAAGGATGCGAGCCTTTATTTCATTGGTGATATGAGGAATTACCTGGACGGTATCCCCTAGGTATTCACCGCGTCGCTCTTTGGCAATCACGGTTGAGTAGACCTGGCCGGTGGTTACATTCGCACTGCCATGTAAGTCGCGATCTAGGAATCTTTCGTAGTGACCGATATCAAGATCAGTTTCAGCGCCATCGTTAGTTACAAAAACTTCGCCATGTTGAAATGGGTTCATTGTGCCGGGATCGACATTTAAATATGGGTCAAGCTTTTGCATTGTGACGCGAAGGCCACGAGCGGTTAGAAGATTTCCCAGACTGGAAGCGGTAAGACCCTTACCAAGAGATGAGGCAACGCCCCCCGTTACGAACACATGTTTGCTGTTACCCACGGAATACAAACGTATCTCACGAGTGCGCGAGTTGGGTAATCGGGTCGGTTAGTTTTTTTCGTGTTGCCTAGAGTTGGCTATTTTGCCTTACGTTCGACCTGGGCAAGCGCCAAAAGCTCCTCCGCCAACTGGGTGCCAGCCTGGCTATCGGCAAGGCCTGCCAGCATTCGAGACAGTTCTGCCACCCGCTCACCCTGTTGCACTTCTGACACAGAAGAACTGTGAACTTCTTGACCATCCGAGCGGGCAATCACCAAGTGACGATCAGCAAAGGCAGCAACTTGTGGCAAGTGGGTCACCACAATGACTTGAGCGCTGCGTGCCAAGCGAGCCAGGCGCTTACCAACTTCAACTGCAGCCGCGCCACCGACGCCAGCATCGACTTCATCAAAGACAAAGGTCTCCGTCGGATCAGCCGCGGCTAGGACTACTTCAACAGCCAACATGATTCGACTGAGCTCGCCGCCCGAGGCACCCTTGGACATTGGAATCCATGGGGAATCTGGCCGGCTAATTAAGCCAAGTTCAATTAGATCTGCCCCAGAGGGGCCAGGGTTTGCAGAGCTTAGTTTGAATTGCACAGTTGCACCTGGCATGGCCAAAGATTCCAGTTCCCCAGTTACTTGAGCCGAAAAGGCAGCGGCAGCTTTATTGCGGGCCTTAGTAATGTCAGCTGCGCTTTTTATAAGGTCAGCCTTAACTTGAGCCAGCTCTTCGCGGAGCTGACCTAAGACTTCATCGCCGCCTTCAAGTTCCGCCACGCGTGGTCGGTTTTCAGTTACCCAAGCCAGTAAGTCATCAACGTCACCAAATTCCCGAGTTAAAGTCTTCAGGGCTGCTCGGCGCGACTCGACGAATGCAAGACGCTGTGGTGAGGCATCTATACCACTTGAATAAGCGCTAATGTCTGCAGATAAATCTGCGGCAAGAATTTCAAGTTCTTTCATACGATCAGCGAACTCACCAAGCGTGGCATCAAGATTTCGTTCGTGATCCAGGCCCTTGCGCGCAGTAACTAGCGCAGCAACAACTGGCAAGTCATCGCCCTGTCCGCCAGTTAGTAAGTCACTGGCGCGTGCAGTTACTTCGTACAGCGCTTCAGTATGCGAAAGACGCTTGGCTTCATCATCTAATTCGTTATCTTCGCCAGGCAGTGGCTTAAGCGAATCGACTTGTTCCAAGATCCGAGTGATGCGTTCGAGTTGGGCTGCGCGGGTGCCAGCATCAGCGGTCAGGCTCTCGATTCGACGTTCTAGAGTTCGCTGGGCTTCCCAAAGTTCGGTGTATTTGGCCATTGATTTAGCCACAGTTTCGCCCGCGTAACGATCCAGCAAAAGCCGTTGTTGCTCGGTTTTAGTCAGCCGCAATTGATCGCTTTGGCCATGGACGGCCACTAATGCTTCGCCTAACTCGCCAACGACGCCGGCCGGAACTGAAACTCCCCCAGCAAAGGAACGGCTTCGACCAGTTGAATTAACTTGGCGCGAGATGATCGCGATGTTGCCGTCCTCAACTTCACCGCCGAGTTCATCAAGGCGAGAAATCAAATGAGTTGGCATTGCAACGTCGGCTTCAACGCTTGCTTGTTCAGCGCCAGTTGAAATCAGTGCGCTATCGGCCTTGCCGCCAAACAGTAAGTGCAGGCTGCGAAACACCATAGTTTTTCCAGCGCCAGTTTCGCCGGTCAGCACAGTTAAGCCAGGTGAGAAATCTAAAGTGGCATCGCGAATAACACCTAGGTTTTTAATTCGAAGCTGTTCGATCATGCGTTAACTTACTTGGCTCGCCAGCCATGGACTGGTAACTCAAACTTTGCAACTAAGCGCTCAGTAAATGGCGTTAAGTGGATCCGCGCAAGTTTTACCGGCTTGGTATTGCGCACCACCCGAAGTTTGCCGCCGGTTGCCAAATCTGTGTTGCGCTGACTATCGGCGCTAACAACAACTGGACCGGATGTGATTTCCACATCAACAACTGAAGACGGTGAGACTACAAGCGGCTTTGAGAACAATGCGTGCGCACTAACTGGCACAACCAACATGGCTTCAACTTCTGGCCAAACAACTGGTCCCCCAGCACTAAAGGCATAAGCCGTTGAACCGGTTGGAGTTGCAACAAGCACACCATCGCAGGCCCACTGCGAGACTGGGCGTTCATCAATACTGACAAGTAAGTTGGCCATGTGATCGCGATTAAATTTTTCGATTGCAATTTCGTTAAGTGCCCAAGATTCCCACTTACGACCATCAGCGTCAGTTGCAGTAATGGCAAGAGTTAGTCGCTCTTCGACTGACCATTCATTGTTAACAACAACGCTGATTACGCGTTCAATATCTTCTGGTTCAGCTTCAGCCAAGAACCCAACGTGACCTAAGTTAACGCCAAGGACAGGAATGTCATGTTCACGCGCAATTTCAATCCCACGCAAGATCGTGCCATCGCCACCAAATACAACAACTAGTTCACAGCCCGAGGCATCATTTGCCGAAGTAACTTCTGGGATCTCGAGCTGACCTGAATCAGCATCGGCACAAGCAACGGCAATATTGTTGGCAAGTAAGCCCTTGGCTGCTTCCCGCGCCACATTAAACGCATCAGAACGAGCGCCGTGAACAACAAATAAAACTTTGCGGGTCATTGCGGTCCTTCCTGCACTGCGCGTTCGATATCCGATTCTTGTGGAGCTGGGCCACCGGGCTTTAACCACAAGAAATATTCAACATTTCCAGAAGGTCCAGGTAGCGGGCTGGCAACTACGCCTGCCGTTCCTAGCCCTAATGAATAAGCCTTACCTGCGATCTTATTGACTGCAGCAATGCGTTGCTCATTGTCTTCCACAACACCGCCTGGGCCAAGGGCTTCTTTACCGACCTCGAACTGGGGTTTAACCATAAGTAAGGCCTGACCGGTTGGCTTCAGGACTGAAACCAGTGCTGGCAGCACGATTTCTAGCGATATAAAGGACAGATCGGCAACGATTAAATCCACGGTTGCGCCCAGCAGTTCAGGCGTTAAGTATCGGATATTCGTGCGATCCATCACGGTAACTTTTGGATCCTGGCTAACTTTCCAAGCCAGCTGGCCATAGCCAACATCAACACAATAGATATGTGCAATCCCCCTACGCAACATCACATCGCTAAAGCCGCCAGTTGAAGCTCCAGCATCCAGTGCGACAAGCCCCGTCACATCAATGTCAAAAGCATCTAATGCGCCAATTAATTTATGCGCTCCGCGAGATACGTAATCATCATCGGCATCGAGGTTTACTTTGATCGCAGCTGATTCATCAACTTGAGTTGCCGCTTTGGTCGCAACCATGCCACCGACGATTACTAAGCCTTCGGCAATTAAATCTTGAGCTTGTTCGCGGCTTCGCGCAAGGTGACGTCTAACAAGTTCAACGTCGAGGCGGCGGCGAGTCACTGGCTGGAAATTACTGACCGGCTAGGTCAGCCAAAGTTTCATGCAAGCGGCGCTGCACGTCTTCAAAAACATCAACATGTTCGTGAACTGGCAAGCCTTGTAAGTCAGCAAGGCGACCTAGCGCATCATCGACGCGAGCCTCACCTGTAATTGGCAAAGTGTCCATGGAAACAACAGGCGCTTGTGGAATTACTACTTCTTCGGTGAACAATCCTGATTCTTGACCAAGTAATGAGTCAGAAGTCTCGTCGTCAACGTCAATAGTTTCGTCGAGAGTGTCGAGGTAATCGTTGACTTCGGAGTTTTCCATGGCTCTAGCCTATGGGTTAGCGGTCACCGAACTGATGTCGGCGCTTTAGTTACGCTTTGGATTTTGGCGCTGGCTTTTCCGCCTTTTTCAAGGCTTCTTCCAGATCCACAACGCGCTTACGAAGGGCAGCCAATTCATCTTCTTGAACTAGTCCCATGCGACCAATGATTTTGTCGACCTCCGCGATAACGGTTTCGCGAGCGCCACCTTCGCCAGGGCCTTTAAATTCAGGCTTGGGCAACTTGGATGCGAACTCCATGATGATTCCGCCAGCAAGCGTGCCAACCGCAGTGATTGCCTCAACTACCAAACGGGTGTCAATGCCCTCCTTGGAGTTTTCTTCCACGTTGGTTTTGATCTGGTTTACAGAATCTTCAAGCATTTCTTGGGCCATGCTCATCGCCGCACGAATATCAATCACACCCCTACGCTAACCCGAAATATAGGGTCAGCGCACCTTGAGACCAATGCCTGAAAGGGCTTGCAAGGCTGAATCAAGAGATATGTCAGAATTCCAATGCGCCACCGCGATTGCGGCCACTGCATCTAGTCCATCGCCTTGTCCGAGCAGGTCACCGCTGGCAACTTTCCAGCCCCCGCAGGTCGTCACCTGGTCCATGGTTTCAGTTCCGTTTTGTGCTATTAATACTGCACTGGCATCCCAAGCTAAATATGTTGGGCGAAGTTCGATGGGTGCTTGCAGAATCTCTTCAATCGTGGTGACTCCTGACAGTACTAATAAGGAGTCAATTCCAACGTTGTTAGCGCCGTGAATATCAGTATCTAACCGGTCACCTATAACTAGTGGTCGCTTAGCATTCGTTCGATCGATAGATTGCTGCATCAGCGGAACTTGGGGTTTTCCGGCAACCAGAGTTGGCGTTCGGTTAACCGTATTACCAAGTGCAGTAACCATCGTGCCGTTACCTGGACCAACTCCAGTTGGGGTTGGAATTGTCATATCCATGTTTGTCGCAACCCAAGGCACGCCAGTTTGCAAAACACTGGCGGCAAACCCAAGCATGCGCCAAGGCATGTCTGGCCAGTACCCCTGAATCAACGCATTGTAAGTTATTGACTCATCGTGACTTGGAGTTAATCCAACTAGTTCAACTTCACGGGCTAAATCTTTACTACCTAAAACAAAAACATTTGAGCCTTGCGGGATAAGTTTTGCCAGTTCAGCAGCTCCGGCTTGCGCCGATGTCACAACATCTACTGCCGTTACCTTCAAGCCGAGTTCTTGTAGATGCTGAGCAACTCGTTGTGATGAGCGCGAAGCATTGTTGGTAACGCAAGTAAGTGTCATGCCAAATTCATCATGAGCTTGATTTAGCGCGCCAATCACTCCAGGTACTGCATCGTCACCAATGTAAACGACACCATCTAAATCCAGCAGCGCCGTGTCATAAGCCTTGGCCAGGATTAGGCTTGCGGATTTGAAACTCGACACCCCTAAAGAATGTCACGCTAGATAGGTCCGCTGAAAACGAGTGTCCTAATTAATGCTTAATTGAGACAATCTTCGAGACTTCAACTTCCATTCGGGAAGCAACTCCGGCCCCAGTTTTCCAAAACCTGCGACGTAATTCGCCTGTGATTTCAACGATGTCACCGATTTCTAAGTTGGCAGACTTTCGTTGAACCGCCGGCTTAAAGGCCACGCAATCGATCGTGTCCACAGTTGCTTTGGTGACCGGCTTATGACGTGGCACAACAACTCGAAACTTCATGAGCGTGTCACCGCTTGGTAACTCGAATTGTTCAGCCTCGGTGGTAACGCGCGCAACTAAAGTCACGGCGTTTTCCCAGTTCGCAAAATCTTGCGCTAATGCAGTCATCTATCCCCCAAATATTGTTTGTGGGATAGATGTTGCTTAGTGGACTTGCAAACAGCAATCAGGGAAGCATTGCTGTGCACAAATCCAGACTGTGACTATTCCTTAACGGCTTCGTCGTTATCGCCAGAGTCTTCTTGATCGCCGAATTCATCCGAGTAATCAAAGTCTTCTAGGTCTTCGTAGCCATATTCATCGTCGTTATCTGAATCGGATGACTTACCTTCGAGCTTGCGAATTCGTTGATCCGAATCAGTCAGCATGTCAGCGTCAACGGCAGCAGCGCGATGGAACCATTCAAGAGCTTCTTCGCGGCGATCCATCTGCTCCAATACATCTGCATAGGCATAACGAATACGCGCAGACCACGGTTCAACTGAAGTAACAGTTAGATCCGGGCACTGCAAGGTTGCAAGAGCTGCGTCAAGATTTCCCATGTCCATGCGGGCGCCAGCAGCAACAATTCGCATTTCAACTCGGGAAGCATGATCCAGGTTCTTAACTAACGGATCCCCTGCCATTTCGATTGCCTTCATTGGTCGACCGCAAGCGCGCTCACAGTCCGCCATCAACGGCCAGTATTCCTTAATGCCACGCATGCGTCGGGCCGCGCGGAATTCAATCAGCGCTTCGGCGTAGTGACCTGCGTTGTAGGCAGCCTCGGCTGCGGCTTCGCGAATAATTCCTACGCGAGATGCCTTGCTTAGTGCTGCCTTGGCGTGCTGCCAAGAAATTTCTGGATTTACTGTTGCTGCTTCAACTGAAGCAGCTAAGTGACGGGCAACGCGAAGTGCTAGGCCTTCTGGAAGTGTTCGAAGTTCATTGCGAACTGCGCGCGGCAATTCTTCACCAGTGATGTGGTCAGGAATGATCGGATCAAGAACGTTTACGCGCTTTTCGCCAACGCGACCACGGGGACGTTCTTCGCGATCATCGGAGAAACGACCTCCGGCACGATCTGGTCGACCGCCGCGTTCGCTGTAACGTGAGCCACCGCGATCGTCACGTGATGGTCGATCGTCACGTGAACCGTAAGAGCGACCTGCGGGACGTCGATCATCGCTTGCCTTTGGGCGATCGCCACCAAATGGGTTGTCTCTACGTGGACGATCTGATGATGGTCGTGAAGACGGACGTGAATCGCGGTCACCGTATGAACGACCGGCTGGACGATCAGAGCTTGGACGACGATCTCCGCGGTCTGAACTTGGACGTGAATCGCGCGAACCGTAACTTCGTTCGCCGCGATCTGAAGACGGACGAGAACTTGGACGTGAGTCGCGGTCTCCATAGGAACGACCGGCTGGGCGATCAGAGCTTGGACGTGATGACGGACGTGAGTCTCTTTCGGAATAGCTACGTGACGAAGTGCCATCGCGTCGATCTGTCGATCGACTCTCCGTGCTACGACGATCGTCACGGCGTTCTGGTCGGTCACCGTATGAACGTGACGGACGATCGGAACTTGGACGCGAGTCGCGTGAACCGTAACTGCGTTCGCCACGATCTGAAGATGGACGCGAACTTGGACGTGATGACGGACGTGAATCTCTGTCTCCGTAAGAGCGACCGGCTGGGCGATCGGAAGACGGGCGGGAATCACGTGAACCGTAACTACGCTCCCCGCGATCTGAACTTGGACGTGAACTTGGGCGCGATGAGTCACCACGTGAAGTAGATGGGCGACCTGAATATGAACTGCGATCGGATGAGTCACGACCACTTGCGGTGCGGCCACCTGAAGATGCGCCGTCACGATATGAACCGGATGGACGAGATGAACCTGGACGAGAAGATGAAGATCCACCACGACTGCCACCCGAAGAAGGACGACCAGACGCACTTGAACCACGCGAGCCACCTGATGATGGTCTGCCGGATGAAGATCTAGGTGATGAAGAGCGCGAACTACTACCGCCACGACCTGATGGACGTGAGCCTGAATTATTAGCTGGAGACATATCTGTTCCTGATTTCTTTAGTAGTAGCGCGCTATTTAGTTGTTTTGTGCAACATCTTGCTTGTTGCTGGTGTTACGTATGTTACTTCAGTATGACTCACCTGAAGCGATTAACCAAATTGATCAAAAAAACCGTTGCAGTACAAACAAAAAAAGGGCCACCCGAAGGTGACCCTTTTTTGAATAATTGTCCGGCGACGTCCTACTCTCCCACACCTTCACAAGTGCAGTACCATCGGCGCTGAAGGGCTTAGCTTCCGGGTTCGGAATGGAGCCGGGCGTT
>Ga0214917_10002927_pt1 | contig 20309 bp, 18 predicted proteins | sample LL_1208_BB_MetaG_FD_177983 | JGI IMG/M metagenome (GOLD analysis project Ga0214917, IMG submission 177983) | Freshwater microbial communities from Lake Lanier, Atlanta, Georgia, United States - LL_1208_BB | ecosystem: Environmental > Aquatic > Freshwater > Lake | place: USA: Georgia | collected...
GCCTTGGAAAGCGCCATTGAGGATCGGGGGGCTGCGGCCCGCACCATGTCGGCGGTTGCCATGCCGACCATCTGCGAGACCTATGCGCGCCAGCCCGCCCTTCACCACCTCAAGAAGCAGCGGATCTTGGTTCTGGGCGGCGGGACAGGCAATCCGTTCTTCACCACCGATACGGCGGCTGTTCTGCGCGCCATCGAGCTGCGCTGCGATGCCGTCCTGAAGGCCACGCAGGTCGACGGCGTGTATACCGCCGATCCCAAAAAGGACCCGTCTGCGACCCGCTATGACCGCCTGACGCATGACGAGGCCATCACCAAGGATCTGAAAGTGATGGATACGGCGGCGTTTGCGCTGGCCCGCGAGAACAGGTTGCCGATCCTTGTCGGCTCGGCCCATGCGCCGGGGGCAATTACAGCCATTCTGAAGGGGGAAGCACCTTTCACGCGCGTCGTTCCGTGAAGGGCTTCAACGGGGCAGCCGGGCAGGGCCTTGAAACAAACCCTTGCAGCGTCGTAAGCCCTTACTCACCATTCTGGACCAAGTAGTCTGGACTAAGAGACAAGACCAAAAGAGGGGCCCGATGAGCACCGAATTCGATCTCGCCGATATCAAGCGTCGCATGCAGGGCGCCATCCAGTCCTTCAAGCACGATCTCGGCGGGCTGAGGACTGGCCGCGCCTCCGCGAGCCTTTTGGACCCGATCCAAGTCGACGCCTATGGCGCCATGATGCCGCTCAATCAGGTTGCGACCGTCTCCGTGCCGGAGCCGCGCCTCCTTTCGGTGCAGGTCTGGGACCGGTCGATGGTGGGTGCCGTCGAAAAGGCAATCCGCGATAGCGATCTTGGTCTCAATCCTTCGACCGAAGGACAGACGATGCGCATCCGCATTCCGGAATTGAACGAGCAGCGCCGCAAAGAGATGGTCAAGGTCGCACACAAATATGCGGAAGAAGCGCGTATTGCCGTGCGCCATGTGCGCCGCGATGGCATGGACCTTCTCAAAAAGCTCGAAAAGGACGGACATATCAGCAAGGACGATATCGAGCGTCATTCTGACCAAGTGCAGAAGGCGACCGATCAATCCGTGGCCGATATCGATGCCGCACTCGCCGGAAAAGAAAAAGAAATCATGCAGGTTTAAAGGCAGGAGAGGGACACCCGCGATGGGGTCTTCGCCCGATCAGAAGGCGATGACGGGTCCGGGTTCTCCGGCCGGCGTGCCGCGCCATGTCGCCATCATCATGGATGGGAATGGGCGCTGGGCTCAGAGTCGCGGTTTACCGCGTGTCGAGGGCCATCGACGCGGCGTGGAAGCGTTGCGCCAGAGCGTCGATGCTGCGGTCCATCTCGGGGTGCAATACCTCACCGTCTATAGTTTCTCGATCGAGAATTGGCGGCGTCCCGCATCCGAAGTTTCGGATTTGATGGGGCTGATTAAATTGTTCATTCGGCGCGATCTTGCCGAACTCCATCGCAATGGCGTGCGCATCCGCATTGTCGGCGCGCCCGACGATGTGCCGCATGATGTCGGCGCCTTGCTGCACGAAGCGCAGGAAACGACGCGGGACAATAAGGGGCTGACGATTGTTGTCGCGTTTAATTACGGCGCGCGGCAGGAAATCGTTCAGGCGGCGCGCCGCATCGCCGAAGCGGTCGCAGCCGGGACGATGCGACCTGAAGATGTGACCGAAGCGAGTTTCGCCAAGCGGCTCTACACAGCCGATATTCCCGACCCTGATCTTGTGATCCGCACCTCGGGTGAATTGCGACTCTCGAATTTTCTTTTGTGGCAATCCGCTTACGCGGAATTTGTATTCACCGATGTGCTGTGGCCCGATTTCGGGCGTGCCGATCTCGAGGCGGCCATCGATGCGTTTCGTCAGCGTGAGCGGCGTTACGGCGGCTTGTCTCGCGCGGGGTCGCCCGCGTGACGGATACGCAACCTTCAACGCCACACCGCTTTTCTGAACTCTTCCTGCGCGTTGTGTTCGGCCTTCTGATGGCGGTTGTCGCACTTGCCATTGCCATCGCAGGCGACAGTCTTTTTGCATTGTTCTGGACGGTCTCGGCCGTTGCCGTGTTTCGTGAATGGCTTGCCGTGATGGGCGTTGCGAAACAGCGCGCACTTTTTTTGTGGCTTATCGGATCGGTTGGGATCGTTTTCGCAGGCGCGCTCGCTGAATGGTCTCAAAGTCTCGACCCGACGAGTTTGTGGCCTGCTTTGGCGGCATGTGTTGTCGTCGCGTTGTTTGCGCCAAGCGGACGGCGCGTATGGGTCGGTGGCGGCGTATTTTATGCCGGCGTCATCGCGGTCGTGCCGACCGATCTGCGTGGCGATGTTGCCCACGGGTTGGTGTCGATCCTTTGGCTATTCGCCGTGGTTTGGTTGTCCGATGTCGTCGCTTATTTTGCCGGCCGCACGTTTGGCGGCCCGAAATTGTGGCCGGCCGTCAGTCCGAAGAAGACGTGGTCTGGTGCCGTCGGTGGATTTGTCGGCGGCGTCGGCGGTGCGCTCCTCGTCGTCCATATGATGGCGTCTTTATTCGGATTCGGTTGGTATCGTGGGCCGGTGTTAATCGGATTGACGATGGTCGCGGCAATTGTCTCGCAAGCGGGCGATCTCTCTGAATCGGCACTGAAGCGCCATTTTGGCGTCAAGGATTCAGGGCATCTCATCCCCGGCCATGGCGGTGTGATGGACCGGCTCGATTCCTTCTGGGCCGTTGCGCTTTTCCTTTATCTTTCCGTTCTCGTACTCGGGCCGCCGCAATGACCGTCAAACGTCTCGTCATTCTGGGAGCCACAGGTTCCATCGGTCGTTCTGTTGCCGATGTTGTGCGCGCACATCCCGATCGGTTCGAAGTTATGGCCGTTGTCGGTGGCGGCAATGCCGACGCGCTTGCGGCCATGGCGCGTGAATTGAATGCAGGTTTTGCCGCTGTTGCCGATGAAGGGCAGGGCGAGGCGCTTCGGCGCGCCTTGGCCGGTTCTGGCATTGCGCATGGCGCTGGCGATAAGGCGGTCACAGATGCGGCACGGATGGCGTGCGATCTCGTCATCGCTGCGATTGTGGGCACCGCGGGTTTGTTGCCGACATTTACGGCCCTGTGCCATGCGCCTGCCATTGCACTTGCCAATAAGGAATGTCTTGTTTCGGCCGGTTACGCTTTCATGGCCGAAGCGAAGAAACGCAATGTTGCAGTGCTACCTATGGATTCGGAGCACAACGCGATCCATCAGGCGCTCGCTGGCCACAAGACCGACGATATCGAGACAATGACGCTCACCGCATCGGGCGGCCCTTTCCGCGATTGGGATGCGGCGGCTATTCGCGTTGCGCGTCCCGAGCAGGCACTCGCGCATCCGAACTGGAGCATGGGTCGCAAAATCACGATCGATTCTGCTTCCCTGATGAACAAAGGGCTTGAATTGATCGAAGCGCATCACCTTTTTGGGATCGCCGCTTCCAAGCTCGATGTCGTCGTTCATCCGCAATCCATTGTCCATGGTATGGTGAGCTTTGCCGATGGCGCTGTTATTGCCGGGCTAGCATGCCCCGATATGCGTGTGCCGATTGCGCATTGCATGGCCTATCCGGATCGCCTGCCGCTTCAAACGAAACGGCTTGATCTCGCGGCTCTGGGGCGGCTCGATTTTTCGGCTCCCGATGAGACGCGGTTCCCCTGCCTCAGGCTTGCGCGTGCAGCTTTGGCCGCCGGGGGAGATCGCCCGACGGTGCTTAATGCGGCCAATGAGATCGCGGTGGCAGCGTTTCTTGATCGGGCGATCCCCTTTGGTGGGATTGCAGCCGTTGTTGAGGGCGTTTTGGAGATTTTGCCGCATCAGGGCGCGCCTGTATCGGTTGGGGATGCGTTGGCGATCGATTTCGAGGCCCGTCATCAGGCGCGGCGCTTCGTCCAGTCGCGCTTGTCAGCGGCACAGTGAAGCCTCATTTACGGCGCATGGGCTAGTGTGCCCTTTTGATGGAGTCCGCTTGTGTCGTTTTTCGCTGCCATGACTGGACCGCTGCCGTCGTTTCTGACGGCGATTGTCGCGTTCCTGTTCGTTCTGACCCTGATCGTCTTCGTCCATGAACTCGGGCATTATCTGGTGGCGCGCTGGTGTGGCGTGCGTGTCGATGTGTTCTCGGTCGGGTTTGGGCGCGAAATCTTCGGTCGCACGGATCGTCATGGCACACGCTGGCGTTTGAGCCTGATCCCGCTTGGCGGTTACGTGAAATTTTTCGGCGATTTCAACGCCGCCTCGATGCCGGATCCCGAAGCGCAACACCTGAGTGCGGCCGATCGGGCCGTGACACTGACATTCCAGCCGGTTTGGAAGCGGGCAGCCATTGTTGCGGCTGGACCTATCGCCAATTTTCTATTGGCGATCCTGATTTTTACGGCGACATACATGGCCTATGGCCAGCAGATCATGCCGCCGCGCGTTGCTGCCGTGGTTGCCGGCGGTGCAGCCGCGCAGGCCGGTTTTCAACCAGGCGATCTCGTCCTGTCCATCGACGGCAAACCCATAGAGAGTTTCGCCGATATCCAACGGATCGTCTCTTTGCGAGCCGGTGATGCGCTTCAGTTCGAGGTAGAACGCAAGAACCAGCTTTTGACGCTCACAGTCGTGCCACAAAGCACTGAAGTGACGGCGCTTGGCGGCAAGCAGCGTATGGGCCGCATTGGTCTTCAGGGCATTGCCGACATTAATCAGGCGGTAGTGAAGACCTTTGGACCGGGCGAGGCCATGGTTATGGCAGTCCGTGAAACTGGCCGCCAGATTGGTGATAATCTGCGGTTCATCACGCGCGCCTTCGAAGGTCGCGCCGAACTGAGCCAATTGTCGGGGCCGATTGGCATTGCGCGGGTGGCCGGCGAGGTAGCCTCAATTTCGCTCGTCTCGCTGATTGCACTGGCGGCTACCTTGTCGGTTTCAATCGGACTCGTGAACCTTTTCCCAATCCCCATCCTCGATGGCGGGCACCTCGTGCTCTTGGCCTATGAGGCGGTGGTCGGCCGCCCCTTAAATGCCACAGCTCAGGAATGGGCGTTTCGTGCCGGTTTTGTTCTTTTGATGGGCTTGATGGCTTTTTCCCTCGTGAACGACATTGTACGATGAAAGATGGTTAATAACCTGTTGCATTTAGGCCTCTTTTAACCATTTCCGTGAGAAAGATGGGTCACAGGGGGGGTAGAATCGCGTTCTGTTGGCTTACAAGCGTTTGCACAGTCTCTGAAAATTAGTAGAAAGCGAGACGAACAACCGGGATTCCGATTGCTCCACAGCTTCTACGAGCCTGACAACAACAGGACGGACCTTCGATGACGTTCGAGAAATTCGGCAAGACGGCGCTTCTCAAGCATGGCCGGAACGCCACTCTCGCCTTGGCGCTTCTGCTCTCCAGCGGGGTGGCTTTTGCTCAATCCGTTGTCGTGCAAGGAAATAAACGCGTTTCCACGGACACGATCCGCTCCTATGCGGTGGATCAGCCGGCGGCCGAGGTGCAGAAGGAACTGATGCAGACGGGTCTGTTCTCGTCTGTCAGCGTTTCGAAGCGTGGTAACCAGACGGTCATCACGGTCAAGGAAAACGACACGATCAACCGCGTTGCTTTAGAGGGCAACAAGAAGATCAAGTCCGAGCAACTCATCCCCGACCTACAGACGAAGGCGCGCGGTCCGATCAATCAGCAGGCGATTGATGCGGACGTGCAGCGCATCAGGGAAATCTACCAGCGTTCCGGCCGTGGTCTTGCGCAGGTATCGGCCCGTCTTGTGCCGCTGCCGAACGGAACCACAGACGTGGTGTTCACTGTCAATGAAGGTGACAAGACCGGCGTGAAGTCGATCGAATTCGTCGGCAACAACGCCTATTCCGCACGCACCTTGCGTGACGTGATGTCGACGACGGAGTCGAATTTCCTGTCATGGCTGAAAACGTCCGACGTTTATGATCCCGACAAGATCGCGGCAGACGAAGAGCTCATCCGTCGCTTCTATTTGAAGAATGGCTATGCCGACTTCCGGATTGTGAGCACCAACACCGTGTTCGATCCGCAGGCGGCCGGGTATAAGGTTGTCATCACCGTCGACGAAGGCCGCCAGTATAAGGTTGGCAATGTCTCGGTCGACTCGCGCATTAAGGACATCCAGTCCGACCAGCTGCGCTCGCGCTCGTCGACCTCCGAAGGGTCGGTCTACAACGCTGAGCAGGTCGAGAAGACGCTGCAGGCGATGACGCAGGACGTCGCGAGCAAAGGCTATGCGTTCGCTCAGGTGCGTCCGCAGGGCCAGCGCGATCCGGAAACGGGTAAGATCAACATCAACTATGTCGTTGAAGAAGGTCCGCGCGTTTATGTCGAGCGCATCAACATTCGCGGCAACACGCGTACGCGCGATTACGTGATCCGCCGTGAGCTCGATGTGGGCGAAGGCGATGCCTACAACAAGATCATGATCGACCGCGCCGAGCGCCGGTTGAACAACCTCGGCTATTTCTCGAAAGTCCGCATTACGAACGAGCCGGGTTCCACGCCCGACCGCGTCATTATCAATGTGGATGTCGATGATAAGCCGACAGGTCAGTTCTCGATCGCCGGTGGTTATTCGACCTCCGACGGCTTCATCGGTGAGGTCGCGATCTCTGAATCGAACTTCCTTGGCCGCGGCCAGTATGTCCGCCTCGCGGGTACGTATGGCCAGTATTCGCAGGGTATCGATTTCTCGTTCACCGAGCCGTTCTTTATGGATCAGCGGCTTGCGGCGGGTTTCGACCTTTTTGCGAAGTACTCGGATAACACCCTCTATACGCGTTACGCGAACCAGATGATCGGTGGCACGCTGCGTATGGGTATTCCGTTGACGGAAGAGATTTCTGCCTTGATCCGCTACTCGGCGTATCAGCAGAAGATTACGATCCCGAACACGGTTTCTACGCCTTACAATGACTGCTTCTTCCCGATCCCGGGTTTCACTGCTTTGCAGGCGAATGGCTCGACGATCATGCCGGGCAATCCGGGCTTTTATTCGAACTCGCTCTATACGGGTTGCGCGGATAATGGCGAAGCGTCGATGGCTGTTAAGGAAGCGCAGGGCACAACCTTCACTTCGCTTGCGGGTTACACGCTTGCTTACAACACGCTAAATAACAACAAGAACCCGACGGGCGGCTGGTATGCCGAACTGAAACAGGACTTCGCCGGTCTCGGTGGCGACGCCAAGTACATTCGTACCAGCGGTGAAGCGCGCTACTATCAGGAACTGATGAATGACGTGGTCGGCTTCCTGAAAGTGCAGGGCGGTTACCTGTATGGCTATGGCGATCAGAACCTGCGCATTGTCGACAATTTCTTCATGGGTCCGAACCTCGTTCGTGGCTTCGCACCGGCTGGTATCGGCCCGCGCGACATCACCGTGAACCCGCAGCAGAACGCACTTGGCGGTACGACCTATTTCGGCGGTACGGCTGAAGTGCAGTTCCCGATCTACGGCATCCCGAAAGAGTTTGGCATGCGCGGCGCTGTGTTCGCCGATGCCGGTACGCTGTTCGGTTATGACGGGCAGACGAACTTCGCCAACAAGGTTCCTGGCGCGACCAATTACTGCCCAACGCCGGGCAGCCCGACGACGTCGTGGACCTATCAGCCAACCTGCATCAACGTGGTGGACTCGAGCATGATCCGCTCTGCTGTCGGTGTGTCGCTGTTGTGGACCTCGCCGCTCGGTCCCATCCGCTTCGATTGGGCGTATCCGTTGTCCAAGCAGCAATACGACCAGACGCAGTATTTCCGCTTCTCTGGCGGCACCTCATTCTGACGAAGGACAGAGCCGGGTCACTCCCGGCTCTTTCTCTCTCACCATCATGAGCGATCCTTTCTTCTTCTCGCCCTCTGGCCCCATCACGCTCGGCGAGATCGCCGCGCTGACCGGAATTGCGCTTGACGATGGGGCTGATGCGGCTCGCCGTTTTACCGGGTTGCAACCGCTTGACCGTGCGGGTCCGGCGGATGTCGCGTTTCTCGACAACCCTAAATATGCTGAGCAGCTCGATGCGAGCTTAGCTGGTGCCTGTTTCGTGGCACCTAAATTCCGAGGCCGCGTTCCCGCTGGGACGGCGGCTCTGGTTACGCCGCATCCTTATCACGCTTATGCAGCGCTCGCGGCACGCTTCTATCCGGCGGCGATGCGGCCGGACGCTGTGTATCAGAAATCCGGCCTATCTCCGGCAGCCCATATTCATCCGGAAGCGCGGCTTGAGCCGAATGTAACGGTCGATCCCGGTGCGGTGATAGGCGCTGGTTCTGAGATCGGTTCGGGCACTGTGATTGCGGCTCACGCGGTGATCGGTCCCGGGGTCCGCATTGGGCGGGATTGCTCGATTGGGCCTCATGCCTCGCTTCTTCATGCGCTCGTCGGGAATGGTGTCATTATTCATGGCGGTGCACGCATCGGCCAGGACGGTTTCGGCTACGCTATGGGCCCGAAGGGGCACATGAAAGTGCCGCAAACGGGCCGTGTGATCATTCAGGACAAGGTCGAGATTGGTGCCAACAGTACGATTGATCGTGGCGCGAGCCGTGACACGGTCATCGGTGAAGGCACCAAGATCGATAATCTCGTACAGATAGCCCACAATGTGGTGATCGGTCGGCATTGCGTGATCGTGGCACAGGTTGGCATCTCGGGATCGACTACACTTGAAGATTTCGTCGTGCTTGGCGGGCAGGTGGGTGTGGTTGGGCATTTGCGTATCGGTGCAGGATCGCAGATCGCAGGCTCGAGCAATATTGCAGACGATGTGCCTCCGGGTTCGCGTTGGGGCGGCACGCCGGCCAAGCCGATCCGGCAATGGTTCCGTGAGATAAACACGCTGGCCGCTCTCGCTAAGAAAAAAGATGGCGGTTCGGGCGCTGGCGATTAGTTGATTTGGAGGCTTCTATGAGCGGTGAACAACAGGCTGAATTGGGAAGCGCAGATATCATGCGCATTCTCGAATTGCTGCCGCATCGCTACCCGTTTTTGCTGGTCGACAAGATCATCAATATGAAGGGTGACGAGAGTTGCATCGGCATCAAGAATGTAACGTTCAATGAGCCACAATTCACCGGGCATTTTCCGCACGCTCCCGTACTGCCCGGCGTGATGATCATCGAAGGTATGGCGCAGACTGCGGGCGCGTTATGCGTTGCCTCGCGCGGCGGCCGCAAGCCTCGGCTCGTCTATTTTATGACGATTGAACATGCGAAATTCCGCAAGCCGGTGGTGCCGGGTGACCGGCTCGAATACCACATGACCAAGACGAAACAGCGCGCGACGATGTGGTGGTTCCGCGGCGAGGCCAAGGTCGATGGTCAACTCGTGGCGGAAGCAACTGTAAGCGCTATGCTGGTGATGGACGATCAATGATTCATCCTTCCTCCGTAATCGATCCGAACGCGAAGGTCGGCAAAGATGTACGCATCGGGCCTTTCTGCATGGTTGGTCCGGACGTTGAACTGGGTGACGGATCGCATCTCATCAGCCATGTTGTTCTTGCAGGGAAAACGAAGATCGGTGCGCGTGCACGGATTTTTCCGTTTGCCTCGATTGGGCACGAACCGCAGGACTTAAAATTCCACGGTGAGGATTCGCAGCTTTACATTGGTGACGATTGTCTTATCCGCGAGGGTGTGACGATCAACCCCGGTACTGAAGGCGGCGGCTTGATCACGGCGATCGGTCACAAATGTACATTCCTTGCCAATTCGCATGTGGCGCATGATTGCCGCATTGGCAACCACGTCATTTTCTCAAACAATGTCATGCTTGCAGGTCATTGCCATGTTGGCGATTATGCCATTATCGGTGGTGGTGCGGCTGTGCATCAATTTTGCCGGGTCGGCGCACATTCTTTTGTGGGTGGCCTCTCGGGCGTCGAGAACGATCTCATTCCTTATGGCCTCGCCATCGGCAATCGCGCGCGTCTTGCGGGCTTGAACATTGTTGGTCTAAAGCGCCGCGGTTTTGAACGCGATGCCATTCACGATATTCGCCGCGCCTATCGCCTCCTGTTTGCCGACGAAGGCACATTACAGGAGCGTGTGGCTGATGTTGCGCTCGAATTTGCAAGCCATCCGCTCGTCCATGAAATCCTCGATTTCATCCGCGAAGGCGGTAACCGCTCGATCTGCACGCCGCGCGACAGCGAGGGCTGAATTATGCGCGTCGGCATCGTGGCCGGAGGCGGTGCTTTTCCCGGCGAGATAGCCGTGGCAGCGCGTGCCGCAGGACATGACGTCTTCGTGCTCATGATCGTCGGATTTGCAGATGCGGCGCTCAAACGTTTTCCGCATGGCATGGCAGAGATCGTCGATTCTGATCGCATTCTTGGCTTGCTGCGGGACGCTAACGTCGATGCTCTCGTGTTGGCGGGTGGCGCACGCCGTCCCGCAGCCTCGACGCTTTTTGCGCTGGCGACTTCTTCACGCAAACGTGAGATCGTCCGGCGTCTGCTTGGTGGCGGCGACGATCATCTGTTGCGGGCTGTCGTTGCGATGTTTGAGGAAGAAGGATTTCAAGTTCTTGCGCCGCAAATTGTTGCGCCGGGGATTTTGATTGGTCCAGGTCAAGGTGGCATCGCGCCTTTCGCGTCCGAATGGCAGGATGATTTGCAAAGGGCGCGCGATCTTCTCACGGCACTGTCGCCGTTCGATGTCGGGCAGGGATGTGTTGTCGCGCGTGGGCAAATCCTTGCCGTCGAGGGACCGGAAGGCACCGACGCCATGCTCGAGCGCGTCGTGCGGATGCGTCGGCGCTTCCGTTTCTGGCGGCCACGCGAGACCGGTGGTCTGCTCGTGAAGGCACCTAAGCGGGGGCAGGAGCGGCGCGTCGATCTTCCGGCCATTGGGCCGCGGACCTTCGTCAACGCTGCGCGTGCAGGTTTGAACGCAGTGTGCGTAGCTGCGCATGAGGCGATTGTGATTGATCGCGTTGCCACGCTATCTGCGGCGGATCGGCACGGTGTGTCGCTCTTCGGGTTTGAACCATGAAGATCGGAATCATTGCTGGCGAGGCCAGCGGCGACGAGCTTGGTTTCAAGTTAATGGCCGCGTTGAAGCGTCGAGCAATTGTTAACTTCATCGGCGTGGGTGGACCACGCATGGAAGCCGAAGGGCTTTCGAGTTTTTTCCCGATGGCTGACATTGCGGTAATGGGCATTGTGCCCGTCATCAGGAAATTACCGACACTATTGGCCCGTATTCGCGAGGCAACAGAAGAAATTATTGCCGCGAAGCCGGATGTCCTCGTTATCATCGACAGTCCTGATTTCACGCATCGCGTCGCCAAGCGTGTGCGGAAGGCCTTGCCCGATTTGGCTATTGTCGATTACGTCAGCCCGACCGTGTGGGCATGGCGTCCGGGCCGCGCTAAAGCGATGCGTGCCTATGTTGATCACGTTCTTGCTCTGCTTCCGTTCGAACCGGCAGCACATCAACGGCTGAATGGTCCCGCTTGTACTTATGTCGGCCACCCGCTGACTGAAATTCTTTCAACGCTGCGTCCTTCTGCGGACGAAGTGCAGCGGCGCGCCACGAAGCCCTATCGTCTTCTCGTTTTACCGGGCAGCCGCCGTTCCGAGATTCGCCGTCTGCTTGGGGTCTTTGGTGAGACCGTCGCGCTGGTTGCGCAGAGCATCCCCGATCTGGATGTCGTGCTGCCTGCCGTGCCGCATTTGCATGAAGAGATTGTTGCCGGCGTCGAATCTTGGTCGCTCAAACCCCGTATCGTCACGGGCGTTGATGCAAAATATGAAGCGTTTCGTACAGCGCGTGCCGCGCTTGCGGCATCGGGTACGGTGACGCTTGAGTTGGCTCTGGCACAGGTGCCTACGGTGGTTGCCTACAAAGTCTCGAAGGTTGAAGAACAACTGAAATATCTCATTACAGTGTCCACCATCGTGCTGCCCAATTTGATTTTGGGTGAAAATGCCATGCCCGAATATCTGCAAGCGGATGCGAGTGCTGAGAATTTATGTGCAGCGCTGATCCCATTATTGGGCGATACACCAGAGCGTTGCGCACAGTTGAAGGCGTTCTCGAAACTTGATGATCTGATGCGTCTGCCGGAAGGCACGCCCAGCGACAAGGCTGCGACGATCGTGCTGGCAGCGGCTTGCAGAACTGACCGCACGGGCTGACGAACAACAGCGTAGGATCGCATTAAGGCGACAACAAAAAAGCGGGCTATAGCCCGCTTTTTCAATTTGATTGCTCTGGTCGATCAGCGTTGATTGACGGCAATGTAATCGCGCTTGCGCTCGCCGATATAAAGCTGGCGCGGACGGCCGATGCGCTGGGACGGATCTTCAATCATTTCTTTCCATTGCGCGATCCAGCCGACCGTGCGAGCGAGCGCGAACAGCACGGTGAACATCGAGGTCGGGAACCCCATCGCCTTCAGCGTGATACCTGAATAGAAATCGATGTTCGGATAGAGCTTCTTCTCGACGAAGTAATCGTCTGAAAGGGCGATGCGCTCGAGTTCCATCGCCACATCGAGCAGCGGATCGTCCTTGATGCCGAGTTCGCCCAACACTTCGTGCGTTGTCTTCTGCATGATTTTGGCGCGCGGATCGTAGTTCTTGTACACGCGATGGCCAAAGCCCATCAGACGGAACGGGTCGTTCTTGTCCTTGGCGCGCTTGATGTATTCAGGAATGCGATCGACGCTGCCGATTTCCTGCAGCATTTTGAGCGCCGCTTCGTTCGCGCCGCCATGGGCAGGGCCCCAAAGGCAGGCCACGCCAGCCGCGATGCAGGCGAATGGGTTGGCGCCCGAGGAACCGGCAAGACGCACCGTCGATGTCGAAGCGTTCTGCTCATGGTCGGCATGCAGGATGAAGATGCGGTCGAGCGCACGCGCAACGATCGGGTTGACCTTATACTCTTCGCAGGGGACGGCGAAGCACATGCGCAGGAAGTTCGACGTGTAGTCGAGCGAGTTCATCGGATACACGAAGGGCTGGCCGATCGAATATTTGTAGGCCATGGCTGCCAGTGTGGGGATCTTTGCGATCATGCGCATCGACGCGATCATGCGCTGTGTCGGATCAGAGATGTCGGTCGAGTCGTGATAGAACGCCGACAGCGCGCCAACGGATGCCGTCAGAACCGCCATCGGATGGGCGTCGCGGCGGAAGCCTTGGAAGAAGCGCATCATCTGCTCATGCACCATAGTGTGGCGCGTGATGCGGTAATCAAAATCGGTCTTCTGCGCGGCGGTCGGCAATTCGCCGTAAAGCAGCAGATAGCAGGTTTCGAGGAAGTCGCCATGCTCGGCGAGCTGTTCGATGGGGTAGCCGCGATAGAGCAGGATCCCCTCATCGCCATCGATGTAAGTGATCTTCGACTCGCAGCTGGCCGTAGAGGTGAAGCCGGGGTCGTAAGTGAACATCCCGGTTTGGCCGTACAATTTGCCAATGTCGATGACGCTCGGGCCGATTGTGCCCTCTTTGACGGGCATATCGACGGATGTGTTGGCGACGGTAATGTGAGCGCTCATTGGCTTTTTTCCTGGCCGGAGTGGGACCACGATGCCCGAGCCTTGCCGCATGGCGGGAGGATTTGCCGCATTGCGGCAAGCCCCTGCGAAAAGGCCGGATTTCGACAAACGGCATAATTGCTAACGCACTTTCGGCAAGGGTTCAACCACACCGAAAGGCGAGTGCTGCGCCCTCATGCGGCTTGGTTCACACCGCGATGTCGGCGAGGCGGGCAAGGGTTTCTTCGCGTCCAAGCACGATCATCACGTCGAAAATCGGTGGAGAGGTGCCTCGACCGGTCAAAGCGGCACGCAAAGGCTGTGCGATCTGGCCAAGCTTGGCGCCTTCCGCTTCCGCAAAGCTACGGACGGCAGCTTCCGTGCTTTCCCCTGTCCAATCGGGCAGGGCGGTGAGAATTGTGGCGAGCGCGCCTATGCGTTTGCGCGCGATATCGTCGAGAAGGCTCTCAGCCTTAGCGTCGAAATTCAGTGGGCGGGTCGCATAAAGGAAATAGGCGCTATCGAGAAGCTCGATCAGTGTCTTGGCGCGCTCTTTCAATCCCGGCATGGCGGTAAGGAATTGAGCCTTAAGGTCGGGGCTGAGAACGAGCGGTGCGCTATGGGCTGCGCCGACCTCGGGCAGAATGGTTTCAAGCGCCTCGAGAATGTCTGCGTCGCTGGCGGCGCGCATGTAATGGCCGTTCACGTTTTCGAGCTTGGTGAAATCGAAGCGCGCGGGTGAGCGGCCGATCCCACCGAGATCGAACGCCGCGATCATCTCCTCGGTTGTGAAGAATTCCTGATCGCCATGGCTCCAACCGAGGCGGACAAGGTAGTTGCGCAAAGCGGCAGGGAGATAGCCAAGCGCGCGATAGGCTTCGACACCGAGCGCGCCATGGCGCTTGGAGAGCTTTGCGCCGTCCGGCCCGTGGATGAGTGGAATATGCGCCATGACCGGCAAGTCCCATCCGGCGGCCTGATAGATCTGTGTCTGGCGGGCGGCATTGGTGAGATGGTCATCGCCGCGGATGATGTGCGTGACGCTCATGTCGTGGTCGTCGACAACGACGGCGAGCATATAGGTGGGCGTGCCGTCGGACCGAAGGAGAACAAGATCGTCGAGATCCTTGTTCTGCCAGACGACGCGGCCTTGCACTTGGTCGTTGACGATTGTCTCGCCTTCCTGCGGGGCCTTGAGCCGGATAACAGGCTTCACGCCTGCGGGCGCGTCTGCGGTTGGGCGGTCGCGCCAGCGGCCGTCATAACGCATCGGTTTGCCTTCAGCGCGGGCCTTCTCGCGCATCTCCTCGAGTTCCTGCGGGCTTGCATAGCAATAATAGGCCTTGCCTTCTGCGAGCAGTTTTTCGGCCACTTCGCGATGCCGCGCGGCGCGCGAGAATTGGTAGACGATGTCGCCATCCCATTCGAGACCGAGCCAGGTGAGACCATCTATGATGGCGGCGATGGCAGCGTCGGTCGAACGTTCCCGGTCGGTGTCCTCAATGCGCAGCATCATCTTGCCGCCATAGCGCTTGGCAAAGAGCCAGTTGAACAGCGCGGTGCGGCCGCCGCCAATGTGCAGAAAGCCGGTGGGCGAGGGCGCAAAGCGGGTCACAACATTCGACATTGAGAGATCCGACAATCAGGAGATGAGAAAGCGGCGAGAAACGCCGCAAAGTGCAACCGCGCGGCGGTAGTGCCCACGCGGGCCGCTCCTTTAGCATTGAAACGCACGGGGCGTAAGGGCGGGACATGGCAGAGACGGAGACGCGCGCGGGAGTGGCCGGTATTTGGCCTGCTGCGGCTCGGCGCCAAATACCTGCGTCATGGCGCAGCCTGTTGCGCGAGGGCTGGCTCAGTGCGGCTTGGGAGCGTGAGCGCGATGCGCGGCGGCCCTTCCTATTTCTGCCCGTTGGCATGAGTGCGGGTGTGCTGCTGTATTTCGTGGCCGATCGCGAGCCGGCCTTGTGGGTCGCGCCGCTCTTGGTTTGTTTGGCTGCCGCGGTCATGGTCTTGGCCCGAGACCGTGGGCTAACTGGCTTGATGATCGCTGCCATGGCGATCCTCACTATGGCAGTTGGATTTTCAGCATCCGCCTTCAAGGCATGGTGGGCAACAGCACCGGTCGTGCAGCAGGCTGGAGCGCTTAAGGGCACGGGCGTCATCTTGCAGATCGATCGCCGCGGGGCAGGCGCGCGTCTCCTCATCGGCGTCGAACGGATCGACCGGATGATTGCGAATCCTAACCGGTTGCGGCTGACGGCGCGGTAGCCATTGCAACTCGAAGCGGGAACGCGGATCGATTTTGCGGCCTATGTTCTGCCACCGCCGCAACCTTCGCGACCCGGCGGCTATGATTTCGCCCGCGATGCATGGTTTGCCGGGATCGGCGGTGTCGGCAGTTTGCAAGGCAAACCTGTTCCGGCGGCGGATCAAGCACTTGCCTCGTGGCACTGGCGGGCGATAGCGGCCATCGACCGCGCGCGCAACGATGTGACCGCGCGGATTGCCGGGGCCATCGGCGGGCAGGCAGGTGAGGTGGCGGCGGCTCTTATTACTGGCAAGCGCGGCGGTATCAGCGAGGAGACCAACGAAATCCTGAGAGCCGCGGGCATTTATCACGTCGTCTCGATTTCCGGCCTGCACATGGTTTTAGCGGCGGGTATGGTGTTCTTCCTCGTTCGCGCCTTGTTTGCGCTCTCGCCTGCCGCGCTCCTCGCGCTCCCTGTCAAATCCATCGCCGCCGTTGCGGCCATTCTGGCGGCCATCGCGTATGACATCTTCGCAGGATCGGAAATTGCGACCGAGCGCTCATTGATTATGACGATGATCGTGTTTGGCGCCGTCTTGGCGCATCGGCGTGCCATTTCGATGCGCAACCTCGCGCTCGCAGCGGTGATTTTGATCCTGCTCGAGCCTGAGACGGTCATCGGTCCCAGTTTCCAAATGTCGTTTTGTGCGGTGATGGGACTTGTCGCTCTCTATGAACGGGCTGGGGTGGCGAGCGTGGCGCAGGAGAGCGTAATCCTTTCTCAAGCCGAAGTGCCCGCGCGTGAAGCGCCGCCGCAAAGCATCTTCGCGCGCGCGTTCCATTGGATGGCCGGGCATGGCAAGGCGCTAATCCTCACCACGCTTGTCGCCGAACTGGCGACGGCCCCCTTCGCGCTCTATCATTTCCAGCAATTGCAGCCCTTGGGACTGCTCGGCAACGCGCTCGTTCTCCCCTTGATCTCGGCGGTGGTCATGCCGGCCGCGCTGATCGGCATGATGGCGCTGCCCTTCGGCCTCGATGCCGCCGTCTGGATGGCGATGGGGTGGGGCGTCGAATTGATGCTTGTTCTAGCGCGCTTCGTTGCAGGTCTTCCATTCGCCGTCATGCCGGTGGCGGCACCTGCGGGCTGGGCGATGGCGCTCGCCGTGTTCGGTCTCGTTTGGATGGCGCTCTGGACAAGCCTGATCCGTTGGGCCGGGCTGCCCATGATGATACTTGGCTTTGCCCTCGCATGGATCGGTCCGCGACCTGACCTGTTCGTCACCGGCGATGGGAAGGGTGCCGCGCTCCGCGGTGGCGATGGCCGCCTCGCCCTGATAGGGCCATCGCCTGGCGGCTTCGCGCTCGAGCAATGGCTGCGCGCAACCGGGGACCTCCGCAAGGCGAACGATCCCTCGCTGAAAGCCTCTTCACGCTGCGACCGTGAAGCCTGTATCCTCAATGATTCAAACGGTTATGCGATATCTTTCATCAAGAAAGAGAGTGCTTTCGATGAGGATTGCGGCCGCGCGAGACTGATCGTGACGCCACTTATCACCCCAGCATCGTGCCGCGCCCTAGCGCTCGACCGAAGCTTTCTAGCACTCACTGGCGCGGTCGTAGGCTTCCGCACCGGGGACGGTAATTGGCGGTTTGAGGGCGTGCACACGCCCTTCACAGACCGCTATTGGCGACCTGCGCGGATTGGTGACGCAACGCCTTCACCGAAGCCGCAACGCGAGCCCACGATTTTAAATGAAGATACAGACGCAAATCATTGAAAAAAATCAGTATCGCCGCATCAGACCGACGAGCTTGCCCTGAATGCGGACCCGATCCGGTCCCAGTACGCGTGTCTCATAGGCGGGGTTGGCCGCTTCCAGCGCGATCGAGGATCCGCGCTTACGAAGGCGTTTCAAAGTGGCTTCCTCGTCGTCGATCAGGGCAACGACGATATCGCCCGTATCGGCTGAATCCTGCTTCTTGATGAGAACGGTATCGCCGTCATGAATGCCGGCCTCGATCATCGAATCGCCACGCACTTCCAGTGCGTAATGCTCGCCCATGCCAAGCATGTCCGGCGGCATGGCGATGGTATGGGACCGCGACTGGATCGCCTCAATCGGCGTGCCGGCGGCAATCCGGCCCATCATGGGGACTGAAACAATGGTGGGTCCAAGGTCGTTCTCGGCGGATTTGGGGCGGAGGCGCCCCAGATTGCCTTCGATGACGCTCGGACGGAAACCGCCGCGGGGGGCAGCATTAGGGGTCGACTGCTCAGGTAGTTTGAGCACTTCCAGCGCGCGGGCACGGTTGGGCAGGCGGCGGATGAAGCCACGTTCTTCAAGTGCAATGATCAGGCGGTGGATGCCGGATTTCGACTTGAGATCGAGCGCTTCTTTCATCTCGTCAAAGGAAGGCGGCACACCATCCTGCGCCAGACGCTCATGGATGAAGCGAAGAAGTTCGTTCTGCTTGCGCGTGAGCATCGCGGCTCATTCCCCTAAAACAAATCACGAACAAAAGTTACATGTTCTTGATGTGTTCCGCAAGGGGAAAGTCGATCGAGACCGGCGTCATCAGTTAAAGGCGGATGATAAGGACTGTTTCGCCGGTTTTCGCTGCCGGGGCAAAGGGTGCGCGGATAAGGAGCGCATCACTTTCCGTCAAAAGCCGCAGCATGGAGGAGTCCTGTTTGCCGAACGGCATCACGCGCGGCAGGCCCGACGGGTCCGTGGCGAGACGGGAGCGGACATAATCCTGCCGGAGATCGTTCTCCGGCATATCGGCCCCCAATATGGCCGCCTCGCTTGGATCGGCTCCCGGATCGGGCTGTCCGAGTAGCGCGGCGATCAGTGGTTCGAGAAACAGCTTGGTGCAGACGATGGAGGAGACCGGATTGCCGGGCAGGCCGAGCACGATCGTGTTCCCCAACGTGCCGAAAATCAGCGGCTTGCCGGGGCGCATGGCGATCTTCCAGAAGCCTAATTCCATACCGCGTTTCGTTAAGGCCTTCTGCACAAGGTCGTGATCGCCGACCGAGGCTCCGCCGAGCGTGACGAGCACGTCGGTGCTTTCGGCTTGGGCGCGGTCGAGGGCTGCGTCGAGAGCGGCCATCGTGTCGCGCGCAATGCCGAGATCTATGGCGCGCGCTCCTTTGGCGGATGCCATCGCACATACGGCGTATGAATTCGACGCCACAATCTGATCGGGACCGACGGGTTCGCCCGGGCGCACTAATTCGTCACCCGTGGCGAGCACGGAAACAACCGGCTTCTTGCGGACGGTAAGAACGGGATGGCCCATCGCAGCCGCCAGACCGAGCGCGCGCGCATTGAGCACGCTGCCCGCCTTCAGCAGAACGTCGCCTTTGGCGAAATCGAGGCCAAGCGGCCGGACGAAGCGACCCGCCGTCACGCTTTCACGCGCGATGACCGTCGAGCCTTCGACGGTCGCGTTTTCCTGAACGAGAATGGCGTCGGCGCCCTCAGGTACAGGCGCGCCCGTGAAGATGCGAACCGCCTCATACGCTCCGATTGTACCATTGAACGCGCGGCCTGCGGCCGCTTCGCCGATGTTCGTGAGGCGAGCGCCCACGATGCAATCGCTGGCGCGAACGGCATAACCATCCATAGCAGAGGCCGGGAAGGGCGGTTGCGTGCGGGTTGCCGCAACATCGCTGGCCAGTGTACGGAATGCGGCTTCATGCAGCGAAGATGTTTCGACGCCAAGCGGTTTCGCAGCAGCGAGAACCCGCGCGAGTGCATCGGCGACCGGGATCAATCCATCAGCCATCGGCTTTCCATGTTCCCGATTTGCCACCCGATTTTTCAAGCACACGAATGCCGTCGATGCGCATGAAACGATCGACCGCTTTGGCCATGTCGTAGATGGTCAGGCACGCGACAGACACGGCGGTCAGCGCTTCCATCTCGACACCGGTTTTGCCCGAGAGCTTGGCCATCGCTTCGACGCGGATGCCCGGCAGTGCATCGTCGAAGGTGAAATCAACGGAAACCTTCGACAGCGCCAAAGGATGACACAGCGGAATCAAATCATGCGTGCGCTTGGCCGCCATGATGCCGGCAATGCGCGCGGTGGCGATCACGTCGCCCTTTTTGGCAGCGCCATCGCGGATCAAGGCGAGCGTCTCAGGCTTCATGATGACGCGGCCTTCGGCAATCGCGATGCGATCGGTGACGACCTTGTCAGCCACATCGACCATGGCGGCCTTGCCTGTCTCATCGAGATGGGTGAGGCGGCTCATGCGTTCGCTCCGAAGAGGAGATCGCGCGTCGCAGCCGTCACATCGTCTTTGCGCATTAGGCTTTCGCCGACAAGGAAAGTATCGATGTTCACCTTTTGAAGGCGCTTGACGTCGTCATGCGTGAAGATGCCACTTTCGCCCACGATGATCCGATCGCGCGGAATAAGCGGAGCCAACATCTCGCTTGTGGCGAGTGTCACATCGAATGTCCGCAGATTGCGATTGTTGATGCCGACGAGTTTCGTGTCGAGTTTCAAGGCCCGATGCA
>Ga0214917_10002928_pt1 | contig 20308 bp, 14 predicted proteins | sample LL_1208_BB_MetaG_FD_177983 | JGI IMG/M metagenome (GOLD analysis project Ga0214917, IMG submission 177983) | Freshwater microbial communities from Lake Lanier, Atlanta, Georgia, United States - LL_1208_BB | ecosystem: Environmental > Aquatic > Freshwater > Lake | place: USA: Georgia | collected...
AAAGATGCGCGCATTCATGTCAAACTTGTTGCAGAGGTCGGAGTTGGAACTGTTGCGGCTGGAGTAAGTAAAGCGCACGCTGATGTGGTTTTAATTTCTGGACATGATGGAGGAACAGGTGCTTCGCCTCTTACTTCACTCAAACATGCGGGCGCGCCTTGGGAATTGGGCCTTGCTGAAACGCAGCAAACACTTATCCTCAATGGTCTACGTGATCGCATAGTTGTTCAAACTGATGGGCAGATGAAAACTGGACGCGATGTAGTTATTGCAGCGCTTCTTGGTGCCGAAGAATTTGGTTTTGCAACAGCTCCTCTTGTAGTTTCTGGTTGCGTGATGATGAGAGTCTGTCATCTTGATACCTGTCCAGTTGGTGTTGCTACACAGAATCCAGAACTACGGAAACGTTTCACCGGAAAACCTGAATTTGTTGAGACATTTTTTGAATACATTGCAGAAGAAGTTCGTGAACTCTTAGCTATCCTTGGTTTTAGGACGCTCAATGAGGCTATCGGCCAAGTTGAACTTCTTGATACAACAGAGGCAATTGATCACTGGAAGGCGAGTGGTCTTGATCTCTCGCCGATTTTGAGTTTCCCCTTAGTTTCTCCAGATGCTCCTCGTCGCAATGTAACGAAACAGGAACATGGCCTAGAAGCGGCGCTCGATAACAAACTCATCGACCTTGCATCAGCGGCATTGGATAGAAGAGAAGAAGTTCGCATACAACTTCCAATTCGAAATGGAAACCGAACCGTTGGAACAATGTTGGGATCAGAAATCACACGTCGCTTTGGTGGCGCGGGACTTCCTGATGACACCATCGATATCACTTTCCATGGCTCGGCAGGACAGTCCCTAGGCGCTTTTATTCCGCGCGGATTAACTATCAGGCTCTATGGAGACACCAATGATTATCTTGGTAAAGGTCTTTCTGGTGGACGGGTAATTGTTCGCCCTGACGAGCGTGCCACCTTTGCTTCAGAAAAAAATGTCATCGCTGGAAATGTCATTGGATATGGAGCAACCCTTGGTGAGATTTTTGTTCGTGGAGTTGTTGGCGAACGATTCTGTGTCAGAAATTCTGGTGCCACTGCAGTTGTCGAAGGAGTCGGTGATCACGCTCTTGAATATATGACGGGTGGAACTGTCGTCATTCTTGGCGCAACAGGACGGAACCTTGCTGCGGGCATGTCGGGTGGAAGAGCATTTGTTCTCGACCTTAACCCCGATTTAGTAAATGCCGAAATGGTAGATGTTCTCTCTGTGCCTCGAGATCAAAGTGAGAAATTGAAATCGATAATCTCAAAGTTCTATGCTGAAACAGGATCTGATGTTTCGCGAAGACTCCTAGAAAATTGGGAGTCAGAACTGAAGAGATTCTCGATGGTGATGCCTCGTGATTACGCAAAAGTTCTTAACGTTATCGAAAAAGCAGAACGTGAAGGCAGATCACCAGAACAAGCAATCATGGAGGTGCTCAATGGCTGATCCCCGTGGATTCCTTAATTCTGGCCGCGAAACTCCAAAACGTCGTCCTGTCGACGTTCGTATCCGCGATTGGAAAGAAGTGTATGAAGAACAGGAATTCGGTGCCCTGCAAAAACAAGCTGGACGATGTATGGATTGCGGAATTCCGTTCTGTCACCAAGGTTGCCCGCTTGGAAATCTTATTCCTGAGTGGAACGACTTGATTTGGCGCAACGAGAAGGTAGATGCAATAGATCGACTTCATGCCACAAATAATTTTCCTGAGTTCACTGGTCGTTTATGCCCAGCGCCATGTGAAACTTCATGCGTCCTTGGGATAAATCAAGATCCGGTCACCATCAAACAAGTTGAACTCCGCACTATTGAAGAGGCATTTCAGTCGGGAAATGTGAAACCTATGCAACCCGATCGCATGACCGGTAAAACTGTTGCGGTTATTGGTTCCGGTCCTGCAGGTCTTGCAGCTGCACAACAACTCACTCGGGCAGGCCATACCGTAGTTGTCTATGAAAGAGCGCCAAAAATAGGCGGTTTATTACGTTATGGAATTCCCGAATTCAAAATGGAGAAGTCAGTATTGGATCGTCGGCTAAACCAGATGCAACGTGAGGGAACTCGTTTTCGCGCCGGTGTGAACGTTGGTGTTGATATCACCGCTGCGGAATTACGCGCGAAATATGATGCAGTTGTACTTGCGGTCGGCGCAACGCAGTGGAGAGATCTCGACATTCCGGGAAGAGACCTAAGTGGTATTTATCAAGCGATGGAGTATCTACCATGGGGTAATCAACAAGCTCTCAATGAATTACCAGGAGAACCGCCCATCAACGCCCATGGAAAACACGTCATTATTTTGGGTGGGGGAGATACCGGCGCAGATTGTCTAGGTACAGCAATTCGTCAAGGCGCCGCAAGTATCACTCAGATTGAGATCATGCCTCGTCCAACTGAAGAACGGCCAAGTTCTCAACCTTGGCCCACTTACCCGATGGTTTATCGCGTAAGTAGCGCGCATGAAGAGTCTGGCGAGCGCTTATATTCAATTTCTACCGAAGCTTTTATAGGTAATTCAGTGGGAGAATTAACGGCACTTAAAATCGTGGAAACTAAATTTGTTAATGGCAAATTCGAAAAAGTTTCGGGCACAGAACGAGAAATTCCAGCAGATCTCGTCTTCTTAGCTATGGGTTTTACTGGAGTTGAGAAGAATAAATTAGTTTCTGACCTTGAACTATCACTTGATAACCGTGGAAATATTGCTCGTAACCAGGATTATCACACCAATATTGATGGAGTATTTGTCTGCGGTGATGCTGGGCGTGGCCAATCACTGATTGTCTGGGCAATCGCAGAAGGTCGAAGTGCTGCATCTGCTGTCGATCGACATTTAATGGGGGAGACTCAACTCCCTGCTCCAATTGAACCAACTGCTCGTCCATTGACAGTGTGATGTTTTCGCTGCAATTTCAGTTATCAACGAGAGATGGAATAAAGTAGTCAAATGCGCCGCGCGAAAATTGTCTGCACCATGGGTCCATCTGTTGAAAGCCCGGAAAAGGCTGCTGAACTTATCGCCGCAGGAATGAATGTCGCTCGACTCAACCTCTCGCATGGTGGGTATGAAGAACATCAGAATCGACTCAATCTCGTGAGAAAAGCGGCCGCCGATGCGGGCAAGCCGGTTGCAATTTTGGTCGACCTTCAAGGCCCAAAGATCCGACTCGGTCGATTTGCAAATGGTCCACATGAACTACGTCGAGGCGATACCTTCACAATTACAACGGATGAAATTTCAGGGACAAAAGATCGCGTTGGTACTACGTATAAAGGGCTTCCAGGTGATTGCAAAAAAGGCGATCGCATTCTCATTGATGATGGAAAAGTTACTGTAGAAGTCGTTGAAGTGAAAGGGAATGATGTTGTCACGAAGTGCATTGAGCCTGGTCCAGTTTCAAATAACAAGGGTTTAAATCTTCCCGGAGTTGCAGTATCAGTTCCCGCAATGTCAGATAAAGATATTGATGATTTGAGATGGGGCCTTAAGGCTGGTGCAGATTTTATAGCTCTTTCATTTGTTCGATCTGCAAAAGATATTGAAGATGTACATCGCATCATGGATGAAGAAGGAATTCGACTTCCGGTTATCGCAAAGATTGAAAAACCTCAGGCAGTCGATAATTTGGAGGAGATTGTTCAAGCATTTGATGGGATTATGGTTGCGCGCGGTGATCTAGGCGTTGAAATGCCGATTGAAGATATTCCACTTGTGCAAAAACGCTGTGTGACTCTGTCGCGTGAAAATGCCAAACCTGTCATTGTTGCTACTCAAATGCTCGATTCGATGATTACCAACTCTCGACCAACTCGTGCAGAAGCAACCGATTGCGCTAATGCAGTCTTGGATGGTGCAGATGCCCTAATGTTGTCTGGCGAAACTAGCGTAGGTTCTTTTGCCATTGAAGCTGTGCAAACAATGGCGCGTATCATTGAAAAAACCGAGCAAGAAGCGCTCCATCTCATCCCTGCTTTGCAACATAATCCACGCACCAAAGGTGGCGCCATCACGAAAGCTGCAACTGAGGTGGGGCTTACGGTTGACGCAAAAGTTCTCGCTGCATTTACAAAAACTGGCGATTCAGCGCGCCGTATGTCACGCTTACGGTCTCCAATTCCGATTCTCGCTCTCACTCCCGATGCAGCAACATTCAATCAAATGTCACTTACATGGGGCGTGGAACCTTTGTTAACTCCGCTCGTCACCACAACTGATGAAATGGTGAAACAAGTTGATGCAATTCTTGTTGAGACGGAACGAGTGGCCAAAGGTGAGCTAATCATGATTGTTGCAGGTTCGCCTCCAGGAATTCCTGGCTCAACTAATGCAATGCGCGTGCATAGGGTGGGAGATGCTGTAGGTGGCGTCGCTCCCGCCTATCGCTAGAATTCTCCTTCGTATTATCAGCCTCGGTACTCCAACGGTAGAGAGGGCAGTCTCAAACACTGCATAGTGTCGGTTCAAATCCGACTCGAGGCACATGACATCTAATCATTCTGCACCCGCCTATCGAATTCTCGTCGCAGAAGATGAAACTCTCATCCGTATGGATTTGGTTGAGATGTTAGGTGAAGCTGGTTATGAAGTTGTGGCGGAAGCAAGTAACGGAGAAGAGGCGGTGAAGTTAGCAACTGCAGTAATTCCAGATTTGGCAATTCTAGATGTGAAAATGCCGATACTTGATGGAATTTCAGCTGCCGAACAGATTATTTCCATTGCGCCAGTTCTCATACTCACTGCATTTAGTCAGAAAGATTTGGTAGAGCGGGCCAGAGATGCTGGAGCTATGGCATATGTTGTAAAACCATTTACCATCAATGATTTGGTTCCAGCGATTGAGATTTCCATAAGCCGTCACCGGCAGATGAAATCTCTTGAGTTAGAGGTAGCTGATCTCCATGATCGTCTTGAAACTCGGAAAATTATCGATCGGGCTAAAGGCATTCTCATGAAAGCCCTCAATCTCTCAGAGCCCGAAGCGTTTTCGTGGATTCAACGAGCGGCTATGGACCGTCGCATAACCATGAAGGAAGTTGCAGAGGCTGTCATTAACCCTTCGGCCACCCTTAATAAATAAGTCACAGAACAAAAATCACAATTTGAGAGAATTCCTATCTCAAATAACGGGAAAGTTATCTTCTGCAGCGAGATATTTCCTTGTGCCAAATGCGAGCCTGGCGCTAGCCTTCACCCCTCCCTGTCCCAGGGGGCATGATCATGAATGAAAGGCAATACATGAAGAAGCAACGCTTAATTTCTGTTGCTGCCGTAATCGCTCTTGCTGCAGGTTCTGCAGTAGCGATTGCTCCAGCATCGAATGCAGCAGCGAAGACTGTCACGATTGCTTACCAGGGCCCACTAACCGGTGAAGAGGCTCAGGTCGGAATCGATGAACTCAACGGCGTTAAGTACGCTGTCAAACTCTTCAATGCGAAGAACAAAGGTAAGTACAACGTAAAGATCGTCGAAGTTGATGATCAGGGTTCAGGAACTGAAGCAGCGAAGGTTGCTCCAGGTGCTGCATCCAATAAGAACATTCTTGGAATCGTTGGACCTGCATACTCAGGTGCAACAATTGCATCACTTCCATATTACAAGCAGACAAATCTTCCTTTGATTTCTCCATCTGCTACTCGCGTATCAATTACTGATCCAGCTCAGGGTCTTATCGGATTCCCTGTGTTCCACCGTATTCCAGTAACTGACCGCGTACAGGGCCCAGCTCTTTACAAGCTCGCAACCAAGGGCGTTTCAAGCCCAGTTGTTTTCGTTATTGACGATCAGTCACCATACGGTGTTGGTCTTGTTCAATACATGGAACTTGGTGGCGCAAAGCTTGCTGGTAAAGACTCTGTTCCAGATAAGACCACTGACTGGTCTGCAACAATTTCAAAGGTTAAGTCAGCTAATGCGAACGTAGTGATCTTCACTGGTTACTACGCACAAGCTGCAACACTTTTCCGTCAGCTCCGCGACTCCGGTTACAAGGGAGTTCTTGCTGGTGGAGATGGTGTTCTCAGCCCAGGTATCTTGACATTGGCAAGCTCCTCAATCCTTGAAGGTGTCCGCCTCACTGGTGGAACAGTTCCTCTAGCTGAAATTTCACAGAAGCTAGAAGATGATTTCAAGGCAAAGATGGGCGTTTCTTCAGGAACATACGCTGCTGAGTCAATTGATGCAGCAAATATCTTCCTCGGCTGCATCTCAAAGGGAGTTAATACCCGTGCTGCAATGCTCAAGTGCGTTAAGTCGTTCAAGGGCAAGTCAATCACCGGTAGCTCACTCTCCTTTGATCAGTACGGCGACACCGCTGGCGGAGTCATGAATGGCTTCGAAATCAAGGGTGGAGCAATCAAGTACACAGGAGCAGTAAAGTAATAATTCTCAATTAGCGATCTTTCGCTATAGAGAAATGGTTTAAAGAGTGTGGCGCCTAGCAAGAAGTTAGGCGCCACACTCTAAAAAAAGTTTTAAAACTTTCAATCTCATAGAAAGTGGTCGGGTGCTAAGTAACTTTCAAGATCAGTTTGCTTCGCTCACCATTGGCGGATTAAGTCTTGGCTTTATTTATGTGCTAATTGCACTTGGCTACACCATGGTCTACGGCGTTCTCCGCATGATCAACTTCGCAAACTCCGAAGTATTCATGTACGGAACTTTTGCCACCATCATTGTTATCCGCGATCTCTTTGGATTTACTCAACAATCCGAACCGGCCACCGGTTTCCGTCTGGTTTATATCCTCTTCTTATGTTTAGTGGCTTCCATGTTGATGTCTGGAATTCTTTCGATTCTCTTAGAGCTCGTGGCATACCGTCGACTCCGAAATCGTGGTTCAAATAAACTTGCACCTCTTATTTCAGCGATTGGAATGTCAATCGTCCTCGCGGAATTTATGCGCATCCTCACCGACTCTCGGTATGTTGGAAGCCCCCGTGTTATGGAGAAGAAGATTCTCGGTACATTTTTCGGCGCTGAACTTCGCCTTGATAACATCATTATTATTATCGCCGGCCTAATTCTCTTCATATCCCTTAGTCAGTTCGTCCAACGAACACGTCTCGGTAAGGCAATCCGCGCGGTTTCGATGAACGAAGATGCTGCAAAACTTATGGGTGTTAATCTAAATTTCGTAGTTTCGGGCACCTTCCTTGTGGGTGGATTGATGACAGGAGCCGCAGGTTTCTTCTACGTGCTTAAGTATGAGAACACCTCATTTAATATCGGTTTTGAGCTAGGTATCGCCGCCTTCACCGCAGCGATCCTCGGCGGGATTGGAAACATTAAAGGCGCTTTCTATGGAGGCATCACTTTGGGCCTTCTTGAAACCTATGCATCATTCTTCCTCGGCACGCAATGGAAAGCGGTCACAGTATTTATTGTTCTTGTTTTTGTTCTCTACTTCCGTCCGAACGGCGTATTCGGTGAAGCTATTACGCAGACGAGGGCATAATGTTTAATTTGCGAGATTGGGGTGCGGGTGTTTGGGAACGCTCCGGACGACCAGTTCGAATACTCATTGCACTTGGTGCTATTGCTGCCGCCGCATCACTTCCACTCTTAGGAGGAACATTCCTTAATACTCCAATTGCGGATTATGGATCTGTTCTAGTTTTCCCAGTTGCAATCTTCGTGATTATGGCGCTTGGTCTCAACATTGTTATTGGAAAGAGCGGCTTGCTTGATCTTGGCTATGTTGCTTTTTTTGCCATTGGCGCCTACACCATGGGAATTCTTGGGACCAAGACTGGGCTAAATTCGTGGGAGATTCTGCCGATTGGAATTGCAATGGCTATGTTCGCTGGCCTCATTCTTGGAGTTCCAGCTCTCCGTCTTCGTGGCGATTACCTTGCAATTATTACTCTCGGCTTCGGAGAGATTGTTCGAATTACCGCTCTCAATCTCAACTCGATTGGTGGCGCAAATGGAATTGTTGGCATTCCTACGCCACCGACAATCTTTGGCCTTGAATACACCTTTGATAATCACAGACTTTATTTTTGGACTTTTCTCATAATTATTTTGCTAACCATCTGGATGATTCGTCGCCTCTCAGTTCGTCGCGCGGGTCGCGCTTGGGAATCAATTCGCCAAGATGAAGATGCGGCCGAATTAATGGGAGTCCCTACATTCCGTTACAAGATTTGGGCCTTCGTTCTTGGCGCATCAGTTGGTGGAGCCGCTGGAGTGCTCTACGCATCCAAGACGCTCTTTATCTCGCCCGATAACTTCACGCTTCAAGTTTCCATCCTCATTCTGGCCTGCGTTGTGTTTGGCGGAATGGGAAATATCTGGGGCGTCATTCTCGGCGCCATCATTCTTGGCTATCTTCCTGATCGCATCCGCTTTATCTCCGATGCTCGTCTCTTGGTGTTCGGCGCAGTCCTTGTTTTGATGATGAACCTTCGTCCTGATGGACTCCTTCCTCGCAAGAAACGCGAGAAGGCTCTTCCTGAGAAGGGGCAGTCATGAGTGAATCAATTTTGAAATTACAGAATGTCACCATGCAATTTGGTGGCGTTGTTGCACTCAATGATGTCTCCTTTGAAATCAAGAAGCAAGAAATCCTGGGACTCATCGGACCAAATGGTGCTGGTAAGACCACTGTTTTTAATGTGATTACTGGTGTTTATCAAGTTACTCAAGGCGATATTTCTTTTGAAGGAAAATCTCTCAAAGGAACAAAGCGTTACAAAATTACTCGCGGGGGCATAGCCAGAACTTTCCAGAACATCCGTCTCTGGGGTGATATGACCGCGCTGGAAAATGTCATCACTGCTACTGATACCCATAAGAAATCTGGATTGGTAAGTGGACTCTTTGGACTACCAGTTTCCCGCAAAGAGGAGAAACGCGATAAAGCTCGAGCACAAGAACTTTTGGATTTCATTGGAATTGGTGAATACACCGATCGTCTTGCCAAGAATCTGCCTTATGGTGTGCAACGCAGACTTGAAATTGCCCGTGCACTTGGCACAGAACCCAAGCTTCTCCTTCTTGATGAACCTGCAGCAGGATTTAATCCAGCTGAGAAAGTTGAACTTGCCAAAACAATTCGTAAAATCCGCGATGCCGGTTACACAGTCTTGCTTATTGAGCACGACATGTCGCTCGTGATGGGCGTTTCAGATCGTGTCGTGGTTATTGATTTCGGTCAAAAGATCGCTGATGACTTGCCTTCAAAGGTTCAGAACGATAAACGCGTTATTGAAGCCTATTTAGGAGTTCCAGAAGATGCGTCTTGAAATTAAAGATCTCCACGTTCACTACGGGAAGATTGAAGCAATCAAAGGGATTTCAGTTGTTGTTAATCAAGGTGAAATTGTTACTCTCATCGGAGCAAATGGCGCAGGAAAGACCACAACTCTCAAGACAATCTCGGGGCTACGACCTATATCGTCCGGTTCGATTGTTTTTGATGGTGAAGACATTTCAAAGTTGCCGGCTCATGAAAGGGTAAAGATCGGCATCTCACAAGCCCCTGAAGGCCGAGGCATCTTTCCTGGAATGACAGTTCTTGAGAATCTTGAGATGGGTAAGTACCACTTGAAGATGCGCCAGGCAGAAATCAATGAGGATTTAGAGAAGGTCTACACGCTATTTCCACGACTTAAGGAGCGAGCTAGCCAAGCTGGCGGAACCCTTTCCGGTGGAGAGCAGCAGATGCTCGCGATAGGTCGAGCCCTGATGGCGCGCCCAAAAGTTCTTCTCCTCGATGAACCATCAATGGGTCTTGCACCACAGATGATCGCCAATATTTTCCGCATCATTACTGAGATTAATAAACAAGGTGTAACGATTCTGCTGGTTGAACAAAATGCGCAACAAGCGCTAAATCGTGCTCACCGAGCTTACGTCCTTGAAACGGGAGCGATAACAAAGGAAGCAAAAGCTAAGGATCTTCTCAACGATCCACATGTGAAATCAGCGTATTTAGGTACAGGCGCAAACGAAATCTTTTAAATTAACGTTCGGCAAGAATTAAACATGTAATTCGCGCAGTACAGGTACGTTCGCCTTTATCGTTTGTTATTTCGACGTTGTAAGTGCAGAGAGTTTTGCCAAGTGTTATCGCAGTAGCAACACCTGTGACAAGACCAGAAGTTGCCGCTTTATGATGACTTGCGCTGATCTCAATTCCCACAATTCTTCGTGTGGGTCCTGCGTGGAGGTGGGTCCCCACTGAACCGAGGCTCTCAGCGAGAACAACATTGGCACCACCATGAAGGAGGCCAAAAGGTTGGGTATTTCCCTCAACTGGCATCGTCCCGACGAGACGTTGAGGTGAGGCTTCAATGATTTCAATTCCCATTTTCTTATCAAGGGTGCCGCGGCCTCGTTCATTTAAAATCTGCATGAAGTCTGTCATGCGGGTAATTGTAGGTGGCAATGCCTAAGATTGAGCGTGATGAAGAAGAAATTATTGCTTCTTGATGGCCACTCTTTAGCCTATCGAGCCTTCTTCGCCCTGCCCGTAGATAACTTTGCAACATCGACAGGGCAACACACCAATGCAATCTATGGATTCGCTTCGATGATTATCAACCTTATTCGTGATGAGAAACCGACCCACATAGCAACCGCCTTCGATGTCTCCAGAAAAACCTTTCGCAGCGAGAAATTTCCCGAGTACAAAGCCAATCGAGCATCCACTCCAGATGAATTCAGGTCTCAAATTTCTTACATAAATGAACTCCTGGATGCTTTCCAGATTCCGCATTTTGAATTAGAAGGTTTTGAAGCCGATGATGTGATTGCCACTTTCGTAACGCAATTCAAAGACGAAGGTGAAATTGTTATTTGCACGGGCGATCGAGATTCATTCCAACTCGTCGCAGATGGGGTGACAGTTCTCTATCCGAAAAAAGGCGTTACTGAATTGGCTCGAATGACGCCTGCGGCGGTACTCGAAAAATATGGCCTCACTCCAGAGCAATATCCAGATTTTGCCGCGTTACGTGGTGATCCCAGCGATAACCTGCCTTCAATACCAGGTGTGGGAGAAAAAACTGCAACTAAATGGATTCAAGAATTTGGAGACTTGAAATCTCTTGTGGCAAATGTTGATTCAGTACCCGGAAAGGCAGGGGAGGCGCTCCGTAATTCCCTGGCCGCAGTTCTCACTAATCGAGAACTCACCCAATTGCGTCACGATGTCCCGCTCCGTCCTAGTTTTAGCGACTTAGAATGGAAGGGCGTAGACAAATCACATATCAACCAGCTCTTTGAAAAACTTGAGATCAAGGCTCTCAAGGATCGAATAAAAGCGCTTTCTGGCGACGAACAGCCAGCCGTCGATGTGCAATCAGCGATAACAACAAGAGAGATTTCGGGAGAAGAATTTCAAGCTTTTCTCAAGGCGGCAACAAATGTAATTCCGATTGTCCTATCAGAAAACTCAGTTGCTTCCTCATTTCACAGTGGAGAAGTAGTAACCACGAGCATCGAGAAGGTAAAAGACTCTCTTCTTAATTATGATAAATGGCTAATGCACGGTGCAAAGATTGCGATTCGTAAAGGTATCTTAAGTAGAGTTGCGATTGACACTGAAATAGCCGCTTATCTTCTCAATCCCGGTTCGCGCGAGATTGAACTCAATGAAGTGATTCGCAAGTACCTCGCACTCGAATTAGCGTCTTCAAGTGGCGATCTGTTCTCGGAAGATTGGATACCGATTGCAGCGGGCCACTTAATTCAACTCTGGGAAGTTTTGGCGAATGAATTAGAGATACATAATGCTTTGAAGCTCTATAGCGAAATCGAGATTCCGACTATGCAGATTCTTGCCCATATGGAGCGCCTCGGCGTTGGCATTGATCGGAAGAAATTGGAAGAGCTCCGAAATTTCTTTGAATCGGAGGAGGGTTCGGCGACCAAGAGCGCATTTCAAGCAGTTGGGCATGAGTTCAATGTCGCGTCTCCCAAACAATTACAGTCCGTGCTATTTGAAGAATTGAAGCTGCCCAAAACCAAACGAATCAAAACTGGTTTCAGTACTGATGCTGAATCGTTAGAGTGGTTATTTTCCACCACAAAGCATCCTGTCCTCGAAGCACTTCTTCGCATTCGTGAAGTAAGTAAGTTACGAACAACAATTGAAGGGCTTCTCAACTCCGTAGCTTCAGATAATCGAATCCATTCAACATTTCAACAGACAACGACTGCAACTGGTCGCCTCTCATCAACTGAACCAAATCTACAAAATATTCCAATTCGTACTGATGAGGGGAGGAGGATTCGGGATTGCTTCGTCGCGCAAGCGCCTTATGTAGATCTGTTGACCGCCGACTATAGCCAGATAGAGATGCGCATCATGGCTCATCTATCTGATGACCAGGAATTATTGGAAGCATTTCGCTCCGGTGAAGACCTCCATTCCACCGTCGCCTCCCAAGTTTTTGGTGTAAAAGTTTCTGACGTAGATGCTGATATGCGCCGACAAATTAAAGCAATGTCCTATGGATTGGCTTATGGCCTTTCTTCATATGGACTCGCTCAACAACTCGATATTTCTCCAACCGATGCAAGTATCTTGATGGGGAAGTATTTTGAGAGATTTGGTGGAATTCAGATCTATTTGAAGGAAGTTGTCCGAGTAGCTCGTGAGAATGGCTACACCGAAACAATTTTGGGACGCCGACGGTACCTTCCCGATTTAAAACATGAAAACCGACAGCGGAGAGAAGTTGCCGAAAGAATGGCACTTAATGCACCGATTCAAGGTTCAGCGGCAGACATCATTAAAGTTGCCATGATCAATGTTGATCGCGCAATCAAGAAAGAGAATCTCTCTTCCCGTCTGCTATTGCAAGTTCACGACGAATTGATATTTGAAGTGGCAAAAGGGGAGCACGAGAAGATGGAGGCGCTGGTGCGCAGGGAGATGGGAAGTGCATATCCACTCAAAGCTCCGCTCGATGTGAATATTGGATTCGGAAAGAGTTGGGACCTCGCAGCTCATTAGGGCCAAATTGACCTCAAAGCCAAATTGACCATTGTGCATCGAGGTAAGTAGCCTTACCTCCCTCGCTCAGGGAACCTGTTCATCCTCAGACCTAGTAGGACGTGCCCAACCTTTCCGGTTGGAGTCGGACCTTGTGCGTGCCCTACGAGAACATTTCCCCACGGAGTACCTTGTCAACTCAAATTTCACTGAACGATATTGGAACAGCAGAAGATTTTCTTGCCGCAATTGAAGGCACAATTAAAAACTTTAACGATGGAGATTTAGTATCTGGCGTCGTTGTCCAGGTTGATCGCGATGAAGTCCTTCTTGATATTGGATATAAAACAGAAGGTGTAATCCCAGCCCGCGAACTCTCTATCCGTCATGATCTTGATCCAGGTGAATTGGTCAAAGTTGGCGAACGAGTTGAAGCTCTCGTTTTACAAAAAGAAGATAAAGAAGGACGTCTCATCCTCTCCAAGAAGCGCGCTCAATATGAGAAGGCGTGGGGAGAAATTGAAGGAAAGAAAGAGCGCGATGAAGTTGTCACCGGAACTGTCATTGAAGTAGTAAAGGGCGGCCTCATCGTTGACATTGGTCTACGAGGTTTCTTGCCAGCATCTCTTGTTGAGATGCGCCGCGTTCGTGACCTCTCGCCTTATATTGGAAAGCAAGTCGAAGCGCGCATCATCGAACTTGATAAGAACCGCAACAACGTGGTTCTCTCACGTCGCGCGTACCTCGAGCAGACCCAATCCGAATCACGCACCACTTTCCTCAACCAACTCCAGAAGGGTCAGGTTCGTGAGGGCGTTGTCTCATCCATCGTTAACTTTGGTGCATTCGTTGACCTTGGTGGAGTAGATGGTCTTGTGCATGTATCCGAACTTTCTTGGAAGCACATTGATCACCCAGGCGAAGTTGTTGCTGTTGGCGATGAAGTAACTGTTGAAGTTCTCGAAGTTGATTTCGAGCGTGAACGCGTTTCGCTTTCATTGAAAGCAACTCAAGAAGATCCATGGCAGGCATTTGCCCGCACTCACACCATTAACCAAGTCGTTCCTGGTGAAGTTACTAAGCTCGTTCCATTCGGCGCATTTATCCGCGTCTTTGACGGAATTGAAGGGTTAGTACATATTTCTGAACTCGCAGAACGCCATGTCGAAATTCCAGAGCAGGTTGTACAAGTCGGCGACCAACTTTTTGTGAAAATCATCGATATCGATCTTGAGCGTCGTCGTATTTCACTTTCGCTCAAGCAAGCAAACGAGGGTCATGATGTTGCTGTCGAAGCGTTTGACCCAACTCAATATGGAATGCCAGCTCGTTACGATGAAAATGGAAACTTCATCTATCCAGAAGGTTTTGATCCACAAACACAAGAGTGGAAGCCTGGTTATGAAGCGCAACGTGAAGAGTGGGAGCGCCAATACGCTGAAGCTCAAGCTCGATTCCTTGCACATAAGAAACAGAAAGCTGAAGCACAAGCAGCAGACGCTGCTGCTGCAGCAACAGGACAACCAGACGCTGAGTAAGGTTGAACTAAGAAAAATTCTGGGCCTCGGTAAACGGGGCCCAGTTTTATTTTTCTAGGTAGGCTGAAGGAATGTTAAGAGTCGCGCTGACGGGTGGAATCGGTTCGGGAAAGAGTACGGTTTCTGAAATTCTTGAGGAACTAGGCGCTTATGTCATTGATTCAGATCAATTAGCTCGCGATGTCATCGAACGTGGTTCTCCCGGATATGAATCAGTTCTTGCTTCCTTTGGCGACGAAATTCTTGTTGATGGCGAAATTGACCGAAACAAGTTGGGGAGTATCGTCTTTAAAGATCCCGCGTCGCGCTTAAAATTGGAGAGCATTATTCATCCTCTGGTTCGTGACGCGGCTGAGAAGCTGGCCCGTAATCTCCCAGCAGGCTCGGTAGTCATAAATCAAATACCGTTACTTGTTGAAACTGATGGAGCAAAGCGTTTTGACTATGTCATCACAGTTTCTGCTGATGAAGAGCTCCGTCGCTCACGATTGATTGAACGAGGAATGAAAGATTACGAGATCACCCATCGCTTAGCCGCTCAAGTTAACGATGCAGCACGCGAGAATGTTGCCCACTTCGTTCTTACAAATAACGGCACTATCGATGATCTCCGTAGAGATGTAGAGGCGCTCTGGCGCAACGAGTTATTGCCGCGAAGCACGAAGCCATGACGAGGGCTATTACTTCCACACCTCGCGCTGAAAACCCCTTTCAGGTTATCAGCGAGTTCAAACCCGCGGGTGATCAACCCGATGCGATTCGAGAGTTAACTGATCGAGTCAACAGAGGCGAGAAAGATGTTGTACTTCTGGGCGCCACTGGAACTGGAAAGTCAGCAACCACGGCCTGGCTTATTGAACAAGTTCAGCGACCGACTTTAGTTTTGGCGCCGAATAAGACCTTGGCCGCACAGCTGGCGAATGAATTTAAGGAGCTTCTCCCCAATAATGCCGTGGAGTATTTTGTTTCTTATTACGACTATTACCAACCCGAAGCTTATGTACCACAAACTGATACCTTTATTGAGAAAGATTCTTCGGTAAATTCAGAAGTAGAACGTTTGCGGTATTCAGCAACTTATTCATTATTAACCAGACGAGATGTAGTCGTGGTTGCAACCGTCTCATGCATTTATGGTTTAGGCACTCCTCAGGAATATATCGATCGTATGATCCAAATCAAGGTAGGTGATTCGATTGATCGCAATATCTTGTTACGCCGTTTTGTTGATATTCAATATAAGCGCAATGACATGGCCTTTGAGCGTGGGACCTTTAGAGTGCGTGGAGATACCGTCGAGATAATTCCAGTTTATGAAGAGTTAGCCATTCGGATTGAAATGTTTGGCGATGAGATTGAAAGACTTACAACACTTCATCCACTTACGGGAGAAATCGTGAGCGATGTAAAAGAGGTCTTTATTTTCCCGGCTACGCACTATTCCGCGGGGCCGGATACCATGAAACGAGCTATCTCTGACATCGAAGATGAACTAGCGATCCGTCTGAAAGAGCTTGAGAAGCAGAATAAATTACTAGAAGCACAACGCATCCGGATGCGAACTCAATTCGATATCGAAATGATGCTCCAGCTCGGATTTTGTTCTGGAATTGAAAACTACTCTCGCCATATTGATGGTCGCGCACAAGGTTCGCCACCAAACTGTCTATTGGATTATTTCCCCGAAGATTTCCTCTGTGTTATCGATGAATCTCACATCACTGTTCCCCAGATTGGAGCGATGTATGAGGGAGACGCATCGCGAAAGAGAACTCTGGTTGAACACGGCTTTCGCTTACCGAGCGCTCTTGATAATCGACCATTAACCTTTAAGGAATTCTTAGAACGCACACCACAGAAGGTCTATCTCTCTGCGACCCCTGGTCCTTATGAAATGGAAAAAACTGGTGGCGAATTTGTTGAGCAGGTAATTCGCCCAACCGGATTAGTGGATCCAAAGATTGTTCTCAAGCCAATTAAAAATCAAATTGATGATTTGATGACGGAAATCAAAATTCGAGCTGAGAAGAATGAGCGCACACTCGTCACAACTCTGACCAAGAAGATGGCTGAAGATCTCACTGATTTCTTTACCGATGCAGGGATTCGAGTCCGCTATCTTCACTCAGAGGTAGATACGCTGAGACGCGTTGAACTTCTGCGTGAACTACGTATGGGCGAATACGATGTTTTGATTGGTATCAATTTGCTCCGTGAAGGTCTTGATCTTCCAGAAGTTTCATTAGTGGCAATTTTGGATGCAGATAAAGAAGGCTTCTTGCGTTCAACCCGTTCACTCATTCAAACGATTGGCCGTGCAGCTCGTAATGTTTCTGGAGAAGTGCATATGTACGCAGATAACCTCACTGACTCGATGACTCGGGCAATCGATGAAACAAATCGTCGTCGCGCTAAGCAGATCGCCTATAACCAAGCGCATGGACTTGATCCGCAGCCGCTTCGAAAGAAGATTGCCGATATCACTGATCTCATCGCACAAGAAAGTGATGACACGACAGATTTGCTTTCTGGGAGCAAGAGACGAGCAATCACGGAAACTCCAGTTGGCGTCCATGCTAAATCGCTCGTAGCCTTGCCTCGTACCGAACTCCTCGGGCTCATCGATTCCCTAACAGAGCAAATGCGTAATGCAGCAGCAGAGCTGCAATTTGAATTGGCAGCGCGTTTACGTGATGAGATTAAGGAGTTAAAGAGAGAGCTGCGAGCAATGGAAGAAGCGGGGATGTAATGAGCGCTGATCGTCTCATCGTCCGCGGTGCGCGCGAACACAACCTTAAGAACGTTTCACTCGATTTACCTCGTAATGCGATGATTGTCTTTACCGGCCTTTCAGGTTCTGGTAAATCTTCCTTGGCATTTGACACGATTTTTGCTGAGGGGCAACGCCGTTATGTTGAATCCCTCTCCGCATACGCTCGCCAATTCCTGGGTCAGATGGATAAGCCTGATGTTGATTTCATCGAAGGTTTATCGCCTGCTGTATCTATTGACCAGAAATCCACCAACCGAAATCCGCGTTCTACGGTTGGAACCATTACAGAGGTATATGACTATCTACGACTTCTTTTTGCCCGCGCCGGAAAACCGCACTGCCCAAATTGCGGAAAAAGCATTTCCAAACAGACTCCACAAAACATCGTTGATCAGATTCTAGAACTTCCGCCCGAAACTAAATTCCAAGTACTTGCACCCATGATTCGAGCACGCAAAGGGGAGTTTGTTGACCTTTTTAAAGATCTCATTGCGCAAGGTTATTCTCGCGCTCGCGTAGATGGCGTCACCGTTGCTCTCACTGATGCGCCAAAACTTAAGAAACAAGAGAAACATACGATTGAAGTTGTAGTAGATCGACTCACAGCTAAAGCTGAAAGTAAACAACGCCTTACCGACTCAATTGAAACTGCTCTTAAATTAGCTAGCGGTTTGGTTACTTTGGAATTTGTCGATGCGAAGGCGAGCGAGAAAGAACGTACCTATAGCGAGTTACTCGCTTGCCATGATTGCGGGTTGTCATTCCAAGAGATGGAACCACGTTCTTTCTCGTTTAACTCACCTTTTGGCGCCTGCTCTGAGTGCACAGGAATAGGTTCAAAGTTAGAAGTTGATGAAGAGTTAGTTATTCCCGATGATTCTCTTTCGATAGAAGATGGGGCAATTGCTCCATGGTCGGGCGGGCAATCGGCAGATTACTTTATGAATCTTTTGGAAGCGCTAGCCAGCGACGTTAAGTTTTCAATGAAGACGCCTTGGGTAAAGCTCTCTGAGAAAGCGAAAGATGCCATTCTCAACGGTTATGAATATGAAGTACATGTTCGCTACAAGAATCGTTATGGACGGGTACGTAACTATTCAACGGGTTTTGAGGGAGTCATTCCTTTCGTGGAGCGTCGTCATGCCGAGACTGATAGCGATTACAGTCGTGAAAAATATGAGGCGTATATGAGAGAGACGCCATGTCCAGCATGTAAAGGAACACGTCTCAAACCAGAAGTATTGGCAGTAACTTTAGGTGAGAAGAATATTGCAGAAATCTGCGAGTTATCTATCGAAGATTGTGCCAAGTTCCTTAAATCCCTCAAGCTTCCAGCTCGTGAAGCCAAGATTGCAGAGCGAGTTATGAAAGAAGTGCACGCGCGCTTGGGATTCTTACTGGATGTAGGTCTTGAATATCTCACTCTGGCTCGTCCTGCCGCAACCCTCTCTGGTGGAGAAGCGCAAAGAATTCGCCTTGCAACGCAGATTGGCTCTGGACTGGTTGGCGTGCTTTATGTTCTTGATGAGCCGAGTATCGGACTGCACCAGCGAGATAACAAACGTTTGATTGAAACTCTCACTCATCTGCGTGATCTAGGAAATACCTTGATTGTTGTCGAGCATGATGAAGAAACAATACGTACCGCAGATTGGATTGTTGATATTGGCCCTGGAGCCGGTGAACATGGTGGTGAAATCGTCGTTTCGGGAGATTACAAAGCTCTCGTTGAATCTAAGAAGTCGATCACGGGTGCTTATATCTCGGGCCGTTCGCAAATTGAAATTCCGAAGAAGCGACGGACGATCAACCCTAAGAGAAGCCTTGTCATTAAAGAAGCGAAAGAGAATAACCTCAAGAATCTAGATGTAACGATTCCATTAGGCGCATTTGTTGCGGTCACAGGCGTGAGTGGTTCAGGAAAGTCCACTCTGGTCAATGACATCTTGTATTCGGTATTAGCCAACAAACTTAACGGCGCACGTATTGTTCCAGGTCGCCATCGCACCATTACAGGCATTGATCATCTAGACAAAGTTGTGCACGTAGATCAATCTCCGATTGGTCGAACTCCTCGATCTAATCCGGCGACATACACCGGAGTCTTCGACAAGATTCGCGCCCTCTTTGCTGAAACGAGTGAAGCAAAAGTCCGCGGTTATCAGCAGGGCCGTTTCTCATTTAATGTTAAAGGCGGACGGTGCGAGAACTGTGCTGGTGATGGAACGATTACCATCGAAATGAACTTCCTTCCCGATGTTTATGTACCGTGCGAGGTTTGCCATGGAGCGCGCTATAACCGCGAAACGCTTGAAGTACATTACAAAGGAAAAACTATTGCTGAAGTTCTGGATATGCCAATTGAAAAAGCAACTGATTTCTTTGAATCTATTCCTGCAATTCATCGTTATCTGAAGACGCTTTGTGATGTAGGGCTAGGTTATGTGCGACTAGGGCAATCTGCTCCAACTCTCTCAGGAGGTGAAGCGCAACGCGTTAAACTTGCTACGGAATTACAACGTCGCTCCACCGGGCGCACAATTTATGTTCTCGATGAGCCTACTACGGGACTTCATTTTGAAGACGTTCGAAAGTTGCTCGCTGTTCTCCAACGCCTTGTCGACACTGGTAACACCGTTGTGGTGATTGAACATAATATGGATGTCATCAAGTGCGCCGATTGGCTCATAGATCTCGGCCCTGAAGGTGGTTCTGGTGGTGGAGCACTTGTTGCAGAAGGCACGCCGGAGAGCGTGGCAAAAGTAAAGACAAGTTACACGGGAAAGTTTCTTCTTGAAGCGTTAAAGAAGTAAATATGGCTGATCCACTCTCATATCGCCCCACCAATATCCCAGATGAACCTGGAGTTTATCGCTTCTTCAACGCAAAAAATGAAGTGATTTACGTAGGCAAAGCGCGATCTCTTAAAAATCGACTTAATTCTTACTTCCAGAGAAATGTCGGTGAGAAAACCTATCGCATGATTCATACCGCGAATCGAGTTGATT
>Ga0214917_10002929_pt1 | contig 20304 bp, 13 predicted proteins | sample LL_1208_BB_MetaG_FD_177983 | JGI IMG/M metagenome (GOLD analysis project Ga0214917, IMG submission 177983) | Freshwater microbial communities from Lake Lanier, Atlanta, Georgia, United States - LL_1208_BB | ecosystem: Environmental > Aquatic > Freshwater > Lake | place: USA: Georgia | collected...
ATCCAGAAACACCTCCGAGCCAGGGATCACCGGCACGCCGAGCTCTTTGAGCTGCCGCCGGACCCACGTCTTGCGGTTGAGCATCTCGGTGATCGCCGCGGCCGGGTTCATGATCCGGACGCTGGGATACTCACGGGCCAGCCGCTCGAGCTCCCGCGACGACTGATAGCAGAGCACGTACGACTCGGGGAAGTTCTCGTGCAGCCGGCGGACGCTCTCCTCCAGGAACGGCTGGAGCTCCTCCATGCTGGAGTCGGTCCGCACCCGCGACGTCTTCTCCGAGGAGAAGAAGAAGTCGAACGAGTTCTCCACCCGGGCCGGCTCCTTGCCGTACCGCGTGATCGCCATCACGTTGATGTGCGGCTGGAGAAAGTCGCCCGACAGCCAGTCGAGCATGCGGAGGGAATAGCATCCCAGACCGCGGTCAAGCAGGGCGGGATGGCGGTCGAAGTTTTCGAACGACCGCTCGATCGGGGCGGCGAGCCTGGTCACGCGGCACCTCCGGCGTGACGCTCGAGCCTGATGGAAGCTGATGACGGGCGGGCCGAGGTGTCGCATCGACCCGATGCGCGGCGGAGACCGCCGAAGGAGACCAGGGGGCAGGCGGGGCTCATCGGCCTCGACGCTCGCATTTCCAGCGGAGAAAAGTCCGCGACGGTGGGGCGGGGAGTGGAAGGCGGGAACAAAGGAACGTCATGCACGTCGCGTGCCATGCCGAAAGAAGCTGCCGCGGCGCAGAAGGCGCCCGGGCGAAGCCGGCATGCAAGGCCGGAGCCAAGCACGTGGTCATGAAAAAATGACAATCCAGAGGAACACTGGCGGCCGGACTGGCGGCCGCGACAAACGTTTTTGCAATCTTACACGCCGCCGAACCGCCGTGCAGCGAACGCAATCACCGGAATTTTTGGCCGGGGAACCTCCCGGCTCAACCGGCCCGGACGCCTGGGAAATGCTAGAAAGTGGCAGGACGTGCCGTAAATCACCGCCCCGTTTGGGCGTTGCGTGCGGCGGTCCGTGCCGGGTTTGACGGCCCCCGATGAACGCTTCCAGTTCCGCCGGCGATGACCCGGACCCGGCCTCCGGCCAGGACCGCGCGGCGCCGGCGACCGCTTCCGCAAGCCTGCCTCCCGGTTGGGGGGCGCTGGTGCCGGGTGGCGAGAGCGTGCTGGCAAGCTGTCGCTTCGACCTCGACGCGGCAGGCCGATTCGCGTCGGGCAGGATCCTGCTGACGGACGGTCGGCTGATCGCCGACGATCCCGCGACGGGCGACGTCGGCCGGCCGCCGCGGGTCTGGCCGCTCGACGACGCCTGCCGCCTCGCCACGCGGCTGCGGGTCTCGTTCGGCAGACTCGAACTGCTGCGGGACGGTCATGCCGAGGCCGCCTGGCAGTTCACGTCCGCCCGGGCGGCCGCCGTCCAGTCGCTGGCGGAGGCCTGGGAGGCCCGGAAGGAGCCGCGGACGCCGGTCGAGGCGAGCATTACTCCGGAGCCGGTGGCCCCGCTGCCGCGCTGGCTCGACGACGAGGACGGCGGCGGCGATCGCGGCTCGTGGCGGCCGCTCGTGCGGGTGCTGGGGTTCGCGCGGGCCCACGCCGGCGTCGCCATCCTGGGCTGCCTCCTCTCGCTGGCCAGCACGGCGATGGCGCTCGTGCCCCCCTACGTCACGATGCCGCTGGTCGACAGGGTGTTGATCCCGCGGCAGTCGGGACAGGACGTCCCCTTCCAGCTCGTGTGGTGGTACCTCGGCCTTCTGGCCACGGCGGCCGTCATCTCGTGGCTGCTCGCCTGGGCCCGGGCCTGGACGCTCGCCTGGGTGAGCGAGCGGATCGCGGCCGACCTCCGGAGTCGGACCTACGCCCACATGCAGAGCCTGTCGCTCGACTTCTTCGCCACCCGCCGCACCGGCGACCTGATCTCCCGGGTCAGCAGCGACACCGAACGGATCAACAACTACCTCTCGATGCACCTGATCGACTTCTCGTCGAACGTGCTGCTGGTGATCCTGACCGGGGTGGTCCTCGTCTGGATCAGCCCCCAACTGGCCCTGGTGACCCTGGCCCCGTTTCCGTTCGTCGTCTGGCTGGTCAACGCCGTCCGGGAACGGATGCGCCGCGGGTTCACGCGGGCCGGCACGGCCTGGGCCGACATGACGAGCCTGCTGGCCGACGCGATTCCCGGCGCCCGGGTGGTGAAGGCCTTCGCCCAGGAGGCGCGGGAGTGCGGTCGGTTCGAGGCGGCCAACCAGGGCGTGCTCGTGGCCAACGACCGGGTCAACGTGATCTGGTCCTTCTTCGGCCCGCTCGTCAGCCTCGCCAACGAGCTCGGGTTGCTGGTGGTCTGGGCCGCCGGCGCGTGGCTCGTGTTCGGCGAATCGCTCACGGTCGGCGCGCTGACCGCGTTCCTCGCCTACATCGGCCGGTTCTACGGCCGGCTCGAGTCGATGGTGCGGATGGTGCCCGCCACGCAGCGGGCCGCGACGAGCGCCGAGCGGATCTTCGAGATCCTCGACTGCGTGCCGACGGTCGCCGAGCCGGCGCGGCCGGTCGAACCGGGCCGGCTCCGCGGCCGGATCGAGGTCGACGGGGTCCGCTTCCGCTACGGGGCGCGCGAGGTGCTCCACGGCATCGATCTGGTGATCGAGCCGGGCGAGATGATCGGGCTCGTGGGAGCCAGCGGGTCGGGCAAGTCGACGCTGGCCAACCTCGTCTGCCGGTTTCAGGACCCGTCGGCCGGGGCGATCCGGGTCGATGGCATCGACCTGCGGAACCTCTCGATCCGGGCGTACCGCTCGAACCTCGGCGTCGTGCTCCAGGAGCCGTTCCTGTTCTTCGGCACCGTCGCGGAGAACATCGCCTACGGCCGGCCCGATGCCTCGCGGGAGGAGATCGTGGCGGCGGCCCGGGCGGCCGGGGCGCACGAGTTCATCCTCCGGCTCCCGGCGGCCTACGACTCGAAGGTCGGCGAGCGGGGCGGCTCGCTTTCCGGCGGTGAACGGCAGCGGATTTCGATCGCCCGGGCGCTCCTGGTCGATCCCAGGATCCTGATCCTCGACGAGGCCACGTCCGCGGTGGATCCCGAGACCGAGGCGGTCATCCAGGCGGCGATCGACCGGCTGGTGACGGGGCGGACCACGATCGCGATCGCCCATCGGCTCTCGACGCTGAGGCGGGCCGACCGGATCGTGGTGCTCGACCAGGGGCGGATCGTGGAGGTGGGTACGCACGACGAGCTGCTCGCGGCCGACGGCGTCTACGCGCGGCTCCATCGCGCCCAGCAGAAGGCCGCCGCCGAGGAGGTGTTGGCATGAGCGGCACGCAGGCCGCCGGCTGGCGGCTCGAGCGCAGGGCCGATGGCGGGCTCGACTTCGTGGCGGCCGATGGCGCGCGGCACCAGGATGTCGACGTGCGCCGCGGCTTCCCGTTCTCGGCGCCGGAAGCCGGAGTGGCGGTGCTCACGGCCGCCGGCTCCGAGCTCGTCTGGGTCGACTCCCTGGCCGGCTGTGCCCCGCCGCTCGCGGAGCTGCTCGAGGCGATCCTCGCCGAGCGGGAGTTCATGCCGCGCGTCGAGCGGATCACGTCGGTCACGGAGGGGCGGCCGACGGAATGGGACGTGGTCACCGATCGGGGCCCGCACCGCTTCAGCGTGGCCCATCCCGACGACGTGTCGCGCCAGCCCGACGGCGGCGTGATCCTCACCGACACCGACGGCATCCGCTATCGGATCCCGGCGGCCGGCGGCTTGGATCCGCGGAGCCAACGGCTTCTCGAGCGCGGGCTGTGACGCTCCGGGCGTGAGCCGGCCAGCGGTCGCGGCGGTGGCCCAACCGGCCGATCCCGCCCAGCTTGACGGGCGGGTTTTGCCCCGCTCGTAAGATGAACCGGTTGCACGGCTCGTGACGGATCGGGGGCCTCGTGGCCGCGAAAAAAAGGCCATTTTCCCTCAACGATCCGCTTGCGGGCTGCGTCCATCGGATTACCCTCGAAGGATCGCTCTCAGGAGATCGTCGATGACCCGCTCGGCCAACGCCCGCCCGTTCACCGGATTCCGCCCATCCTTCGGCGCGGTCGCCGTCGCCGCGCTCGCGGCCGGTGCTCCGCTTGCCGCCCGCGGCCAGTGCGGCTGCGGAACTCCCGCCGTCGCCGCTCCCGCGTCGGTCGCCACGCAGACCTACCGCCTCGACTACCAGACCGTCTACGACGAGCGGCAGGTGACCGCCTACCGCATCGAGCAGGAGACCGTCTTCGACACGCAGACCTACACCGTGCAGAAGCCGGTCTGGGAGACGCAGACCCAGGAGCGGCGGTACACCGTCCAGCGCCCGGTCTGGGAGACGCAGACCCGCGAGGAGCGGCAGACGGTCATGAAGCCGGTCTGGGAGACCGTGGTCGAGGACCGCAGCTACGACGTGACCCGCGACGTGGTCGAGACGAGCACCCGCGAGGAGCAGTACACCGTGATGAAGCCGGTGTACGAGACGGTGATGCAGCAGCAGGTGCAGACGGTGCGCCGGCCGGTCTACGAGACGAGCGAGCGGGAGCAGAGCTACACCGTCGCCGAGCCGGTGACCACGATGCACACGGCCTACTCCGTCGGCAGCCAGGCGGTCGACACCGTGACCCCGGTGGTCACGCCGGGCACGACGGCGCTGGGCTGGGCCCCGGGCGGCTGGGTGATCGATCCCTTCTCCGGACTCGCCGTCTGGCAGCGTGGCGGCTACGCCTGGACGATGACGCCGGGCGCGGTCGTGAATCAGGTGAATCGCAGCTATCAGCCGGTCTACACGCCGGTGCAGGTGCCGCAGACGACCATGGTCAACCGCGTGGTGACGCAGAAGGTGCCGGTGCAGACCGTGCGGTACGTCGACGAGCAGGTGGTCCAGCAGGTGCCCGTGCAGTCCATGAAGATGGTCGCCGAGACGGCCGTCCGCCAGGTGCCGGTCCAGACCGTCCGCAAGGTCGTCGAGCGGGTCGACAACAAGGTGCCGGTGCAGGTCTGCCGGATGGTGCCCGAGGAGCAGGTGCGGCAGGTGCCGGTTCAGGTGATGAAGGTCGTCACCGAAGAGCGGGTGGAACCCGTCCAGGTGCAGGTGATGAAGTACGTCGCCGAGGAGCGGACGGTGCAGGTGCCGCGGGTCGTCGAAAAGAAGACGCCGTACAGCTACACCGTGCGGATGCCGCGGACGGTGGTCACGAAGGTGCCGCTCGACCCGTGTGGCAATCCGGCGCCCGTCGCGGCGCCCGCCGCCCCGACCGCCGCTTCCCGTCCCGCCGCCCCGACCGCCGCACCGTCGCTGCCACAGCAGGCCTCGACCGAGCCGGTCAAGACCTTCAGCGACCGGCCCGCCGATGCCGCCGCCGCCAAGGCCGAGAGTGGCTGGGGCGCGTCGAGCCTGCCGCACGTCGACCCCTCCGCGGCCCCGGCCGCCGGCGCCGTCCGGGCCGAGCGTCCGGCCGCCGACGCCGTTCAGGCCGAGGCGATCCCGTCGCCCGCGCCCCGCACCGAGTCGCCCGAGCCGACCGTCGCGCCGGTCGGGCCGAGCGTGGAGCCCGCGCCGCCGGCGCACGATCAGCGGGACGTGCCGGCCACCGGCACGAGCGGTCGGCCGATGCTGCGGCCGCTGCACTCCGGCCAGACGACCTGAGCGGCCCCGATCACGTCGGTCGATCCGGCGGGGCATGCAGGCGGGGAACCGCTGCGGTACACTTCGCGGCCGCCTGAGCCGCCGCTGCGTCGGCCATGGCTCGTTCCCGAGGACCATCCGATGTCATCTGCCGCCGTCCGCCCGTTCTTGGCCGCGCTCGCGGTGCTCGCCGCCTGGCCGGCCGCCGCTCCGGCCGCAGAGCCGCCCCACCGGGCGCTGATCGTCGATGGCCAGAACAACCACGGCTGCTGGCCCAAGACGACCCCGATGATGCGGAAGTATCTGGAGGACACCGGACTGTTCCGCGTCGACGTGGTGACCCACGCGCCCAAGGGCGAGGATCCCGCCTTCCAGCCGGCCTTCGCCGACTACGACGTCGTGGTGAGCAACTTCGGCCACGGGGCGGCCGAGTGGCCGGCGGCGACCAAGGCCGCGTTCGAGGCCTATGTGCGCGAGGGGGGCGGATTCGTGGCCGTGCACGCCGCCGACAACTCCTTCCCCAAGTGGCCGGCCTACAACGAGATGATCGGGCTGGGGGGCTGGGGCGGCCGCAACGAGTCGAGCGGCCCGTATGTCTACTTCGACGAGGCGGGCAAACTCGTGCGCGACACGTCGCCGGGCCCGGGGGGAAGCCACGGGCCGCAGCACGAGTTTCCGGTCGTCGTTCGCGATGCGGAGCATCCCGTCACCAAGGGGATGCCGGCCAGCTGGCTGCACGCCAAGGACGAGCTCTACGACAGCCTCCGCGGCCCCGCGGAGAACCTGGCCGTGCTTGCGACGGCCTGGTCGCCGAAGACGAAGCGGCACGAGCCGATGATCATGACCGTCGACTACGGCAAGGGCCGGGTGTTCCACACGCCGATGGGACACGAGACCTACTCGATGGAGTGTGTCGGCTTCATCACGACCTTCCAGCGGGGCTGCGAGTGGGCCGCCACCGGCAAGGTCGCGCAGGAGCTGCCCAAGGACTTCCCCGGTGAGACGGCGACCAGCCGGCCCTTCCCGCGGTAGCCGCGCGAGGCCGGCGCCACCGTCGGGTGGCCAAGAGTTCGAAGCAGGGAGGCCGACAGGCATCATGACGCAGCAGGTCACGGAAGACCCTCCGAGCGTCGGGCCCGGATCAGCCGCCGCCGAAGCGGCCGACTCGCCGGGTGTCAGGCGGCTCTACTCGGCGGCGATGATCGCCGACCTGCTGGCCGTTCCGCCGGCCGCGATCCGGCACTGGATCCGGAGCGGCCTGCTCGAGGTCGCGGAGCGGGCCGGATCCTTGGAGTGGCTCGATTTCGGACAGCTCGTGGTCGGCCGTCATCTCGCCGGCCTGTTGGGGGCCGGGCTGTCGCTGCGGGAGATCGACGCCAAGCTCGCCGATCTCGCCCCGGGCGGCGGCCGGGCGGCGGCCGGCGCGGTCGACCGGGTGGTGGCGGACGGCCGGCGGCTCTCGATCGCCGACGGGGGCCGGCTGCTCGGCGCCGGCGGCCAGCTCCAGTTGCCGTTCTACGCCGACTCGATCACGACCGGCCGGCGGTGGTCCGAGGATGACGAGCCCGCCGTGGTCGGGCTGGCCGCCTCCCTGATGACGGCCGAAGACCAGGCGACGGCGCTGCTGCCGGGGGGCGACGTGGTGGCGGAGATCCTCGACCTCGCCGACGACCTCGAGGCGGCCGGTGAGTATGCCGAGGCCGCGGAGGCGCTCCGAGCCGTGCTCCAGGCGCAGGGGCCGACCGCCCCCGTGATGTTCATGCTCGCCGAACTGCTCTACCGCGCGGGTGACCTGACCGCGGCCCGGGAGCGGTACTACGCCACGATCGAAATCGACCCCGAGCATCTCCAGGCCCGGACCAGCCTTGGGTGCGTGCTCGGGGAACTCGGCGAGACGGAACTCGCCCTGGCGGCGCTCGAAGGGGTGCTGCGACAGGAGCCCGAGTACGCCGACGCCCACTGGCACGTGGCGGGGGTGCTGGCGAGCATGGGCCGCCCGGGCGGGTCCCGTCGTCACCTGCGACGGTTTCTCGCGCTCGCCCCGCAGAGCCCGTGGGCCAACCTCGCCCGCCAGCGGCTCGCCGACCACGCCCCGCCGGCCGACGCTCAATAACCGTTCCAGGGGCCGCGGACCGCGTTCACCCCGAACTGCACGGTGTCACTGGGCTGATTCGGCGTGGGCAGGAATCCGCCCCCGCCGCCGGCGGTCGCGCCCGGGCCGGGATACGGTCGCCGGAACTGGTGGTAGAGCGGCATCACGCGGGAACTGGGCACGCCCCACGAGTACTGCGTCATGAACTCCGCCGTCGGCGGCACAACCAGCGCGATCGGGCGGCCTTCCGCCGGGTCATACCAGGCGCTGTGCCAGCTCTTGCCCTGGCTGCGGAGGAAATACCGCTTCTCGATCGTGTCGTGGTGAAGGCAGTGGCCGTCGAAACAGTGGCCATGACCGCAGTGCGCGGGACCACAGTGACCGCACTTCGGGCCGTGGCCGCAGTGACCGCACCGCGGCGCGTGGCCGCAGTGACCGGGCATGCAGCCGACGCAGCCGGCCTGTGCCTGACCGCGCTGATGCGGGTGCCCGGCGGCGGCGAATCGTGGCAGGGCGATCGCGCCCAGGGCGAGCAGCGTCGCCGCTGCCACGAGCGTGTGGAACCTGAACGATCCGGCCATGTCGCGGGAGCCTCCTGGAATGGTCGTCACAGCCGCCTCAGTACCAGTAGCCATGCACCGTCGTCCGCAGACCGGTCACGCCGGCAGGCCGGACGTACTTCCGCCGGTGCTTGTACAGGAACTCGTGCGGCATGAAGGGGGGATAGGTGATCCAGGTGTGGCCGACCCGCGGCGGCACGGGCCGCGGCGAGACGTAGAGCTGCGCACCCATCGCCGGGTGCGGGCCGACCGCCACCGGGGGCGTGTAGAAGTTGTAGAAGACGTCGGGCACGGGGCCTTCGACGCCGCCGTCGATCGGGATCGCCATCGCCGTGACCGCCGTGGCCGCTTCCACCGCGATCACCGCGGCCACCAGCCAGCGGTGCGCGCCTCCGATCACCCGCAATCTCGTCCGCTGCATGGAACTTCTCCCTCCCGGGGCGTCGCCGCCTGTCGCGGCCACATCGTGTCGCGCCACAACCCCAAGGGATGTCGGCGGCCGCCCACCCGGCCCATCACGTCGCGGGGCCGCGGCCGGGCCGTTCTGCGCGACACGCACACCTTTCCGCCGCCCGCGGGCGTGCGGGCGACCGGCAGGGTCGGCCGTCAGGCTTCCGCCAACCCGCAAACTCGGCCCCCCTTGCCAAGCCGGGTGGGGGAGGTCAAAGTCTGCGGTGAGCAGGCTTTTCCCCGTGGTTTCCATGGCCCGCACCGCTGCCCGAGCCAAGCGATCGCGTTCCGCTGCCGCCCCCGAGGCGGCCGGCGAGGCGGAGGCCGCGCCCGCGAGTGCCCCTGAAGCCAATGGCCAGCCCAAGACCAAGCGGCGGGCCACCGCCCAGGCCCTGGCCGCCGGCCAGCGGGACATCTCCGTCAGCGAGTTCTTCGCCAAGAACCGCCACCTGCTCGGCTTCGACTCCCCGCGCAAGGCGCTGCTCACGAGCGTCAAGGAGGCGGTCGACAACTCGCTCGACGCCTGCGAGGAGGCGGGCATCCTCCCGGAGATCTGGGTGCGGATCGAGCAGGTCGGCGAGGGCGGGTCACGGTTCCGGATGAGCGTCCAGGACAACGGTCCGGGCATCGTCCGCAAGCAGATCCCGCTGATCTTCGGCAAGCTCCTCTACGGCTCCAAGTTTCATCGCCTGCGGATGAGCCGCGGCCAGCAGGGTATCGGCATCTCGGCGGCGGGCATGTACGGCGTGCTCACCACCGGCAAGCCGGTGAAGATCATCTCCAAGATCGACGCCAAGCATCCCGCCCACTACTACGAGCTGCGGATCGACACCAAGACCAATCAGCCCGAGATCTTGAACGGCAAGGGGGAGGGAGTCGACATCCCGGCCGGCAAGGGGGGCGCCGAACTGATGCAGAAGCACGCCATCGAGTGGGTGGCGGAGAACGACCGTGGCGACGCGATCGAGCACGGCACCCGCGTCACGATCGAGATGGAGGCGAAGTTTCAGCGGGGCCGGGGCAGCGTGGAGGAGTATCTCGAGCAGACGGCCATCGCCAACCCTCACGCCCGGGTGCACTTCAGCGGACCGGAAGGGACGGAACGGATCCTGGAGCGGGCCAACGATGAACTGCCGCCGGAGCCCAAGGAGATCAAGCCGCATCCCTACGGCGTGGAGCTCGGCCGGCTCGTGACGATGCTCCAGGAGCATCCCAAGATCACGCTGGCGCAGTTCCTGACCCAGTCGTTCTCCCGCGTCTCCCACGGCACCGCTCGGAAGATCTGCGACGCGGCCAAGCTGTCCGCCCGGGCGACCACCGCCAAGCTGGGCCGGGGCGAGGCCGATGCCTTGTTCAAGGTGATCCAGGAGACGCGGATTCCGCCGCCGGCCACCGACTGCATCGTGCCGATCGGGGAGCAGCGGCTGCTGGCGGGCCTGCGGCAGGTGGTGCCGGGCGAGTTCTTCACCGCCGCCACCCGGCCGCCGAGCGTCTACCGCGGCAACCCGTTCCTGATCGAAGCGGCGCTCGCCTTCGGCGGGGGCGTGGCCGCCCAGCGGATCAGCCGCGAGGCCCTGGGCGAACTCGCCGGCGAAAGCGACGCCCGCAGCCTGCGGCAATTCCTCACCACCACGTTCGCGGGCGTGGGGAGCGAGGGAGCCGACAAGATCCTCGCCGAGGCCGAGCTCGCGCCGCGGCAGTCGCCGTCGAAGCTCAAGAAGCAGCAGCTCGACGCCCTCCACGAGGCGATGCAGCACGTGAGCGTCGAGGAGGGGCAGAGCATGACGGTCCTGCGGTTCGCCAACCGCGTGCCGCTCCAGTTCCAGCACGCCGCCTGCGCCGTCACCCAGACGATCCTCTCGACCAACTGGCGGGCCTACGGCCTGTCGCAGTCGCGGGGCAGCCTCCCGAGCGGGCCGGTCACGGTGATGGTGCACATGGCCAGCGTCTGGGTGCCCTTCACGAGCGAGTCGAAGGAGGCGATCGCCCACTATCCCGAGATCCAGAAGGAGATCCGCCTGTCGCTCCAGGCGGTGGGGCGCAAGCTCGGCATGTATCTCAGGCGGCGGCTCCGCGTGGCCCAGGAAGGGCAGCGGCGCAACATCTTCCTCCGCTATCTCGGCGAGGTCGCCGGCGCCGTCTCGCAGATCAACGGCATCGACCGCGCGAAACTCCACGAGCAGCTCCTGGCCGTGGCCAAGCGGAAGACGGCCGAGGCCGACGTGAAGCTCGACGACCGCGGCCGGCCGATCGAGGAGGAGGACGACCTCGACCTCGGCGAGAACTGCATCATCGTGCCCCAGGCCATGCCCGGGGCCGAGGAGCCGGCGGCCGATGCGCCCGCCGGCAAGGCCGCGCGGGGCAGGCGGTCGCGGATCGCCACGGTCGAGGGTGACGAGGACCCCGTCACCGAGGACCAGGCTCCGAAGGGTCGGCGGAAGGCCGCCAAGACGCGCAAGACCCGCAAGGCGTAAGCCCTCGCCGTTGCCGGTCACGGATCGTGGTGGTAGTCTCCGGCCTCTCTCGGCGGCCGAGCATGTCCAACCTGCAACCACCCTCGGTAGCCCGGGCGGCCGTGCTCGTGGCGGCAGGGCAGCCGCTCGAAATGCAGGTGGTGCCGGTGCCCGCGTTGGCGACGGGGGGACTGCTGGTCCGGGTCACCGCCTGCTCGCTGTGCGGCAGCGACCTCCACACAGCCCACGGGCGGCGGCCCCACCCCATCCCGACGATCCTCGGCCACGAGATCGTGGGGCGGATCGCCGCGCTCGGCCCCGGCCCGGCGCCCGTCTGCGTCTCCGGCCGCCCGCTCGCGGTCGGGCAGCGGATCACGTGGAGCGTGTGCGCCTCCTGCGGGCGGTGCGATCGCTGCCTGCAGGGCCTGCCGCAGAAGTGCCGGGAGCTCGTCAAGTACGGCCACTCCGCGCTCGAGTCGCCGCACGGGCTTTCCGGCGGACTCGCCGACTACGTGCAGGTCTTCCCCGGGACGGCGATCGTGCCGCTGCCCGACACGCTCGCCGACACGGCGGCCGCCCCGGCCAGCTGCGCGGTGGCCACGGCGGCTGCGATCGTCCGCACCGTCCGCCGGCAGCTCGGCGGCTTCGGGCCGCATGGCGGCGGGCTCACCGAGCGGTCGGTGGTCGTGCTCGGAGGCGGGATGCTCGGATTGTCGGTGGCCAGCCTGCTGGCGGCCGCGGGCACGCGGAGGCTCGTGCTCCTCGATCCCGTCGCCGACCGGCGAACCACGGCCGTGGCGACCGTTCCCGGCCTGGTGGCCGTCCCGCCGCCGCCACGGATCGACCAGGAGTGGCTGACGTCGCTCCTGGCACCCGCATCCGACGCGTCCGCCGGTCGCGAGGTCGTGGCGTACGAGCCGGACGGCTTCGACGTCGTCGTCGAGGCCAGCGGCGCGGCCGCCTCGATTGCCGCAGCCCTGGAACTCGTGGCCACCGGCGGCACCTGCATCCTGGCGGGCAGCGTCAGCCCGACCTCCGGCATCGGCTTCGATCCCGAGCGCGTGGTCCGTCGTCAGATCGCGATCCACGGGGTCCACAACTACCGCCCGGAGGACCTGGTCGCGGCGGTCGCGCATCTGGCCGGCCCGGCCGGCAGCGCACTCGGGGCGCTGGCGGGCCCGGTGTTTCCACTGGAGAAGATCAACGAGGCGATGCAGGTGGCCGCGACCCCCGACGCCCTCCGCGTCGTCGTCACGCCGTGAGTGGCCCGGCCGTCAGCTCAGGATGCCCTTGACCACTTCCCCGTGCACGTCCGTGAGCCTGAAATCACGGCCCTGGTAGGGGAAGGTGAGGCGGAGGTGGTCGATGCCCATCAGGTGGAGGATCGTGGCGTTGAGGTCGTGGACATGGACCTTCTGCTCGGGCGTGACGATGTTGTAGGAGTAGTCGTCGGTGGTGCCCCAGGTGAGGCCACCCTTCACGCCCGCCCCCGCCATCAGCATCGTGAAGCAGCGGGGATGGTGGTCGCGGCCGTAGTTCGTGGCGGTGAGCGCTCCCTGGGAATAGATCGTCCTGCCGAACTCGCCCCCCCAGACCACGAGGGTCTCGTCGAGCAGGCCGCGTTGCTGCAGGTCGTCGAGCAGGGCGGCCGTCGCCTGATCCGTGTCGCGACACTGCCCCTTGATCGCGCCGGGTAGCCCGCCGTGGTGGTCCCAGCCCATGTGGAAGAGCTGCACGAACCGGACCCCCCGCTCCGAGAGCCGCCGTGCCAGCAGGCAGTTGAAGGCGTAGCTGCCGGGCCGCGCGATGTCGGGGCCGTACGACTCGAGCACGTGTTTCGGCTCGTCGGAAAAATCGACGATCTCCGGCACGCTCGCCTGCATCCGGAAGGCCATTTCGTACTGCGCCGTGCGGGCGGCGATGTCGGGGTCGCCCACGAGGCCGCTGCGGCCGGCGTTGAGCGCCGCGATCCGGTCGAGCGTGGCCCGACGGCGATCCCGGGCGATGCCGGGCGGATCAGCGAGATAGAGCACCGGGTCGCCGGTGTTGCGGAACCGCACGCCCTGGTGCTCGGTGGGCAGGAAGCCCGCCCCCCAGAGCCGGTCGTACAGCGGCTGGTCGTCCTTGCGGCCCGAGCCGAAGCTCGTGAGCACGATGTAGGCCGGGAGGTCGGCGTTGTCGCTGCCGAGGCCGTAACTCACCCAGGAGCCGATGCTCGGCCGGCCGGCGAGCTGATGGCCGGTCTGGAAGAACGTGATCGCCGGGTCGTGGTTGATCTGCTCGGTGACCATCGAGCGGATCATGCACCAGCGGTCGGCGTGGCGGGCGATGTTGGGCACCAGCTCGCTGAACCACATCCCGCTCTGGCCATGCTGGGCGAACGTGAAGATCGAGGGGGCGACCGGAAACTTCGCCTGGCCGCTGGTCATGGTGGTCAGCCGCTGGCCTTGGCGGATCGATTCGGGCAGGTTCTCCCCGCGTTGCTTCTCCATCTCGGGCTTGGGATCGAAGAGATCCATCTGCGAGGGGGCGCCCGACTGGAAGAGATAGATGATCCGCTTGGCCTTGGCCGGGAAGGTGGGGAATGAGCGGCCGGCCGCCGCGCCGGCCGCGGGCGCGAGCAGGCTCGCGAGCGCCGTCGCGCCCAAGGCCCCGGCGGAGCGGCCGAGGAACACCCGGCGGTTGAGGGCATCCTGGACGCCGAGGATGTGCTGATGGCTGGCAGGGTTCATCGGTGTCACTCCCGCATCACGAACTCATCGAGATTGATGATCACGTTGGCGGCCAGGGCGTAGGCCGCGAACTCCTGCGCCGGCATGCCCTCCGGCATCTTCACGAGGCCGAAGCCGGCGAACTTCTCGGCGGCGGCCGCGTCGGCCGCGAACGCGGCGCGGTCGGCCTCGAACCCGGCCACGAGTGTGGCCAGTTCCGCCTTGGTGGGACCCCGTCCGGTCGCCAGCCGGAAGCCGCGGGCCAGGCGTTCGGCCGGGCTCCCGCCCCCCTCGGCGAGCATCCGCTTGGCCAGCCCCTGGGCCGCCTCCACGAACGTCGTCTCGTTCAACAGCGCGAGGGCCTGGAGCGGCGTGTTCGTCCGCGACCGTTTCACCTGGCAGGTCTCGCGGTTCGGGGCGTCGAAGAGCAGCATCGTCGGCGGCGCCGCCGTCCGCTTCCAGACGGTGTACATGCTGCGGCGGTAGCGGCCCGGGCCCGTGTCGGGCTTGTAGCCCCGCAGGTCACCATACTTGCTCGTCTCGTCCCAGACGCCGTCGGGCATCCAGGGCCGCACGCTGGGCCCGCCGATCGTGGGCACGAGCAGTCCGGCCGCGGCGAGCGCCTGATCGCGGACGATCTCGCCGGGCAGTCGGATTCGCGGGGCTCGGGCCAGGAGCCGGTTGCCGGGATCCTTGGCGAGCTTGTCGGATGTCACCGTCGCGGCCTGCCGGTAGACGGCGCTGGTCACGAGCAGTTTCACGAACGCTTTCATGTTCCAAGGGCCGGCGGGCCGGCCGCCGACCGGCGGCAGCGATGTGCCTTCCATGAACTCGGCGGCCATCCAGTCGAGCAGTTCCGGATGGCTCGGGTATTCGGCCTGGCTGCCGAGGTTCTCGCTGGTCTTGCACAGGCCCGTACCGAAGAACCGCTCCCAGGTCCGGTTCACCCAGACGCGAGCCGTGAGCGGATTGTCACGCGACACGATCCAGCGGGCGAGTGCGAGCCGGTCGGCCTGCGTTCCCTCCGGCAGCGGCGGCAGGAAGGCTGGCAGGCCGGGAAGAACCTTCTCGCCCCGCTTGTCATATTCCCCGCGCAAGAGCAGGAAGGCGTCGCGCGGGGAGCCTTCCTTCATCACCATCGCGGTGGGGAGTGTCTGGCGGAACTCCGCGAGGCTCTTCTTCGCGGCCTCGCGGGCCGCTTCGGCCCGCTTGATCGGTCCATCGACTTTTTCCCGGTAAAACTTTCGCAGCGTCTGCTGCTGATCCTTGGAGCGATTGTCAGCGTCGACCGCCAGCGCGGTCATCACGGCTGGGGGCATGTTGGGGCCGCCCACGCCCAGCAACGCGGGATCGGCGCCGGAGACCGCCAGGCGGAAGCGGCCGATGGCGTGGCCGTCGAACGCCTCCTGCCGGATGCGAACCACGAGGCGGGAGTTCTCGGTGACGTTCACGACCGCGGCCGGGAACACCGCCAGGTGCCGCGGCTGCCGCTTGGCGGGGTCGTTGCCGTCGATCGCCCAGCCCTTGCCTTTCTGGCCCGTGAGCACCGCCGCCGCGGGCCAGTTCTGCTGCTCGTAGTCGGCTTCGGCCCGGGTGAGCTTCACCGGCACGGCGTCGCCCCCCTCGGCCGGCTCGATCTCGAGTTCGAGCTTGGAGATCACGATGTTCCCGTTGCCCGCGCGGCCGAATCCGCCGTCGGCGAGCGCCGGGTCGGGGATCACCTCGAGCAACAGGCCGCCGAACGACTGCCCCGGCAGGAGCGATTCGAACTCGTAGGTGTCGCGGGGCGGATTGACGCCCTCCACGAGCCAGCTGCCGTCCTCGCTGCGGCGGAAGTTGGCTCCGCCGGCACTCCGGAGTTCGAGGGGCTCGAACGGCTCCCAGGCCTTGCCGGCCGCGGCGCCGAGCGAGCGTTCCCACTCGGCCACCAGCGGGTCGATGTCGGCCACCTCGGCCTTGACCGCCGCCTCGGCGTCGGCCACCACCTGCGACAGGCGGGTGAGTTCCTGCTCCTGTTCCGGAGTCGGGATCTCGAACAACGGATCCGAGTTGCCGCCGGCCCGGTTGGACGCGCCCATGATCGTGCCGTTCTCCGGCACGTTGTTGAACAGGGCGAAGAGCGCGTAGAACTCCCGCTGCGTGAGCGGATCGTACTTGTGGTCGTGGCAGCGGCTGCAGCCGACCGTCAGGCCCAGCCAGGTCTGGCCCGTGGTCTCGACACGGTCGATCACCGTCTCGACCCGCCACTCCTCGGCGATGATGCCCCCCTCGCCGTTGATCCGATGGTTGCGGTTGAAGCCCGTGGCCACGACCTGGTCGCGGGAGGCGTCGGGCAGCATGTCGCCGGCGAGCTGATGGATCGTGAACTGGTCGAAGGGCAGGTTGTCGTTGGCGGCCCGGATCAGCCAGTCGCGCCACGGCCAGTTGGAGCGGCTCGAGTCGGTCTGGTAGCCGTGGCTGTCGGCGTAGCGGGCGGCATCGAGCCACTCGATCGCCATCCGCTCGCCGTAGTGGGGGCTGGCGAGCAGCCCGTCGACATACTTCTCGTAGGCGTCGGGGGCGGTGTCGGCGAGGAACGCATCGACGGCGGCCGGATCCGGCGGCAGCCCGGTGAGATCGAGCGCCAGCCGGCGGGCGAGCGTGACGCGGTCGGCCTCGGCGTTGGGCGCGAGGCCCTCGGCGTCGAGCCGGGCCAGGATGAACCGGTCGATCGGCGTCTTCGGCCAGACGGCGTCACCGACCACGGGCACCGCCGGCCGCTCGACCCGCTCGAAGGCCCAGTGGCCCCGGTACTCGGCCCCGGTGGTGATCCACCGCCTCAGGGTCTCGGCCTCGGCGGGGGTGATCGGCTTGCCGACGTGGGGGGGCGGCATCACGATCTCGGGATCGGTGCTCGTGATACGCGCCACCAACTCGCTCGCCGTCGGGTCGCCCGGCACCACGGCCGTGGCACCGCTCTCGACCGGGGCTGTCGCGGCCTCGCGGACGTCGAGCCGGAGCCCGGCCTGCCGATCCTCCGCGTCGGGGCCGTGGCAGGCGAAGCAGCGGTCCGACAGGAGCGGGCGGACATCGCGGTTGAAGTCGATCGCCGGCTCGGTCGCGCCGGCCGCCAGCGCGGTACCGACCGCGGCACACGCCATCCAGGCGGCTCGGGCGGTGTGACCCATCAGCTTCGATTCTCGCGAGAGAATCGCTCCTCGGGGGCACCCGCGTCGCCGCCGCGTGCTGCCACGCGGCGCGGACGCCGCAGAAGCGGCGTCGATCGGCGGGGGAGTGAGGCTCAGCCCCACTCCCCCATGAAAGCCTTCACCATCGGCTCTGTCAAGCCGCGGGCAGCCTCGCCAAACCTCCGGACGAGCCCGGCCGGCCGCGTCAGTCGTCCTTTTCGGCGGCCTTCTTCATGCGGGCCACCTCGGCCTCGAGCTGCTTGATCCGGGCTTCCATCTCCTGGAACCGCTTGCGGGCCTCCTCCATCTTGGCCTTCGCCTCTTCCATCCGCTTGCCGGCCTCGGCGCGGAACCGCTCCATGGCCTGCCGCATCTGGTCGGCGTCGCCCGGCCGCTCGCCTTTCTCGGCCCGGGCCTGCCCCATCGTCTCGCGGGCTTCCTTCATCCGGGCTTCCCACTGCTTCTTCATTTCCTCCCGCTGCTCGGGCGAGGCCTGCTCCCACTTGTCGCGGGCCTCCTTCATCTTTTCGCGGCCTTCCTTCATCCGGGCTTCCCACTCCTGCTTCATCTTCTCCCGCTCCTCAGGCGAGGCCCGCTCGAACTTCTCCCGGGCCTCCCTCATCTTCGCCATGCGGGCCTCCATCATCGCCCGCCCCTCCGGCGACATCTCGCCGCGGCCCGGCCCGCCGACCGGCAAGCCCCCGGGGCCCCGAGCGGCGAGCATCCGCTCGATCCGGACGAGCCGGCCGGAAATGTCTTGGAGCATCGAGAGCGCGTCGGCCCGCGGGCCTTCCGGCCGCGGCGGCCCCATGTGGCCGTGGTGCGGCTGGCCGGGAGCATGCATCCCGCCGTGATGCGGACCATGATGGCCGTGGTCTCCGTGATGGCCGGCGCCGCCTTGATGCCCGTGGCCGCCGTGCATGCCATGGCCGCCGTGCATGCCATGGCCGTGGTGGTCGCCTTCGTGCTTCTCCCCCTCGTGCCCGCCGTGCCGCTTTCCACGGCAGTGATCACACGTGCCTTCGCAGTCTCCCTTGCATTCGCCCCGCTCGCCGTCCTTGCCCTCGGCTCGGTCGTCGTCGCGGCCGTCCCGACGGCGGTCGCGGTCGCGGTCCTTTCCGTCTTCCCGTTCGCCATCCTCGGCGAGCAGCGTCACCACGCCCATCCAGGCCTGGACGGCGGGCTCGAGATAGCTGCGCTGCCAGTCAGCGGCGGCCACAGGGGTCGAGGCGACGATGGCGGCCGCGAGGGCGCCGAGGCAGCCGGCGGCAGCCGGGATGCGGGGCATGGCGAGCATGAGAAGACTCCTCGGATGAGCGGTGACGTGGAAGAGCGGTGACGGAACCTGGACCCAACTTGAACGGCCAAGCCGGGGGCGAGTTGCGGGATCGTATCGTGTGAGCCGGTCCAAACTATAATCCCGCGGTTTTGCGGGCGGGAAAACCCCGCCTGCCTCGTCCCGCCTCGGAGCCTCACGATGCGACCCCATGTTCCGTCGGCCCCGTCCGCGACCCGCCGTCGCTTTCTTCAGGGGGCCGCCGCGGGCGGCTTCGCGATCATCCTTCCGGCCAGGGGCCGGTCGCTGGCCGCGGCCGCCGACCGGCCGGCCTTCGCCACGATCGGCCTGCGAAACCAAGGGTGGACGATCACGAACAAGTCGTTCCCGTTCGTCGACTTCGTGGCGCTGGCCGACGTCGATTCGGGCGTGCTGGCCGACCACGTCGCCAAGGTCGAGAAGGCCACTGGCCGCAAGCCCGACGCCTCCGCCGACTACCGCCGGATCCTCGACCGCAAGGACGTCGATGCCGTGATGATCGCCACACCCGACCACTGGCACACGAAGATCGCCCTGGAGGCGATGGCCGCCGGCAAGGATGTCTACTGCGAGAAGCCGCTGACGCTCACGATCGACGAGGGCAAGCAGATCGAGCGGGCCGTCAAGCAGACCGGCCGCGTGTTCCAGGTAGGCACGATGCAGCGGACCGAGTGCGACGGCCGGTTTCTCCAGGCCATCGCGCTCGTGCGGGCCGGGCGGATCGGCACGGTGCGCAAGGTCACCTGCGGCATCAACGGCATGGAACCGTCGCCGGTGATTCCGGAGACGAGCGTGCCTCGGGGGCTCGACTGGGATGTCTGGCTCGGGCCGGCCCCGGCGGTCGCCTACCGGGCGCTCCCCGAAATCCGCAAGGGCTACGGCGGGGGCGTGCCGCTCTACAGCAACGGCCACTACTCGTTCCGGAACTGGCACGAGTACTCCGGCGGCAAGCTCACCGACTGGGGCGCCCACCACGTCGACATCGCCTGCTGGGCGCTCGGTTGCACCGACACCGGCCCCGGCCGGGTCGAGCCGCTCGAATACACGCTGCCGGTCGAATACAAGGACGGCCAACCGCTCGTGGCCGACCGCTACAACGCCGCGACCGACTTCACGATCAAAGTCGCGCTGCCCGACGACGTGGAGATGATCATCACGAGCAAGGGCGACAACGGGATCCTGTTCGAGGGGGATAAAGGGCGGTTCTTCGTCAATCGCGGCAAGCTCGCCGGCAAGCCGGTCGAGGATCTGAAGGACGATCCGCTGCCCGACGGCGCGGTCGAGGCGGTCTACGGCGGCCCGGTGGCGCGGAACCACACCGACAACTTCGTGGCCGCGATCCGGTCGCGGAGGCAGCCGATCTCCGACGTCTGGTCGCACAACCGGATGCTCGAGATCTGCCACCTCGCCAACATCGCGATGCGGCTCGGCCGGCCGCTCGACTGGGATCCGGTCAAGCGGGAGATCGTGGGCGACGCCCAGGCCAACACCTTCCTCGCGCGTGAGAGCCGCAAGGGCTACGAGACCAAGGCCTGACGCCGCGCCCAAGGCGCCGGTCGCACCCGACCTCCGCCAGGCGGTGCTTCGCGACCGCAGCCGGCTGGCCCGCTGGGACGACCCGCCAGGCGGATCAGCCGAGGATGCCGTGGACCACGTGCCCGTGGACGTCCGTGAGCCGGAAGTCGCGGCCCTGGTAACGGTAGGTGAGCCGCTCGTGGTCGAGGCCCAGGCAGTGGAGGATCGTGGCCTGGAGATCGTGCACGTGCACTTCGTCCCGCGCCACGTGGAAGCCGAGTTCGTCGGTCTCGCCGTGGGTCGTCCCGCCGCGGATGCCGCCGCCGGCCAGCCACATCGTGAAGGCGTTCGGATGATGGTCGCGGCCCATGGAGCGGCCGAGCACGGCGCTCGCCTCCACCATCGGCGTGCGGCCGAACTC
>Ga0214917_10002930_pt1 | contig 20304 bp, 17 predicted proteins | sample LL_1208_BB_MetaG_FD_177983 | JGI IMG/M metagenome (GOLD analysis project Ga0214917, IMG submission 177983) | Freshwater microbial communities from Lake Lanier, Atlanta, Georgia, United States - LL_1208_BB | ecosystem: Environmental > Aquatic > Freshwater > Lake | place: USA: Georgia | collected...
GTTGGTGAAGTGCGGCGGCACGTCGCTCTCGGCGATCCGCGGGTCGGCCATGTCGGCCCGCAGCCGGACGACCGAGTCGAAGACCGTGACGGGCTTCGGGAGGAGCTTCACGATCTCGCTGGCCGGCCGCGGCCGGGCGAACGAGTACATCTCGATGAACTGGAGGAAGTCGCCCGGATACTCCCGCTGCACGAGCCCCTGGAGCGCGAGCGCCATCTTCTTGACGTCGACGTACAGCCCGCCGTACCGCATCGAGCCGCTCATGTCGAGCACCACGGTCGTGGCGCACTTGGGCGTGTTGCGGGTCTTGTGGACCTCGATGTCCCGCTGGTCGAGCCGCAGCCGGCCACCCGGCGGGCGGCCTCCCTCGGCCGCCTCGCGCAGCAGGGCGTTGGTGAGCGAGCCGGGGATGTCCATGTGGGCCACCGAGTCGCCGAACTCGTAGGGCCGCGTGGGCACGAGTTCGACCGCCCCGTCGCCGGTCACGTTCACCTGGTGGCGGCCCGTCCGCGACGGATCGAGGGCCGCGAAGATCTGCTCGAGCAGTTTGCCCTGGAAGGTCCGCAGCGCCTTGGGTGTGAGCTCGTAGCCCTTTTTGCCCTTCTCGAGCCCCTGGCGGGCGGCCGCCTGCTCCACCGCCTCCTCCACCTGCCGACGGATCCGGTCGAGCTCCGACAGCTCGGCCGACTCGGCGTAGCGGGCCAGCGCGTCCATGTCGATCAGCACGACGCGGGCGTTCTTCCGCGCCTCCTCGAGCTGGGCGAGCAGCCGCTCGATCTCCTCGAGCTGCTCCTTGACCTCGATCGCCTCGTCGACGCCCAGTTTCTCCCGCCCGGTGAACTCCCACTTCGTGGCCAGCTCGTCGATCTGGTAGGCCTTGCCCAGGCGGTCGACGAGCCCCACGAGCTCGACGGCGAACGGCCCCTGGTCGTCGTCCTGCGCGTACCAGAGCCGCTCGAGCCGGCGAAGCTGCTCCTCGTGAACCGCCCGCTCGAAGGCCTCGCGGTGCTTGGCCGGCGGCCGGGCCCGGGCGGCCGCCTCGTGGAACTCCCGGCGGGCCCGTTTGCGGGCGGCCTGCGCGTCGTATCGCTCCAGGATCTTCCGCCGGATCTCCTCGAGCTTCCGCTTGAGCGAGTCGAGCGACGGCCCCAGCCCCGCGATCTGGTCCGGCTCGAGCACGATCGCGTCGGCCAGCTGCTCGGGCGTGAGCTGCATCTCGTCCAGGTCGCCGAACTCGAGCAGATGGTCCATCGCCGCCGACAGGAGATCGGTCTCCGGCGGCCGCGGCGGCGGAATGCGGGTCGGGTCGTACCGCTGGTACGTGTGGACGATCCCGCCGAGCGTGTCACGCGTGGGCATGGACTAGCGGAAGCCTCCCGTGTCGTAGACGGTCTTCCCGTGGGACTGGATCCGCGAGATCCGGTCGGTGGCGTGGAGCCCGGCGAGCACGAACTCGATGCAGCTCGCCCGCACCGCGGGGTCAGCCGCGGCGTTGACCTCGAAGGCCCGTTCCCAGACCTCCGGCACGTCGGCGAGAATCTCCCGGTATGCCGCGCTCGGCACCGTGTCGCCCACCTCGACCTTCACCCCCGCGCCGAAGACCTTGCCGATCTCGTCGAGCCCGTGGGCCTCCACGTACTCCCCGAACACGGTGGCGATCGCGTCGGCCATCACGGCGTCGAGCACCTGTCGCTCGCTCATCTGGTGGCTCCCCATCAGGTCGAGCTCCAGCTTGCCGAGGCTCGACGTGTAGAGGTGGCCCAGGTCGCTGATCCGGGGCACGGCCGGCTTCTCGCCCTGCCGCACGCCCCGCTGGCGGGCGCTGGCGATCATCGTCTCGTAGTTGGCGATCGAGAACCGGGCCGACACGCCCGACTGCTGGTCGATGTACTTGCTCTTGCGGGCCGCGACGGTGATCTGCTCCACGACCTGCTTCATGAAGTGGGGCACGGCCACCGGCCACTCGCCCCCCAGATCGACGCCCGCCTCCTGCTCGGCCACGGCGATGCCCAGCTCGCGGTCCCGCGGGTAGTGGGTGTGGATCACCGCGCCGATCCGGTCCTTGAGCTGCGGGATCACCTTGCCCGAGCGGTTGTAGGTGGAGGGATTCGCCGAAAACAGCAGCATCACGTCGATGTCGAACTTGACGGGATAGCCGCGGATCTGGACGTCCCGCTCCTCGAGGATGTTGAACATCCCGACCTGGACGAGCTCGTCGAGCTCCGGCAGTTCGTTCATCGCGAAGATGCCCCGGTGCATCCGCGGGATCAGCCCGAGGTGGAGCGCCTCCTCGCTCGCCATGCTCGTGCCGCCGGCCAGCTTGGCCGGATCGATCTCGCCGATGATGTCGGCAAACTTCGTTCCCGGGGCCAGCCGCTCGGCGTAGCGTTCGGCACGGGGCCACCAGGCGATGGGCACCTCGGCGGGATCGCGGCCGGTGACCAGCCGCCGGCCGGCGGCCGTGATCGGGGCGAGCGGATCGTCGTGGAGCGGGATCGCGGGATCATCGAGGTAAGGGATCGCCTCGTCCAGAAACCGCACCAAGAGCCGCATCAGCCGGCTCTTGGCCTGCCCCTTCTCGCCCAGGAACAGCATGTCGTGGCCGGCGATCAAGGAGATCGTGATCTCCGGGATCACCGTGTCGTCGTAGCCGACGATGCCGGGAAAGAGCTCTTCGCCCCGCTGGAGCATCCGGAGGAAGTTCTCCCGCACCTCGTCCTTGACCGAACGGGATCGCCAGCCGGCGGCCTGGAGTTCGGCGAGCGTGGTGGGGCGGCGGGCGTACGACATCGGTGGACTCCGGGGGACGTGCCCTGATTGTAGGCGCTCGGCTTGCCGGAGCGTCCTTGATGACACCGTTTCGCGGGGACTCCTGGGTAACGCAGGCTTCGGGGCAAGCCCATGCCATCTCGCGGACGCTCGCTGGTGGCGCGGCTCAGGGTGGCCCGTGCCATCTCGCCGGACGCTCCCTACGGGCATCCTGCCCTTCGGTCGCTCGGAGGAAACCTCGCTGCGCCATCCTGGCTGCGCTCGGTTTCCTACGCCGCTCGATTGGCACGGGCCACCCTTCGCAATCCATGGGGAGGAGCAGCCGGGGGCAACGTTTTGTTCGTCACGACGACTCCCGATGCTGAGGAGCCGGCTGGGGGCACGCGCAGGAGCCGAGGAGCTTTGCGGAACATGTGCCTCACTACGGCAGTCGGGTAAGTACTCGCAAAGTCCGAAGGTGCCGATCTGCAAGAGCCGCGTAAGCGGCCGCATGTCACCGGGCGGCGAACCAATGCGGCGACCACAAAATCAGCACCGCATGCACGGTTGCCCGCTTCCGAGCCGTGCAGCCTCGGTCGTCAGTACGTGCTAGCCACGGGCCGGCCATCCAGGATCGCGGCCGCGTCGCCGACGCCCAGCCGGGTGCAGCCCATGTCGAGGTAGGCGACCGCGTCGGCCCAGGTGCGGATGCCGCCGGAGGCCTTCACCTGCAACCGGCCGCCGACCGCGTCGAGCATGATCCGGACCGCTTCGGGCGTGGCGCCAGTCGGCCCGCCGGACTTCACGCCGAAGCCGGTCGAGGTCTTCACGAAATCGGCGCCGGCCTCCTCGGCGAGCCGGCAGGCGGCGAGGATCTCGTCGGGCGTGAGGGAGCAGGTCTCCAGGATCACCTTCACGAGCACCCCGGCGGGCTTCGCCGCGGCGACGACCGCCGCGATGTCGTCGCGGACGAGGGTCTCGCGGCCCGATTTGAGCGCGCCCACGTTCATCACCATGTCGAGCTCGCGGGCGCCGTCGGCGATCGCCAGCCGGGCCTCGAGGGCCTTGATCTCGGGTCGCACGGCCCCGTGCGGAAACCCGATCACGGCCGCCACCACGACCGGGCCGCCCGCCACCAGCCGGGCCGCTTCGGCCACGTCGCAACTCCGCACGCAGAGGCAGGCCACGCCGCGTGCCACGCACATGCCCGCGTGGGCGGCAAGGTCGGCCGAGGAATACTCGGGCTTCAAGACCGCATGGTCGAGCGCCTTCGCGACGTCGGCGACGGTGCGGCTCATCCGGCCAGCCTCCTGAGCGCGGCGATGCCCCGGTCGAGGGTGCGGTCGTCGGTGGTGTAGGCGATCCGGAAGTGGGAGTCGGCGGCGCCGAACACCTTGCCGGGCACCACGATCAACTTCTCCTCGGCCACGGCCCGCTCGGCGAAGGCCGCCCCCGAGCCTCCCGGCGCGCGTGGGTAAAGATAGAAGGCGCCGCCCGGCACCTGGAAGTCGTAATGGTCGCGGAGGCCGGCCACGAGCTTGTCTCGCTTGCGGCGACATTCGGCGAGCGGCACGTCCATCGGGCACTCGAGGGCCTCGAACGCGGCCCATTGCCCGACCTGCGGGGCACAGACGAACGTGTATTGCTGGATCATCGCGCAGACGTCCACGACGTCGGCCGGCCCGTGCAGCCAGCCCACCCGCCAGCCGGTCATGGCGTGCGACTTGGAGAAGCCGTCGAGCACCACCACCCGCTCGGAGTGCAGGGCCGGGGAGGCGAACGGCGCGTCGTAGCAGAGCGTGCGGTAGAGCTCGTCGCTGATGATCGTGACGCCATGACGGTCGGCCAGGGCCGCCAAGGCTTGGACCGTCTCCGCCGAGGCCACCACCCCCGTGGGGTTGGCCGGGGTGTTGAGGAGGATCACCTTGGTCTTCGGGGTGAGCGCGGCGGCCACGCGGTCGACGTCGACCGTGAAAGCGGGCGCCGTGTCGATGGCCACCGCCCGCCCCCCGAGAAACTCGATGAGCGGCCGATACATCACGAAGGCCGGCTCGAAGATGATCACTTCGTCGCCGGGATCGACGAGCGCCATCAGCGCGAGCACGAGCCCGCCGCTCGTTCCGCTGGTCACGAGGAGCCGCCGATCCGGCTGCCCCGTTTCCGCGCGGGCCCGGGCCTCGAGCCGCTCCCGCAGGGAGGGGATGCCCTGCGTCGGCGTGTAGCCGTTCCTGCCGGCGTCGATCGCCCCCTTGGCCGCCGCCCGGGCGGCCTCGGGCATGGCGAAGTCGGGCTGGCCGATCGAGAGGTTGATCGGATCGGTCAGCCGCGCCGCGAGGTCGAAGGCCTTGCGGATGCCTGAGGAGTCGAACGCCGCCGCCCGCCGCGAGACGGCCACGTCAGCCGGCGTCCTTGCCGGCGTTCGTGCCGGCAGTTTCCTTGAACAGTTCGCCGAGCTTCTCGCCGAGCTTCTCACCCCGCACGTCGAGCGTGATCACGTTGCCGTCGCGGCCGATCAGCACCAGCTGCGGGATCCCGGAGATGCCGTAGAACTGCGCCGTCGGATCCTGCCAGCCCTTGCCGGCGAACAGGATCGGCCACGGGATCTTGTTGTCGGCCACGAACTTCTCGACCTCGGCCTTGTCCTCGTCGAGGCTGATGCCGACCACTTCGAAGCCCTGGTCGTGATACTTCTCGTACTGCTCGATCATGTTGGGGATCTCGGCCACGCACGGGCCGCACCAGGTGGCCCAAAAGTCGACGAGCACGACCTTGCCGGCGAACGTGGCCTGATCGAACGGGCTGCCGTCGAGGAGCGCACCCTTGATCTCCATCGGCTTGCCCGGCAGCTCGAGCAGGCGGAGCTTGCCCTCGAAGCCCGCGGCCAGCTGCTTGACCCGCTCGTTGCCGCTCCTGGCGAACAGCGGGCCGAAGGTCTTGATCGCCGTGACGGCCACGTCGCCACCGCCCGGGATCTGCTCGAGCGCGCCGGCGAGCTGCATCGCCAGGCCGGCCGTCTGGAGGTCGTCGGGATCGGCCTCGAGCAGGGCGGCGGTCTTCGTCACAAGGGCGGCGGCCCCGTCGAACTTGCCCGTCTGAAACATCTGCTGCGCGTCGGCCACGATCAGCATCCGCTTGGCCTCCATGGCCAGCGGCTTGATCGGGCTCTCCGCCAGTTTCGCCGCGAAGGCGGCCATCTCGGCGGCGGCCTTCTCTTCGCCGAGCCGGCCGAGAGCCGACAGGCTCTCGAGCTTGAGCTTGGCGGCCTTGGCGAACAGCGCGTCGTCTTCCTTGACCTGGGCGAGCACCTTGTCGGCGGCCTCGATCGCCAGCTGCGACACGCCCTTGAGGTAGGCGAACATCTCCTCCCGCGACTTCGGCCGTTGCTTCGGCGGCAGCAGCCCCTCGACGAAGGCGAGCAGTTCCTCGGGGTTCGCGTCGGAGGGCAGCGGCGGCACGCTCAGCGGGGCCTCTTGTTCGGCCGGGGCGGCGGGCTCGGCGGCGGCCGGCTGCAGCGCGCGGGCCACGGGCCACGGCAGGAGGCCCGCCACGAGGAGGAGGGAAAGGCCGAAGCGGGAGCGGGACATGAAGACCTCGTTGCGAAAGCGACCGATCAGCGACCGATCGGAAGAAAGACCCAGGACGCTCCGAGCAGCCTAACCCGCCCGGCCTCGGCTGGGCAACGCTCGCGGAAAGCCCCGGGCGCGAGCCCGCGGATCCGGGCCGGCCGCCTGCCGGCTCCTAGCGAACGAGCGTCCGGAACCGCACGAATCCTTCGCCGCCGGCGGGCAGCGGCTCCGTCAGCCGCCACGTGAGCACGACCGAGCCGTCGTCGCCCGTCTCCGTGGAGAACTCGGCCGGCAGGCTCGACGCCGCGGAGTCGGGCACGAGCGTGAGCCGCTGGGGCAGGGCGTCGGCCAGCACGATGCCCGTGAGCGGCCGGTCGCCCGAGTTGATCATGTAGATCGTGAAGTCGATCTCCTCTCCGACCCGGGCCGTGTCGGTGCCGGCCCGCTTGCAGAGCGTGAGTTCGGCGCGGCCCGGCTCCTCGAACCGGAGGGTGGCGACCCCGCGATCGGCCGCCACCACCTCGGCAGCCTGGTTGTTGACGAGCACGTTGGCGGCCTTGATGCAGGTCCACGCCACGGGCACGTCGAAGCCCACCTCCTCGAATGGCAGCTGCCTGCGGCGGGCCTGCTCGGGCTGGTCGATCGCGAGTCGGGCGACCGGTCCCTCGACGCCATCCTCCTCGCCCGGCACCTCTTCCTGATCGACGGCGAGCGGACCGAGCCGCTCCTGCACCGCGACGCCGGGCAGCGCCTTGCGGGCCGCCTCGGGGGCGAGATTCTGCACGCTGCCCCAGACCGGCTGGCGTTCGACCTCGAGTTCGACGAGCTCGTCGGCGACGAGGCCGCCCGGGCCGAGCGGCGCGGCGTCTTCGAGCGGCCGCACCACCTCGCGCACGGCCGCGAACCGCGGCGCGTAGACGCAGGCGCAGTTCGATTCGACCACCTGCACGCGGTCGGCCTCGGGGCCGTCGTCGGCGGGCCGGAAGCGGGCCACCGTGTCGCCGGCGGTGAGGTTGGCGAGACCCGCCGGGCCGACCGCCTTCGCCAGGGCACCGTGGTCGCCGCCGTCGCAGACGAGGCAGGGGCGGATGACCGGGATCCCCGGCTGGCAGGGGAGGCAAAGGGTCTCCTGGCAGCCGCCTGGCGGGCATGCGGCGCCGCCGCGGCAGGCGCCTCCCCGGCAACCGGCAGTCGGCAGCGGCCGCAGCCCGACGGACTGACCGCAGGAGCCGTCGCGACAGGCGAGTCGGGGCAGGGGAGGGGAGGGGGCTTCGAGGCCGGCGGGCACCACGCCTTCGTGGCGGCGGCTCGAGGGCGTGACGGGCAGCGACCGGGCCGCGAGCGACGAGGCTTCCGGGGTGGGTGGCAGGGGCGCGGGGGCCGCGTCGTCGCCGGCGAAGGCGGTTGTGAGCGAGTCGTCCGCGGCGGGCGTCATCACGTCGTCGGGCAGGACGGTGACCGCGGTCGCGGACGTGGCCAGCGGCGCCGTGAGCGACCGGCACGACGCCAGGATGACGGCGGCCGTCGCGATCGCCAGCAACCGCAGCCAGCGCACCCCCTTCATGGCACGCTCCCCGGCGCAGGAAGACGGTTGCCGATCACGAGTTCGGCGACCGGATCGCCCAGCGTGCGGGCCACCTCGAAGGCGTCGTCGCCCGGCTTGACGTCGAACCAGCCCCCGGGCACGAGATCCGGCTCCTCGGGTTCGCAGGCCACATAGACGACGCGTCGCACGAGCGAGCCGGCGAAGGCGGCCGAGAGATCGTCCTCGTCGATCGCCACCTCGACCGGGAACCGCCAGTCCATGCCCGGCGGCGCGGCCATGCGGGCCAGGATCCGCACCGAGGGGAAAAGCTCGTCACCCTCGCGGCCGGCCAGGCCGCCGATCCGCAGGCGGTAGGGCTGTCCCACCACCAGCCCGATCCGCAGCGGGCCCGGCACCATCGGCGACCAGCCCTCGGCCGTCTCGATCGCCACGAGCGTGCCGGCGGGGCCGCGGATCTCCACCGGCTGCACATGAAGCGGAACCATCGATTCCGGACGGGGACCGCGCTGGAGCTGCCCGGGGGCGCCAATCGCTCCCGGTATCGTCTGGGCGGCGAGATGTGCCGCCGTTCCCGTCGTGACGGCCCGGGGAAGCATTTCTCCCGAGGCTGTCCCGACGAGGACGGCGCTCGCCAGCAGCCCTCGGGCAAACTGCAGCGCGGTCCCTGTCCGGAAAAGGTTCACGATGTCGATGGTGCGGGGGTGTCGGCTCCTGGTGTCGGGCCGCCGGTGCTCGGTGCGCTGGGCGGAGGCGGCCATGGGCTTCTCGGGAAGGAACGGGTGACGGTCGGGCTCGGCGGGGTGACGCGGCGATCGGTGGCGATCGTCACTCCATCGGCTCGGGCGGGCAGGGCAGCTCGCTCATCGAGCCGGGCACGATCCGGCCGGGGCCGAGGGCGTCGGGGTCGGGTCCGCCGTTGTCGACGAACCGCGTCCGCGACTCGGGCGGCTGCTTCAGGTGGATGTGCGGCACGTCGGTCCGCTCGGCCAGGTAGGCGTGCCGGGCCGGCTTGGGATAGCTCAGGCCGGGATACTGCTGCACGTGCAGGCCGAGCGACTTCGACGGCGGCGGCAGGTGCACCTTCGTGTGGTTGGTGATGCTGTGCCGCTGGAGGCCGGCCGGCACCCCGAGCGGGATGTGGGCCGGTCCGGGCAGGCCGATCGGCGTGCCCACGTGGGGCATGCCGTATTCGGGAGCCGTCACGCCGGCCACGAACGCGGGAGGCAGCTGCGAGGGGTCGCCGCCGATGGGCATGCCGAGCGGACCCGCCACGCCGCAGGCGCCGCCCGCGCCGGGGCCGCCCGCGCCGCCGAGCGCCAGCGGGATTCCCCCGGCCCCGGCGGCGCCGAAGCCCGCTGCGCCCGGTGCCTGGAGATCCTTGTTGCCGATCCGGATGATCCCGAGGATCGACCCGCGGCGATCGGCCTCCACGACCGGATCGACACCCGGATCGAGCCGCGTGCTGACGAGCGTCTCCACGCCCGCGACCGCCAGTTCCTGATACTCCGCGTCGGGCAGATACACGACCTTGGTGACGAAGTTGCCGGTCGTCACTTGGTCAAGGTCCTCGTCGGTGAGCTGGAACGGCACCGCGTTGTGGGCCAGGTAGGCCGCCGTCCGCGGCGTCACCGGCGCGACTTCGAGCGACGGATAGAGCTCGATGCCTTCGCGGCCCGGGATGTCGGTGAGCTTGAGCCGGTAGATCGCCCCCTGGGGGAAGTCGTAGCGGCCCGGGGTCACGAGCGGTTCGGAGTCGAAGCCGCCGGCCATCGAGACATCCCAGCGCACCTGCATCCCGTCGGGGCCCACGAACCCGATCTGCGAGGTGGGCGCCATCGCGCCGATCATGCCGCCGCCGGCCATCGCCGCGCCGGCCGCGGCCAGCGACTCCTCGTACGAGGCCGGGTGGATGATGCCGGGACCGGGGCCTTCCACGCCCGGGCCGGGATGGTGCAGCATGGCTGCCGGTGGCAGGACGTTGGTGTGGGGCGTGGCCGCGGGCCGGAGCTGGGCCAGCCCCGTGAACGGCGAGTTGGCCGGGATGTGGCAGCCGGTCAATGCGGCCGCCAGGGACATTCCAACGAAGCCGGGCAAGCGTCGGACGGTCATCGGCTCGAGCCTCCAGGGCGTATTTCCGGCATGTGCCGGAAGCCCCCCGATCCGTACACTCGCGGCGTCGTGCCGGGAGCGCGGAAGGGAGGCGGTGATCCTCACCGCTGTTCCATCGACCTCCCGGGGCCGGTTCCTTTGGCAAAATCGGAAAAGTCAGCCTGATCGCGATGATCGTCCCCTTGTCATGGCCGCCCAGCTTGCCAGGCCGGCGTTCCCGGGCCGCGCTGTTCGCGGCCGCGCTCGGCCTGCTCGCGGGCTCCGGCTTGGGCGACGAGGCCGGCCGGCCGGCGGCGAGCGTGTACAGCCGGGGCGGGCGGTCTGCGGCGGCCGCGGCGCGGTTGGCCACGGCGGCTCAAGCGGCCGGCGCCGACGAGTCGGGGCCGCCGCCGGCCGACCCGGGCGCGGCGGCCCAGGCCGAGCGGATCGTGGCCAGCAGTCTGGCGGTCATCGGCCGGGCCGAGTCGCTCTCGATCAAGCTGCGGCAGCGGGTCCGGATCGGCGATCGCGTGCTCGTCGGCACCGGCCGGTATCTCCAGGCAGGGCGGGGCGAAGAGCAGCGATTTCGCTTCGAGACGACGTTGACCTGCGAGTCGCGCGCCTTCGGAATCGAGCCGGAGGCCTTCGAGGTGACGGAGGTGAGCGACGGCCTGTATTGCTGGCTCCACCAGCGCAACGGCCCTGATCCTCCGCTGCTCCATCGGATCGACGCGCAGCGGGTGCGGGGCCGGCTCACGGAGCTGGCGGTGGCCGACCCCAACGACACGGCTCCCTACCTCGGCGGCCTGCAGAAGACATTGTGGTGGATCCGGCAGTGGTTCCGCTTCGGGGCGGCCGTGCCCGGCGAGATCGACGGCCGGCCGGTCTGGGTGGTGGAGGGACACTGGCCGTCGGCAACCCTGGTTTCGCTTCTGCCGCAGCTCGCCGCCGCCGACAAGCGGCCCGGCGGCCTGCAGCCGGAAGACCTGCCCGATGGCATGCCGTGGGTTGCGCGACTGGCGATCGGCCAGGGCGACCTCCTGCCGCACCGGCTCGAATACCTGGCGGTTCCCGGTGATCGGCCGGTGTCGGCCGGGCGGCTCGAGGTGATCATGGCGATCGATTTCCTGGAGACCGAAGTCGACGCGCCCGTGGACGCGACGGCCTTCTATTACCAGCCGGCCAGCGAGGAACTCATCGACCTGACCGGCGTCGTGCTCAAGACGATGACGCCGATGCGGCCCTGAAGCCGGCCGCCGCCACGAGCCGGATCGCGGCGTCGATGGCGGCCAGCATGCCGGTGGCGTCGGCCTTGCCCTGGCCCACGATGTCGAACGCGGTGCCGTGCGCCACGCTCGTGCGCACGAGCGGCAGGCCGAGCGTGACGTTCACGGCGTGGTGCATTCCCAGCAGCTTGATCGGGATGTGCCCCTGGTCGTGGTACAGGGCGACGACGCCGTCGAACTCCCCGGCCGCGGCCCGCACGAAGAGCGTGTCGGCGGGGAGCGGGCCGGTCGCCGCCACGCCTGCGGCCACGAGCCGGGCGACGGCGGGCGTGACGAGCCGAGGCTCGTCGTCGCCGAACAGGCCTCCTTCGCCGCCGTGCGGGTTGAGCGCGGCCACGGCGATCCTCGGGCGGCGGCCGAGCAGTGCGGTGAGCCCGTGATCCAGGCGGTGGCCGGCCGCGGCGATCCGGTCGGGCGAGAGCCGCTCGAGCGCGGTGCGCAGCGACTCGTGGAGCGTGGCATGCACCACGCCCAGCCCGCCCGCGGCGCCGGCCCGAGCCGGTAGCCAGAGCATCATCGAGGCCGCGGTGTCGGGCAGGCCGCAGGCCCGGGCGAGCAGTTCGGTGTGACCGGGAACGTCGTAGCCCGCGGCATGCAGCGCCTCCTTGTGGAGCGGCCCGGTCACGATGGCAGCCGCCTGGCCCGACCGCGCGGCCGCGGCCGCCAGTTCGACCGCCGTCGCGGCCGCCCGGCCGCCGGCCGCCGAGATGGTGGCGTCGGGAATCCGCTCGGGTTCGCTGCGAGCGGCCGCCGGCTCGATCACGAGCACTTCCCCGGCCGTCGACGGCCGGGGATCGTCGGGCCTGATCACCACGAGCGGCGGCGCCGGGACGCCGCGCCGGCTCAGGATCGCGCCGAGGGTGCGGGCGTCGGCGACCACCCGGAGCCGCGCGCGGTCGTGGGCCGCGGCCGGCCACGCGGCGGCCACGATCTCCGGCCCGACGCCGGCGGGATCGCCGCAGGTCAGCAGGACGACGGGGGCGGGTGGCAGGGGGCGGTCGTGGAAGGGTGCTGACATCCCCACCAGCATACGGCGGCCGCGGGGAGGCTATAACGTCGGAAACGACCTGCACGCGGCCGCCGGCGGGGCCGGATGCAGGAGCCGTCCGCGGCCTTTCCCGCCCTTGCACTCCCGGCCACCATGGAAAAGACGTTCGCCCGCGCCGCCCTGCTCGCCGTCGCGCTGTTGGCGGCGACCGCCGGCCTCGGGCTCTGGATGGGCGACCTTCACGTCGCCACCGACCCCGCCGTCCTCCGCTGGGGCACCGTGCACCGCCTGTCGGGCATGCTCACGGCGCTGGTGGTGCTCCTCGTGAACAGCATCTCGGTGACCTATTTCATTGGCACCGGCCGCTGGTGCCGCGAGGTGGTCGAGACCTACGGGCTCGACGCCGCGCTCATCGGTCGCAGCAAGCGGCTCAAGCGCGGGGCGTTTCCCTTCGCCGTGATCGGGATGCTCTCGATGGTGGGCATCGTGGCCCTCGGCGGCGCCGCCGATCCGGGGGGCGGGCTCGCGGCCGGCAGCCGCGCGTGGGTGAGCTGGCACCTGATCGGGGGCATCGGCCTGGCGGCGGTGATCGCCTGGTGCTTCCAGGCCCAACTGCCGGCGATTCGCGGGCAGCACGACCTGATCGACGAGGTGATGGCCGACGTGCGCCGCGAGCGGGCCGCCCGCGGGCTCGACGTCGCCGGCTGAGCGGCGGGGCTCAGGTCGGTGCGGCGGGGGCCGCAGCGTGGTCGTGCAGCGAATGGCTGTGCGACGACCGCTCCGCCACGGTGATGCCCCAGGCCATCGCCAGGCCGAACGCGAGTGCCGTCGTCAGGAGCAGGCGGTCGTGGGTGTGGAACTGCACCTCCGGCAGGAGGTCGGCGGCGGCGATACAGACGAACGCACCGCCGGCCACGGCCAAGGCCACGCCCAGCACCAGCGCCTGCTGGCCGCCGAAAAGCGGGAGGCTCACGAGGAACGAGATCGCTCCGAGCGGCACGACCAGGGCGTAGGCGATGATGGCCGCGAGCCGCTGGCCGCGGGAGGCGCCGGCCTCGGTCATCAGCGCGGCGATGATCGCGGCGTCGAGCGGCTTGTGGAGGAGGATCGCGAGAAACGTGGCCACGCCGGCCAGCGGGCCGGCGCCGTGGGCCGCGTCGGCGCCGACGGAGGCCGCGAGGGCCGCCCCGTCGGCGAGGCTGTGGAGCGCGAGGCCCGAGAAGGCGCCCGCCCAGGCCCACGGGCCGCGGGTCGACGCCGCGGGGGCACGGTGGCCGTGCTGGTGATGCCCGTGGTGATGGCCATCGCCGCCGTGGTCGTGATCGCAGGCCGAGTCGGCCGCGTGGTGGGCGTGGCCGTGGAACGCACGCTCCAGGAGAAACATCGCCACGAACCCCGCCAAGGCCCAGCCCATGGTGGTGTCGATGTCGCCGTCGAGTTCGAGGGCGGCATGGGGCAGCAGGTGGAGCATGCCCACGCCGAGCAGCATCCCGCCGGTGAACGACAGCAGCACCTGCATCGTGCGGTGCCCGAGCGTCAGAAATGCGACGGACGAGCCTCCCGCGATCGCCGCCAGCGCGATCAGCAGCAGGTAGACGCCCAACGCGACGGCGGAGGGGGGTGGGGCCGGCAGGACGGCCGCGAACAGGTTCATCGGGGAGTCCGGGGGTGCGGGGCTGCATGATCCCCTGTGTCCGGCGTCGGGGCAAGGATCGCGAGCCGCGAGGCCGGTCGATTCGGCTCGGGCAGCGGCGGATTCGCGCCTTCGGCTAGCGACGGAACTGCCACTGTGGCTGCTGCCACTGCTGGACCGGTCTGGCGGCCTGCTCCATCTGCTGGCGGGCGGTGTGCAGTTTCTCGGTCCAGGCCGCGTCACCGGCGGCCAGCGCACCGAGGGCGATGGCCAAGGCGTAGGTCAGCAGGTTGGGCCAGAGCACGGGGCCGTGGAACTTGAGCGCCGTCCCGAACGATTTCTTGAACTTCGGGCCGAACATCCCGAGTTTCACGCTCCAGATCTCGTCGAGCACGAGGTGTGTCAGGAAGCCGAGGACGACGGCGCTCGACACGAAGTAGCGGCGGAGCGGTTCCTCGGCGGCGAAGGCCAGGAACGTCACCTGCCCGGCGATCGCCGCCGCGGGCAGGCTGTGGAACATGCCGCGGTGGATCGCGTAGTGTTTCAGCACCCACGACATCCCGAACCGGATCGCCAGGTAGATCGCGGCGCCGACCACGATGATCGCCTCGAGCGGCATGCCGGTCTGCTGCAAGCGGTGGATCATCATCATGGGCACCACGGCGGCCGCGAAGGCCACGCTCTCCCGCAGCGGAATGCCCGGACCGCTGTCGAGGTCGGGCATCATGCCCGCGACGGCGCACAGGCCGGCCCCGAGCGTGCAGGTCATGGGATGCATGTCGCCCACGCACCAGGCGGCCAGGCCATAGCCGGCGCCCGCGATCGACGAACCGGTGATGTGCACGCGGAATCCGGGCACGGAGCGATCATCCCCTGCGCGGCGGCGTGCAGACCGGATTCCCTTCCGATCCTGCCGACACCGCGTCCGGCCGAGCCAGGGCCGAGGCCCTGGTCCTGGCAGACTCATCGTCCATATCGTCAGTTCGCCGGCCGGGCGTCAGCGGCGGCCGCGTTGGCTCCCCTGCACTGCCGGAACGGCGCGGTCGACGGCGGATTCCGTTCGGTCGCCGGCTCGGCGAGCGATGACCTGAAGATGGGGGCTCTGGGTCGGACTGGAGGTTGCGATCGCCCTCGGCCTGTTCTCTGGAAATGTCGGCTGGGGTGTCTGGGGGCTATGGGGCGAGTGTTTCGGTCATGAGCCTTGGCGGGATGGGGGCATTTTTCCGGAGCCCGATCTGCCCTTCGCCCTTCGTGTCGCCATCCCTACACTCCGCGTCCCCAGGCGGGAGATGCACCCCGGAGGCGGCTCGGGCGATGGCGATCGAAGGCTACGACCTCGTGATGCTGGGCATCTTGGCGGCCGCCGCCGTGCTCGGCTATTTCAAGGGCATGGTGTGGCAGCTGGCCTGGATCGCCGGGATCGCGGCGAGCGCCGCGGTCGCGCTCCGGTTCGGTGGGCCGCTGGCCCCGTTCTTCGGCAGCCAGGCGCCGTGGAACCGCCTCGTGGCGATGCTCGCGCTCTACGTCGCGACGTCGCTCGGCGTCTGGCTGGTCTTCAGCGCCGTTTCGGGTCTGATCAAGACCATCCGGCTCTCGGCCTTCGATCACCAGCTCGGCCTCCTGCTCGGCCTGGCCAAGGGAGTGCTGTTGTGCGTGGTCGTGACCTTCTTCACCGTCACGCTCGCCCCCGGCTACCGCGACCAGATCGTGGGCAGCCGCAGCGGCAAGCTCGTGGCCGAGTTGATCGTTCAGGCGGACAAGGTCTTGCCCCCCGATGTGGTCGAGACGGTAAAGCCGTTCGTGGATCGCTTCGAGGAAGAACTGCGGAAGCCCGCCGGCATGGTGCCTCCGCAGGCCGCCGGCCCGGTCGCATCACCGTTTCAGGCGATGTGGGAAGGGGTGCAGTCGGCGGCTGCCTGGACCAGCACGGGGCAGGGGGGGGCGGCCGGGTTCGGTGCCCAGCCCGCCGGCGGCGCCGTTCCGGCCTGGCAGCCGTTGCCGCCCGGACACCCGGCGGCACCACCGGCACAACCAGCCCGTCCGGCGACCAGCGGGTTCACGAACCGTCCGGCTGCCGGACAGGCGCCTCCTGGTCCGTTCCCGGCGGGCGCACAGACCCCGCTGCCGATCCGCTGACACCGGCTCGGTCGCCCTTCCGCGCCGGCGAACGCTCGTCGCTCGCGGGCGTGATCGCCGCGCGTTGGGGCGGCCGCTCGCGACGCGACAGGTGAGCGGCGGCGGTGTTGGTGGGACAGGGCGGGTGAGGAAATAGGCCTGAAAAAAGCCCGATCGCAGGGGGGCGAACCGGACATAAGAGACATTATCGGACGTCGGGGGGCGCGCGCCGCCCGGGGTGGCGGCCGGCTCGTCGCTGGAGCCTCTCGCACCACGATGCTTGGAGCCGCCCCGGCCTCAGGGCTGCGAGACGCTCAGGCTCCTCGCTCGTCCGCCACCCCGGGCTCCCCTCCTGGTGGTTCTGGCGGCCGGCTATCCTGTCGCCAGGTTTGCCGTGCCCCGCCTCGCGTGGGTCGGGGCTGCCCGTGCCACGTCGCCGGACGTTCGCTCCGGCCCTCCAGGCCTCCGCTCACTCCATGCTGGCCGCGCTTCGCCATCCCTGGCTTCGCTTGCCAGCAAGGCCGGCTCCATGGCACAGGCAGCCCCTCGCAGGATCATGACTCCATGAACGAGCCCCGTCGGCCGACCGAACCCGGGCCGCCGCCGCCATCCGGCCTCGCCGATCTCGTGGCCGCCGTCTGTCGGTTTCGCGACGCCCGCGACTGGGCGCAGTTTCACACGCCGAAGAACCTGGCGGCCGCGGTCGCCATCGAGGCTGCCGAACTCCAGGAGCGGTTTCTCTGGAAGACCGACGCCGAGGTGGATCGCGAACTGGCCGACGCGGCCAAGAAGGCCGGCGTTGCCGAGGAGATCGCCGACGTCGTGATGTTCGCGATGCTCCTCGCCGACCGGTTGGGCATCGACCTGGCTGAGGCGATTTCCGCCAAACTTGCAGCCAACGAGCAGAAATACCCCGTCCAGCTCGCCCGCGGCAACGCCCGCAAGTACACGGACCTTCGAGACGGCTGAGGGGCCATTCGCCGGCTGACGGGCCCATCACGGGAGGCAATCGGCCCGGGCTGTTCGCAGCAGTGCAGGTGACCAGTGGATCGCGCGGCCGGTTGAACGCCGGGCTACCGCCCGCTACGATGTTCACCAGTACAGTATCCAGCTGCTCCAGCGAGGTCGCGTCATGAACGCCGACACCATCCGCGAGTTCCTCCGCCGAAAGCCCTTCGAGCCGTTCGTGATCCGGATGTCGAACGGCGAGGTCCACGAAATCCGCCATCCCGAGTGCGCATTGGTCATGAAGACCAAAGTGATCGTCGGCTACCCGGACGACGACCGCAGCGTCACGTGCGCTCTCGTGCACGTCAACAGCATCGAAACGCTGCAGGCCAGCTGATTTGAGGCCAGAGTCTGCGCGCTGGCCGTGCGAGCTTCGTACACTCGTTGAGCACCGGCATCCTTTGGCGGCGATTTCTGTGGGAGGCGATACTCAGTGGAGTCGATCGACTACTCTTTCCGGAGAGGGCTGAAAGCATGATCCGAAACCTGACGGCCATCATTCAAGCCGAGGACGGTGGCTTCGTCGCGCTGTGTCCGCAACTCGACGTGTGCAGCCAGGGCGACACCGTCGAGGAGGCTCGAGCGAACCTCCAGGAAGCACTCGAGCTTTTCTTTGAGACGGCGCCGCCGGACGAAGTCTCCCGGCGGCTATCAAACGAATTCTACGTGACTCAGTTGGAGGTCGCTGTTGGGTAAGCTCCGCGTCCTCTCAGGCGCCGAGGCCTGCCGAATACTCGAAGGACATGGGTTTGTCGAAGTCCGGCGGCGCGGGAGCCACATCGTGATGCAGAAGGCTGATCCGGACACCACGGTCACAGTGCCCGTGCCGGACCATGCGGAGCTTCGACGCGGAACACTGCGGGCGATCATTCGGCAGTCGGGAATCGACAAAGCCGAGTTCGAAAGCAAATGATCACGCCGGGGCGTAGCCCGAGTCGGTGCGGCGGGCGTGGCCCAACGCCACGAGGGTGTCGAGGATTTCCTCGACCCGCGGCTGCTTCGCGTGCTTGAAGCCACGGGCCACGTCGCCGGCGGTCACGATCCCGCCCGCCGCCGCGAGCGCAGCCCGCACGGCCCGCGTTTGCTCGGCCAGATCCTTGGGCCAAGGCTGCTTGGCCGCCTTCGGCGGCTTTGCGCACGCCCGCCTCGCGGGCTCGCTTGCGAGGTCCTTCGCGGGCGACTTCTTGCCCGCTCGCTTGCCTCGCTTGGGTTTTTCCGTGGGTGGCTCATCGCCGTCGGCCGGGTCTTCGTCATCGCCGTCGGTCGCGTCGAACTCCTGCTGCACGTCGCCGCCGGCCGACTTGTCTTGAAACTTATTTTGAAACTCCGGCCGCAGCCAGCGGACGAGGCCGCGCTGTTCCTCGGCGGCCCGCTCGTGGTTCAGGGCCACGAGCCGTTCCAGGATCTCGTCGTCGGTGAGCGTGATCGGCCAGCCGTAGGCGTCAAACACGGCCGCATCGAGGTCGTCGTGAATCTTTCTGAGCACGCTCACGAGGCCGTCGTCGTGGATCTTCTTTTCCTTGGCCGTCAGCTCCTCGCCCGAGCGGAGCTTCTCGAGGACGTTGTACATCCCCGTGATCGTCAGCCCGGGATGCGCCGCCTGCTGCTTCTTGCGGTGGGCGTCGAGCGCCTCGCCGAGTTCCCGGATTGTTTGGCGTTGGGCGTCGGTGGCGGCTGGGAACGGGAACTTATTGAAGCAATCTCGATTGTTGTACGTCGAGTCATTACCAACGCCCAACCATCCACCTACGACCGTTGCCCATTTGACGTGAATGTAAGACGACAGAACCCCGAGGAAAAAAGCGTCCGGGACGGCGAAGGCATACAACTTGCTGTCAGGAACAACATCGCCATCCAAGAACGTGAAGAACCGATGTCTCGATGTCTTTACCGTGACGGCATAACGAGTTAACCCAGAGATACCGGCCCGCAACTCGGAGTGTTTTCGCCCGAACTTCCACCAGTTTAAACGGCGGTATTCTTCTCGATTCTGATCTCGCTCTGGCTTCACCGTCATCAACAGGTGTTGATAAATCTCGGGGTATTGATCGCGTACCGACTCCTCCGAGAGCCCTTCGAGATCGATCACGAACGCATTGCGATTGGATTGGCTGAGATCTCGACCGTTTCGATACGCTTTGATTGGGGATTGAAGATCGGAACTCCTCGGTAACAAATCGTTAACTTCTTCCGAGGATACGATGAACCCCTTGCCAATGGGTATTACGCCCTGAAGGCAAATTGCCTGATTTGACTGAAGCTCTACCGCACTCGCCAGTTTGGTTCCTGCCGTGAGGTCACTGTGAATGACCCCTCTCGTCACTGCAAACTCGACGTGGCTTGCATCGTCGTCACCGTCTGATTCGGACGCCACTACCCACAGTTCACTCACGTCGTGCTTCAGGCGGCAAACTGTCATCGCCACGCGAACCGCTGCGCCATCCGTGGAATCGACCCACGGATGGTCTGCGATCGCAAACGCAAGGTGGACTGGCTCAGATGTGGCATCAACATGTTCACACACGACCTTTCTATTGAATGTCTGCGTGATTGAGTTCGTCGTGATCAGCCCAAACCGCCGCAACGCCGCAGCACGCGTTAGTCGAGCCGCCTTGTCCCACCAATACATCACGTAGTCGGCGGCCTCGGGGACGTCGTCATAGGCGGCCCGCAGAGTCGCCGTGTATTCGTCGCCGAGCACCGCCCGCATCCGCTTGTTGCCGATGAACGGCGGATTGCCCACCACAAAATCCGCCTGCGGCCACTCGGCCTTCCGCGGGTTCACGTACCGCGCGACCGCGACCCGGGCCGAATCGTCCGGCACGTCCTCGCCCGTCACCGGATGTTTTTTGGTGGTTACGCCATCCCACCGCGTGACGGGCTTTCCCGATTCATCGCGAACGAGTTCCTTGGTGTCGTACTCCAAGAGCGCATCGCGGCATTCGATGTTGCCGTAGGCCTGGAGAATCGGCTCCGAAAAACTTTCCGGGCTCTTCCGGTCGCGCAGGTGCCACTGGAGCCAGCCGATCCAGAGCACCACCTCCGCGATCGCCACCGCGCGCGGGTTGATCTCGATCCCGAGAAACTGCCGGGGATCGACCGTCCGCTCCATGTGCTCGAGGTCGGCCTGGGCGTCGCCCAACTGCGAAAGCCAGTCGCGGGCCTCCGCCTCGATCTCCTTGAGCTTCACCATCGACACATACAGAAAATTGCCCGTGCCGCAGGCTGGGTCGAGCACCCGCAGCCCCGTCACCTCGTCGAGAAACTTTCTCGCTTCCTGCTTGGCCTGCTCCAGCCGGCCGGCGTTGGCCTCGGCCAGGCTCTCT